>Ga0307512_10006404_pt1 | contig 11927 bp, 10 predicted proteins | sample 14_EM_MG_FD_200267 | JGI IMG/M metagenome (GOLD analysis project Ga0307512, IMG submission 200267) | Populus trichocarpa ectomycorrhiza microbial communities from riparian zone in the Pacific Northwest, United States - 14_EM | ecosystem: Host-associated > Plants > Roots > Unclassified | place... | reverse complement strand
CTTAAAAATATATCAAAATAAATTTTTTTTTTATTTTTAAAAAATTAATTTTGATATCAGTATATTAAAACAATCTAAAAATATATATATTTTTTTAAATAAATTTTATTTTTAAAACACAAAACACACCCTTCAAACTATATCCTTCAAACTATATCTCTTCGTACTATGGCTTTCAAGGAGTAGTCGAGTAAAAAATAAAAAAATTCATCCTATAAAATAGTGTCAGAAAAAAATGTTGCACAATTATGATAAAATTAAAAACATTTCAGCTGTAGGAACTAAATTGAAACTATCTACATAATTGGGGCACCGAATTGTATGTTCTCCAAGGAAATAACTTTACACATCACCTAATAAAATAAAATTGCTGTAAATATTTATTTTATTTTAGGCAAAACAATTAAAAAGAAAAAAATATAAATATATAGAAACTTTGAGCCATTTTAGCGTATAACGACAAAAGCCAGCTCAGCAAAAAGAAGCTACATAGATACGTGTCAGAACTAACCGAATCTCCTTTAACGTTACTCCAATGTAATGGAATCATCACCGTACAGTTCAACGGCTCTGATTTCTCCTCACCACCCTCCACCCGCAGTATATAATCCGCCACCCCACTCTCTCTCCTCTCCAGAAAATTCCAGAAGAAGCGAAAAATCGGAGGAGCAAAAAGCTCGAAAAAAATAATTTTCTAATCTTTAATTAGCTGCTTAAGGTTTTTTTATTTGTAAATCGAGTTCTTCAGAATTTTCGTGTGGGTTTTTATCAGCTGTTTGATCTGATCTGGAGAATTGGCTGTTTCATTTCATGACTGGAGTTTGATCTGGTGAGAAGAGAGATCGAGATCGAGATCGAAATGATTTCGTTGCAGAGTGGTGGTCGCCCGGCTGCTTTTGGTTCGGCTCGCGATGACGCCGTCGGTGGCTTCCAGCTGAATCTGGAGCCGTCGGCTTCTTCTTCGGCTCCGTTGAGTTTGTTGCCTTTTAAAGGCCGCGATTCTCATCATGAAGGTTAGTCAGTTTCCTTTTAAAGGCCGTGATTCTCATCATGATGATTCTCTCTATCTCTCTCTCTTTTATTAATTCTTATCATTTTTTTTTTGCATTTAAGAAGTTTTTGATTTAGGATTGTATTTTTTCAGATCGGTTAATTTTGAAAATTTGGTTCTTTTGGACGCAGTTGTTGATGAAGAAGCACACTTGGAGCAGGCGCATAAGCTGTACAAATCTGGGAATTACAAACAAGCGTTAGAGCATAGCAGTGCTGTTTACGAGAGAAGTCCACAGCGGACTGATAATCTTCTTCTTTTGGGTGCTATTTATTATCAGGTTGTTTTCCATTTTCATTTATTTGTTAGGGTTTGTTATTATTATTATTATTATTATTTTTTTTCTGTTTTGGCCAAAATTGTAAATTGTTTGCCTTTTTGCTTGCAGTTGCAAGATTATGATATGTGCATTGCAAAAAACGAGGAAGCTCTTAGACTTCAGCCGCGTTTTGCGGAGTGCTATGGAAACATGGCAAATGCTTGGAAGGTAATTAATATCACGTGGGTTTGTGTGGAATTATGGATGTGTTTGATCCCCTTAATTAATGATAGGGATTGATTACTGATGAAGGTGATATTTTGTTTGATAATTTTACAGGAAAAGGGTGATATTGATCGTGCAATTCGATACTATTTGGTTTCCATTGAGGTTAGTCTGCAGATATTAAACTTTTTCTCCCCTAACTAGATTTTTTTTCTTATTATTTACACTGGAAATGAGTTGTTTAGGAAGTTTAGAAATGCACACAGGGTTTGTTAGCTGATTTAAACTCCATGAATGCTTACTTTAAACAGGCATGTGATAGTATTAAGTTCATATGAGCGTCTCTTGCTTAATCTTGAGTATTAGGGTATAATTAGTATTGGGACACGCTGGCAGAAGCCTCCAAAGGTCCTTACAAGGTGTCTTTAAGAATGATTGCAATATATTTGGCACATGGCTGATGATGGGAAACTTAGTTGGGAACTTGAGCTGTTTATAAGGGTATTTTGGTTACTTCAGATATCTTGGAAAATCTGGACAATTATAGTCTAGGTTTATTTTTGTTGAGTATTTATTTTATTAGTTTCAAAGTTATTAGGTTTTACTATTCTAACTTCTAAGTAGGAATAGTTATGTTGGAGGTTTAGTCATCCATGTCCTTGTTGGATTTGGAATACTAAAATTCTATAAATATGCAAGTAATCTTTTGATGTTTCAATTGGAGTAATATTAAATAATTTCCATCTATTTTTTTTTATTGTATGACTCAATCTCCTCTTGGATGTGAAGGTGTGACTCTTAGAAATCTGTCTTCCACCAATCAATCCTTAAACAGCCCCTGTAACTCAGATACAGAACAGCTCCCAAAGCACTGCATCATTAGCATTATATCTTAACCTTTGTTTTCTCCCCATTCTCGTATTTGAGGCTTTGAGGATCTTTTCAGTTGGGGTTTGACCCCATCCTTCTGTGGTTTTTGGATACTGTGTTAGTCCTGGTTGGGTTAGGATCCCTGACCAGACCTGACAATGAATCTGGTTGTGAATTGTGAACTCAATTCCAACTTTAGAAAATCTGTTGATTTTTGCTGGACTGCTAGTTAGTCACATGACATCTTGTGCGGTTTCTAATAACAAGAAGCCTGTAGAAGAAGTTATATTGTGACATTGATTGCTGCTGAAATTAGAGGACTGAGATTCTAATCAGTTGGTGAAATAAATAAGAACCAGTTTCTGATGCAACAGAAGGCTTGAGAATTGTTGTTACTGTTTGTGGGTAAATCAAATGACTGAGTCTTGGGGACAGAAACATCCATAGGTGCATACATGCATGTGTTTCTACATCCATAGGGAAAGTACATATATATAAATATTTACAGAGAGAGAGAGAAGGCCCCATCATGTGAAGCACAATCAGGTGGTATAGAGCTGAATTTTCAGCAGTCAGCTTTCCATTTCTTATCATGGGAATTTACGTATTGTGAATCCTTACATACAAAATATAATGTCTGGTGGGGATTCACCATCAAATTCGCCCATGGATGTTGTAAGATTTGTACATGATCTTAACTGTCTAGTTGGACAATAACCTTCTAATTTTCTTCTATAACTGCACCACCTTAATATGCTAGCTTCTTGTATATGATAGTAATGATGGTTATGTTTGCAATCTTGGTTGCAGCTTCGACCCAACTTTGCTGATGCTTGGTCAAATTTGGCTAGTGCATACATGCGAAAGGGAAGACTTAATGAGGCGTCACAATGTTGTCGTCAGGCCCTGGCATTGAATCCTCTTCTGGTAATTTTTGTCTAACATGGTTTTATGATGATCTGGATGACTGTCAATTAGATGGGCTAGAGGAAAAGAAAATTTATGATTTCAGTATTCTTTATTGCTCTATGCTAGCAACCAGGTGTGGATGGTATTACAATTGTGGTGAGGGTTCATTACTTGCTTGATTTCATCAATTGTCTTGCAGGTTGATGCTCATAGCAATCTTGGGAATTTAATGAAGGCTCAGGGATTAGTGCAAGAAGTAAGTGTCAATGAATGAGCACTGCAACTATGTTAGTTTCTTAGTCCTTATTGCTTTTAGTGATTAGCCCAGACGTAAAGTATTTGGGCTATGGTATATGGTCTACTAAACTCTGTTGATACCCTCATTGGCTGCCATGCCATATAGCTAGGAGTGGGATACCAGTGGATCTTTTAGCATCCGAACCAGTCCATTGGAAATTTGGCACTCCAGTTTGAGTGAATGAGTGAAAGCTCTACTAGATTCACCTGGCCCAACTTCTCCATCTCACTTGTGGGAGGGAGGAGGTCATTGTTTCCATGAATATGTTTGTGTAGTATGCGTCTGTCCTTTCCGGCAAAGTTACTGATCATTATAATTCCTGTGTGGGACTGTGTCTTAATTCACAGTTCAATACAGATATCAAGTTGTTACCACAGGCCAGGGCTCAGATGATGGTTGATCTAGTTGTAACTTCCATGTGAAGACACCAAATTGTCAGAATCTAACATTTTGTGCAGGCATACAGTTGCTACCTTGAGGCTCTACGGATACAACCAAGTTTTGCTATTGCATGGTCAAATCTTGCTGGTCTCTTTATGGAGTCTGGTGACCTTAACAGAGCACTTCAATATTATAAGGTATAGCTGATCTTTACTTCAAATTTTCAGCTCTTTTTTTTAAGTTGAGTTTCGGTTGTTTTCCCCTTTCTCTAGAGTTTGCTTTGACTATCTGCTTCAACTGCCATCACTTTCTAAACTTTTCATTTTTTGCTGGAATATTGCATCAAATAAGGTGTGTAGTCATCATGTCTAAACATTGAAAAAAATTCTTCTTTGATTGCTTTTGGTAATCAATTTCAGTCAATTCTTTCCTTTTGGAGCTAGATTTTGACTGTTGCTTGTGAGCTATGAATGTCACCAGTATCAATCTGAATCTGAATTTATTTGGTCACCATATATCATATTAAAGTTTGTGAATGATCTCCATTTGTAAATTTCCTGGTTCTGTTTCTTTCGCAACTGTTATAATGCTTGCTGATTGCGTTTTGTAATACTAAAATTGCAGGAAGCTGTAAAACTTAAACCTAAATTTCCTGATGCCTACTTAAATCTTGGAAATGTTTACAAGGTAAGCTGTGATGTCTTGTGTGCTTAAAGTGGAGCAGTTGCTTTTGCCTGGTCTGGCATTGGTCTATGTAGGAAACTACAGTTTTTCTTTGCCCTTTTCAGGCCCTGGGAATGCCTCAAGAGGCTATTATGTGTTATCAGCGAGCAGTTCAGACACGACCAAACTACGCGATGGCTTTTGGTGAGCCTCCTTTGCCTTGCTGCCACAACTGTTCTGAACATTCCAAATTTTTCTCAGCACTAGACAATTAAATGCTGACTGGATATTTGTATTGCTTAACTTGTATTTTTTCCATGTCCTTTCTGTGGTGCGCTTCTGGATTATCTTTTTACAATCCATCTATTGTTGGGTTCTTCTTTTGTTATTATTGCTATTAAACCATCAATACTACTATTCTTTTTTGAAAATGTAAATAATGTGACGCTGTGTATAACGAAGATAAAGCTAGGGTTCTAAAGCCTTAAGGTTACAGACCAAACTGTAGAGAAATTTGGAGAAAATTCTCAGGTATTTTATTGAATCTGAATAATAGTCTTCATCTCCATAAAATAAACTAGACATCCCTATTTATATATTAGTACTAAAATCACTTATTAGTACTAAAATCACTTATAGAAAGGATTCCCAATTAAAACTTTAATTAATAGAATCCATCTAGCATTAGGATTCCTAAATAGTAAAATACTAACTAAATTAAAAGTCCTAAGCTAAGTAGGAAACAAATAATTAAAATCCAAAATTAACTAGGAAAATAATTAAAACAGGAAAACAATAACTTCATGCTTCATATGAGGTGCTTTTGGGTTTCTTTGTGGACTTCTTTTCAAATTTGGCCTTGTTAATCTGGTCCATAAACTCTTGGGATGATTGGTTTATGTCATAATGGTTTCTAGAAGAACCTGTTTATATTAAAATATTGTGGTTGTGCCTGCAGTTGTGCTTAGACCTGGACCTTTTGTTTTCCAACTCTAGTAATTCTAGTTGTTGCTTCATTCATGCTCATTCCTGGTTTTTCTATTGTTTTATTTGTTCTTTGGTTGATGATTATATATGGAAAATTTATCTTTAGGAGAAAGTATTATTGATTTATTGGCTGTGAGTTTACTTTTTTCCATACATTGGCAAGCTGAATGTTAGGTTTTGTTTGGTATGGGGTTAAGAAATTTGGAGAAATGCTAAGGTAGTAAGATTTAATGGTTAAGTATTCAGGGTGTAAAAATGTTAAGTGAAATGTCAAGGATGTTTGGTAAGAGTTGAAAGTAATAGGGGGTCCCACTTTAGTTAAATCAACTGTTCAATTAAATGTAATCATGAAAATATTAAATAATTTGTACCTATGGTTCAAAATTTAAGATGGAATCAGAATGATAAAAAAATGTTGAAAATTCAAAATAGGGAAAAACATAAAATCCAAACTTTCCCCCCTTGAAAAATCTTTTACTTCCCCCTCTCCAAGGTCAACATTTAACCCCCATTTTAATTTGTAACCTCCTTTAAATCTTTCCCTCCTCTAAAAAATGTACCAAACATGAGTAAAGGTGAAGGAAAATTACAAGGTTAAGTTTTTCACCTCCTTTACCCTTGTGTACCAAACATATCCTTAGGAGTGATGGGGGGTGGGGGGGGGGGGTACTTCTCATCTGCTTTCATGTAATTCTGGTTGAAGAACTTTTATTTTCCTCAAACTTTTCTGTGACTGTTTGGCCTGTAATACGGTGCAGGAAATTTGGCTAGTACATGTTATGAGCGAGGCCAAGTGGAGCTGGCGATTCTTCATTATAAGCAAGCCATTGCTTGTGATCAGAGATTTTTAGAGGCTTACAATAACTTGGTTGGTCTTGCTTTATGCTAGCAGCCTTTATATTCACTAACCTGACTTGGTTGGCTTACAATAGTCTTGAGTTATTTCAATTTTGAATCTCAATTTTCATTTTCTTTTATATTCACTAACCTGACTTTCGGATTTATTCTCTAACTGGAAGGGCAATGCATTGAAAGATGTTGGTAGAGTGGATGAAGCACTGCAATGCTATAATGTAGGTTGACATTTCTTTTTTTCACCTTCTGCAATTTGCTTGTTTAAGTAATTTCTAACCTTCATCTCTTGTTGGCTTAAGCAATGTCTTTCAATACAACCAAACCATCCTCAAGCACTTACCAACCTCGGGAATATATATATGGAATGGTATATGATCTTGATATTTTATTTTTAATTAATGATTTTATTATGTCAAATATATATAGGATTTGAAGTAAATTGGGTCTTTATGAGAGTTATTTGAACATGCAGGAATATGTCTGCAGCTGCTGCTTCATGTTACAAGGCCACTTTGGCTGTCACGACGGGGCTGTCTGCTCCTTTCAATAATCTTGCTGTAATCTATAAACAACAGGTAAATACAGCTGAATTGCTTCCAGTGAGCACTTCTCTGATGAACTTTCCTTGAACTGAAAGGACATTGCACAACAGTTGTTTTTCCCTCTTAATACCGTGTTTTGATGACAGTGGATTTCCATTGCTCCTTGGATGTTCCTTCTACATTCCTTTCTTTGCTTGACAGGGAAATTACTCGGATGCTATATCTTGCTATAATGAGGTTCTTCGAATCGAACCCATGGCAGCTGATGGACTTGTAAATAGGGGCAACACTTACAAGGAGATTGGTAGAGTAAGCGAGGCAATTCAAGACTACATTCATGCTATCAATATCCGGCCAACCATGGCGGAAGCACATGCAAATTTGGCTTCAGCTTATAAAGACAGGTACATGCTAGTTACTAGTTTGAGATTCCAACGCAATTAGAATAGCTGTTGGTGGTGCTTGGTGGGTGGAGAGAAAAGGAATCACTTAGTCGAGTGAGTCTTGGTTAGTTTCCCTAGCTTGATCTTGTAATGGGAGAACTGTTATTCATAAGGTTTTTCAGAGAACTGCAATTGCTTGCTATTCATAAGGTTTTTCAGAGAACTGTTTATTTAGCTCCTGATTCATCAATCTACCAGGTTATGTTATATTTGATTTGCTGCAATTGTGCTTAGAGCTTTCCCAAATGTTTCTTTAATTGCACTTGAGTGGAGAAATATATTTGGCTAGAAATCAACTATTGAGTTTGAATGCATCAAAGGTTATGGTATTGAAAATATTCGTGTTGGCTATGAAAACTAGCTAACTGCTGTTGAATTTGGATTTGTATTGCATGCAGCGGACATGTGGAGGCTGCTATAAAGAGCTATAGGCAGGCACTGCTTCTGCGACCAGACTTTCCAGAAGCAACATGCAACCTTTTACATACATTGCAGGTATTCTTTAAAATTGATGCTCATGCTGCACTGTCCTTCTAGAGGGTTTAACCTGGATTGGTATAGATTCAATGTGTTAGATTTATAGTGTAAAAGCCACACTGTTTGACTTGTTGAACTGAGGTGCTCATTTCCTTTTATTAGTTACCTTGTCCTGATCAATACTGGTTGTATTCTGCATGCATCAAGTATGTGATTGATTTATGCATAAAATTCTCTGTCCACAATGCAATGTTTGGTGTTGATTCTGATGAATTTACTGTCAAATATGCTGCATCTCTATCTCCCTCCTCTCTCCTTTCGTGTTTATGTGTTTGTTCATAAAATTTTCCATTTCAGCTTGTTTAAGCTAATTAGTTGGATGTTGAAGCACTTTGTTTACTACAAGAAAAGTTTTGAACTGATTTCTTCCTTATTTCTCATTTCCCATTTCCCATTTTACAGTGTGTCTGCTGTTGGGAGGATCGCGATAAAATGTTCGATGAAGTCGAAGGGATTATTCGGAGACAGATTTCGGTAAGAATTTATGATGTTTGTTAATGTTCTTTTTAAGTTTCTTTCTTCATTTTGTTTAGCTTTTGAATATTGTTACATGGAGTTACAAACTTTTCTAACTGCCCTATTAATTTCAGATGTCAGTTCTTCCTAGTGTGCAGCCTTTTCATGCTATAGCATATCCTATTGATCCCGTGCTTGCGCTTGAAATCAGGTCTGATTATTGTTTTGGACTGGGCCGTACTTGATCTCTATGATCTAAGCCTTATTGTTCTTATTTTTACACCTATTTTACAGTCACAAGTATGCAGCTCATTGCTCCATAATTGCATCTCGTTTTGCACTTTCTCCCTTCAAGCATCCTGCCCCTCTTCCTGTTAAGCATGAACGTGGAAGTGGGAGACTTAGAATTGGATACGTGAGCAGTGACTTTGGCAACCATCCGTTGTCACACCTTATGGGCTCTGTATTTGGTATGCACAACAGAGAAAATGTTGAGGTTTGTAAATTCAATTTGCCACTGCAAGGGCTATCTAGCTTCTTTTTTTTCTACATTTTTTGGCTACAGGTGCATGTTATGACTAACAAGATGTGCAGGTTTTCTGCTATGCTTTGAGTCCAAATGATGGTACTGAGTGGAGGCAGCGTACCCAGTTTGAAGCTGAGCATTTCATAGATGTATCTGCCATGTCATCAGATATGATTGCCAAACTAATTAATGAGGACAAGATACAGATCCTTATCAACCTTAATGGGTATACCAAGGTACACTCAATTCAGAATTTTCCTAAAAATTTCACCATGTGATGTGGGGATGAAAAAAGACAATAAAGGGAATTGGTCTTTGATTATTTTTAAGTTTAGTGCTGCATGATTATTTTATATTTTTGGTGTTGTTTTGAAATATTAGTATTTATTATTCAGTAGTTAGAGTAGAATTTTAGTTTCCTTATTGAATTAGGACTACTCAGTGGGTTATTCCTTATTTTATTTTTATGTTTCTATAAATACACACTTATCTAGACATTATGTTATTGTTTATGTTATTTGTCAAATACATCGAGTTTCTCTTAAATAATTGGCAATCTTTATTTTGTGCTCTTGTTGGTGGTTCTACACCTTCAACTTTCTGAGGTTTTTTACAATTGTAATCATCATCAGAATTTGAAGTCTGTTATTTTTATAGGTTGCTTGGCATTGTGTCACTTGTTTTTATTTATTTTGCTGGTGTAAACTTTTGAGTGGATCAGTCTTTAAACATTCTTGGTTTTGGTAAATGTTCATATTGACTTCATACCTGTAGCCTGCTGGTACTGTTACTAATGGTTTTATCCATTCTAAATTTGCAAATCATTGAGTTCCAGCTTTTAACTTGCGTTCTGTGTATTATGTCCATCCAGGGGGCCAGAAATGAAATATTTGCTATGCAACCTGCACCTATACAGGTTTCATACATGGGATTCCCTGGGACTACAGGAGCAACATACATTGATTACTTGGTCACTGATGAGGTTGGCAGGGAACAAGAATCTAAATTTGCATCACTATCTGCTGTGTTATTGTTTGTCTTTGTTGTCTGAATTCTGATGCACCTGCTCCTTCCAGTTTGTTTCACCCACCCGTTTCTCGCATATTTATTCTGAAAAGCTGGTTCACCTGCCACATTGCTACTTTGTGAATGATTATAAACAGGTTGGTCCCAGACTATCTATTTTGCTTGCTTCGTTGTGGAACATGAATATTTAAAACCACCACTGTTGCTTTCAGAAAAACCTGGATGTGTTGGATCCAACGTGCCAGCACAAGCGATTGGATTATGGTCTCCCTGAAGATAAATTCATATTTGCATGCTTCAATCAGTTGTACAAAATGGATCCTGAAATCTTTAATACTTGGTAATCCAAAGTCTAAGGACAGCCCTTACATTCAATTCATTTTTATGACTGCAGGATTGTAATACATGGTATCTTACAATTCATGTTTATTTTTAATATTGCAGGTGCAACATTCTTAAACGTGTACCCAACAGTGCACTTTGGCTCCTTAGGTTCCCTGCTGCAGGGGAAATGAGACTGCGAGCATGTAAGTGAAATTTTTCCTCACCTCTCACAAGGATCACAATAACTCTCTTAGCATCCGGCACGTGGCCTTATGTTAATGACCATTGGACTTTGTTCAGATGCTGTTGCACAGGGGGTGAATCCAGACCAAATTATTTTCACAGATGTTGCCATGAAACAAGAGCATATCAGACGCAGTGCTTTGGCAGATTTATTTCTCGACACGTAATTATTACTCTCTTACATTCACTACTGAATGCTGTCATTTGTTGCCTTGGGGCTTCTTTGATGTTGATGGTTGGATTTTTCTTTTAGGCCATTATGCAATGCACATACCACGGGGACAGATATTCTGTGGGCAGGTTTGCCAATGGTGACCATGCCCCTTGAGAAAATGGCTACAAGAGTTGCTGGATCGCTTTGCCTTGCCACCGGACTTGGGGACGAGATGATTGTTAGCAGGTGGGGTACAAAGATGAATTGAGTTGGCATGTTCCTATACCATACGCTTTGATTGCTTGCTTGTGAGATTTATCTTCTCATTGTTTTGCCCATGTTTACAGTATGAAAGAATATGAAGAGAGGGCTGTGTCTCTTGCATTAAATAAGCCAAAGCTTCAGTCCCTGACAAACAGATTGAAGGCATTCCGAATGACTTGCCCTCTGTTTGACACAAAACGCTGGGTAAGCTTAAACAGAAGCTTTATTTTCGCAACTACCGCGCTTTTGTTTCGAGGGACAAATGCTCAATCTCTCTTTGCCTTTGCAAATGCAGGTTAGAAACCTGGAGAGGGCATATTTCAAAATGTGGAATATTCATTGCTCAGGCCAGCAACCCCATCACTTTAAAGTTGCTGAAAATGATTTTGACTGCCCTTACGATAGATGAGAACAGATTGGATAGACGGGATTGTAGATAAGAGCAAGAGAAAATAATCAAGAATATTTAGGTAAAAGAAGGTTGGTCAATTATTCAGATGAAATTGTGATGTGTTTACCATGTCCATGGATGAATTCAGTTATCTAAACACACTAGTCAAGAAATGAAATGATAAAATTTGTGCTTGCTGATCTCATACTGATTCTTTCGTTAATCATACATGCATATGGATGACAATGTTAAGTATGCGTGTGCTTTTGAAGAGAGATTCAAGCCCAGGTCTGAAATTGATTGCATCCTACATGTTTTCAAATTATCAAGAATCTCATATCATATAAGCCATAAAGGACCTGAAGCACATGTTAATCTCAAAAGAACCCTAAATAATTGTTTTTTTTTTTGAATTATTATTATTGTTTAAAATATAAGAGTTCAACATATATAAAAATATATCATATGAATAATGTTGTACAAAAGTTCATATATGATTATATTTCAAACATACGTCTACCAT
>Ga0307512_10006402_pt1 | contig 11929 bp, 14 predicted proteins | sample 14_EM_MG_FD_200267 | JGI IMG/M metagenome (GOLD analysis project Ga0307512, IMG submission 200267) | Populus trichocarpa ectomycorrhiza microbial communities from riparian zone in the Pacific Northwest, United States - 14_EM | ecosystem: Host-associated > Plants > Roots > Unclassified | place... | reverse complement strand
TCGCTCCCGCTGCCTGCTCACCGCGCCGCCCCTGCGCCTGCGCCGGGCCACCGGCTCCCCCGTAACCCCGATTGCGACGGTTTGACATGACTGACCCCACCCGACGGCTTCTTGTCACCGGCGGAGCTTCAGGTATCGGCCGCGCCATAGCCGAGGAAGGTCTCTCGCTCGGCTGGGACGTCGTGGTCATCGACCGGGACAAGGCTCCCGTGGGCCGGGCCGTCACCGCGGACCTGTCCGACCCCGACGCCACCGCGGCCGCCCTCGACGCGGCTCTGGCAGACGGTCCGGTGACCCGGCTGGTCAACAACGTGGGCGCGGTCTTCCCGCACAGCCTCGAAGAGCAGACCCTCGCCGAGGTCGATGCCGCGTACGCGCTCAACCTGCGCTGCGCCGTCCAGTGCGCCCAGGCCGTGCTCCCCGGCATGAAAGCAGCCGGCTTCGGCCGCATCGTCAACATGAGTTCCCGGGCCGCCCTCGGCAAGGAGCTCCGCACCGCGTACGCGGCGTCCAAGGCCGCGCTGATCGGTTTGACGCGGGTGTGGGCACTGGAGCTGGGCGAACACGGCATCACCGTTAACGCCATCGGTCCCGGCCCGATCGCCACTGACCTGTTCACGCGGGCGAACCCCGCCGACTCGCCCCGTACCCGAGCCATCGTGGAGTCCGTTCCGGTACGTCGCCTCGGCACTCCGGACGACATCGCCCACGCCGCGGGCTATCTCCTCGGCGACCGTGCGGGATTCGTCACCGGCCAGATCCTGTACGTCTGCGGCGGCATGACGGTGGGCAACGCTCCCGTCTGACCACACCACGCACCACGCGGCCGTACGCGGCGGCGTGGTGCGCCTGCACCCTTCATGTCTCCTGACTCTTCACCCGGGCAGGCCGACGAGGCCTGCCGGAATCCGCGTTTCCCGCCACCCAAGGAATCAGGTTCAATGACGAATCCTGTCGGCGCAGCGGCGCCACCCGACATCGAGGTCCGCATCTACCGCAAGATGCTGCTGAGGATCATCCCGATCATGATGCTCGGGATGTTCATCTCCTACATCGACCGCGCCAACATCGGTGTGCTGGCCGAGCCGATGTCGAACGATCTGGGGCTCACCTCGGCCGCCTTCGGGCTTGCCGCGGGACTCTTCTACATCGGCTACTGCTTCTTCGAGATCCCCTCGAACATGGCCATGGCCAAGTTCGGGGCGCGCCGGTGGATAGCGCGGATCATGCTCTCCTGGGGCGTCGTCACGATGCTCATGGGCGTGGTGCAGAACGAGGCCACGCTCTACGTGGTGCGAGTGATGCTCGGCATCGCCGAAGCTGGATTCTCTCCCGGCGCGCTGCTGTTCCTGGCCATGTGGTGCCCGCCCCGCATGCTGACAAAGACCTACTCGATGATGAACCTGGCGGTTCCCGTCGCTCTCGCGATCGGCTCAGTGGTGACCTCGGCGCTGCTGTCGATGCACGGTCTGCTGGGAATCGCCGGCTGGCGTTGGGCGTTCCTCATCCAGGGGGTGCCCGCGATCCTCCTCGGCATCTACATATGGTTCCGGTTGCCCAACTCCCCGCGGGAAGTGTCCTGGCTCGACGAATCGGAGAAGGCCTATCTGGCCCGGTCCGGAGCCCAGGGTGAGAACGCGTCGGCACACGAGTTCAGGCAGCTGTCCGCGGTGCTGCGGCGTCCGGCCGCCTGGATGTTCGTCCTGCTCTACTTCTGCATGTCCATCGGATACTGGTCCATTACGTACTTCCTGCCGACCATCGTCCGTGAGCAGTTTGACCTCAGCGATGCGGGAGCGGGCTTCGTGTCAGCGATTCCGTGGGCTTTCTCGGCCGTCGTCATGCTGCTCGTCGCCCGCAACGTCACACGGACCGGCGATCGCACCTGGCACCTGACCCTCCTGCAACTGGCCGGCGCCGTCGGCCTCGTCGTCGCCGCGTCGAGCGGCAGCGCCGTCATAGCCCTTGTGGGCATCAGCTTCGCCGGAGCGGGCTTCTTCGGCTCGCTGTCCACCTTCCAGTCGATGCCGGCCCAGGTGTTCGCCGGCAGTCTCGCCGCGGTGGCCCTGGCGATGGTCAACGGCCTCGCCAGCCTCAGCGGCCTCGCCGGACCCTATGTCGTAGGTGTACTCAAGGACGCGACAGGGTCGACGGACCGGGGACTGCTCATCATGTCCGGCTTCTTCGTGATCGCCGCGGTGCTGACCTACTTCATGAGCAGGTGGACGGACCGGGTGACCGGTGGACTCGCGTCCGCTGCCCGTCCTCCTGCGCCGAAGGCCCCTGCCATGACCGGCCAGTGACCGGTACGCAGCGTGGTGCGACCGTGCCGGCGGTGGCCAAAAGGTTCAGGTGGCACACCGCCTCCCGCGACGCCCGCTGCGACGTCACGGGTGGCGGTCAGCCGTCGATGATGAGGATCTGTGATTTTCCCCAGGGGTACTCAGACTCCCCACTTGGTTGCGGCCTCAACGACCCTCATGTCGTTCTGAGGGGTTCCGACTCGCAGCGGGCGGGTTCAATGACGCCGAACCATCGCTGGGTGGCCATCCGGAGGGCGTCCAGGTCGGCCGGGTCGGGGTGGGGGGCGGCTGTTGCCCATGCCACATAGCAGTCGGGCCGCAGCAGCAGGGCGGTGGCCGCGGGGGCGGGGTGCTGGGGCTGTGCGGTGACGATGTCCATCTGGTCGTGGCAGTGTGCGAGTGCCTGCGCAGCCGATGCGTCTTCGGTCAGGTCGAGCAGCAGTGGCCGTGCGGCTGTGGTGAGTTCCGCCAGCCGGACCGTCCCGGTGGGGGTGTGCAGTTCCATGTCCGGCGCGAACCGGCCGACCAGGGGGTGCGTGTCGGGGCCGCCCATGGCGTAGCGGACGTCGGTGCCCGCAGTGAGGTCGGCGAGGTGCTGGATGGTGTTCGGGTGGCCGAGGAGTTCGGTGAACAGCTCGCGCAGCGCGGTGACGTCGCTGCCCGGGGCGGTCAGCGCGGACTGTGCCTGGGCGTTGACGACCATGCGGTGGGCGGCTTGTCGGCGCTCGGCCTCGTAGCTATCGAGCAGTTCGGGCCCGGCGTTGCCGTGGATGGCGGCGGCAAGTTTCCAGCCAAGGTTGACCGCGTCCTGTAGGCCGAGGTTGAGCCCGGGGCCGCCCCCTGCGGCGTAGACGTGGGCCGCGTCGCCGACGAGGAACACGCGGTGGTCCCGGAAGTGTTCGGCGACTCGAGTGTTGCCGCCGGTCAACCGGCGCAGCACGTGTGGTCCCTCGCCGGCGGGCGGGCTTAGGGGCAGGTCGGCGCCGAGCACGCGGCGGATGCTCGCCCCGAGCTCGTCGAGGCTGATCGGCGTCTCAGTCTCGGGCTGGTCCCACTCGGTGGTGCTGACCAGCGGCGGGTGGCCGGGGAAGGGCGCGTAGGAGAACCCGCCGTGCTCGGTGCGGTGGGGCAGGAACGGCAGGACGGGTCCGTAGCCGGGCACGTCCAGCGCGCCGGTCGTGGGATCCACCCATGCCGCCGGTACCGTCGCGTGCGCCGTCCGGGTGGTCCTGCGGTCATAGCTGACGCCGGGGAAACCGATGCCGGACAGCTTGCGCGTGATGCTGCGTGCTCCGTCCGCCCCGACGACGTAAGGGACGCGCAACCGGTAGGCCCCGTCCGTCCCCGCGACGTCCACGGTCGCTGCCTGGTCGTCCTGCGACAGGCCGACGACCTCGTGCCCCCGCCGGATTTCCACCCCGAGTTCGATGGCCCGATCCTGGAGGACCTGGACGATGCGCTGCTGCGGCGCCGGCAGGCCGTAGATCGGGCTGTCCTGGAGCAGGCTCAGGTTCAGGCCCATCGCGGCGAACATGAAGTAGGCCGAGTTCGGCTGCGGCGGCCCCGGCACTCCGCTGAGGCGCTCGTACAGCCCTCGGCGGTCGATCATTTTCACGACCTGGCCGAGCAGTCCGTTCGCTTTCGGCTCCTCGCTCGGCGTGGGCAGGCTTTCCAGCACGACCGGACGGATCCCGGCCAAGGCTAGTTCGCAGGCCAGCATCAGCCCGTTCGGGCCGCCGCCGACTATGACGACATCAGTGATCACCAGCGTGTCCCCTCTTACATGAGTGGAGTCTTATGTAGATGGAGGAAGGGCAGGGCGGACCGGCCAGGCACCGGCCGGTCGGGATCGGTTCGTACGCGTTCTCAAGGAGCGGGAAGGCCCGCGGCGACCCGGTCGAAGACCTCGCGCAGCGCCGGGGCGAGCGGGGCGGGCGGATCCGCGTGCAGGCAGTGCTCCACGGCCACGGCGCTACTCGCGCCGATCACCGCGGCAACCAGCTTCGGGTACACGTCCCGGGTGACGTCAGTACCGGTGCGTTCGGCGATCGCCTTGGCCAGCTCCTCCTGTGCGGCCGCGTTCGCCTTGACGACCTCCCCCTGCAGGGCCGGTTCGGCCAGCATGAGCCGGAGCCCGTCCGTCCAGCGCCGGTCACGGGGAGACCTCACGGTGTCGCCTTGCGGCACGAACTGGGCCTGCACGGCATGGGCGATCGAGTCCCACAAGGGCTCGGTGGCCGGCCGCGCGCGCAGTGAGTCGGCGATCCGCAGCATGCGCTCCAGATGGCTGGCTGCGATCGCCTCGGCCTTACTGGAGAAGTAGTTGCGGAAGGTGCGCACGGACACGTTCGCTGCGGCGGCGATGTCCTCCACCGTCACGTTGTCCCACCCTCGCTGCACGCAGAGGCCGATCGTGGCCTGACTCAGTGCGACGCGGGTCTCCCGCTTCTTGCGCTCCCGCAGCCCGACGCGCGTGTCGTCTCCCTCTGTCATGTCAGCCACCGTAGGCAAATATTGCCGAATTGGCAAGCTTACCGATATGGCAACTTTCTGTCGTTAGAGCAACACGGACCACGGACCCATCCCGCCACGCCGAGCAAGCCCACAAAGGGGATGGGCGGGGAGATCAACTGAGCAGGTTTGCCCAACCCCTGAGCAGACGGTGGGGAAATTCAAAGAGCCCCATCATCGATGGTGACCAGTACGCGGCCCCGTGTGCCCGCATCGACCCGGTCGTGGGCCTCGGCGATGTCCTGGAGCGGGTAGCGGTCGCCGACGTGCACGGTCAGGGCGCCCACGGCGGCCGCGGAGGTGAGGTCGCGGGCGGCCTGTCGTTTCGCCTCGGCCGGGAAGTCGTCACTGCCGAGCAGGCGCAGGGTGACGTTGTTGAACAGCAGAGGCCAGAAGGGGAGTTCGGTGCGTTCCGCGCTCGTACCGTAGGCGGCGACGACAGCACCGAGTGCGGTGACCGCGTTGTCCAGGTCGGCGTTGTCCGACAGGGACACCTCGACGACGCGGTCCACTCCCTCCGGAGCGTACGCCCGAATTGCCCCTACCGGATCCTCGGTGTCCAGGGCCACGATGTGCGCAGCCACGGCCGGGTCCACCCTGTCCAGGTCGGCGGTGCGGCGTACGGTGCCGATCACCGTGGCCCCGCCCCAGCGGGCGAGCTGGGACGCGAGCGAGCCCACACCACCGAGGCCGCCATGAAGGGCTACGGCGTCCGCTACACGCTGGCTACCAAGCTCGTGAACGAGCTGGTCGAGGCAGCCGACGAGAAGCAGCTGAACAAGACCATCGCCCGCTACGGCCGCGTCGACCTCCTCTGCATTGACGAGCTCGGATACATGGAACTGGACCGCCACGGCGCCGAACTGCTGTTCCAGGTTCTCACCGAGCGTGAAGAGAAGAACAGCGTCGCCATCGCCTCCAACGACTCCTTCGGCGGCTGGACCAAGACCTTCACCGACCCGCGGCTCTGCGCGGCCATCGTCGACCGCCTTACCTTCAACGGCACCATCATCGAGACCGGCACCGACTCCTACCGCCTCGCCAGCACCCGTGCACGAGCCGAAGAACCCGCCAAGGTCAGCTGATACAGGTGTTCACCCGACGGTCCGTCGGCCCTCACTCGCGGCGGGCCCAGGTGCCACAGGGGAGAGCTTGCCTCACAACGACGCGGGCTCTGGATCCGTTGCCAGGCGGGCATGGAGTTCCACGTCTACGCGGACACCGTCGTATTCGAGCTTCTGTCGTTGCTGCCCTTCCACCGCGAAACCAGCAGCGCGAGCAACTCCGCATGAGGCGGGATTGTTCACCCGGTGCCCAAGCTCCAGCCGGAAGAGTTCCGCATCGTCGAAAGCCCAGCGGGCCCCAGCATGGCAGGCACGGGAAGCTATGCCCTGACCCCGGGCCGTTGCCGTTGTCCAGTAGGACACCCATCCAGTGGCATGACGCCGATCCACTGGGCCAAGACGCACCTGGCCGAGAACGAGGCCGCCGCCATCGACGACGGCGAAGGAATAAGCGTAGTCCGCGGCCCAGTGCTCAGCGCGAGCCGTTATCCACCGCTCGGCGGCCTGGACAGAATCAACCGGCTCGATGGACTGGCCACGCATGAGCGGATCCGCGAACGCGGTCATCACCGCCTGGGCGTCCTCGGCCTTCCATCTCCGCAGCACCAGGCCAGAGGAGGTATCTACACGATCGCGCACGACGCGAGTCTTCCCCAGCCGACGTCGCCTGTCACGTCGGTTTCCCCCACAGTCGACAACCCGGCCAGGGAACCGGGTTGTCTCAGGGCCGTGAACCAGCTTCCACCACCGTTTATGCCGTCATTTCTCGGTTCTGGCACAGATCTTGGGGACCGGTCGCAGAGGGTGACAGTGTCGTTCGATTGAAAGGATGGTCACGAGCCCAGCTGTCCGGCTCGAACACTCACCTCGTAGCCTCCGCGTATGACTGATGATCCGTTCCAGTGCCGCTGCGTCCTCTGCCGTGACTACGGTGACCGAGACGAAGCGGACCGCATGGATCTGACGATCATCGAGAACGTGCAGCGGCACGGATGGCACGTCGTGATGGTTCCCGAGGACGACATCGGTCCTGGATTCGCCTACACGATCGGCCTCGCGCACACTCACAGCGCACCTGAGCTGGCCATGTTCGGACTCGATATCCACGTCATGCACCGCATTCTCAACAGGCTCGGAGAGAAGTGCGCCGCGGGCGCTGTACTGGCTGACGGCCAGAGACATCGTGACGTTGTCGACGGTCACCAAGCCGCGCTCAGGCAGGTTGATCTGCGCTGGTACCGGACTTTCTTCGGACGGGCCATCGGGTTCTACCGGCGGCCTCCTTTCCCTGTGCTGCAAGTTGCGTGGCCCGACGCGGATGACCGATTTCACTGGGATGAACAGGCTGAGGTGAGGCATCGCGAGTCACAGCCTCAGTTGTGGCTGCCACCGAGTGAGCACCCTGTCGGGATGTGGACGACCGAACTGTGACCCCGTGCCGGCCAGCGACGGAGCAACGCCGTCGCGAGAAGCTACTGGAGCAAGATCGGCTGAGGGACTTCAGCGACGTCACCGCGTCTGAATTCAACTCCTATGCGGGCTTCCGTACCTTTCTGCGGAAGTCACTCCTCGAACTGGACGATGCAGTCAACGCAGTGCAGTCCGAGCAGGCGCTGATGAGGATCGCGGCTGACATCGAGCAGCAACTGCACAGCATGAAGGCGCAGATAGCCTTGGCTCGACGGCGCAGGGCCGTGGCGGTGAGCGGCGCGGCCGTGGGCACTGTCGGTGCCGTCCTGGCCGCCGTATACGGGCCCGTGATGGAGGACGCCTTCAAACTCATCGCGGCCAGCAGTGCGGGCAGCGGCCTTTGGACGATCATCGACGCCGCCACAAGCAACAGCCCCAGGGAACTCAAGGAGAACCGTTGGCACTACGTCTGGGCCTTGTCTCGCAAAGCCCAGACGTTGAACTGAGCTGACCCCGCAGACGTCACAAGATCCCCGACAGAGCCGAATTACGTGATCGTCCACACCACGCCGCGCGCAGGGTCTACGAGAAGGTCGGCTTCGTTGAGGAGGGCCGTCTTCGTCAGGTCTTCGCCGTGACGGCAAGTGGTACGACATGTTCACGATGGGACTGCTGGCGGGCGAGCTCTGCTGAGACCCGGTTCAGAAGTGGATCAAGATCTGCCACGATCCACTCGTGGGGCGAGGAGATTCGACGGACGAGCAGGGGGCCGGACTGGAGCCGTTAATGCCGGTGGGTAAGAAGCGGGGACGGCCGCCGGTTCGGTCCGAACGCCAGCTGATCAACGGCATACGGTGGCGGACCCGAACCGGTGCCCCCCGGCGCGATGTACCCGCCCGCTATGGCGAGTGGGAGACGGCCTACTGGGACTCCGCTAGGTCTTCGGGATGGTCCTGATCAGGAGCGTGTTGGCTGGGTGGATGCACATGAAGTGAACCGTGTCCGGGCGACGTTGGCGTTATATGTGGCAGATGTGTTCGCCTCGGTGCCGCGCAAGGACCAGCGGGCCAAGGGCGACGGCTATCTGCGGGGTCTGATGCCGGACGGCCGCCGCAAGGCGATCCAGGCGATGGCGTCCCGGCTGCCGGACGGCAACGAGCAGAACCTGCAGCAGTTCGTGAACCAGTCCACCTGGAATCCGGTGCCGGTGCAGCGGCGGATCAGCGAACGTCTGCTGCCGCTGGTCAAGCCGGCGGCCTCGGTGATCGACGACGTGCCGGTGCCCAAGAACGGCCAGATGTCGGTCGCCGTGGCCCCGCAGCACTGCGGAGCCCTGGGCAAACGCGCCAACTGCCAGGTCGCCGTCAGTGTCCACGCCGCGAGTGACACCGCCTCGTGCCCTCTGCAGTGGCGGCTGTTCCTGCCCGCCGAATGGGACTCGGACAGCGACCGCCGGGCCAAGACCCTCATCCCGCCCGACATCACACACCGGGAGAAGTGGCGCCTCGCCCTGGACATGCTCGACACCCTCGCCGAGCGGGGCATGACGCCGCCGGCGGTGGTGGCTGACGCCGCTTAGGGCACCAACACCCATCTGCGGGCCGCACTGGATGACCGCCACGTCGCCTACGTTCTCGCCATCCGCGCCGACGTGACGGCCCATCCGTTCGACGCCAGGCCCGAGGCCCGGCCCGCAAGGGAACGGTCGACTGCTGGCCCCAGCCCCGCTACCGGTATCCCGCACACTCAGTCGCGGCCCTCGCCACCAGCCTCGGGCAAGAGGCCTTCACCACCTTCACCTGGCACCATGGCTCGCGCGGAGAGTTGCGTTCCGCTTCACAGCCCCCCAAGACCGAGACAGACCTAGGAGTCCTACTATGGCCTAGACCCAATGCCACGGCATTGCGTCTAATACGTCGGGGCCGACCGGGCGCCACCCGCTGAACCGCCTCAGGCGCTGGCGGGGTTCACCGGTCGACCGGTGGGAGGCCAGTGTCGTACTTCCCCAGGAGACCGAGCATCCGGTCGTCGATCCGCTCCGGGCCCCATGGCTGGACCTGCACGCCCGGCAGGGGCTCGTCGCCGCCCTCCACGAAGAGGCCCTCCGCACCGCCCGGGGTGTAGACGAAGAGCAGTTTGGCGGGCTGGATGCCCGGGTTGACGAAGCGGTGGACCGTGCCGCGGGGGATGTGGACGACGTCGCCCGTGCGGGCGATGAAGACGCGGTCCCCGTCGAGGAACTCCAGCTCGCCCCCAACCAGGTAGAAGGTCTCGTCGGTGGCAGCGTGCACGTGCGGGGCGGGGCCGCCTCCCGGGGGGACGGTCGCCTCGATGACGCCGATCACGCCCCCGGTCTGCTCGGCGGTGAGCCTGACTCCGTAGATGTCGCCGTTGAACCAGGTCGTGACGCCGGCTCCCGCCGGTACGTGCACTCCCCCGGTGGGCCGGTCCGTGTCTCTGTGGCCCTCATGGACGGTGAAACTCATGGGCTGGTACTCCTCGGTGTGACCGGCGCACGCGCGCCGCTGGATGTCCAGCACGCTAGGGGCCGCGCTGCGCCCCCGCAGTGGACGCGCGTGCCCGGTTCGCTGGACGCCCGTGCCACCCGGGGCGCGTGCTAGCGTCGATCGGATGGGCACGTATTCGACCGGCTGCCGGGCCGGAGCAGCCGACGGGGACCGGGAGTGAGTCCGGCCCCGCGGACACCTGCCGGTGCGCCGCGGGCGGGCCGGACGTTTCTCGTCGACGTCTCGGTGCCTGGGCACGCCCCCGACGCGTTCGACCTGCTGCGGCGCGGCTGGGACGAGCAAGTCGGAGAGGCGATCCCGATCCCGCCGTCCCGCCCGACCGACGACGGCGACTACCGGATCCGGATCCGCCACCGCAAGATCGCCGACGCGGTGGTCGAGGACATCTACAGCGAGGCCATTGCGGGCGGCACCGGCGGGGTGTTCAACCACCTCAACGACCGCGTGGTCCTCCACGTCGTCCAGCAGGGCGGCTGGCACTTCGCCCGCTCGCAAAACCGAGGCAGCCCGCTGACCGTCCCCGCCGGCCGGTTCGTCGCCCGCTACAACGACCCGTCGTGGGAGTTCGGCATCGGTCCGCGCACCGCCTCGCAGGTGCTCATTCTGCCTGCCGGCGAGCTGCGTCCCCTCCTCGGCGACCGTCCCGTCGACGGGGCGGTCGACGCTCCCGCGATCCGGCTGCTCACCGCTTACCTGGACCACCTGGGGCCTGTCCTCGACGAACTCTCCCCGCGCGCGGTGCACGCGGCCCGCGCAGCGTTACTGGAACTGGTCAAGGGCGTCCTCGCCGACGGGATCGACGGCGACGAGCCGCAGTTCGCGCGGGCGCTGGCCGACGCCGCGCGGCGACTGGCCGACGAGCGCCTCGCCGATCCCGGCCTCGGCCCGCAGTCCCTGGCCGGGGAGCTGAACGTGTCCGTACGCACCCTGCACCGCGCATTCGCCGCCCAGGGCTCCTCCGTCATGGCCTACGTGCGGCGCCGCCGCCTCGACCGCGCCCTCGCCGACCTGACAGCCTCCCCCGTACACCTGAGCGTCGGCGAGGCGGCCGCCCGTTGGGGCTTCTTCGACGGCAGCCACCTGATCCGGGCATGCCGGCGGCAGTACGGGCAGACACCGGCCGCGCACGCGCGAATGCTGCGCGCCGGGAACGAGGAGCAGGCGGGGCCGTAGCTCAGGGCCTCACGCCCGGCCTGCCGCCGTGAGCCGCCGCGTGGTGGCGACCGTCGCCGAACCCACCACGCGTGCCCGCCTACAGCACGATCGCCTGGCCCGGCGCGACGCCCCACACCGGCTCGCCGAAGGTGACGTGCAACTCCCCCTCGACCGGCTCCGCCGTCACCGCGGCCTCACCGCCGTGGGCACGGAGCTGGGCGATAAAGCCGCCGGGGCCAGCGGGCGGCGCGCCGCACCAGCGGGGGGCGACGGTGGTGAGGCCGACGACGTCCAAGCCCGCGGCGGAGCCGACATTGACGAGTGGGCCGCGCCGAAAGGCCGCGCCGGCTCCAGGTGCGGGCGCGTGGCGCACGGGCAGCAAGCACTACGTCCTTCACCGACGGCCAGGGCATCCCGCTCGCGGTGTCGCTGACCGGTGGAGACCGCAACGACGTCACCCAGCTCCTGCCCCTTCTCGACAAGATCCCGGCCATCGCGGGCCGAGTCGGGAGACCGCGCCGCCGGCCAGATGCCCTAAATGGCCGACCGCGGCTACGACCACGACAAGTACCGCCGCCTGCCGTGGCAGCGCTGCATACGTCCTGTGATCGCGGAACGAGGCCAGCCGCACGGCGCTGGCCTAGGCATCGTCCGCTACGTGGTCGAGCGCACAATCTCCCGGCTGCACGGCTTCCGACGCTTGCGCATCCGCTGGGAACGACGAGACGACATCCACGAGGCATTCCCCAGCCTCACCGTCTGCCTGATCGCCTGCCGCCACGTCCAACGGTCTTGTTAGGGCCAGTTAGAGGGCGTTGATCGTCCGCTCAACTCCGTTCATCCTCGTGCAGATCGCCTTTGCGCCCCGCACTCCTTCCACCTCTCCGGGGCCTCCGAAGTCGGGGCGGACATCACGAAGATGATGCGCTACGCCGGCGACAAGCTCCAGCACGTGCAC
>Ga0307512_10006401_pt1 | contig 11929 bp, 11 predicted proteins | sample 14_EM_MG_FD_200267 | JGI IMG/M metagenome (GOLD analysis project Ga0307512, IMG submission 200267) | Populus trichocarpa ectomycorrhiza microbial communities from riparian zone in the Pacific Northwest, United States - 14_EM | ecosystem: Host-associated > Plants > Roots > Unclassified | place... | reverse complement strand
TGATGATGGTGGTGGTGGTGCTGCTGCTGCTTCAAATGGCAGAGAGAGAGAGATGCACAGGTTGTTGTAGCTTCTCCTTTCTATGCAGATGCACAAGTTTCTCCTTTTTTCTTCACGAGTGTTGCAACAAAACTAGCAGGGGAAGAAGATGGCAAGAGACTGAGGAAGAATGACGATGGCGTTGGCAATGCTGGGGGCGGTGGCAGCTTTGGTGTTGCTCCTACAGTGGATGTTGTTTCAAAGCTGAGGGAGGAGAAATGGTAAAAAGAATTGTAATCTTCTCCTCTGTAATCTACTCCCTTGTCCCTTTGTTTCTTTGTTGGTTTCGATTTTGTTTCTGTTCTTTCACTCTCCTTCCACCCTCAAAATCCCCTGGTTCGTTCCTCTCTTTCTCACCAAAATTCCCCCCTTATCTCTATTCCCCCTTTTTATTTATAGGCGCAGGAAGAGAGGGGCACCTTACCCCTGCCATGGCACAGGGTAAGGTGGCTACCCTGCCAATGTCTTGGCACAGGGTAGGGTGGCTGGTCATGGCTTGGGTTTCAATTTCAACATTTACCAGAATAGATACAATACATATGAGAGAGTGGACGATCGCCGCGACGCCGCACACGTGCGACAATCTATATACATTAATAAATGCTAAAAAGAATTGTAAACAATAAATAAAGACTAACCTGTAATGCTAAGTGATGGATGCAGATAAATAAATATGATTTTGCACTGTGTTATGCTATTTAACATTTTTTATTTTTTATTATATGTCAATATTTTTTTGAAAAAAAACTAAAAAATCGAATAGCAATAAAATAACTTGCTAGCATAGTTCTGGTACTTTTTGTTGACTTGACTTCGCCCTATGACGTAGTTCCTTGCATGGCTTGGGTTTCAATTTCAACAGTGTTAGAGTTGGCTCAACATGGCCTGTTTGACCTAGTAGGTCCAAATGTGACTCATTCTTTCTATTCAAGACCTGATTTGGCTCCAAAACAATTCTCAAGCTGTCATTTTTTTAACCTCTACCTAACCTAATCAGGCTAAAATGTGAAATAACAAACTATACAAGGATAAAAAAAATAAAAAAAATAATTTAGAAATTGAAATGAAAAGACAACGGCATACTAGGTTGACTCCAGTTAACTGGCCAAATTTCCAACCCATGTCTTGGATACAACCACAATCAGCTAACCTAGTTAGACTATCTATCTCTTTCATTTCTCTTCTCTTCTTTTCAGGGCCTTTATTAGGCTTAGATAGGAAGAATCTGGGGCTATATGATGTGTTAGCGTGCAAGGAAGCCCATGTCATTAAGGAGGCACATGTGGCTTTTTCTGAGCTCTAATTATGGCCTTCTTTGATGTCATTTGAATCTTCATGACAAAAGCTTTTGTTTAAAACAGCGTATGTCATAAACGCAGGCTCGACAACCCATTCTTCTTTCCTTTCTTTTTCTTTTTTTTTCTCTCTCTCCCCACCTCAGCCCTGCGCATGAATTCTTCATCCTTTATATTTGGTCCTTACACCCTTAAAGTTTTCCTAATAACAAATCAGGTCCCTCAACCCCTAATTTATCTTCATGCAATGAAAAAACTTTTTTGTTCTAAATCGAGCACTAACAAAATGCCAAGGCATGACATCGCAACCCCGGGCACCCCACAATGAGCCAACTCAACCAATCTTTTAGGCTCAAATTAGAAACAACATATAGTCCAAGGATGAAATTGTAAAACATAACTTGGGGAGTGAATTTAAAAAACGAGGACCAAAACTAACAGATAAAAAAGTTAAAGGAGGATAAAATTGAAAAAAAAATTATAATTTCATAACTTATTTTAAATAAAAAAAATAGCAATTAAAAGAATAGAGATCAAATTTGACAGATGAAAAGATTGGAGAATGAAATTGAAAAAAAAATTCATTTTCTTAAATGATTTCAAATAATGATAAACAAATAAAGAAAATTTTATACATAATTTTCAAAAAATGACATTTCATGAAACAGTGGAACTTGTCAAAACATAGAGTAGAAGTAAATGTAGAATGCATGTTCATCTATTCATTCACCCAAGAAAACATTAATTCATTGCCCAATACTCCGACTCCATTTAATGAAACCATAATTGATGCCTAATCCTCCATTGCTAAATGCAAAATGTTCGAAGCTTTATCACTACCTAGTGATTAAATACAAAAGATAGAGAAATTATTAAGTACCTAATGCTTCTTCACCCACAGAACGACCAAGGGCAATTTACCCTTAAATCTTCAAAATATTCATTTTAGTCGTCTCTAGTTAATGTTAGCATTTCAAATTTATCCTCTTCAAAATATTATTGTAAAATATTTTTTAATCTTTGCTCCGCTCCTCACGACGACCCACCATGATAACTACAAGTGAGTCTCACTTCTTATGCTAGTAAGAAATCATTACCCCAAATCATCTAATAAGTAGTCTAGTAGTAAGAGCTTGAAACTAAAGGATTTGTTTTCTCTGTAGTCTTAGGTTCGAGCTCTGTGGTTGCTAATATGATGGTCACTAAAGACTTATATGGTCGTTAATTTCAGGGCCTGTGGGATTAGTCAAAGTGCACACAAATTGGCCCGGACACCCACGTTAATTAAAAAAAAAGAAATTATTACCCTATAGTTCCTAATAATCTATCAGAAAACATAAACCTCTAACCTTGGAGACGTACTAGTAGTTCAAAGCATAGACTGTGAGGCGGAGAAATTGCAAGAAACCGATTTTCTGTATAATTGGAACTGATCTCAAGATTAAAAAAAAAAAAGCATATTTCATATTAGAGTAATTTTAGTTCAACCACCCAAATTTCTTAATAAGAATTGTGAACATTACCATATAAATATATAATTGAGATCTTTGAAGGTAATTTATGAAAAATATATAATTGAGATCTTTAAAGGTAATTTATGAAAATAATAATGCTGAAAATATTTTATGTTTTATATGTAAGAAGTAATATTAAGAAATATGTCTTGGTTTCTTGAATCAACCCGAAAACTCGATTGATCTAGGGGCTGGACTAATTCGGTTTAAATTTTTTAAAAAAACTCAGTTAACTCGTTCAAAAGCTCGGGTTAACTTGTTAAAATAGTTTATTTAAACATGACCTAGTCAAAACTCAACCCTAAACCTGTTAATTTTTATTTTATTTTTAAAACAACATCATTTTAATATTCTCTAAAAAAATAAATTTGAAATCAATCTAAATTGACCCACTCATTACAACTATGATTTTTGAGATGTTAAAAGTGATCAAGAAATTCGAGAAAAAAACAAAAGAAAGTAGATGCAACCCGAGCCCCAGTGGACACAATATAAGAGGTATGGGCCTTGGAGTGGAAATGGACAGCCAGATCCATTGTAAATTTGTGGATTTGTCTTCGATTAGATGGCAACTATATCAGTTGACTTGAATATAGCGCGCAGATTTTTCTTTTTGTGAGAGACCCACTGTTCACCCTCCTCAACCACACGCATCACTCTAGACTCCAGCCGTACAATGCCTGCATTTTCGAAGCTCTATCTCTTCGCTTACAATTCCCTCCAGGCCTTTGGATGGTAATGATTGCCTCTTCTTCCTCTCCTTCTCTTTTATATATTCTATCTACCTCTAAACTAATTAACAATGTAGCACTATCGTTAATTTCCATGCAGGGCAGTTTCTCTCTTTGCAATTCTGATTAACTTCTTTTCCACTCACTCACTCAATGGAGCCTATGCTTCTGCTGGAGACCTAATCTGTCAGCCTTTTCTTTTCAATCTTTTAATGTCTTATTATTATCATCATCATTATTATTATCGAGCATTTTACTTAACAAAAAAGAATTTATAGATAGGTTGATCACACATCCGTATTTGAAGTGACCCACCGCATCTATGTCCGGCTGGCCGAAGCTTATTTGGCATTTTAATTTGACCATAGAGCATATAATCTTTTATTGTTCAAAATTGAATTCTTATTTTAAGTGTTTTCTATTCAATATTGGTTTTTGAAGGTCTGTTGCAAACTGTTTCTTTCTTGGAAGTGATTCATGGAGCATTGGGTAGGTAACTTATATATGAAGCTTTATTAGTCCCTTCTTAGTTTACATGGAATAATCTAATCTAGCTTTCTCTTTTCGAAATGTAAGGCGTTGTCCCAAGTGGGGTGTTGTTCCCTTTTATGCAGTGGGGAGGAAGAACCCATTTTGTTCTGGCCATTGTTCGTCAAATCATTGAGGTTTATATCTCTTCCTCTTTATGATTCTTGTTTCCTTTAAGCAAGCAAAGAAACACCCATTTAAGTCCTTTGTCTCGATCATATGTTTTCACCATTGATAAATTTCAGTGATAAAAAAATGAACATAATCATGGTGCTTTTGTTAGAAAAATTGGGGGAAGGGAAGCATGGTGGAACACACATCTCACTTATTTTGTGGTACTCTTCTAAGATAGGAAGTCCCGTGAATTTGGACTTGGATTACAACACTCTTAACACACATATTTATCCTAGTCTATAGATATTTCTAGACACTTAAGGATAATCGCATCATTAATACTTTACATACATGCGCCTAAAAGAATTAAAGGATTCTTTGAATTGATTCACTTTTACTTTTTTTCTAAACTTCAAAATTAATTCCAATTCTGTTGTCTCTTACCTCCACTGATTCTCTATGTGGTGCAAGATGAAATGGAGACTTGATGAATTCCCACTTGCGTTTATATGATATGCTTTCCAGGTTAGCTTTAATGAAATGATTCTGTAAATTTTGCAGGTCCAGGAATTACCATCAGTTTTTATAACTTTTGTTGCTTGGAGTATGGCCGAGGTCAGTTGTTTAACTACTGGCATATTATCTTGAATTTTAGAAATTTTATTTGTATGTTTTGTAGTTTATCTGTAGACAGCCAAGGAAGTTTCACTTGTGACAATGATTTTTGTTTTTTCAGTGACTTATATAGCAAGGTTTTTATGCATGAAAGTGGGCAACTGCATGGCTCTTTTCATATATTTCTGCATTTGAAAACTGAATGAGCTTCCTTGTGATTTTTTCTAATTGCATTCTTGGTTGAGCTGTCGACTTTTCACGGTACTAGGAAAGCAAGGCAAAAGGGAAAGAAAAGAGCCTGATAAATGAAATACATGTGATCACCGATCCCTTTTCTGGTTGGACACTAATTGAGTACGCTGTTGACTGCCCCTTAGTAGAAGAAAATCTGTTAGATACTAGAACAGCAGCAACCTAAAGCTAGAATACATGCTGGCAGGCATGGAAGTAATGGGGGTTTATTAAGGATCAACTTGTTTATTGCACCATTCAGTTATTGTTGATTTGTTTTAGCACTGAAGGTGAATTGTTATTTTTAGTATGGAACCTGCAATTCAAGGTTAGTAGACTTCACTAAATTTAGAGTTTGATATTTATGATTTTCTTTGTCATATTCTTCAATGCTTGATGTCTGATTCCATAACCTCTTCATAAAAAGGTCGTTTAGTCTGCGTAATGGTGCTGAAAAACTGGAGCTCCATTTGCGGCTTTACTTGCTTGTTTTCCTGTGCTTTGTCATTCCTTCTGCTATACTATATAATACATGCATATTTTGTTTTCGTTTTTTATCTGAGTTCCAACAGACTATTTAGTGTTTACTGTATGGTGCATCCAGTGCTTCTGCTCATATTTGTTCCTTTGTTTTCTCTGCTCATACTCGCAATCTTGGGTACAGGTAATTAGGTACTCACATTATGCTTTGAACTGCGTCGGAAGTTGCCCATCTTGGATAACATACCTCAGGTTTGCATTCTATTTTATTTAGTTTAAATTAGAATCTTACACACTGAATCATGCACACACACTTGCGCTCAAAGAAACAAACTTCCTGCTGAAACATCTATCTCTCTCGCTCATCCAGTCAAATAAAAACACATCCAAACTTATGTGTGCAAACACAGTGTCTAGTGTCAGAATTTGTGCAGTAGGAGCTGAATTATTGTTAAAATGTATTCTATAACTTCTGCTTTTGCTAGGTATACCGCGTTCATTGTGCTGTATCCTATAGGACTTGCTCCTGGTGAAAGTGAGTGCATGATTTCTCATTTGTGTTTATTTTTATGATTTACTTGCCACTTCATCTGCTGTTTTTGAAGCCTTTTATCTTGTAAGATTTTCATTCACCATTCACCATGATGCAGTGTGGACCATGTACCAAGCTCTTCCGTTTGTAAAGAAGAAGAATCTCTATGCAGATTTCTTTGCTGCTTTCCCTTTCAGCTATTATGATTTTCTCAGGGTATGTCTGACTTCTTGTGAGGTTGCACTATCATTATATTCACACAAACTAGAGTTTTTGGTTTTTTCCTGAGAGTAAGCAAGAGATGAAATTTAGTCAAACTTTGATCAGGGAATGAAATTTATTTAACTGGCATCAAGTATGGATTTTCATATTTAAAGAGAAAATTGTATTGAGGATTGCAATTGGGTGTAGTGATTTTACCTGTTTCATTTTCTTTTGGTCATTTAAAAAATCAAACTCTTGCCCTTTCTGGATCGCCCTTTTTAGATGGTGGTCTTACCATCATGGCAAAACATTATTGGCAGAAAAGTGGAATGGATTTGTGTGATGGGTTTTTATTGGAAAATGCTGTATGATAAGGCATATCTGGATTTTTCGCACTCGCTAACAAACATCAATGCACATGACGAGCCTAATCTGCCATTCCAGCCTGGTTGTGAATTTATGAAATCATAATGAGATCTTCCCAGCTTGAAGTTAAAAACTGTTTGTTATGGCGTTTCAATTATTGGAAATTTTCTTTGCTGGAACACTTGCCAAAGTATTCCAAGCCTTCTGTAGTTTGCAAATTTTCTTAAGATTCAATGTCACCCTGATGTGTGGTATGTGTATGCATCATAAACACCACCAGGCTGCATTTCCCTATTGCTTTCAGATAAAGAGCGGAACTACTGAACTGTTGTCTATTTAAATACTCATCAAATTTTGTATCTTGGAATTTCCGGGTCAGGTTGTGCTTCTCTGCTATCCTTTCCTCTGGTTAAATCTTTACCGGTATTTGTTAAAGCAACGACGGTCAAAATTGGGTAGGCATCAAGAGACAAAGAAGAAGAAGTGAATGTTAAAGTTCTTTCATTGAGACGCCTGGTGACCATTCTTGTTGTTATCAATTGTGTTTGGTATTCAATTTCTGACAAATCTGATCGATGCATTTGCTACCTTTATTGAATGTTAGAGATCTGATTTCGGGACTCCATGTTTTTTAGTCTGCCAGGCTGGTGCACAGTAATGAAAGTTTGACATGATATTCTGATTATGCATGGAGTTGCTGTATATTGAAAATGAGAGGGCTTTCATTTATTTACGAGGTGAGCTAATTCTATTTTCTCATGCCTGCTAAGAATTTGAACTTCAATAAATAAATAGATTTTGCTTTAATCATACAGGTGCTAAATAATATAAAAGTAATTATTTAAAACACGTAGACCTATACTATATGGTGTCCATTAATTTGTATCATGGCATGCCATCTTGAATCTTGCATGTATGTTTTTGTGCAATGTACTCTGCCTAGCAAATCAATGCCTCTTATTTAGATATAATCATGAATCAAGCTCCTAGCCCATGCCTTGTAATCCAGTACAGACTGATGTTCCTAAACCACAGTCCACAAACCTTTCAAACATGGCTTTCTATCCGTACAAATAATAAGGTCGATAATTTCCACTCATTTGAATTCCTAGTTGTGATTAATTTACTCCCTCATCCGATGTTCTTTCATTAATGGTCTTAAGTTATGTTAAGATTTGTTTTTTCAGCTAATTAATCTTGAAGTTCATACATAATTCCAATCCATATCTGGGGTTTTAACTGCCTTTCCTTTTAGATGTGTTTCAACTCAAGTGTTTTCTCGCCCTTGATTTGCAGCTAAAAAGAAAGCTAGCTATAAGCAATTTATTTAGTATTTATTAACAGTAGGACCGAGGGTTCTGTTATTAGGTTGGTTCCTATTCTCATAATCGCGTGTGAATAGTGAGTCACTCTCATATACCAAATGATTAATCTCAATTCCCTGTTTAGCTACATGCTTGACTCACTGTTGTCTAATGGGGCTTAAATTGGGGCATATGAATCTCAGGTGGTGCTTTAGACCCTAGTACTTTCTTTAACCTACTCAGCTCCACAAGACAAAAACTTGGTACCAATTTTCTGAGCAACCTTTTAATCAAAGTGAAAGCATTCGCCCAATCCTTGTGCAGTGGGCACAAGTGGGCAATTCTTAAATGATTGAAGAGAAACAAGACAAAGATTACAGGAATCATGTATTAACAGAAACCGGGTAAAAACAACGCCAATAACACCACCACAGACGTGTCTTCAAAAGCCTTCATCCTTATTTCATCCAAAGTATTGAGTTTTCGACTTCTTAAAAATCTGTTGAGGGGAGCTGTTCGTGTGTGCTTGGGTTAATGAAAATGACCTCGTAGACAATGGCAGCAATGGCAGACCCAACGAATGGACCAAGCCAGTAGACCCAGTGGCTGTCCCATGTCCAACTTACAACAGCTGGCCCAAAGGAGACTGCCGGGTTCATGGATGCGCCATCAAAAGCACCACCAGCTAAGATGTTAGCACCCACAATGAAACCAATAGCAATGGGTGCAATTATCCCAATGTCACCCTTCTTTGGGTCAACAGCTGTTGCATACACAGTGTAAACCAAACCGAAGGTCATCACAATCTCGAAAACAACTGCATTCCATGCACCAACTCCAGATGATAGAGCAAAGGCCGATGTTTCCTTTAACACACGCACGCACGCACAAAAAAACAAATCAACATGGTTGATCAGTAAATGCACAATTGTTACATGCATATTGCACAAATTATAAATATGGTGATGGGGCAATTAAAAATTTCTTACCTGTCCACCAGTTGCCAACTTAAGAAGCAAGCAAGCAACTACAGATCCCAGGCACTGGGCAACCCAGTACAGAAGACTTCTAATGAATGTTATATGGCCACCAATGAAGGCACCGAATGTAACGGCAGGATTTACATGCCCGCCAGAAATGTTAGCACCGACTGACACCGCAACAAAAAGTGCAAAGGCGTGAGCCAACGATGCAGCTACTAGCCCGGCCGGGGTTGAGGAGCCATTATCGGTAAGCTTATCTGCAAAACATCCATCATTTTGATTATTTACCAAGTATTGAGCTGCGGGGAAAAAAACAGAGTGGTGAATTAATAGATTCTTACTGAAAGCCATGCCAGAGCCTTCCCCTGCAAAAACAAAAATGAGCATAGAAATGAACTCAGCTAGAGCTGCCCTGAGTGCATCAGGTTGCCCAGCCTCTGCTGGAGATCCGAATGCAATGCTAGTGATTGGCATTTGAGTAATTTAATAAGCTCTGTGCCTGATTTCAAACTGCCTTAAAATTTCTGTTTTTTCACGTTTCTGAAGCTGATGAGTGCTGATCACTTGGTGACGGTATATATAGGGGGTCTAATGGAACGGTCATGAACCGGAACAACCGGTTACATCCGATTCCAGCTATATTTCTAACTAGATCCTTCCTGGAAGCCACCTGTCTTTTTCTGATAGGCGGGCCGCCATTTTGTTGCTATTCTGCCACGTGTATGGCTGATGTGACATTGACCGGCCACTCGAGGGTGGAGAAGTTCTCGCATCGACCAATAGTTTGTTTGGTGGGGGGACCCCCAATGATTGTCGAATGACCGACCATTGGATTTGTTTATGCTGTACTGATGTGAGCAGGAGCAGTTTGGAACTCCGTCGTAAACCCGGCGTTTTATAAAAATTTAAATTTAAACAAGAAAAAAATTATTTTTTAAAATTATTTTAATGTTTTCACATCAAAAATAATTTTAAAAATAAAAAATATATTATTATAATGTATTTTAAAATAAAAAAATAATTTATAAAGCAACTATTAACTAGTTTCTAACACCCTTTTTATTTACTAATAAATCTTTTTGTTTTTTTAAATTCTAATTGGAGTTAATTATTGTTATTAAAGTTAGTTTTGGTTGGTTTTAGTGGAGTAATAAATATTTGGTGATGATATATGTGGAGCTGTTGGCCAATGAATAGAATAATTAATTTAAAAGCATTTTTAATAATATTTTAGTTATTTAAAAGAACACATCCAACCATGCATAGTATAAATAATTGAATTTGGTGTTGTCCTATCACCCGATCTACTAATCATGGTAACAAGATTAATTTAGAACCTCATCTTGTGATGGCATTAAATTACTTATGGTGACTTTCAACTATGATTTTTTTATTGACGTTGTAACAACCAAAAAAAAAATTAAAAAAAAAATTACAGGTATGATACATCCTTTTTGTTTCACATATAGATATATCTAGATGATATATCCCCTGAGTGATCATCACCAACCTTGACTTCTATTCTTGGGATCATCTCTTACTTTCATTCTAGAATTTGTAATAGTTGTAATGGTCCCGCAGGCCTTTGGTGTTCAACCTTGACTTGTTGACATATCTCACACTTAGACACATACCCAACTATTTCTCTTTTCATATTAGGTCACCAATAGTGATGTTTCAGGTCTCGATACATCTTAGTGCTGCCAGGATGTATGGAAAACTTGGACTCGTGTGCTTCTTGTAAAACCATTCCTTTAACTATTTCGTCATTAGGCATGTACAACCGTTGTTCCATCATCAATGATCCATCATCCGCTACCTGGAATTTAGTGTGTTTAGTATTGTGGTAGCTACTGTGGTTGTGGTTTGAAAAAAGTTGTTTTATAAAAAGTATTTTTGGTTGAAGTTGGTTTGGTATTTATATATATTTGGTTAAAATTGTGGTTGAAATTGAGGTTGAACAAAAAGTAATTTAATGTGTTAAGTTAAGAATGATTTTCAGATTGAGGTTATAAAATAATTTTAAAAAATATATATTAATATTAATAGTTTTTAATTTAAATATTGTAGATTTAACCACTGCTATTACATCATGAAATGAATAATACTTAATATAAAATTCTTGTTATTGTTCCATTAAACCACCTATAATTTCATCACGTATGAAATACATCCAACAAGAACTACAATTTCATTGGTTTCGTAAACGCGCAACAACATCAAGTAAAATATCATCAGGAATAAATTTGAAATTACAATCAAATTCTACAAATGTTACGTTATCAAGCGATATCCTTCTAATTTATGTAATGTCATTAAATAATGTGAAACACTAGTTTTTCGAATAAAACACAATTAAAAATAAAAAATAAAATAAAATTTTTATTTTATTTTATTAGGTCGGATCCGGTTCAATGCATTTAGCTTTGAACCGGACCCGATCCGACCGGAACAGTAGAGACAGTCTCCACTGTTCACGTGGAGACACTCTCCACTATTCATTTAAGTGAACAGGGGATATAATTCACTCTCCACGCAGAAGAGAAGGAGAAGCAGATAAAAATGAGGTTCGACCTCAGTTTTTGAGTGGAATTCATATGAAAAAAAAGTATGGTTAGTATTAATCAAATACTTTAATTCAATGTTTGCTTCCTGCCGCTGTCGCAGTCACAGTGCCAAACGGGCACGTAATCATCTAGATCAACAGGAAGTCAACAAATTCCAAAAAGTAGAAACAAAAAATAAACCCGTGTTTTTTTTATTTATCTTTTTAATTTGATAAAATGCTTATTCGTGACTTGTTCACAAATTCACCAAGTATATATTTTGTTGTTGTCCTTGCTCTTGGCGGTTCATGCTTAGTTTCAGAGTATTTGAAATAGAAGATAAAATCAAGCTTTATACTGTTTTCAATGCTCAAGTTATAGTTTTAAAAAAGCTATAAATTACACCTTTTTTGTAATCAAAATTGTGAAAGTTTTTAATGGACTCAT
>Ga0307512_10006400_pt1 | contig 11931 bp, 17 predicted proteins | sample 14_EM_MG_FD_200267 | JGI IMG/M metagenome (GOLD analysis project Ga0307512, IMG submission 200267) | Populus trichocarpa ectomycorrhiza microbial communities from riparian zone in the Pacific Northwest, United States - 14_EM | ecosystem: Host-associated > Plants > Roots > Unclassified | place... | reverse complement strand
CGAAGCCATGGCTCTCGCATTCCCAATGATCGGGTCGGGTGGAGGACCAGGAGGGTAGGGGAGCGACTGGGAACTTTTCCACCTGGACGCTGCCACAAGACCAGTGAGGGCGACGGCAAGAGAGAACCCGGTAATTGTTGAGTCGAGAAGGGGAGAGGACGAGGACATGATGGTGGAGGGGAGGACGGAAGCCAGCAAAGCGAGTGAGAATCCACGACCTAACTATATATTTATGGCGTGGGTGTGGGGAAAGTTCCAAGCAACGTGCTGATGATATAGAAAATGGTCGGGCCCGCCTCCGATACAGAACCCGGGGAGGAGCGAGTCTTCGGATGGTATCCGTGCTTTGCCCAGGTGACAGGAGGTTCGACAGCTGAGCGTAATTGTTCTCTTCCGGCTAGCAAGCAATCTTACGAAAAAATGAAGAAACCACAGCAGACACGCTGTAAAGAAATTACAGGCACCTGGTGTCCTCACCCCGACCGAGGGTAGTTGCCCATTCTCATCCCCGCGCCTAAGGATAGAATGTATACCAAGTATAGGTCATGGCGTCAACAACAAATCTTTACCATAAGGGGCAATTCACGATCACACTCAGCCCGCCCGTATTTGGCCCTGTTTGGCAGCCTCGTCTGATCCGCAGATCCTTCCTGTCTCAGACCTTGACCCCGACCGAGATCATCTCATACAAAACAATGAGTGCGTAGGAGGAACGATTTACCCAGCGGAAGACGGCAGTGAGTTACACGACTTATATCTCTCTCTCATTGACCCGCGACTCGCCTTTTTGGTGACCGAGCTTCAAATCTTTACCAGTGGAAAAGGATAGGGGTTTTCGGCATCTCGTCGGTTGTTCCGACTCCTCTGGCATAACTGGATTTTTGGCGACTTCCCGGTTACCGTCCGGGAGTAAATGCGGGCGGCGGGAGCAGACCCCCCGTCAGTGGTTGTGTTCGAAGGAAGAGAAGCCAGGACTGAGGGAGCCCAAAAGTGAAAGAAATTTCATAAAAGAAAACAGGAACGCTGGAACAGAAGAGAAAAACCGTACAGAAGGACGACCACGCAACAATGAATCCAATGATAGTAATGGACAACAGACGAGAGAGGACGACATAAGCTTACGACCGATTGGAACATGTCAATATTCTCAACGTTCAATGTTTAATTGTGGAGCAGTTTAGCATGTTCCACAGTACCACGGGCCTTCTCAGAACGGTAGGTTATCTTGCATGTGAACGGTTTGACATGTCTGTGGAATGGTGGACCGTCAGAGAAAAAATGCCGAGATGCCCGAAGCAAGATTAGGTTAACGCGTACCTGACGAACGACCCAATGTACTCAGGATTTGGTGTTATTGGTTGCCCCATCTCGTCTACGGATTTCTCGATGTTCATCGTAGCGACGATGTTAGCCATCAACAACCACACATTCGCCTCTGCGAATGCTTTCCCCGGACAAATTCGCCTACCAAACCCAAAGATGGCGTCGACCTGGTCAGCAGCCTCCGGATTCACCTCTCCTACGAATCGTTCCGGATTGAACTTGTCTGGCTCTGGATAAAGCTCCTCATTCCGGGTGATTGCCCTGGGGGTCAATCAATCGCGGGTCGGCCCGCAAATGAAAGACGACATACCATGCGTTGAAAAGTACCGTGGAACCCTTTGGTAGGAAATATCCCCGATAGCTATCGTCGGCGGTTAGCTGATGCGGAACACCTGACACCATCTTCAGTACGTCTAATGATGCTTGAGAAGATTCTGTTACCCAAGGGCACAGGGCAACCCCATCTCCGCTGAATTTTAGCGGCAGTCGTAACTAGAATCCGGTAAGGTGACTCACCTAAGCACCTCCTTGAAGACGTAATTAAAATAAGGGAGTGAGTTTTGGTCGTCAAAGTCCACCAGCCTATCGTTTCCGATAATCTGATCGATCTCCTTTTGGGCTTTCCTGAACACCTCGGGATGGAGCACCATGCATAGCACGAAACTCATCAAGAAGGAACCGGTCTATGTTTCTGCGTCAGAATCTTCAGAACAGGGAGCGTCGGGTTCGGAAATACCGTATCTGTAGCGGCTGATCACTTGGGTCAGCCTCATGGTTGTCATTGGAGCAATAGTAGGACCCTACCACCGTACAATACACCAGTGATATGAAGAATGTCCTGCTCATCGATGGTCTTGGAAGCATCGTATGGCCCGGATTGCGTTCCGAGAGTCTCTAAAAGATCGACAGCAATGCAATGTGTCGCAGTGCCATTAGCCTATGTCAGCATAAGATAGGGCGTCAGGTGACCGATCTCGGGAACGTGTTTTGAGTAATAATAATAAAAAAGACGCACGATCTGGCCCTTTACCCACTGATATGGAGCATCAAACATCCTGAACACAAGTTCCCTTGTGAACAGGGCATGCCGTTTGAACTCCGTGAACGGGAACCATGTCGGTAGGTACTTTACTAACCCAGACGAAGACTTCAGGTAAATCCATGTTCCGAACACCCCAAAGATCCCCACGAGATCCTTGGCCAACCGTAATGGTCAACTTACACATCGGGAACATGTCACACAACATCGCTCCAGGGCCTCCAGCCTTGACGGTGTTACGTGTGGCCGCGTCGGCGATTGTGATGAAAGGGTCTTCGCAGTCGCGGACATTGTATCCGTATACGATGTTAAGAATCAGGCCGGCGCCTGGAATGTTGTTATCGTAAATCCATATGCCTTGGCTCAACCGAGTAGCCCGAGGAATCGACCAAGTCACTTACTAAACCTGTGAGTGGGAAAGGGATCAAATCAATATATGGTCGCACCGTGGCGGGCCGCAGACTCGTACCGTTTCAGATGCCTATCGAAGTCATGGGAGCTATTTCCCATGTCCGCGAGGGTGATATAAACCTCCTTGTGCTGTAAGCTGGCGTAGTTCGCGAGGGATCTGGCGCTAAAGTGGTCCTGTACAATGCGGCGGTGCTTGCGGAATCGAGGACCACCGCGTTGGTGCACCAGAACGTCACCATATCCCATTCTGTTGGGAAAACCCCACAAAATGGTGATAATGTGGTTCCGTAAGTAGATGCATCTATCGGACGAATAAATCAAGAAGCTCACAGCTCCGAAAGAAGCACCAAGCGGGGACGACTGGAGTAGATACCGCCCCTCTTCTCCAACAAGTCTTTGCAGGCTGTGTACGAGTTCAGGACGACTAGCGGTTGTCCGAGGACTTCGAGGTAGTTCACGTCGCCTATTACCGTGTCGACACAAGACAATTGATCAGCTAAAGCTCTAGTTTCGACAGAGGACAAATAGAACAAACCATAGCATTTTCCCCACTCGGTGAACCTTAGCTCGATATAGTCCCCGGTCATCTGGCGGGCGTTGCCGATGATGGGATCCCTTGGAGGACCTGGAGGATAGTTTGGAGATTTCTTGGTCACCTTGGATAGGAAGATGACCAGTAACACGGCCACGACAGCCCCCCGGCCGATTTGGGATAGCTCGAGGGTCGCTAGGAAGGGAGCCCACTGGAGTGAATGTTCAGACATAGTGAGAAAGGGTGAGGGCGTGCAAGGTACCTGGTACGCGTCCTTTTATGTGTCCCCTGTCCCATTCTCGGTCTAGTCAACCTAGCATGCGGGGAAGAAGATCGTGGGTCGTTGATAGGTCACAACAATGGGGCGCTGCGCTTCGATTTCAGGTACCTACGGCGGCCATGTAAACCTTGGGAGTTATTGGAGACGCCCTGGCCCAATCATACGGACTTAAGCCCCTGAGATCCACTGCACCCGCATGGGGATACCGGGGTGTGAGTTTATTACTTGGTATAAACCGCAGGATGGCAAAAACGAGAGGGTTCGATCGTGGTCACAGGCCAATTCAAGGCGAAGAACTAGTCTCCGATCGTCTGACGGAACGACCATCAGGTGAACTTTGTGCACCAGCACTGGCAGACGCATCGACGAATCATCGTTTGGGAACATAGGGATGGCATTTCAATGAATCGTCGGAAACTTTACTCTGGAGATGAATTATGTACAATCTGATGTAAGACTGGAACAAGAAAGTCGAGATCCTTGTCTGTGTTTTACAATGACAATTGGGAAGAGCCGCCGTGTACGTACGAAAGCCTCGTTGTGATAATCAGTTCTGCACAATCGGGGTGAGGTCCCTGGGCTTTCTTCGGTTAACGTCCCGATTCGCCCGATTGACGAACTTGCTCCCAGCAGATCCCATGGTTCTCCTCCAGCCCACGGTACCATAGCCTCCGGGGTCTCGTGAGGGGCGCTTCTGCGGCTTTGCGGCCCGCTTGGGTTTGGGATAAGGGGAGTCAGCGTCGTCGAAGAAGGGAGTAGTGCTGTTGAGAGAGTTGGATGGAGAGGGGGGATTTGTGCGGTTGTGGCTACCGTTGGTGCTGATAAGAATGGAGGTGATCTTACTCTTCCAGTTGGGCGAGCGTTTCGGTTTTGAAGCGGGTTTAGTTGGTGTTGGTAACAAGGACGGAACTGTGGTGACCCGGTCATTGACATCGGGTGGCGAGGGCGGAGATAAAACCGAGGGTGTTTCAAGTGGAACCATCAGAACCGCGTGTGGATTGTAGACGAGGTCGAATTCGAGCACAGACGGATTTCCTGCGGAAGATGACCCTGCTGATCTCGATGGATCGTATACCGTGTCTGTAGCAGGGCGGCTGGCTTCATCAGGAATACCGAGGACGTCTCTCGTCTCCTTGAGCATTGCCTCCATCTTGAGTGTAGCCGCTCGTTCGCATTCTACGAAGGTTTGCAAGACCTGGAGGATTTGTTCGAGCTCTTCCTTGTCCTTGCGAGCGGTCTCGAGTCGCTTGAGTTCATCATTCCATTTATCTTGTATTTCCTTGATCTGCGCTCGAAGTGATTCCATAGATCCGTAGACTTAGAGAGGTCGGATGCCACGACAAAAGAAAGGCGGGTAGCTGGTGGTCGAAGACGGTCAACTCTAGTGGTGGAAGAGAGTGAAGTTAAAATTCAACGCCTGTATTCCAACCTTGCACACTCTCTTCCATCGACCTCCGATATCCCAACCTATCCCCTCTTTTGTATACCCAGCTTTCTTTCGTCCTATGGCGTCGTCATCCGCTTTGCAGACCGTCGACGAACTTTTGGAACGTGTCTCGCAATTACTCCAGCTCAGCTCTCAAACCGAGGCGGAAAATAGATCCGTCACTCTCCAATGCCTCGCACTGAAGGGCCAGATAGAGCAGGTCAAGGCTAGCGTCGTCGAAGAACGGATGAAGCAGCAGGTCTGCACAGACGAATTTGCACGCTTGAAGGAAATGGCGGTTCCCAGACGTTCAGACAGTAAGCAGCACATTCCTAACAGCGCTCATTCGAGTCTAGGACTGAAATCCAGGCGATAGCCTACAGCATGATTGCGACTCCGGGTACCCTCATACCTCGACCTCGCTCGAAATGCGTCAGTACTCCTGAGCTCCCAATAAAGGTGTAATATTTGACCCAAAAAGTGCAGATCTCTGTCATGGCGACGACTGGAGGGAGCCAAGAGGACCGCTTCCCCTCGATTTCTTTGCGCACCAAGCGAAACGGAATGTTCTTCGACGAAGAGATTTCGAACGGCGTCGTCGCGAAGAGGGCGAACACTGGTTTGGGGTCGGGCCGTAGACAGCGTGTAGATTGTTCTCCGTAGTGTCGTGGTGGGTAGCATGCAAGTCCGCCATGACCGAGTTTTGATGCAAAGTCGCTTCCGCTTCCTCTGATCAACGTCGACCGTCGCCGGAAACGACTCTCTCTATCTTGACCTTCCGGGCTGAATCATGAGCGGATTCACTGGTCGACAAGCTCCACGTAAAGGAGAAAACTACGAGCTCAGCGTCGATCTCAACAGCGAGTACCGCGATAAACGCAAAGATGCTATCAAACGTGTAATCGCGTCCATGACTGTCGGGAAAGGTCTGTTTCGGCCAAATTCCCAATTCTCGAGCAGAGGGGAGCTGATGTATGGCAGATGTTAGTGGTCTGTTCCCCGACGTGCTCAAAAACATGCAGACGGAAGATCTTGAACAAAAAAAGCTCGTCTACCTGTACCTAATGAATTACGCCAAGACCCAACCTGAACTTGTCATCCTTGCTGTGAACACCTTCGTTAGAGATGCTGAAGACTCAAATCCCCTCGTGCGGGCGTTGGCGATCCGGACCATGGGATGTCTACGTGCCGAAAAGATCATCGATTACATTTGCGACCCCCTCCAGAAGTGTTTAAGGGACGATGATCCGTACGTCCGGAAAACCGCAGCGCTGTGCGTAGCGAAGCTGTACGACTTGAAGCCGGAGTTGGTGATGGACAATGGGTTCCTGGAACAACTGAAGGAAATGGTAGCCGATCCCAATCCAATGGTGAGTCGACAAATGAGCGTTTTCCCGTGCCGTTTACCAAAAGCTTTCCTCCAAGGTCGTCGCAAACACGATTGCTGCCCTATCAGACATCCATTTTGCATCCGTTGCCGCAGGATCGGAAGAAGGTCTCTTCACCATTGACTCCTCGATCCTTCAAAAACTCCTCATTGCCTTGAACGAGTGTTCCGAGTGGGGAAGAGTTGCAATCCTGAACGCGTTGGCTCGATATGATGCCGTAGATGAACGAGAAAGCGAGCATATATGCGAGCGTGTCGTTCCTCAGTTCCAGCATGCGAACGGCAGCGTGGTTTTAGCCGCCATTAAGGTAAGCCCCCACCACATCAGTGAAGTCCCTTTGACTTAAGGGGTGCTTTAGGCTATCATGATCCATATGCGCGGGGTTTCAAGCGACCAGCTCCGAAAGACGTTGGTTCGAAAGATGGCTCCCCCGCTTGTAACTCTGTTGTCTTCCCCGCCTGAAGTCCAATGGGTCGCGCTGAGGAACATCAACTTGCTACTGCAAAAGGAGCCCGGTGCCCTTTCTAACGAAATGAGGGTATTTTTCTGCAAGTACAACGACCCGTTGTACGTGAAGGTGGAAAAACTAGATATCATGGTTCGGCTCGCGAACGAAAACAACATCGATCCTTTGCTTAGCGAACTCAAAGAGTAAGTTAATCTCTGGCTCACTCCACTCCACGACTAAATCCTTTGGCCCAGGTACGCATCAGAAGTCGATGTCGACTTCGTGAGGAAGAGCGTAAAAGCCATCGGTCAAGCTGCAATCAAGATTGAAGAAGGAGCCGAGCGATGCGTGAACGTCTTGTTGGATCTCATTGCTACGAGGGTTAGCTATGTCGTCCAAGAGGCCGTGGTTGTGATGAAGGTAATTTAGTGACCGGAAAATTAGTCGAAGACTTTCTTATTCCTGTTTCAGGACATCTTCAGGAAGTACCCATCACAATACGAGGGTATCATTCCAACACTGTGCGCCAATCTGGATGAGCTCGATGAACCAGAAGCCAAGGCTTCACTGATATGGATCATCGGGGAGTACGCGAACAAGATTGATAACGCCGATGAACTGTTGGGAATTTTCGTGGATACTTTCATGGAGGAGTCTTACCCTGTACGTTCCTGTCAACTTCCTGTTACCTTCAGGATTATAACCACCTGCACCTTCTAGGTGCAATTGCAAACGCTTACCGCAGTGGTGAAGTTGTTCTTGCGAAAGCCAGAAACGTCCCAGGGCCTGGTGCAAAAGGTATTAAATACAGCAACAAAAGAATGCGATTCCCCAGACGTCCGGGATCGAGCGTATATCTACTGGAGGCTGTTGTCAACGGACCCGGGAGCAGCAAAGGTATGAGCTCCTGTTGAAGATCATCTTGTTGTTCTCACGAGTTCTTAGGCCGTAATCCTGGCTCACCGGCCGCCAATATCTATTCCGAGGACGAACATTTCCCCGGCACTGTTGGACGAACTCATCAGCGAGATGTCTACTTTGGCCAGTGTATACCACAAACCCGCTGGCACGTTTATTGGACTGGGACGCATCGGTGCCGACTCTGTACAGAAGAAGGAAGAGTGCGTGTTCATTGAACTTAAAACGCTTTACCCGTGTGGCAACTTACGTTCGCTTTTTAGTGTTTCGGACGACCAATTTTCCGCACAGAAAGCCTTTCAAACCGTCGCAGCAGGCCAACAAGCCGAGAATCTTCTCGACTTCGACGACGTTCCTTCGGATCAACCATCCGGGTTGGCTGCTACACAAATTTCCACCACCATACCTGCAGCCGCAAACCTTATTGCGGGCACTTCATCGAACCCACTCGACGACCTCGTCTCGATCTTCGGAAACATGGGTACCACACAACCGACAATAACTCCTGTGTCCCCAACGAACCTATTCGATCCACAACCCACACTGCAGCCCCAACAGCAGCAGGACGTGTTTGGTGGATTGGGATTGGGTAGCATGGCTTCCCCTCCTCAGGTCACTTCCCCTCCACCTCAACAAGCGCAAAATCAGGAGGAAGATTTGTTGGGTCTCTTCTAGAGCTCTATGTCTGTTTTGTTCAGTATTTATTGTTTTTTGTTTGCATCGCGGCTTCTCTCATCCAAGTGTTTTCGGGACGGAACGTGATGATCGGACTTTTACTGGAGATTATGCCCTCTGTGAGGCCCCTATAACTTGCTGTTGTCCTTCAGGACACAGTACCGATGCAGGAGGTGATCCGCCTTGTGTGTCTTCCGGGGATGCCGCTTGCTGCCCGAGCCAGAGAACCATTCCACCCTAAATTTATTTCGAGTGTCACATCCTCGTGAAGAATTCCCCGGAGCTCCTCGCCTCTTACCTGCTCTACACGTACTGATGTCGTACACCGACGGGTACTACTGCACGGAACTAGAGCACCTTTTGCACACACAAGAGCCACGCCCGATGATCCAAACATCTGCGCTTCCAACACGCCTCCACGTGTGACTCCAGCTTCTCTCCATGTGGTCATCGCGGTCAAACTCTCGTTGAAATCTCCAGATAGGCTAGAGTGTTACTCTGCAGCCTTTACGTTCCCTCGTTATGTACGCTTGGTGTGCGGTCCAACCCTCCTGGGTAAAAAATCATTCATTAGTCAATCACTCCGTAAGCGAACTGCAGCCGGATTGACAAGTAGTTGCAAGACGTGTATCGACGTTTATGAACAAAAACCGGAGCTTTTGATACGTATAGGGGTCGTGTCACTCGTGTGTAAGCCACGAACCATTTCACGGTTAGCCGCCCCTCTAACTCCATCTCATGTACATCTGGAATACTTTGGACCTAATTCTAATCCTTCAGGTATGATTTAAACAATGGCGCTTCCTTGGATATACTCTATCGTGCAGGTGGGATTGGAAGAGATGGTGTTGAGGGTAAGATTTGCGCGGCGTCATTCACTTACGATCAAGTTATCGAGGGGCGATAAACGTTACAATGAGGGTGTCCTTGTGCTTTCGTAACGATTGATCTTCCGGTTGTGAGTACCCGAAAGGCCGTGAGTATCTTAGGACGATCAGTGACAGGCTACGGTGTCGGTCCTGGAGAAGCCTCATCAAAAACGTGTTTAGCTCCCGAGGAGCGGCGGGCCCAAAAAAAAATCGCACCTGCATCACCGGGCGCACAGAAATAACCCCCCGGACCATGGACCCACTTTGGTAGCCACAGGGTCCAAAGACCTATTCAGTGGGACTAAACCGAAAAGGCCACGATGCTTGACATGGATCTGGTTTCCTTCCAAGGTTACCACCGTCCCTCTGTGTCCCAAGGCTGTTCACATTGTCTTTCTGGGACTTGAAAAGGGGTTCATCACACACCTGTTGAGGTTCTATGGGCTTTGCCTTCTACACCCTAGTTGTATTAAAGCTAGCGCAGCTCTTTCTCCCAGTAACCCGGTTTCGGTTTCAGAGACGGCCCGTGACGAGGGTGACGGAGCTTGAAGCTTGACACACCGCCCAGCCAACCGCGTCTGGTCTTCGCGACAAGGCGTCTAGAGTCAGAAGACCAGGTTCCGTCTGGCCCTTTTATGTAGTCCCAGCTATAGTCATGAATCTGCGATCCAGGGCGTCGACAGATTACTGGAGTAAGTTCCGGGGAGACGAACCGATGAGACACAACTCGTCCATGTAGTCAATGAAGAATCACATGGGTAACCGTTACAACCAGATGAGCGTCCAAGTTTGAGATAGAATCCATCGCCGTTGCTGTCGACTCAACGATCGGGGCCAAGGGAGGGCACAGCCACTCGTCGATTACACTTTCTATCCGCCACCATGTTCAAGAAACCTTTGGCAGAATTCAAGACATCCGGTATGATTCAAAGCCGTCACTCCTCACCCTTGTTTCTAACGTGATTCTAGCACCCTTACGAACTTCCGATCGCAAAAAGCTCAGACAACGAGTGATACAGGAATTCTCCCTTTCCCCAGAGATCGGAGAGCTCCTCATCCCGGAAGGACTGCTTTCCGTCAAATACACGAGTCATTCGAGGGTTCCTGGCGTACGCGACTTTCGAGCGATCTCTTTCGATCCTTTTTTTTACTCGATCGCGTCTAGGTGGCTTACCTCTCATCCGATGGCGTTCCGCTGTGGTTCACGACGGGGAAAGGGTCTGATCATTTAATACCAACGCGTAATCGAGCGAAACACTAGCATTTAGGCTTTTCTCACTCATCCGTTTCAGTGTACACGTTGTGGAAACACGCTGATCTGCTTCCGTTCCTCTCAACACCATCCGCCGTCATACCGGTCTTGATCAATGGTGCAGACCTAATGGCACCAGGAGGTTTGTCCTTCTTAATACCACAAGCCTTTCCTGCCATTTGAGATTTTTCAAGGGCAGTGGCTCAGCATTCACCATCCCTATCCGTCGGCCGACTCGTTTGCGTAACTCAATACTACCCGGCCGTGAACGGTGCCCCACAGATTGGACCTGCACTCGCTGTGGGTCATATGGCTCTCACAGGCGATCAGGTCGGAGGATCCGGGAAAGGAAAAGCTGTTAATATCGTTCATACGTGGAAGGACCATTTATGGGAGATGGGTGGGAAGGAGGATCCGCCTGCCCCACGAGTCATTGAGCTCAGCCAGAAGATGGACTCCGAGGTTGATGGTGAAAGTCCACCCAGTGGTGATCCTGATGCTCCCGCAGAAGCTACATCAGGAAGCCGTGGAGAAAGACCCCCACAACCTCAAGATGAGCCTCCGGCCATGCCTCCGAAAGAAGAAACGAACCTCTTATCACAACAAGGTACTCTCTCGGCCCTCCCGAAATCATTTCCTGACTGGGAAAGTGTAGAGGTTTCTGATATACTGCGGTTGGCCTTGCTCCAATCGATTGCCACCACACTGTCGAAGCTACCCCCATCTTCCTTCCCGATCTCTCCTTCGGTCTTTTCCGAGACGTACATTTTACCGTACCGGTCCTTCAAGGAGGTTTCTGCCACTAGTACTCCGGTGGACATCAAAAATTCTGGATACAAATCTTTGACCGCCTTCCTCAAGGCGAGTGCCAAAGAGGGATTGATCAAAGTCAAGGAAACAAAAGGAGAAGTCGTGGTTACTGGTGTGTACTGTATCGAAATGTTCGGGTTTTTCTCCGCTCAGATTCTGTGCAGGTGTCAGCCAATCGCATCCAAATGTTGATGGACACGCTAAGCACGTAACAGTGAAGGAGATTGAAGAAAAAAAGGAGAGGAAAGAAGAACGAGAACGCCAGAAGGAGCAGAAGGCCAAGGACAGTGGACGTGAACTCCAGATAACCCTCCTCTGGAAACCCCATATGGGGAATGTCGCGTTTTTCAGGGAAGCTGGTCGAGAGTGAGTGCAAGCGCATCTCAACCCAAATAATATGGCTGAACATAGCATTGTACGCCTTCAGCCCAGGTGATCTCTTCACTCAGGTGGAGATCAGGTCCATCGTTAACGGATACGTGACTGCAAAGCAAATGCTGAACCCTAATGATCAAACCTACGTCAACGTGACGGAGGATTCCATTCTGTTTGATGCTCTC
>Ga0307512_10006399_pt1 | contig 11931 bp, 15 predicted proteins | sample 14_EM_MG_FD_200267 | JGI IMG/M metagenome (GOLD analysis project Ga0307512, IMG submission 200267) | Populus trichocarpa ectomycorrhiza microbial communities from riparian zone in the Pacific Northwest, United States - 14_EM | ecosystem: Host-associated > Plants > Roots > Unclassified | place... | reverse complement strand
TGAGGTTGGTTACTGGCGGCAAGCTAGAAAGTGATAATATAATTTACTTGTAGAATAGTATTAATTATCGCTAACAAACCCAAATTAGCATGGGTGTGGTTTCCTGATGCTGTGGCCCTTGCAAAAGTGGCGAAACCCTAGCAAGTCCTTGACCTTGACACGGCGCCCGAACTTCAAGCGATTCCGCTTTGATAGTGCGCATTTATACTTACACGAGGCAAGAAAACGGGCTGCGGACCTCGAGCGCTACGCTATAGAATGGCTTTTCGCAAAGAACGACTTCAGCGACAAAGATATGGACAGGTTCCTAGAAGCACTTCCAGGATACATGTCCTCGGGTCACACAGACGCGGCTCAATTGAACGAGTATCTAACCGCGGATTACATATTAGAGCGCATCAATGAGCATTTCTTGACGTGCGCGACGTCGTTGGAGCTTTCGGAAGAGGCCAGCATCTCTCGCGTGTTATGCTGCGTCAAGGCCCTCCAACTCACTTTCCAACACTGTATGAAGCCAGATCAAACCCCTTCCGAAGCAGATAAAAAGAAGTTACGGCTACAGAAGACTTACAACGAGCAACTTACCTATGACCTCGAGATGTTATGTCTCATGGAAGACCCAGTAGTGGCCCTGCGCGCGTCATGCATAAGGGCGCTTGCTATCCAGGGTCTCCTAACTCTCCTCGCACAAACGGGGGAAGGAACAACACAAAATCTGCATTTCCCTACGCCTCTTATTCCCCTCTATGACTTTCTCTTCCGGGACAGCAAGGAGCGGGTGCGACAGCTGGGCGACGGTCACACGCCAGATGGTGAGGAGAGCAAGATGTGGAAGGACCTTCTGTCTGACGGACCTCTTCTCAATCTGACGATGCTCGCCGAAGCTGTTCATTCAAAGGAACGCGCACCACAATCTAGCCTTTCCTTCTGCTGGAAGACGTTCGACATACTCGTGAAGCAACTCGAGATCGCTCTCACGGAGGCATCCAACGAGACACGGGCCCGGTTCACTGCCGCGCGTGATCAAACAAGCAAGCACATCCAGAAAAAAGAACGGGGCTTTCGCATTGTCCCACTCCTCGATATCTTGGACGTAGTTGACCGAGGACAGCGGCTCCTTGTGGCATTCTCAAACCATCCCAAGTATCACAGCAGACCTGACGTCGTGTTTGGGAAGGAGCATCTTCGGAACGGTGACCTCCTAAAGGCCTTCGCTCTCTGTCTCCCAGATTATTTCGTTAACATTGGTCAAGACGAACGCAGGAAATTCATGGAAGGCATCGTCTGCGATGACGGTCTATGGGCCAGTCTACAAGTCAACCTCTGGAATGCCCAGCGATCAGATCTTCCCATTCCAGACAAGCTCCAGGTCTTCGAGGACTGCCTTACGGTGATCGATGTAGCGTTCTCGTCTCTGGAAGGTTCGACGAAGGTGGACTGGCGCGCGCCTGAATTTGGGTCGCTAGCACACCAGTTCGAGTCGTTCATCAATCATTGTTTTCAAGGCTCATTCATGGCGAGGGCTACCAGCTTCCGCGTCGGTCTTATCAGGGCTCGGTGCTGCAAAGCCCTCTTGGCTCAGTTTTGTGACGACATTGGTCGCGATGGTACCATATTCTTTCGCTCACAGTGGGACGTCGCCTCTCTCGCGAGGTTATTCTGGGTTATCGGTATAGGAGATGAAAAGGACTCGGACACGGAGTTCTGGAGGCCTTACATCAATGGGGGTCAGATTGGGGCGGAGTTCGCAACCAAGGCCCGGGAAACGATCGGCCGAGCTGCGCGTGATGGATCCCTACTGATCTTTTACAAGCTAGGTCGTTTAGCGACAATGGCCGCGGTACCACTTCATGGTTCCGGCCTGTTTCCCCTTGATCTCAAGAAAGTGTGGGATCTACAGAGGAGTATGGTCAACGATCAGCACTTACCTTTGAATGGGGCCTCCGACCAGGTTTGGGAAAGAGTGGATAGACTGCGAACTGAAGTCAGCCACCTCTGTAGCCATCTCTCCGGCGAGGATAGAGATCGGCTGGTGCCCCTGCTTGAGATGATCGATGAAATCCGTTCCCCGAGCCAAAAGGAGCTTAAGTCAAGTGAACTTGCTCAGGCTGACGCACAAGTTCCCATGACTCCAGCATCGTCTCCGTCAAAGCAGCGCGGCAGGGTCGATCGATCGGATTTCTCCACTGAGTCTACTGCAACTACTGGACGAATGTCCGGATCCACACTGACAAGCGAGAACAGTTATGGAGGTACGAACTTTTAGTCAGTCTCCGGAGCTTCATTGACTCGGGGAATCAGAGCCCTTTGCGGACATAGGTCTCAATGTCAAGGAGAGCACCCAGGCGCCGATGTCCTCTTCCTATAACGACGAGGCAGGCGCCTACAGCCTTTCATCACCCTACCCCACAATGCAAAGTACCCCCTCTGGCGGGATCATGGATCCAACCACTGGCATCGGCGCTGTCCCGTTATCTGCATCATCTGTATACACCAACTTCTCATATACCGGGGATACTGGTCAACGCCACACTACACCGAACCGCCAGCGAAGTAGTTCAGCATTTGGTGCTGCCGGGCCGAACCCCCCCATTCGTACGAGTACCAGTACGCAGCCCAAGTCGCGCAAAACCGTGCCCGGCATTCCTCGCGATCCCACGACCAGTTCTCGACATGTTCCTTCAGACCTCGGTGATCCGGGCCAATCTAACATACCTCCGAGTCCCAACATCGAGGTTGTCGAAGAGAAGTGAATCACCTAGTCCTGTTTGCGGATTTGAACGGTATGCGCTGCTTGGTTTATCTGCTCCTAGCCCGTGCTCACTGTCCTTTCGGTCGGTCTTTCGTCTGGGATATCTTTGAAGGGGACAAATATAAAACTTGGTGTGTCTGCATGGAAGCTCAGTACACTTATTTATCGGGCTAGGAAGATGCATGATTCCCGTTGCACATTGATCTCTTCTCCTCGCCTCTTCGTTTGCGGGACGAAACGTTGTTCTGGATTTACGTCTGAATGGTGATATTGTCGGGCTGTAATTAACTGGTCTTGTGAAGCGCTGATACGGCACTGAATTTACATGGCTTGAGTTGTCTGAAATCAGGGCATGCGTGTCGGATGATGCCCCGCTTGACGAAGGACCAAATCGATCGCCGAAATACGCGAGCTTCTCGAAGCACAGCACTCTGGTTTTCACTGGGGTCGTATCGTGTCAAGAATTCGAGAATTCATATGTAATCCCGCTTCCACAACTCGATATCTGACCAGGGAGATGACGTGAGAGAGACTCTTATGCGTAGGCTTTTGACGGGAACTCAAGGGCAACAGGAAACATTATTTAACATATGAGAGCTGTCATGGTAGCGCTAGTAAGCAACCTAAGCAGCTTAAGACGTATTCATAGTGTATAGTCACTAATGAGGGACCCGCGGCTACCCTTCAGGGATGCCTCCGATCAAGTTTGGGAGAAACTACGTGGACTGCGAGCCGAAGTCAGTGGCGTCTGTGTCAAGAAGGAGTATGATGGAGATATGTTGCAGCCCCTGCTTGAGATTCTTGATATAAAGCTCATCCAACTCGCCTAAAGGAGGCAAGTTCGAACTTCAAACGAACCTGGCGAAGTACCGGGTCACGTGACCCCAGAACTTCCCTTGCGAGAGCAGCGCGATCGTGTCGATCGATCGAGTTTCTCCTCCGAGTCTACTGCAGTCGCTAGAGGACGACCTGGTGCCCCACCAGCCAACTAGGACAGCTATGGAGGTGCGAGCTCTTGATCAGTTTCCGGAGCCTCATTGACTTGACTCGAAACCAGAGCCTTCTCAAAATCCACTCGAGAGGAACACTCAGACACTGATGCCCTCTTCCTATAATGACAATACGATTTCCTATGTCCCATCTGCGGAGGGCACTGGCCAACGCCGTGTGGCCAGCCCGCCTTTGGGACGGAGTGGTTCGGGACTTAATACTTCGTGGCCCCTTCCACTCGTGCAGGTGCCGGTATGCTATCCAGGTCGCGCAAAACCGCACCCTCTACTCTCCCGATCCCCGCGATCAGCCCCCCGCATGTTCCTTCCGACGCTAGCAATCCAGGTCAAGCTGGCGCGATTCTGGGTCCCAGCACCGAGGCAGGCGAAGATTAACGAATCGTCTGGCGCATACATGTGAACTTCATCGGTATGTGATCCTTGGCATATCTGCTGGAAACTTGTGCTCAACGCCCGTTCAGTTCTCATCCATAGGACGTATCCCTGGTGAGGATGGATCAGACAGATCCTTGGTATGTCTGTAGTGCAGTCAAGTACTTGTATCTATCGAGCCATGATGCGTGAAGAGGCACGATTTTCGTTGCACGTAGACTCCCTTTCTCTGTTCCCGGTTTTCATTCCCGATCTTTCGCGAAAGGTAGTCTTACACCTGAATGGTGAAATGTTCGATGCTGTTATTGTCATGACTGGTTTCATACATGGCTAATACGGTACTGTACATACGCGACTTTCCTGACTCAAGCACAAGCACAAAGACGTCACCAGTACTTCGTCTTCAGTCGATCCTCCTGTGCAAGGTAAACACGTGTCATTACCCCCGCGTGATAACTGTCGTCTGAGGTTGCAAGCTCGGGACATGTTGGACGGTGGCGAAAGCTGTAAGCTGTAAACCGAACGCGTAATGTCACGTCCACGTGAATGTGACATCAAATGTGACATTCGCTTTCACGCGGCGCGACTGGAAAACCTACTGTAGTACGCCTACCGCGAGGTTCTTACCTACAGTCAATACTGCATATGGATGCTCCGCTCGATGAAGCGTCAACTTCCGATGCTGATGAACGCGAACTTCTTGACGCGGCGCATTCTGATTTGTATTGGGGTCGTGTCGTGCCAAGACGTCCTCTCAAATTGGTCCCCCCTCCCAACGCATTGACCGACCAGGGTGATGACATGTGAGAGATAATGCGTGACTCTCTGGTGCGTGCTATTGATGGGGATTCCACGATACCAGGCAACGGGTTACGTATAGGGCTTATAGGCACTCGACAAATGCCGGGGATGCCCATTCTTCCATCTCGCATCCAGGTCTCTGCACCTCATCACCGGCGGCACGTGGTCCTTTCTGCCGAACAACCTCGGAAAACCTCACTACTCCCCGATGGAGCAGTCACGGACCACCTACATCGCCTCCCGTCTCATCTCTCCTTGCCGCGTCGCCTTCTGCTCCCTCGTCGCTTCGCCGCCCTCACCGCCCACCGCCGCGCGATGCCCATGGGGACTATTCGACATCTTCATCCCCAGATCCTTTACACCTACTACTGTCTCCCACGAGCCATCATGTTGACACCGACGATCACCACTCTTGTCCTACCGATCATGATGCGATACTTCCCACGAGATCCAGCAGCTTGTCAATGGATCAGGATCATGGTGGAGTCCTGGGTGCATCCTCAAGCTCGAGCAGGCACCTTCCTGGCGAGGTCGGCTCACAGTCGGTCAATGTACACCATCGTCCATCCTCGCCCGATCCTTTCATGGCCCCTGCTTCTGTAACCATTGATGTGAATAATCACCTGACCTCGGCTCTCGAAAATGGTGCCAATGTCGCCGGAGGGCGATACTCTATGCGTACGCGTCAGGCCCGTCAATTGAAACCCTACGCAATTGATCGACTGGAGTATAAGCACCAGCTGAAGCACCACCCGGATGCCATAGTCAAGTTCAATGGCTATCGTAGTCCTGTAGAATCTTCGTCGCCGCCCCCTCTGTCCTCAGGTGAGGACGACATCGATGGCGCCGCAGAGAACCCTGGAGGCGAAAGTTTCTCTGCAGACGCCCAAATTCTGCCACGCACAAAGCGGAAGAAGAGGCATCGCACCAATACAGAACATCCCTCTGCTCAACCATCTACTTCACATCGGAGGTCATCTAAGGCACAGGTGTCTAGGAGGTCTCCGCCTCTGATAAGAAGAGTTACTGGATCGTCTGCAACAGCAGACATTGGTAGGGTCACATCTATTCCTGACCTAGGTAGTGATAATGGCCCAGAAACAGCAGCGATATGGTATCCAGACGCATTCGACGACATGTCGAGCGGGGTGGGCAGCGATGATGTACCTCTAAACACCTGCGGGGATGATTTACGGGTCAATGACTCCCCTCCGCCACGAATCAAGCGCAGACGGGTGATAATTTTGCTTTATAGCGGATGTCTATAAACTAACTAGCATCCGTAGCGGGCTCTACCCAAACTACCGCACCTTTCACCCATGGTGTCTTCGGCCCAGTCGTCAGAGCCATCCTCTCCGCGTTCTAAACCAGCGTCCTTGAGGACCATCAGTTCGGATACAAGCTCTGACAAAAGCTCAGCGGAATCAGAATCAACTCGGGGTTCAGATGACGTGGCCCTTCTGTCCGATGGGTCTGCTATCATGCTTGTTGATGATCATGAATCTTTATCTCCCCTTAAGCTGGAACGTCCCCCAGCACCAAATCTCCAGAAGCGACGGTTACAGCCGTCGAGTTACCCCGTGATCACGGACTTCTTCGTTCGTGGACTCCGCGAGAAGAAAAAGAGGCCTCGAAAACACGGAATTGTCCCGCTCGAAAAATTACGTCGACCCAAGCGTGCCTCTGGAGTTGGAGCGAGCGGTAATACTCACTACCACTGTACCCTCTTTTCTTTTCTAAAAGTCATTTAAACTTCGACTCTGCTAGATCCACGGTCTGCGGACCAACCAAAGTCCAAGGCTCGTTCCAGTCGGCGACGCGAGCGCCCGCAACGACCTGCAGATCTTTCTGTGTTTACAGTTGCGGGCGGGCGGGTCCTGTCTGGATGGCAGAGGAGAAACGCCGTCACCATCGACACAGAGGATATTGCCTTTCACAGGGCGCTGGAATCTTTGGCACACCGCGCACGTCCCCCTCCAATTCGACCCCCAGCAGGGCCTCCTCATTCCATACGAAGGCCACAGAAAGCATCGCGAGGACCTATAGATCAAATCGCGTCTTCTTCAAAGTTGAGAACGGTTGGCTCTGCGCCGGACGAGGGGATACGACAACGTATTGTCGTCGACTTTGACATACCGTTTCTCCCGTCGGGGAGGATATATTCCGCCAACTCGTACCTCGGCAAGGGATGGCTCCACGGCCTTCTATCGGTCGTTTCTGGTACCCCACTTTCCTACCCACCTCCCGCTATTGAAGTTGATGGCCACAGACTATCACCCGTATCTACAGCCCTCGATTATACAATCTTCCTGCCTTCTGCCTGTGATTCGTTCGCCAAAGTACTGAACGATCCACTGACCATGTCGCACGAGGCTTTCACTAGCTGGAACGCCAATATGCATTCCGTTTGCTCGCTCATTTCCTGGATATTAGCCTCTGCAGCGGGCAACGACGCCTCCGTCATTCGGACCGTGTCACTCGAATACACCGGGTCACTCATTGCCCGAATCGACACTGCGCTCGGGGATTCTGGCGACCAGGCAATGTCACTCAGCTCGGGCATCCTTTGTCTGTACTGGTTTGCGGTTGAGCTACTGGTCCGTACATGCTGTAGCACGACGGGCATCGACAAGGACATTTCAACAGCTATCGGCGCTCGCGTGGTGGGACTGGCAAATCGACTGTTACAGGTCGGTGTGCATGCTACAGTCTCACATGTTGTTGCCAATGAGGAACCCCTTGATGACTTTTCCTTGTACCCTTGCGTGGCTGAACTATGGATCTGCTTGGTCCACCTCGGGACAGTCCATGGGAGGGAACCAGGGGCTCCTAGAGAGAGTAACTTCCCATCGATTGTGGAGATTCTCCAGCATGGCCTAACAACTGCCGAATCATCCACACAAGGGGGCCTTCACGCCAGCGAAGAAACATGGTGCACCTTGTTTGGCTTGTGTACCCTCTCCCAATTCTCTGCCTACGGCGTATCGGCATCCTCTTCCCGTATGGGCACATCGTGGGAACTCGTCCTACTCGCCCTCGACCACATACGACTCGTTGCCAATCCACAAATCGATAGCGGCCTCTCCTCGCGTAGTTTACGCCGTCGCGACGCCTACATTCGTCTGGTCGTGTCGCGGTGCCTGATCCTGCACAAGCGCTGGTACTGGCGACTGGACGACGACGCATCCGCAGCGCTCTTCCGGCGTCTGGTCGACATCTTCAAGAGCCGCAAATTCGCTGACCTTCGAGGCGAGATCGCCGGCTTCGCAGCGTTTGTGCAGGAGAGCGACGCTCGCCTCCTCCTGGAGCATGCGAACACGGACAGCGCCTTCACGATCTTCCTTAAACTCATCTTTGCCTCCGCCGAGCAGATGCGGCCCACCCTGCGCGAGGACGAGTATCTCGGGCGGGCGAAGAAGCTCCTCTCGCTCGTGACGCCAGTCGGCTCCGTCCAGCTGAGCACTCTCCGCTCGCCGTTCGACGAGCAGCTCTCGATGCTGTACAACCGATTTAACTCGCTCGCCCTCGCGCTTCGCATCCTACCGTCTTCGGAGAACATGCTCTACCGCGTCTCACTTGCCCGGCGCTACGTCGACTTTGGCCGATCCGCAGCGGCCACGCGCTCAGTATGCATCCGCGCCGCCAATTTTCTCGCGTTGCAGGCAATTGACATGGCGCTCCCTGTTGGGCCCGCGCTCGAGTGGACGTCGGAGATCGCGCAGGTCTTGATATTAGAGTTCCGCGCGGTGGTTGCCGTAGATGCGGGTGCGATTGGTACACCGCTGGTCAACGACGACGCGCGCGGACGCAGGACGGAGCTAATCCAATGCACACAACTTCTTCTGTCTGGGTTTCATGACATGTCCCGTACCACTTGTCCCGCGGGGAAAGACACAGGCACCGCTCTAGAACTACTGCAAAAAGGCACGGATTTCTCCCTTAGAACGCTCTTCAATTGTTTGCTGACACGCTAAAACGTAGGGTGCCTCTTCCCCATTCTCGCCGAAGCAGAGCTCTGCGCTATTCCGACGATCGAGACACTCCTGCGGGATATCATCGAAATTCATCTCAAACATGCTTTATCCCTGCAAGAGGAGTTGCCGCAAGAGCGGGACCCCAGTCCTCAGCCAACGAATCAAGTAGAGAGTCAAGACGAGTATGGCCAGTTTGACTTCAACTGGGACGATCCTACGGTACTTGCGGCGCTGGACAGCGCCACCGAGCTTGCGCCGGTTAACGTACCAGCACCCGCGACGACCATGCAGTATACTTACCAATCTCTAATCGAGGTGCGTCGTCATCCACGCATGTGCTTCTTTGGGTATTGACCATCATTACAAAATCCACAGCATATCAAAAAAGCGGCTGCATCTCCCACAATCTCCGAGAATATTATCAGCGCATTCGAGAACCAGAGACAACAACAGCGACGGACTGGTGACGAAAGTGTATCATAGAACCCCCTTTCCCTCATTCCCCTTCCTTCTCCCGGGGCGCACCTGTATACTAATTCCAAGTAGCTTAGCATCTGTATTTCATGCAACATGCATTTCATAGACGATCATTATTCCAGAGGCATGCATGTGGCGTATCACTTAGAGCCCAAACCCCATGCCCCACCTTGTGATCTCTGTTACGCGGGAGCCGCGTAGCCTGAGATCGTCGATGATATGGGGTCTAGACCTGCACCCAACTCATAGAGGCCCAAGTCCCAGCTTCAGGCGTCATCATCCGCACGATTGGGCGCGCCACTTCAAATGCTTAGTATTCATGGCCTGTGAAGAGAAGAGGTGAATAGACAAACAACTCGGGACAGACCGCGCTCAACCTAGGCCGCTAAACCTGCCTCGTTCATATTGAGAATATCTAGATATCTAGTCAGGTGATCGGCGGAACAGAGCTAGGTTTTACCCCGAAACAAAATAGCATTGGATTCCTTGCCGGGTAAGATAGTCTAGCGACAGGTATCGCTCATCCAATGAAAGGCGATCGAGACGCTCGATGCTACAAATCTTCTTGAATTCCCAACGTGGGCCGGTATCTACCATACAAAACGTTCTTTCGCTTCGCCGTCGTGGCAGTGATGACGCACTTATGCCGTAAATCCTGGATAGCCACGCGCTTTAAAGTCTACCACTGATTCCGCAACCAGATCCTTCAAAGTTTTCGTATGCGTGATTCCGAGTAGGTCCTCTGCTTTTGTCGTCTGGAGATTGATGAGAAACTGGATATCCTTCGTCGAGCATGGCTCCCCACGTGGTACATTCGGGATACCGAGCTCCGCTGCTGCATCCACTGTTACGGGTCACATCAGGTTTCTGGATATTAGATAGTCGAAGTAATACAACTTACAGAGGTCCTGGTAAAAAAAGGGACCAGATCTGACGACGATGCGCTCGCCTCCAGCAGCAGCCGCATGCGTAGCCCGCACATGTGCCTCAGCAGCGAAAGTCACATGTACCCAGTTTCCCTGACCCTGCAATTGCGCACCTGTCCGCGCGCCAGAGAGGGTGTCATAGACTTCCCGCTGAGAGGTGTTGATGTCATCGACTGTCGGCGCTGGGCTGAGCGAGGGCTGTATGTATGCGTAGAACCGTCAGCTATGGAGGGACATGAAAGGCTGAGGAAAAGGATAAAACATATACCCCAAAGATCCACGGGGCGTTGATGACAACGAGATCCCAGGAGATGTCAGACTTATGGGCAGCGACAAACTCCCACGCAGCCTTCTCTGCCATTGTCTTCGAGGCCATATAAATCGCTACTGCTCCTGCTGCGGAGCCTTTAGTCTCCACAGCCTCTACGGAGGCATTGTTCCAGGTGCTTTCGTTGAAAATGCGCGGCAGAGTGGTGGGTTCACGGACAGCGGCAACCGAAGAGGTGAGTACAACACGCTTCACGGTGCTCCCATGTTTCAGGGCGGAGTTCAAGATTGAGGTCGTTCCCTGCACGGCAGGGATGATGAGATCTGGTTTTATCCTTGTTTAACTAAAAAAAAAAAAGGACGTGCTCTCTGAGAGGAAAAAAGAACGTGCCGTCGGGGTTGGAAGCCTTATAATGAAACGGAGAGGCAGTGTGGGCAATGGCGTCAACGCCCCTGACCGCCTCATCAAAGGCCCCTTCCTTGGTGATATCCTCTACAACGACAAGCTCAAACCGGTCACCGTAGTTGGAGAATTTATCTGTAAGGAACGCGCTTTTGGACAAAGAGCGAACTGCGCCGCGGACAGAGTACCCGGCCTCTAGGTATTTCTTCACTGTATAAACGGCGAGAAAGCCGTTTGCGCCTGTGACGAGGACTCTGGCTGGGGGAGAGACGGCGACCATTGAGAATAGAGCTCAAGGAAGAAGAGTGAATATGAGTGATGGCATCGTTCTCTTTATAGTCGGACTCGGAGTCTTTGCTTTGCTGGTTCTTCCGCCACAAATTTCAGCAAAGTGTCTCACGGCGATCCGGCCCGTCAGGAAAACCCTGTGTTTACTTTTTCATACTTTTTCACAAAATTTTCGAAAGAGTACATCAAAGCTCGCTGGAGTTGGCCACCTGGCCAAAAAAGTACATTTTATCGAAGAAACATTGGTTGATTAGGGGTGTGCGTAAGGATAGTTCATTTCAAAATAGTTAGTTCAGCACCACTAATATTGCAGACAAAAAGTTGAGTACAATTTTTAAAGGCTACCCAAAAAGTATGAAAAGGTACAGAAAAGGATGACGTGTACTGTACCTTTTTCCAAGCAGAAAATGCTTTCTGAAAACCTACTTTTTTCAGGAAAAAAGCACGAATAAGTACACCTACGCCTGATGCAAAAACCGGACTGGCAGGACCTTTTGTTGAGAGTATGTACGATAGGACAAATACGATACAACGCGCACGGGCCCGTATGACAAAGTCCGGGCTCCCTTATTGGTATTATCCGCGCTATGGCCCTTTATATTAGTGACTCCCGGAGTATCGGAGTAAATGAGCGAGTGGGTGTCCCCACTCCTGTACCAGT
>Ga0307512_10006398_pt1 | contig 11936 bp, 23 predicted proteins | sample 14_EM_MG_FD_200267 | JGI IMG/M metagenome (GOLD analysis project Ga0307512, IMG submission 200267) | Populus trichocarpa ectomycorrhiza microbial communities from riparian zone in the Pacific Northwest, United States - 14_EM | ecosystem: Host-associated > Plants > Roots > Unclassified | place... | reverse complement strand
GTAAATGACAAACGACTGCACCCTTCGAATGGACTGGAATGAGGTAACCATTACTGGAGTTGCAGGATGCACCAATATCAGTGGGTACCTGATTGTTCCAGTCGATCTTGGACAGGGTGTGGTATGCCAGGATGTCATCTATGTTGTCAACAATATCTTTAAGAGCGATTCAAAGATGCTTCTTGGAAAACCTTTTCTTATGATAATCGATACTACAATTGGTGTCTGATATGACTACCTGGCGGTTCCCTCATCTGATTGGGCTTCTATCCATATTTCTGGCCGAAAATACCTTGGGAAAGGAAGGTATCTGGGAGAAGGTTCAGTTCCCCAAATTGACACAAGCAGTATTGAGCAAATCCCGGATTGCAAAAGCCCACCAGGAATACGTAGTCAAACATGATGGCAATTCAGTCACACATTTGGAGGACAACCTTGGTAACTATTGTCACCCATGGGCTGACATCATCTACAGCTGTACCACAGGGATCAGTCAGAAAGGGGTGGAGCCAGATCGCCCACCAGAATCACACAATCTGCTTCCTACTGCCAATGGAATTGAGTAACAGTTCCTGCAGGTGAATCATGGTGGATGGATGGGTACTAGAACGATATCAATGGCATATTTTGGATACCATGTCACTGCATTGCTGTGTCCCCAGAGCCCAACATCATTTTCGGTGGAAGGAGGTGTTTCAATGGGACGTAGTGACCTGAACACAGGCTTGTTTATAGGATACACCAGTGAGACAGCAGCCGAAGAAGGTCTCACCGAATTTGTGGTGGACGACATCATATGGTGGGTCTGCCTGGAAGGTGTGTTAACAGCCCAGAAGAAACGGTTACAGGATATCCTTCAGAAGAATCATCCCTTTGTCACTCCTTCAGTACACGAAATGAGACACTGTTCACCAGAAACAATCGTACACGATCTGATTCCGAAAGACAATGCTCTTTCCCAGATTGCCAAGAGAAGATGCCAATATGCACCATTGGAGATGCAGTGGATTCGCACCTATGTTGGTTCTTTATTGGCTGCAAAGATCATCTCACGAGTGGATACAGGAATGGTTTATAGCGACGAAAACAGCCAGAAGATTCGAATCCAGCAAACATCACATGCGACACTCGTGCCAAAAGGGAAGGGAAACTTTCGTCTCTGCATCAATTATGTGTACCTCAACCATCAACTCCACCACCATGTTTGGGAGATTCGCAACCTTGAAGAATGTGTATGCAGACATGCTGGAAACCTCTGATTTTCCGGAATCGACGGATTCAGTGGAATTTTCGCCATACAGATGGGAAAAAACAAACATCTGATAGCATTTGTCATTGTTGGATGGGGAATATTCGTTTGGAAATACCTTCCATTTGGCCTACAGGGAGGACCGAATACCTACAGCAAGCTCATTGGAAAGCCTTTGCGAAATACGTTGGTGACAATTTTCAGGACTACCTGGACAACATCGATTTTGCAGATGGCAAGAGTCAGGTGCACTGGAAAGATGGACACACCTCATACAAGAAGTGGACAGAAAACGAAGCAAACAATGCACAACTGGACCATTTGGAATTCTGTATCTTTCCGCAATTCAAGGCTTGCAACATGTTGGTCAATCCAACCAAGTCACTATTGCTTGCGAAGAGAAAAAAGACACTTGGACATGTTATTTCGTGGGCAGGAATGTTGAAATCACCAGAGATAATCTCTAAGTTCAAGTCTATTCTCCGGGAAGCGGTTACAAAGCCAGAGCAGCTTGTACACAATTTGGCATGTCTTCGGTATATATCACACTATTTGCCAGATCGCCACAAAGACCAAATTCATTTTGGACAAGTTGCAAGGATGGAAGACATACACAGACGCTCCTCCTGGGCAAATTTTGCCTAAAAAACACAAGAAAATGCATGTGGAGAAGGACGGATATGAATGTCACTAGACATCTGCCGATCAGGAACGACTGCTGTAGCTCCGCAAGGAATTGGATGAGGAGATCACACTACAGTCACTGTCTGAAATGCTGCCAGTTGTGATGATGATGGACATTTCCCCGTGGGTGATTTCTTGTGTGATTGGACAACTTGGCCAGGAAGAGGGAATTCAGTCACTCCCAAGGAATGGAATGGATCCCACTGTGGGAAATATGGAAAAAGCCTACCATGAGGCATGCCCAGTGATGTTCCTGAGCAAGGTCCTGGATGACACTCAATACCACTGGTCACAATTGGACCAAGAAGCCTATGTGATCTTTTGGTTTCTGACTCAGAATGGTCAACTGTTACTCGGTTCTAAGATGACATCTATTCGGACTGCAAACTCATTACGTAGGCATTTCAGTTGGCATCTACCAATGTGAAGAGGAATGGCTGGATTCTAAGCCTTCAAGAGTTTGACTATGAAATCTTTCATATTGCTGGAACCTTGAATGTGGTGGCAGACAGTTTGTCACGAGTACCCTGTGAGCTTCTACTGCGAATGGAGGAAGAACAGCAGCGAGCACTTATACAATACCACTAAAACGAAATATGGCCAGCAAATGGGATGATTGAAACAATACACATCTTGAAACACGATGAAAATCTCCAAACCTTTGCAGTTGACCAAAAGGGACTTGGACGTCTGGAGTTGAGGAACTGGGCAAGCTGGTATGAGGTGCTTTTCCACTTTATGGTCAGACGATCATTCCACACAAATCTGACGAAAGGCGAACGACAGAGAATCCAGATAATGGCAGTACAATTCCGCCTTGAAGAGATGGAGAAGGAAGGAAAACGGACATTTCAACTGCTTTACCACAACAGAAAAGAGCAGTATGTTCCTGGGCCTCAAGGCTACAACGAGATCATACGGATCATACAGCACTACCATGACCAACCTTGTGCTGGACATTACACTGCCGAAATGACATTCAGAAGAGTTTACTGTACCTACTACTGGCCAACTATACGAATCGACATCTGGAGCTATGTACGGTCTTGTGATAGCTGCCAGTGGGCACAAGACTTGACAGAATACCCAGTAGAACCGCTCCGCCCAATTATCTGTCTGAAACCATTCGAAATCGTATATGTGAATTATGTAGGACCATATATGACTGCAGAAACTGGACGAAAGGGTTTTAGTCTGTTTGTCATCGACACATTTATTGGATGGCTTCAGGTCTATCCTACTGCTGTTGCAACCGGCAGTGCAACCATCACCTCTCTGAAAGGATACTGCAAACGGTTCAGTTTTCCACAAGTTCTCCATTCTGATTGAGGCCCCCATGTTTATAACCAGGATTGTCTTGAGTGGGAGGCAAAATGGGAGTGAAGTGGGTATTTGGATCTCTGGGACAAGCCAAAGGACAAGGAAAGGTAGAATGCACTATTCGATCAGTCAAGTCATCAATCCGCAGATTGGCCCAGGAAAAAAACGAAGTAATGAAACTGATGCAGGAGATTTGCTTGGCAAAGTTAGATACCGTACGAGAAGAAGCAGTCAGCATGCAGATTGACCAGTGGGCAAAGAGGATTGCTGCTCATGAGAAGAGCTTGTGACGCCACTGATACCGGATTGGGGACATAGTTCTATACCAGAATTACCAGCTCAAAACTCAGCATGGAAATCCCTGAGTGTACTGCTGAAAGGGCCCCATTGAAATTGTTCACATCATGGCCAAAGGAAAACTTCACCTTCATTACCCAGAGACAAACGAGATTTTAAAAGGCTGGCACACTGACAAAGTCCGTCCCTACATTCTGTGAAAGCTTTCCATCGTGCTGCAAGATGCCAGCCACTTCGAAAATCTTTGACAGGGGTGGGTATTACAGTGGGTATTTGGAGGAGTGGAGAAAGAAACAAAAAACTGGAGGAAAAGTGAAAGTAGAGTGAGTGAAAAAGAAAGCGGAAAAGGGCTAGGGTTGGAAAAAGATGGGGTTGGGAGAGTTTAGGGCAGTACAAGTGTGTAGGAGGGGAATTTTGCCCCGAGTATAAAATAGTTTCTTCTTGTTGTTAGAGGAGAGCCTCCTATGAATTCATTCCTTCTGCCTACGTTCTGACCCCCTCTTTCTCTACAAACGCTATACGCTTTTGATTTGGTTTGGCTCTTCCTCCTACACAGAAGAATCTCATACAGTACCCATTCTCTTGGCTCCCCAATACCACGGAGCACCCAGGAAGGAGGCAGAGGAGACGGCCAACAGCCTCCAAGGCCACCTCAGCCCCCACGATCACCTTCACCTCCTCCACCTCTACCATCGCCCTAGAGAGGGTAAACGCCTCCGCACCGACCAAACTGAGCCGCGAAGTACCATGTCCTGTCACATGAGGAGCTGCTGGACATTATAATGGGGTCAGTACGGGCCGCCAGTGAGATCAAGGACTGCTGCCGCCCTGCGGACAACATCGCCAAGCTCAAACTCAAGGGCCCTAAGGAGTTCGATGGGAAGCCCACAACCCCATTTACCTCCTTGTGGGAATTGGTACTGGAATTCATCAATTTCTATTCCAACACTACAGACACACAGAGAATTACATGGGTTGGAACACTCTTGACCGGAACAGCCAGAGACTGACATCAGCACAGGCGACGAATCAATGGCGATTGGGACACTTCAGCTAGGTATGTAGTGGACCTGCGAACTGAGTACCATGACAGGTAAGAAGGTGCCACTGCGTAAAGAAAACTCAGGGAGCTTGAATAAAAAGGAGACATCAAAGCCTACCTCATAGAGTTTCAAGCGCTCAATATCTACGTCCGATGCGCAGGGGAAAGCCTGATGGAAAAAATCAACCTGGCAATGCCATGAGCTATTATTGACAAGAGGTTCGCCCACCACATGGGGGAGTTTGTAGACGATGAGCATTTCTTGGTGGCTACCTACAATGTGTGCATTCAAGTGGAACAAAAAAAGGCACTGGAGGAACTGAGAGGGAAGAGAAAGGAAGGAGTAAAAGACAAAGGGAAAAAGAACTCGGGCAGGGACCGAGAAGGAAAACCCGAAGGAAAGGGCCCTAAACGATTTGAAATGACCAGTTCAGGGGCTAAGGCTACGAGATCTGGATACAGGGAGCCCGGACGATGGAAGTCCAAGGATGAGGCCCTGATAGGGGTCCCAGCCAAAGAAAAAAGTGAGTTCAGTGCCAGTAGCGAAAATTGCTGGGACTGCGGAAGTGCAGGACACCGAATGTATGAATGCTTTGCTGCAACTACCAAGGCAGGCACATCTCTACCCACTGCACTGTGGAAAGGGGTCTTGAGTATCAAACGGAAACGAGAAACTTACGACCCAAAGGAAGAAGAAGCTCTGCCCACAACAAAAGTAAAGACAGAAGAAGACGACGGAACAAGGGATATTGCCGGTGTATAGATAGACAAAGAATTGGATTTTTAAAGAGGCCCAGGAGTCCGCCAACCGGGGCCTATCAAATAGTGTGTGAAACAGGCAAAAGGAAACCTGAGGAAGAAAACAGAGGACTGGAAAGGAAGAAACTAAGAGAACCACACTGTGGGAGGAGGCCAATTGTTCTTATAACTCCACGATCGGAGGAACAGAAAGAAAAAACGGTGCAGATATTGCTCGATATGGGCTGCGCTGTCCCCTTAATCAGTTAACAATGGGTCCAGAAGGAAAAAGTACCAACAACACGACACTCGGAGGTGGTACCCCTACACAACTACTCTGGAGAAGTAGTGCAGGATAGCAGAGAAGAGACCACAACTGATCTGATCTTCAGGCACCAACGTCATCATACGCAGGAAACCTTTGAGGTTATACCGATGGAACCAAAGATCAACCTATTTCTCCCATTCTGGTGGATTACCTGGCACCCCCCACAGAGAGTATGGGATTCCGATAAGATGAGGTTCAGCAGCCTGAACTGCCTGGAAAAATGCGCTATCTTCGAGACGGCTGTTACACCCGAGGATAACAAAGGGAAAAAAGAGTACAAAGGGTAAGGTACCAGTGGTAGGTCATGTGACCCAGGAACCCTGAAGAATATCTAGGAACCTCGGAAAACAGTCTGGCAAGGGAAAAGAAGGCAACAGGGTAACATCAATGGGCGATAAGGCTACGGCCAGCCCACTGGGTAGACCTGATAGCCTACCACCTCTTGTAGCCGCTGCATATGAGGAGGAGATAAGGGTTCCTGCAAGTTGTACACCATAAGCAGGGCTCATGATGTAAGACAAAGTCTGAGAGAGTCTAGACAGGAGATAAGGAACTGGAGTTGGGACCTTACAGCCGAGAGGAACAGACTGGAGGGGTAACTCCAGAGTGGGGCCAGTGGCAAACTAGGAGGAACCAACAGGCTCCGAAATAGCCACGTCAGATTCATACAGCATGCCACTTGCCACACCATCTTTCAAGGAGTAACCAGTCGGCCCTCCGACCAGGTACTATGTATGAAGTACCGTCTCGTCGCCCCACTTCGACCAGCCCCAGCCCCCTCACACACATACACACAGTCTCTCGACGACGCCTCTTCATAAGTATCCGCCTCCACACTCGCCAGTGACCGCACTTCCTCTCTCACTCACCACCGACAATACTCCCCTCCATCTCGCCTCCGAATACAGAACCCGATAAAGGCCGCCACAACCGCCGGCGCCAATGCCGTGACTCCCAAGCTCCCAACGCCACATTTTCCCCTGTGCACGCGATGTGTGGGCCATCTCCTGCAACAAGGCACAGACTGCATGTTGAGAACGGCACGTTAACCCAGTCTTGTCGAGGACGGGGAGCAGCTGACGGATTCTTCGCCTGTGACGGCCAGAACCTGGCCGGCGGCATCGACACCTGTTGTCACCACAGGTACAAGGGCTGCAGCATGTCCGCGGCTCCACCGCGGAAGGAGCAATAATCGGATAGCGCCATAGAGACTGTTCCTGTTCGGTGCTGGTGGAAAGTTCACAGGAATGAAGGTGTATTGCCTGCGTTGGTTGCCATCGTGTTCGTGCTTTGTGTGTGTCTGAATAATATCTATTGAGATGAAGAGATGAATTCAATACAGATACAGAGGGATGTATGGAAGATCCTCGATATACAGAGGGTTTCCCGAGCTAGCTCATCCAGTGACAGTTCCCCAGACCGTGTCTTGGATGCCATACCTGGTGTCAGCCCTAGACGTCCAACATTTTGACACTTCCCCTCGTGGAGAAGATGCAAACGGAAGAAGGAGAGAAGGAGAGTGGGAGAAATGGAAAGAAGGGAACAGCATGTATAGCTTAGAGCGATGTGAATAGCAACAAATAGCAGTGAAGTAGAACCAGTGAGAACCAGTATCCTCAGATGCCTTGTTAAAACATGTAACCGTGAAAAAACCCCATGGAGAAATTTCAACAGCACGTTCCACCAGCGGCTTCCCCCGGAACCGGGCAGAGGATCCTGAAGCCGATCGGTACAATCATAGTAGCCACATCCTGAAGTGCTTGCAGTAAATCCAACTTGGGCACTGTAGAAATCAAGCGTCACCCTGTGAGCCCGCAGCTCCGATTAACCATCGTGCGTGCACAGCAAACACAACCTCGAGTGTATACAGCAACTGTGATTTGTAGCGCCACATGTGCGACAGCAGCACACTCTGCAGCTTCAAGAGTCGATTTGATCGGATATGGAGAAGAGTGTGTCATATAGCTGGCACCTCCGGCTAGCGAGCAGACATAACCAGATATCGACAGCTGGTCACTGTGGATCTGGGTCGCAAGGTCAGCTGTGCCGTGTAGAGGGTATGGCATGTAGGTTGCGTGGCCGAAAGTTCGGTAGTGAGAGCATCGGAGAAATTGCAGTCGAATTCGACTCTGTGTACAGTCGTCGGGGAATGTTTGTGGTAGACAGCGGGATCTAGTGGCAGTTGGAGTCCTCACGTTTATTGGTTGCATGCAGCTTCCGGATGGCATGCTGTTGGTGGATATGCTGTATCCGTCGCAGTCGGTTGTGCTTGATCTCTACTGGAGAACCAGCGAATCAAGAGTTCCATGGAGAGGACATTCGCAGTCGTCGGCATAGCGAAGTAGGACTATTGGATCATTGGCTTTGTTCGAGATGTAGACGCTCAGGTCGTTTGTGGAGCAGCATAAGTCAAAGGATCTCTCCAATAGCATCAGACCACTGCAGCCAAGGTGCAGGCCCACGATCGCTTCCCAATAGGACACCTGATCAGCAGTATCCATTTTCTCTTCTACTCAGATCCGGTGGGTGACAGCTTGTGGTCTCTTCTGTCCTAGTATGATCGAGGAGCCGAGGCTGAGTGCCGGTCCGCTTGAGGCGTCGAGCCCAACACTCAGCCCACCCAACGGGACTTCAAGTCCAATTCTGAGTTTGCCCGTGTCGCCGAATCCGTGTCCGAGTCCGACTGCTGAGGCGTCGCATGCGACTCCGAGTCTGATCGCTGTGGCATTGTATCCGAGCCCGAGTCTGAGTACGACCGCTGTGGCGTCGTGTCCAAGTCCTAGTATCTTCCGACATCTTTGACATTGGGATACTTTCAGCATCGTCCAAAGAGAGAAAACATTGGTTAGCACTTCTTGGCAGTCTTTGATGCCCTGGGTCATGACTATCTAAAAAGGACTCCATAAATTTTGGGGGCAGAAAGATGGCAACAATCTAAATTTAGTCGAACATTCTGTCATTGCTATGTAGAACGAACATCACTTGCAGGCTCCGGAACTTAGCTGGATTGTATCAGACCATGTCGGACAGTGCCTCGGGAGTCATAGGTTCCCTGTAGGACTCCATTATTGCAGCATCCACTGACTGGACCTTTCAATGGATTTTTCCCACAGGCCGTGGGCATCTTGCAGCACAAAGGACCAGATCTTTCACCGAGTTTGCTTGACTTGCTGGAAACACTGGGTAAGCTAAATCTGCTCAATGCACTGGGTTCACTCAATGCGGTAGATCCGTTCGATGGGCGTAATCTGCTCAATGCGCTCGAGGCATTCAATGTGCTAGATGCACTCGATGCACTCGATGTGCTAGATCTGCTCAATAGCCTGAATGTGGTCGATGTCCATGTGTTTAATATGCTGGATCCACTTGTCACGTTCCATAGATAGCTGTACTAACAGACACTTCCAATAGCGATAGGCCGACTGGCTGAACTGGCGAAATCAACACTCAGAGGCTCTTAGCATGTACGCATGCGTTTATCAGCATTGAAGGGTCAAAGATATCAGGCACGCCACTGATGTCGGCCTCATATTGATGTTGGCCCCTCATCCATGTCTACCTTGCTGTCGACATCGATCTCGTGGTAGATGTTGGTCTCGCCATTATATTTGCCATCAGGCACTCTTGGTTCACCAGTCAGGGCAGTGATGGGATCTTCAAAGGACATCCGCTTGCTCAATGGATAAGCTTCATCCAGTCGCACATCTGTCCCGATCCGGTGTGGTTATACCCACATCTGAGTTGCGAGACTGTTCTGAAGCTGGGTACCGTATAAACCCGGATAAGTGTCCTACTTTTGAAATTGGTTAGCGCGGTGCTTAGCAGTCTTGGCGCGCCCGTAGCTCCCATCATGCTTAGTCAGTATCAGATTCGCTTGCACAAAAATCCTGTGATTTTGTGGTGTATACATATACAGTTTCAGGCCTCATCTTTCCAACGGAATTCCACACAATCATTATCTTCACCATCAGTGATACTTGGGAATGGTTCTTCAACAGCATACTGCCTATGCACTCCTTTCATTCTCTTACTTCTTCTAGCTAAACTTACTGGTTCAATAGGAAGTTTCCCCTTGCTTCAAGTACCCACCATCCCAACCGAGAACGCGCCTGCAGAGAGTACACAGAGAGAGCGCGCGCACTGGACCCGCTGAATCCGCTGAGGATGAGTCCGCCCAGCCAGTCGAGGGGGCATCCGCCGAGCCGGCCGAGGGTGGGTCCGCCGAACCTGACGAGGGCACGTGCACTGATCCTTCCGAGAGCATGTCCACTGAACCTGTCAAGGGGGCGTCGACCGAGAATGTGCACACTGAGCCTGCTGAGCCTGCTGAGGAAGAGTGGGCAGAACGAGAGCAGCGAATTGCAATATGACTTTGTCAAGTGCGTTTGGTGTAGGAAATTTGCTTCGCTGCGTTCCATTATAGCCTCCGTGATGCCAGTTGACTTGATTTCTATGGGTATTTCGTATTGCTCTACATCCAACATGCCCACAATGCTGCTCAAATGTGCTGGGGAGCTCAGCCTCCCAGTTCCAAATTAAGTGATATACTATTGCCGCCGATGCGCTAGCCCGAAGTGCACTAGGGCATGCCTCTGAGCGCCAAGGCGCACTAAACCATTTTCAAATGTAGGACTCTTATCCGGGTTTATACGGTATTTTAGCAGATTTCTTCATGTCTGGAATGAATACTCAGCTTTTGGAATGGATAGTACATATGGTTGTCGTTCAATTGGATTTCCGGTCAAGCAAATCCACTGAAGCGGCTGAATCCTATGTAGTCATTGAACTCACTCGAACAGCGGAGTTCGGGGTGGAGGCCAGTTCAACATCTGGTTTGATACTGGGTCTGGTGTTCTGACCGGTTCAGCCACTCGTTCGATCTGCTTGTTAACAGCTTCAGATTCCTTGTGCGATTCTTCTTGGTATTGCCTGGGGGATCGCTCGTAGGATCACTCGTAGGATCGCTTGTAGGATCGCTTGCAGGATTGCTCATGGGATTGCCTGTGGTATCGCATGTGTGACAGCTGGTGGGATCACTAATGAATGCTTCCACCGTTCAATGTGCAACGCTCAAGCCTAGGCAGTCGCATTGGCTGTTGGACCCTCTCTGCCGAGGATGCTATCGGGTGTGTTGTTCTCCAGTGAGTGATGGTTGCTGGCGTTCTACCTCTGGTTGACTACAAATCAGTGGCATAATGTTCGTGATCAACGTCGCATAGTGCAGCTCAACTGTTGAGGCTTAAAAAACGGTGCAGGGATGGGGTGCGATAACGCAGGGAAATTCATGTGATGAGCAGTGGGGGATGGTAATGGATTGAGCATCAATCCGGGCTCATAACCTGTCAATAATATTTGAAGGAGATGAAGATGATGAATTCGATACAGATACAGCCTCATGTAAGGGAGATTCTCTACAACTAACTATGCGGAGGCTTCTCAAGCTATCTAGTTCGCCCAGTGACTGTCCTCAGGACATCGTCTCGGGTGACATCGTCTCTGCACTTCTCGCGCCCTTGCAAAATATGAAGTCTTACCAACCTCAGCATAATCGCTCGCAACGCGCAGCCCACACTTCCGCCATCTGCGGTGTCTCCTCCGCAGTTCTGCAGAAGAACACATTTGTCCTGCATGGAAGCCCACACTGTGTGGCGGGGGTAGCCACAGCCGGCCTACTGGTTGCATCTAGTGGTGGCGCCCGATGTCAGCCGACATCTTGCTGCACGACGCCAGGCAGCAGATTCTGCGGCGCGCCATCCTTGCTGTGCTACAACCTCCAATCCATGTCGGCTACACATAACCAAGATGTGTTGTGAACATCCGCCAACCTTCAGCGACGAGCAACCAACAGGTCGTTGGAATCCTGTGATCTGCATTGTCGGCACTAGCAGTTGTAGTCCAGCCAAGCGCCCCACCATCCACACCATCTTGCGACGCTCAGACCACACCCCAGGCGTCCACGCGTGCCAGCATTCACTGAGGCTGTATCTGTCTTGCGGGATGGTGGACATTCTGACGAGCAATGGGACACACACCAATGATGTCCTCTAACTACTCGCTACATGACCAGGTCTGGCAGCGCACAACCTCGCTACCTGCAGCAATGCGGATGCCGCCATCCACACTCTGACCCTCGAGTGAATACTGTAGCATTATGAGCATCAGATGATTCTTCGAATTGCTATCGAGCTATCTACCGACAGTGCCCATGCTACTTGTGGTGAATGTCCTCCCATCAGACAGAACATTTTCTAGGTAGAAATCAACCCCTCATTCTCGTA
>Ga0307512_10006397_pt1 | contig 11936 bp, 6 predicted proteins | sample 14_EM_MG_FD_200267 | JGI IMG/M metagenome (GOLD analysis project Ga0307512, IMG submission 200267) | Populus trichocarpa ectomycorrhiza microbial communities from riparian zone in the Pacific Northwest, United States - 14_EM | ecosystem: Host-associated > Plants > Roots > Unclassified | place... | reverse complement strand
CCTCCAAGTTCGCACAATCACGGCCTCCAAGTGCATCTCCAAACTCGCTCAATCACAGCCTCCAAGTGTATCTCCACACTCGCTCGATTACGGCCTCCAAGTTCGCACAATCATGGCCTCCAAGAGCATCTCTGAGTTCACTCGATCTTGGCCTCCAAGTGCATCTCTCAACTCGCTCAATCACGACCTACATGTACACCGTTAATGAGTCACGGTGGGTGTATGTAGATACAGGCGTAACGGAGGTGGACGTTCACTCGGTCATCATTTTCAGGCGCACCTCAAATTGCTGACGATCACCGCGTGCTGCCAGTCCAGTTATACCGTGTGTTGATAGGTAGCTATATAGATACATAGATACATAGTTGAAAATACAAACTGAATGCATAAGTTTTGAAAATCGTTGAACGATAAGTAGTAGCTATGATTTCCAGGCGTTGTGTAAATGGCTTCGGCATAACTGCAGCCACTGCGAAGTGTGTAACACACATATCGTTCTGATTGTGCGTATACGTCACAACAAGGTACAGGAGGAACGTGTGCAACGCCTCACATCGCCTGGGCGACGGGTAGCATATAATTCCCAGTCAGAGGGTACGAGGTTCCGTCAGAGCCGTCAGAGCCGCCCGGAACTCTCTGGTGTTTCTGACGGAAACTAGTGTCGTAGCTGATGAGATATTTCCAAGGAGGTTGATACCGACTTCAACTGTCTGAAGTTCCACTTGATGTCTCATTGGGCTGAACGGATTTGTCGATAGGGAGCCTTGCAACAGCATTCTGCCGAGAGACATCAACAAGCACATATAACGAACCTCAAGGATGGTTGGAACGCCTCCAATCGCAATCTCAACTACCTGCCACAAGTAATCACCTTTCAGCTTTGCATCCTCTGGTTCGAAATCAGAGAGCTCAATCCCCAAGCCCTCGGTCAGCATCGCGAGAACAGCGCTGCCATCCGCAAAGTCCTCCCGTCTGGTTGTAATCTGGCTGCCCTCCTGAGCCCCGAGTCATATGCCAAGCCCGATTTCATAGGACCCCAAAACCGCCGTGATGGAATGTATCCTGATGCTATGATCAAATACTTCAAAGCATTACTCGAAAATACCCATAACGAAACGTACCGCCCGGCAATATACAGGGACACGCGTAAGCTTATAAAGCATGAGTCGTAACAAGACCTATATATCGGATGAACAACTGCACACAGCGGATCTCTGTATTTACCATAGTATTAAGGTTCAAGTGGAGGGTTTAAAAGGTGAACGCATATCTTAGATGTGTCGATGCACAGGAAGTCAGAGCTGGCGCTGAGGGGATCGACGGAACGACTTGGTGTGGGTAAAGTAACCCCCAGGGAGGTGTTAAGGCATGCTGAATGGGCGTCTCCTGTGGCAACTGCAACGACTATTCAAAATCAAGCTCCAAAATGAGGATAGAGCTTTCGTTGGGTACTGGTTAGCCCTAGCGCTCACTACAATACATGAAAATCGGGTAACTTGGATGCCGTCTCGAAATTTGTACACCTGAGGAAACCACCGGCAGCCGTTGCGTTGCAAGTTTTCAGCGAGGGAAACATCGTTAGCTGTCCATACGTAATTCAAGTGATTTCTACCAGTAGCAAGACAGTAGACGGATGGAATGAGCGATGGATTGTCAACAGCCACATTGATCTGGCGACTTGGAATGATGTGTATATTTATTGAAGAGAGATTTGCAGTTTGCGCGCAGGTAGAAGGAACGCAAGGAGAGATTTTCACAATGTCACTCATTGCATTGCAATCCCGATGCATGTGCGTACCCAATGAACCCATTCTGATGTCGGGTTACAGTTGGCCACAACGCCAGAGTGCTCGTTCAAACCCGGAGACAGACAGAGCGAGAAGAAACGGTGCAACAGCCATCAGAGGGCAATATGCAATGCGACGAGTCGTATTGAGGCCGGGAGCAGTGAAATCCGCCCCCGTGGTGTTTCCAACGGCTCTGACAGAGCATGTCCACTCTGATGGAGCCATTCTGTCTGGACGGAAATATTTTTGCTGAAGTAGCAGGTGTCACAGGATGAATCTGGCACTGCAATCACTCTCTTGCGCTCTTCCGATCAGCATCGGACCATTTGGTCGCCGCTTGTCAGACCCTATTCAGGCGCACCTGAAATTGCCTTCGTTTTGTGGTAGTAACTTTTTCAGCCCCGTACACCTGAACCTCCATTGCAGCACATATTTTATCAATCTTGTGTTCTCGTAACTGATAGGATTCTGTTGCGAACTGTTCATGCACTTTGGCCTTCACAGACTTCGACATTTTCTGTTCTCGAAATGCACTCTTCTTCTTGTAAAATCGCTTCAGTGCATGGTCCAGTGATGTGAGGGATAGATCAAAGTGATTTTGTTGGCTGACAAGTAGAGAGATTTAACGTAATGCCCGTATGGCTCCCATTGCCATTTCATTGGAGGCTGTTTCCACCGAAGTTTCCCTGTCTTCCTTGCAGCATATCAGATTTGGAGCGCATTTCACTGCTGGTGATCTGATCATGCCCCGGATCTCTTTGACCTGCCAGGAGCTGGTTTTCACCGAAACCGATGGTTTAGAGAATCGCTGGAGACCTGGATCTTGTGGTACCGATGTCAATCGATTACCAAATTGTTGTTCAAATTTTCAGCTTTCCGGTATTTGGGCAGCTAGTGCAATAAGTCTTTAACCAAACCCTGGAGCAGCGGATGCAAATCATCAGGCCACCGAAGCAGATAGATATTGCAGAGAGGGTATTGCCAGAACTGGTTGCAGATTGGATGAACACCAGGAGTATGCAGAACTTCAATATTAGTTGTGTCCAGAAGCTGCAAGCAGACATTCTGATCTCTTGAGTTATTGAGTGGTTGAAACGTGGAATGCCCAGTTGGCGCACCTTTAGGAAATTCACACCTTATGCATAAGCCATATGAGACTTGAGCAATCATGACTTGTTCCGGATAATCCCCAACCCAGGCAGCCAAAAGATGACAACATTGTATCTGGAATCCATTAGCACAATTCCATTTCCAGCCGGGACGAGTTATGTCAAAATTCTGCAGTGGGGACAGCACAGTTACGACCCTGGAAATCCATGCCTCGTCAGTATTTTTGGCACTCTTTGGGGGACAAACGATCAGCCCAATGAGAATCCAGGCGTGCTGGTTGGGTGTCAGGAGGATATCTTTTTCAATATTACCAATTTTGTGATACAGTTGGCAGGCATGCTGATCACCCAAAAAATTGGTCAAGTGAGTTTTGTCGGATGCTTAAATGACTGGAACAACAGTTGCTCCAGCAGAATGCAGAACTTGCGTATCCCACCAACAATTGCCCGTGTGTATTTCGCTATATATTCGGCAGTTTGGTGAGTCTGCAAGGCGCACCTGTTGTAAATCGTGGTGCATCCGAAATGGGAGATGAATCAAAAGGAACTGAATACATTTGATAAGATCTCTGTAGTATAATGTTCCGAACATATGTGAATGATCTTCAATCCAACTACCATCGCCAAGCCCGAAATTGAGTTCAGAGTGGAGCTTTGGCAGAGCATCATCAGATTGGAATGATTCGATTTTGAAGTTGTCCAGTGCATGTCTGAGATGTTGATTTATCCACGTTTTCGTTTGCTGGCCGAAATATTGAGTTGGTTGAAAGTTGTGTGCTGATCAAAATTGATGCCGTGGTTTGCATTGTTCCAGTGATAGCAACTGTTCCAAATCCGTTCTTTGGTTCCGGGTATGGGTTGCAACCGAACTGGAACCATTGCAATGGGTTTTACCCCATGAAAAAACCAAACGGCACTGAACCTGTTGTTTTTTGGCTGGTTCCACAATTTGGCCAACTCAGACATTTGGCTCCAATTCAGTATTTGAGTTTTGATGCTATCACAATATGATATAGATGTAAAAGATGTTCGTTTGCACACTCATTCACCACCTCTGCTCCAATTTGCGATACGTTCAATATTTGTTGAGTCATTGGGAAAATTGGGTAATTTTCGGCGTTATTTGACAGCAACTCAATGAATATTGATCGAATCGCAACTTGGAGCAAAGTAGGTTAAAGAGCATGCAACAGAGTATCTTTTACGTAAATATCAAGTTGTGATATGATCAAAACTCACATAGTTAATTGGAGCCAAAGTTCTGAGTTTGCCTAAATGAGGCTCTGCAGTATGTAAAACCTGGTCAAAAAACCGTGGATTTGTGTCCGGTCCGTGTAACAAACCCTCCAAGACAAAGCGGGCTGGGGGTATAAACGGGTCTGGAACCGAACCGATACATTGTTCCGGTCCAAACCAGGACCGCTGGCGGGTTACCCAGACCCTTTGCTAACACTACATGGTTCTTAGTACCTGCGATGCATATTGATCAATCCAGTTGCTTTGCCATATGGTTCCCCCCCCGCATTTTCCACTCCAACTCCCTGCCTTTCAGCCTTTGTCTTTGTTGAATCAGGGGTTCATGCCAGATGAGGCTTCTGGGGTTCTATAGTTTCTTCGTTGGGAGTATCTTCAGGTGGTGGTGCACCAGGTACATTGTCTATGGGTGGTTCATTAGTTGACTAGCTCGTGGATAGTCATTCAGGTATACTGACTGTAGTCAGACCACAATGGCTTGGGTTGACCCCAGCCTGCAGGTGGTAAAATCCTGTTATGTACTAGCCCTTCATTCATCAATATTGGGTAATATTGTGGATAATTAGCCTTGAGCTAGTTCTCGTTGAATAGTTGAGTTTTGCAGATAAAGCACATAATGTGCTACCTGCGAGTGATGACCGTATTTGAGAAATGGTTAGTGAACACGGATTCGGATGAATCTCGATGATTCTTCAGGGAGTTATTTAGAGCCTGAGTATTGGTTTCGAAGCAAGCTAACCGAGGTTAGCGTATCACATTCACAACTGCATCGCACCCTGCCAAATCCGGAGGGTAAATATAGTCAATTGAGGATCTGTTTTCTTCATAAATCAGGATATATATATCGTATCCTGCACAATAATCATGCATATTGTCTGCTGAGAATTGTTAGCAGAGATGAGAAGGTTTCTATTGTCATTGCTGCAATCACCACGATGTGCCTTATGCTACCGCGTTGCAGGATTGTCAGATATACCCGACCCTCGAACCTCCGAGCAGCTGATAATGAAGGTATATCATCTTCATACAATGAATAGGTGAGTTTCCGGGCTAGCTGTATGCCTGCACAATGATCATCGAGTACTGATAGGCTGGTAGGATGGTTGATTCGGTAACGATCCTTGACTGGAGTGGGGTTCCTGATGAAAACAATGATGTGTGACGGCTCGAAGGAATAAGATGCGTGGTAGGTCGTATTCCCTAAGGTACCCGAGGAGGTGTGCAGGAATCAGGGACATTCATTCAAGGAAAGCGGGGACGAAGGTTCTAGAGGGACGTAAGGAGTTTGTGGTGGTGTGGGAATAATGTAATAAGATAAGGATGAGATGAGGACGTGGGAAGAAGTGTTGCGACGTGGGATGTTGTGGCGCGGTTGTACTGATAAGAAGAGTTTTTAGGTGTGTAAGATCATGGGAGGATTATTCGGTTGGTACATCGAAGCATGGAGGATGATTCGGGAGTAGCGAACGGATTGTATATAAAGAGAGGATAGTAGGTGGCGGAGGATTTCCTTTTCTTCTCTCTTTACTCGTTCTCTTGTATAGCAAGCAATAGTACGACTTTGAAAAGATATTCTGATTCTTGTTCTCTCGATACGCACTTCGAGTTCAGTTCCGCAACATTCATATCACCTGCGCCCGACCCCGCCCGTTACATTAGAACGAGTCTTCCACATACGCACCTGATAGCGGATGTTTTGTCAACATTGCCTGACTCCTTGTTTTGATTTGTGTTGGTATCTTTTCGAAGAGACTGACAGTTATATTTCGATCTGCGGTTATTGCAGTTACGAATTGAGACACTTGAATGTGCCTGCATCCCTCGAACGGTTGTAGGTATTGTCACGAACCTTGTTCCTCTCCCTGTTGGGTATATTTAGGAACCGAGCGTCGTTGGATCCATATCTGTGACGATTGCGTCGATATCCGCAGACAGCTTACCGGATTTGATATCCGAAACTACCCCCACCGATCACCATATTCGAATGCACAAATACGACAGTAATTGTACCTCCCGAACGAATTGGTTTGATCTTGCCGGGAACCATTGCACATTGTCCGAACCAGAACCCTTGGACGCCTTCGAGAGCATCGAAGGATTGTTAAATACCGAGGTAGACGATCTCTGCCTCCCCGCTTACTTTTGGGAACAATCAGATACTCCGTCCCCCTGGAACCTCTACTGGACAGAGGCCGCCGCATACAGAGGAGGTTTAGAACTCGACGATCCGGTATTTGGAAATAGCTGGACCAGGTATTGGGGAGCCCATTCCTGGTTTAATTGTGAAGCAGATATCCCCTGCAATTGCGAAGGACGTGATTGTTGCGGAACCCACGAGACCGAGGGACACGCACCAGCAGCAGCAGAAACAGCAAAGCCCCTCGAGATCCCTTTGATTGTCGTCGAACCACCGACACCCACCCCCTCTGAAGTCGACCGGTTCAATTGGCACTGGTAGATGTGCTTGATCCGCTGTAATGTCCGCATCACAGGAACCCCGAGCGGCCCTGGTGTCAGTACAAGACCAGGTAACCATCCATCGAATCCTCGACACAAACCTCGGAGAAACCACAGAAACGGAGAGCATCGAGCTGTTGATGGTAACACAACAGGTCCTGAGCAGGGTGGCACAGTACTCGCAACCTGTACGGGAAATACAACAAGTGTGCAGTCACCCGGCGGAGATAGCAGACCTGCGCAATCAAATAACCATCCTCCAGGCACAGACCCGACCCCCCCCGCTCATGTGCGATCATACCGATTACGAGACACAACTGACGACCCTCTGGAACGAACTGGAGGTGGCCCGACAAACCCCCCGGACAGCGGGGACAGACGAAGACCTGAGGAGGGAATTGGACGATATGACCAGAGACGCCTGCGAAGCCAGCGAAGAGAGCCGGAATTTGAGGACGCAGTTAGCGAATGGGCTATCCTTAGCCGCACGGGCAGCCCCTCCAGCCCCCCATCAACCGGAGGACAGAGGACAGAAGTTTCCCGACTCCCCGGACTTTTCAGGGTCAGATCGAACTCAGTTGAGGGGCTGGATTGCGCCACTCCGGATGGTTATCCGCCATACACCCAGCAGGTTCCCCGACGAACAGGCAAAAATGAGGCACGCTTTCAACCGTCTGAGCGGGATTGCCCTGAAACAGATATTGCCACACGTCCGGGACAACGGAGAAATCGGGCTGGAAGACCTGTCAGCTTTGATACAACTCCTGGAAGCAGCTTTTGGGGATCCCGACCGAGTAGCCACCGCGGAACGAAACATGAAAGAAATTAAACAGAAGAACCGCGAGTTCTCTCTGTATTATGCCGAATTCCAGGTTATAGCGGCCGATCTGGATTGGAACCCTTCCGCACTTCGAAATGCTTTGAGGTCAGGATTGTCTGAGGAAATGAAGGATTCCTTTATACATACTGATATGCCGGATGAGCTCCCCGCGTTTGTAACGTTGTGCCAGAAACGGGACAACCAAACTCGACAAAGAAAGGCGGAGAAGGCGGCGCAACATAAATGGACCACCTCAGCAGGATCCCCAAGCGCACCAAGAGCACCAGTACCTCCGAGGGCACCGGAAGTAGCACCAGCAGGCACTGTGGCCGGATATACCGGACCAGCACCAATGGATCTTAGTGCAGGCAGGAGAGGGATATCGGATGAGGACAGAGCGAAGAGGCTCGCGGACGGGAGATGTCTATACTGTGGTGGGTTTAACCACAGAGCGGTGGATTGCGCGGTGAGAAAGAAGGCCCGACCATTTAAAGTGGCAGGGGCGGAGGTAAAGGAGACGGAAGGAAATGAGAATTCGGAGGAAAAGGGAAAAGACCGGGTCGATTAGGGAAAGGTGACTCCCTAATTGACAAGAAAAGTTTTGGTTCAAATGCTTTTCAATGTTTTGGAATTTCGCGGTTTTCAATTAGCAAGGTGGACGTATTGGAGGGATCAATGGAAGGAAAACATTTGGTTATAACCTGTTCCTTGACCATTGGTGACCAAGTGATACAAACACATGCGTTGATAGACTGTGGAGCTACGGGAATTGCATTTATGGATCAAGATTTTGCTCGTCACCATGAGGTTCCGCTAAGGGAACTCAAAGAAAAGAGACAAGTGGAAGTTATCGATGGCCGAACCATTGAATCAGGAGATATTACTCACCTCGCGGAAGTAGGAATGAATATACAGGATCACAAGGAAAGGATCGCGATGTTTATCATGAAGTTGGGACATTACCCCATTGTATTGGGGATTCCGTGGTTGAGACTACATGATGTTGCGGTCAGGTTCACCTCGAATACGGTTACATTCGGTTCGCAATATATTGTGGATCATTGTCAGGAGGGCCCGGTTACGGTTCAAGGAGTCACAGAAGAACCACCTGAGCCAGTTTACCAAGAAAAAAAGTTATGGACTGCGGATATCCGAGGACCGAGACCTTTTCGAGGAAATATAGTTATGTTAAATGGAGCATCCTTCTTCCAAACAGTTAAACGGGGAAAACTTACAGTTTTTAAGGCATCACTATATGATATCAATATAGCCATCGAGGTCAAGGACCTCAAGGAAAGACCGTTGGAGGAAGTCATTCCAAAACAGTATCACGAGTTCCTCCCATTATTCAGCAAGGTGCTAGCGGATAAATTACCCCCACATCGATCAAATGTTGATCATGAAGTTCGACTTAAGGAAGGCGAGGTACCATCCTGGGGCCCCCTCTATAAGATGTCCAGAGAAGAATTGGTGGTTATGAAAGAATGGCTTGAGGATAATATGACAAAAGGGTTTATACGACAGTCATCCTCACCTTATGCAGCACCATGTTTGTTCGCAAAGAAACCTGATGGTGGACTCCGGTTCTGCATTGATTATCGTGATATAAACAGCAAAACCGTGAAAAATAGATATCCTTTACCCCTTATCCAGGAAACGTTGGACCTACTGGCAGGAGCACGAATTTACACTAAGCTAGATGTAAGGGGGGCGTATAACATGGTACGGGTAAAAGAAGGGGATGAGCATAAGTTAGCTTTTCGCACCAGATATGGGTTGTTTGAACCATTGGTAATGCAGTTTGGGACTACGAATGCACCAGCTGATTTCCAGGGTTATATTAACAATACCATCCGAGAAGCCCTGGACTGTTTCGCCTCCGCCTATTTAGATGATATCCTGATATACAGCAACTCGATTAAGGAACATGAAGAACATGTTAAGTGGGTTATGGAACGATTGTTGAAAGCGGGACTTTATCTGAAACCCGAGAAATGCGAATTTCATAAGGAAACCGTCAAATATTTGGGACTCATTATATCAACCAAGGGAGTTTCCATGGACCCAGATAAGATAGAGACGGTTAGAAATTGGTCACGAGAAAAGAAAACTGCGAACGGCCGATTGAATAACCTTTTTGAAGTTCAACAATATTTAGGATTTTGCAATTATTATCGGAGGTTCATTAAGGGATATTCAGATGTGGCAGAACCCCTCACAAGGTTGACAAAGAAAGATGTTCCTTTCGAGTGGCTGGAAGATCAACAAAGGGCTTTCGAAGAAATGGTTTCTGTGTTTACAACCGCGCCCACCCTTCGACACTTCGATCATAGTAGGGAAGTTATAATTGAAACCGATGCGTCAGATTACGTCTCCGCGGGAGTGTTATCCCAAAGGGATGATGAGGGTATATTACATCCGGTAGCTTTCTTCTCGAAGAAGCATTCACCAGCGGAGTGCAATTACGACATTTATGATAAGGAGCTGATGGCGATCATTAAAGCACTCGAAGAATGGAGACCGGAATGTGAGGGGGCAGAGCATAAGTTACAACTCATAACCGATCATAGGAATCTTGAGTATTTTATGTCCAAAAAACTCCTGAACCGGAGACAAGCTAGGTGGGCCCAATTCTTGTCGAGGTTTGATTATGAGATTGTTTATCGACCCGGGAAATCCAATGGTAAAGCGGATGCATTGACAAGAAGGCCTGGAGACCTACCTGAGGGGGGGGATGAAAGATTAAAATCGATGGAACAAGTGGTGTTGGAACCACAAAATCTTCCGGAGCAGTTACGAATTGCTGCGAACGACTGGGAAAAGATACGTTCGGTACAGGAACAACTGAGAAAAGCCTCGGAACGGGATGGTTTGGTAGGGAGGATACTTAATGCAGTAAGACAGGGCACTTCAATGCGAGAGATTACTGTGGCAGAGTGTTCGGAAAGAGAAGGACAGTTGTACTATCGGAACCGGAAGTGCGTCCCAGAGGATCTAGCGCTACAGTTACGTTTGATACAGGAACATCATGACGTTCCGTTAGCAGGACATCCAGGACGAAACAAAACGCTCGACCTCCTGAGCCGACAGTATTATTGGAAGACGATGAGAAAGCAGGTGGATCGATATGTACGAAGTTGTGCGGAATGCCAGAAGTCCCGGGCCAGTAGACATGCTAGCTTTGGAGTGTTACTACCCCTTTCAGTTCCGGAGAAACCATGGGAAGATATATCAATGGATTTTGTAACTGGGTTACCGGAATGTGGGGGCTATGATGCTATTTGGGTAGTAGTGGATCGATTGTCAAAAATGAGACATTTTGTTCCCTGCAAAACGACCATTGATGCCCGAGGGTTAGCAGAGATATTCCTGAAGGAAGTGGTGAGATTACATGGGATACGAAGGACAATTATATCCGATAGAGGACCACAGTTTGCCGCCGTATTTTGGAAAAGGTTATCTGAAAGATTGGGCATTGACCGGCGGTTATCAACAGCGTTTCATCCTCAGACCGATGGCCAGACAGAGAGGATGAATGCGAGCATGGAGCAGTACCTTCGAATTTTCACCAGTTACCAACAGGATGATTGGGTACAATGGCTACCGTTAGCGGAATTCGCAGCAAACAATGGAACATCGGAAACTACGAAATGCTCCGCGTTCTTCGCAGTTACAGGGACAGATCCCCGGATGATCTTTGAGGAAGCGGCCGGGGAACCAGGGGATTTTAGGGCAGTTGATGCTGATCAGGTACAAGCAACGATGCATCAGATCCATGAACACCTCCGAGTGGAGATGCGACGGAGCCAGGATATTATGGAGGACGGAGCGAATCGGAAGAGACTTCCGGCGCCCCAGATACAAGAAGGAACTGAGGTATGGTTAGATGCCCGACACATCCGAACTACAAGACCGTCCCGGAAGTTGGATTGGAAACGGCTGGGACCTTATACCGTAAAACGGAAGGTATCCCCCTATGCTTATGAACTCGACCTGCCTAGAAGTTTACGAATTCATCCGGTACATCATGTCTGGTTGTTGGACCCAGTTGCAGAGGATCCATTACCGGGACAGGTAGTTACGCCACCTCCTCCAGTAGAAGTAGAAGGCGATTCGGAATATCAGGTGGAACGGGTGGAAGATTCCCGAGTGTATAGGAATCAGTTACAGTATCTGATACGTTGGACAGGGTATGACCAGATGACATGGGAACCAGCTAGAGATATCAACGGACTTCAGGCCATTGATGTGTTCCATGAGAAGTACCCTCAGAAGCCCGGGCCATTATAATGGTTCTCGGAGGACCTCGAAGCTAGGAGGGGGGTACTGTGACGCCTCGAATAAATAAGATGCGTGGTAGGTCGTATTCCCTAAGGTACCCAAGGAGGTGTGCAGGAATCAGGGACATTCATTCAAGGAAAGCGGGGACGAAGGTTCTAGAGGGACGTAAGGAGTTTGTGGTGGTGTGGGAATAATGTAATAAGATAAGGATGAGATGAGGACGTGGGA
>Ga0307512_10006394_pt1 | contig 11938 bp, 13 predicted proteins | sample 14_EM_MG_FD_200267 | JGI IMG/M metagenome (GOLD analysis project Ga0307512, IMG submission 200267) | Populus trichocarpa ectomycorrhiza microbial communities from riparian zone in the Pacific Northwest, United States - 14_EM | ecosystem: Host-associated > Plants > Roots > Unclassified | place... | reverse complement strand
AGAGAGGCCAGTTTTTTCTCCCCCGAGAAACTTCTCTTGCCATAGAGAATATTGGTTTCTTCCAGTATCATCAATATTCATCACTTTTATAAGCCATTTCCAACTGGTAATCAGTGGCCGGCCATCTATATATCTTCCTCTTTCTCTTTCCCTGCCTACAAGATAATAACCAGCCCCTCCTTCTTCTTCTTTTCAGTCATCTGTTATATCAAATACATCAACAATCTGCGATTCCTCTTTGGTCATCAGACCTCTCTTTCTCCACCACCTTTACTTACATGAGTTACAGCAAGGGAGAATAACTGTTATTGCACTCACTGGAAACATAACCTCGAAAAGGAAAAGAAAACAAGAAAAATGCATTCAGCAAATCATTGGGGGGGGTCGCTGGAGATTTACAATGGAGCAGAATCAACAACCGACGATGAGAAGAGTCGCAACATGGAGTGGGACAAGGCAGCCTTGCAACCCCAGCATCATCATCTAGACGAGACACAACAGAGCTGGTTATTGTACCCTCAAGAGACCAAGAAAAAGAAGCACGTGGACTTGGGTTGCGTAGCCTGTAGCCACAAAGCCTTGAAGTGGACTCTCTATGCCTTTGTTTTTGCGCTTTTTGTTATTGCACTCCCTATCATCCTAGTCAAGACTTTGCCAAAGCACAACTCTAAGCCTCCTCCTCCAGACAATTACACTCTTGCCCTCCGAAAGGCTCTTCTCTTCTTCAATGCCCAAAAATGTAAGTCAAGTCAAACGTCACTGCTTTTCTTTTTCTTTTTCTTTTTTTCTTTTCCGAGCTTAGAGGGTTAGTTCTGTAGTAATTGTGGCCTACCGAGTGATTTTCAAAAGTGATATTTCAAATTATTATGATAACAAATTAAATAATTATTATGATATCAATCCTAATTATTGATAACAAATTAAATAATTAGAACAATGAAAATGAATGGGAAAAAAGATATATTTCATTATCTTTACATATGTACATTAAAATCTTGTTATTTTCTATGTAAGCTTTGGACTTCCAAGAAAGTCTGGCTTTCAAGAAGCTTAGAGTTTTACTACTAATTAAGACACTCTAAGATGGGAATTCGATGACCAAGTCATTCCGATGAAAATTGTTATGTAAAGTTATTTAATTAGTTGGGATAATTTTATTTTATTTTTATTAACATGAATGTTCAAGTCAGCTTGCGTGTGCCTCAACTAATTTTACGGGCCCTAAAGTTAACGGTCATGTAAGTCTCCAGTGACTCTGAAATTTGTGAGACTCAAACTAGAAATTTTTATGGAGTAAATTTAGAGTTTGAGCAGTTGAACTATACCTCTCTAAATTATTAGTTATTAGTTGGGATAATTTATTTCATATACATGTTGTGTTTCGAATAGATCAAAAAATAAAACGTTGGTTTCGACAGGATCTTGCGATCCCATCTGCAGATTATTAGCAGCTTGTTTTATTTTTTATTTTCTTACCATTAACAAATCTAATTAATTACTTTTTGCTCACAATAAAACAAATGTTGGCATGTATTACATAGAAATTAATAAATTATTGAATTAGTAGTACTCACCAGCTGAAAAACAATTTCGAAGAACAGTTTGATTTATAATTAGCCAATGGTAGGCTGTGCACTGAAGTTCTATTATAGAATTGACAAGTGTTGATTGAGAGTACCATCATTGAATGTGGTGTGCAGCTGGTAAATTGCACAAGAACAACGGAATTCCATGGAGAGGAGATTCAGGGCTACAAGATGGAAATGGTACTGATTTTTCTAAAGCAGGTCTTGTTGGAGGATACTATGATGCTGGAGACAACACCAAGTTTCATTTTCCCATGGCATTTGCCATGACTATGTTGAGCTGGAGTGTCATTGAATACAGACAGAAGTATGAGGCCATTGGCGAGTACCAGCATACCAGAGATCTAATCAGGTGGGGTACTGATTACTTGCTATTAACCTTCAACTCCAGTGCCAGCAAAATTGACAAAATTTACTGCCAGGTAATATTCTTAATTCAGAATGAACGTTATGTGCACCTGACAATATTTCCATTTATTAAGACTTCAAAGCCATTATACCGTTGCTTGTTAGTGTAACATTTCCGTGTTTGTCCCCCAGGTTGGTGGATCTCGAAATGGCTCGATACTTCCAGATGATCATTACTGCTGGCAAAGACCTGAAGATATGGACTATCCGAGGCCTACCCAAGTTGTAAATTCAGGCGCTGACCTTGCCGGAGAAATGGCAGCAGCCTTGGCTGCAGCCTCAATAGTATTCCGAGACAATGAGGCCTATTCAAAAAAGCTTGTAAGAGGTGCAGTGACAGTATATGACTTTGCCAGGGATGGTGGAAGACGGGGAGCATATTCTTCTGGGAATGATTACATTCAACCTTACTACAACTCCACTGGCTATTATGATGAGTACATTTGGGGTGCTACTTGGTTGTACTACGCCACAGGAAACATCACCTATATTAAATTGGCAACTGAACCAGGCTTCTCTAAGCACTCCAAAGCACTTTTAAGTATTCCTGACTTGAGTGTACTGAGTTGGGACAACAAGTTACCAGCAGCTATGCTGCTGTTAACAAGGTACAGGATATTCTTGAATCCAGGATATCCATATGAGGAGATGTTGCATATGTATCATCAAAAGACAGAACTTAACATGTGTTCTTATTTTCAGCAATTCGATGTATTCAACTGGACTAAAGGTACATACATCGGATCTTGCTCTTTAACCATGTGACTAAGTGATACTATTTGCTTCAATGGATCACGTGCCAGTAATTTTAACTTTCTCTTCTTTTTTTGGTGGTTTTTCTGATGTGTTTTCAAAATTTTGCAGGAGGAATGATCCAACTGAACCATGGAACGCCACAACCTCTTCAGTATGTGGCTAATGCTGCCTTCTTAGCATCACTCTATGTCGATTATCTGAATGCCACTAGAGTTCCAGGACTCAATTGTGGTCCCAAATTTATCTCACTGGACCTTCTTCGGAGTTTCGCCACGTCACAGGTAGCCTTTTCTTCTGAATCTTTCTGTTTCAGGATAGACTAACTTGCTAGCTGATAAATATCCGACATTGCCAAGTCAACTCTAATAGGCAGTCCCAGAGTAGGAATTGGTTAAAGAAAGAACTGCTGATATACACAGCTGATCAGAGTCATATACCATGCAACAAGCTTCGTGTTTTCATACTTTAATTAGAAAGCTGGCCAGTTTCAGATTGGCACCAAATCATTTGTTAGTTTTTGGGTAGGGGAATTTCAACTTTCGTAACTCCTCTTCAGACGGATGTTATAATATCAATTAGGCTATGCCTCAGCCACAAAATACAGTTGTTCTTCTTGAAATTGCCTCATGCACTCTTTTTATCTCCCAGTAGACTAATCTTCCCGTGATTGTTTTCAACACAGATCAACTACATTCTAGGTGATAACCCCATGAAAATGAGCTATGTGGTGGGGTATGGGACCAAGTTTCCCAGGCATGTTCATCACCGTGGAGCATCAACACCCAGTGACAAAACAAGGTATTCGTGCACAGGCGGATGGAAGTGGCGTGACAGCTCCAAGCCCAATCCTCACAACATTACAGGAGCCATGGTTGGAGGGCCTGATAGGTTTGACCAGTTCCGTGATGTTCGCACTAATTACAACTTTACCGAACCAACTTTAGCTGGAAATGCAGGACTAGTTGCTGCGCTTGCATCCTTGACAAGCAGTGGTGGGATTGGCATCGATAAGAATTCAATCTTTACAGCAGTTCCACCGCTCTACCCTCCAAGCCCTCCATCTCCTCCAGCTTGGAAGCCTTGAGCTGCTAAAAAATTAATCTCCAACAGCTTGAGCTTTTGTTTATACATCATAGAATTCTTGAGATTTTCTTGAAGTTTTTTTTATCGAGCTCATGTTTATACATCACAGAACACTACTGATACGTTCACAACTGTGCGACATCTGGATATTCATGTTACATGATACTTGCTCTTCTAAACAAACTTTTGCTTTGCTAAACTGTCACTGCAAATGTTTCTGTGGAAGTGATTATACTGAACTGGCTTAATTTCACAATTGACCAACTGATTTGGGTACTGTATTTGAAGAACTTGTGGAATATAATATGCTCAATCAATCTGCCTTTCACTAAATGGAAAGTATTTGAAAGACATGAAACCAATCTATCTTCACTAAAAAGATTGGTCCTTCACAATCTTCAATTTGTTCGGTGGCTAAACGATTTAGTGTTCTCTGAAATTCAGGTAAACTGGGAAAGTTTTTATTGTAGTCCAGGAATTGTCGAGTGTCAAATGCATTGGACAGTTTATAATTTTCCGGGGTTCATTGGAGATTCTCAATCCTTGCCAGTATAAGATTTAAATCCAACTCTGTTCTTCAAACCCAAGAAACCACTTGAGGGAGATTTTCCATGGCAATATAGCATATTTTCCTTGAGTATGAAGTTACTTTATTCCCCAAATTCATAAATTACTTTCGACAAGATACCTTGAACATATATTATTGGTTAAAATATGATAAAAAAATGCTTCGAGTTTCTCCTTTCATAATTCTTCCATTAATGAAATCTGAGTAAAAATCAATAATTAAAACTTGATTTTTATTTATTTTTCTTAAACAAATTTCAAGCGCAATCCTTGAGTAAGTTATGAACTAATCTTTCAAGGTAAATTTCAACCGTTCAAATTAATGATTTTTGGGGTCAAATATGATAAGTGCCAAAGGGAAAAAAAAGAAAGAAAAAACTTCACCATAAACACTCGAAATCCCTTGCAAGTCTCCTTTACGATTCAACCACAAACACTTCAAGAACGAAGGGACTTAGTTGGGCAGACATGAGAGACCTTGTGAAACCATTTTGGACCATTTTCATAAAAATCGAACCAGAAGCCACCTGAATATATCCAGGATGCATTATTACGTGTTCCTTACATACGGGGGTGATTTTGAATCAACTGCATTTCACCCTCAAGAATTAGAGATGTGTTTGTAGTCATTACTGTCCATAACAAGAACCTGGTTCTATAGGTGCTCCTCGGCCTGGTCCAGCTAAAGGAGCTGCGGCAACCCCTCTTTGATTCAGCAAACACCTGAAGTGTGCTAACCTTCCAGCAACTTTTTCTGGATCCTTCGCTAGCTTGTCATAAGGTGTCCATAGCCGCTCTTCAATCACATAGGAACAGAAAACAGAGAGAATAAAATCGCTATTTTAAAGTGAAGATACAGTTTGCATAGAAAGATTGAGATGAGTAGAGAGCAGATACAAAAAAATGGAAGATTTGAGATGCTGAGCTTAAAAACAAAGGGAAGAAAGATGTACAGTTAGAAGTTTTTATCTCTACTATAATGATGAAAAAGTTTCTCAAGAAATACCTCTAAGAGGATTCTAAAAAGGATCAAAACTAGTCAACTCTAAAATCACTCAAGGCATCATCTGGTACCTCTTCAAATGAGACTACCAGTCGCCTGCCTTGGTCCATGAATGTTAGCAGTGATAACCATGTATCAACTAAAACCACCTTTGGGATGGAAAGGCAGATCTCTTAATACACAGAAACATCCACAAAGCGTATAGTTTCATGAACCCTTAAGCTCAACAGTAGTAAATTCACCAAGATTGTGACCAATTTATGTGACTAGGAAGCTAATATGAAATCAGATTTATATTATTGTTTGCCTCACTGTACAATCCTTTTCAATGACCATCACGCAACTACATAGTATTGAAAACAAGAACACTGCATAACTTAATATGAATATGTTGCAACGTCTCAGCAATTTCGTTGTCAATTGACATGATATACAATAAATACCTGCAGCAGCTGCAGCACGTGGCCATATGGTTTGTTCAATGTCTGACCCATCCACTGTTTCTCCCCACATGCATACTTCCCCCCCAAGAACTAAACTCTGTTGCTCGGGGTTTGTTATATTTGTAAGTGGTTCATTCTTATAGAACTCTTCCCAAGGAGTATCCAAGTGATCTAGATACCATTTGTCCTGGTTGCTCACAATGCACCTCAACCCAGATGCAACCACTTGCTCAGCAACTCCACCTCCAAGCCTGCAAAAAACATTGTATGCTAAAGATCAAGTGTGCCCGAAATGTAAGGACAAACAAAATTATTATAGCAGTGCAAATACAATCATCTCTAAGATCTATTTGCTTGGTGGAAAAGGAGTCCAGAACATTTTTGTTTACATAGTGTAATTAACTCAACAATGTTCACTGATTGTCTAATATCTAAAGTAATTTTAATTGTGATTACAATATGTGAATTGGTTCAACAATAATTCACAGAGAGAAAGAGTTCCTGAAGTTTTCATCTAAACATTAATGGACTTGGACCAGGTGAACCAGATGTCACTCTTCAGAACTAGCAAACATGCAAGTAGTGAGAATGAATAGTAGCGAGATCGACACTCTTTACCAACTACTACATATAAAAATTACTTGTCACAATTAGCATTGCAGATGGACTAAAACATCTTAACACCCTTATCAAGTCAAGTTTAGCTGTATCGATTAACCAAAATTCACATTCTGCACAGGGGAGCTTTTCCCATTTTTTGTATAATCTTGATTCTAGTCTCTCAATACTACAAGTCCAACAAGCAAATAGACGGTTGCATCATGGATAAATGATGCTTATATTTGTTCATTTACTGATCTACAGGGTGGCCATGTTAAGATGCATCATGACAAGGTCATTTTATGAAATTATGCAGAAAGTATGGCATACCAATTGTGCACCACTGTCTTCCGGCTCAATTTATTTCTGAAGTCATTGAAGGTCTCCTCCCTGTTACATTGCATGATTGGATAAGATATAAAACCAATGAAATTTGACATCTAACCTTATCCAGAATTGTTCGTACCAGTTAACAATTTCAAATCCATGGGACAAAGCTATTTTCTGTGCCCGCAAGACAAAGTACTGATAAGCTTGAGATCCATTCATTCTATGCTCTTTTAACCTGCAGGTTTCAGAATAGACAGTATCTTGATCATGTCAAGGTCAAACAACATACAATACGAATACAATTTACATGCCCTCTCTCTTTTGTTACAAATGCATGCTCTTTTAAGGTACATGGAATGGGAGAAAAACTAAAACTAAAAGAAATAGCTGTGAGTCTGGCATGCTAGTTATTTCTCAGAAAATCCAATAATAGCAGTAATCATAAAATAACATTGGCATAGAATGTAACGGTGATGTCATGTACAGCAAGCACACAGTACCCACGTAAATCCACTTGGATTAACTACAAAAGGAGGAAAATATGGTTGTGGACATCAAGCACGAAGATAATAACATGATATACTTGGTGTCTACAGAAAAAAAAGAAAAGAAAAGAAAAGAAACATCAGTTACTTTGCATGTAGAATTCGTGGGATTGTTACCATTTTGTTATGTGGGGAGTTTTTGTCCAGCAACCTGAAAAGGACTCATACAGTTGCATGTCAATAATGTGAAGCTCCATCCAGATATATATTTCAAAAATTAAGAGCAAGCAGAAGCAAGTAACCTGTGGCCCCTATATTTTCATTAACATCAAATATCATGTTTCAACACATACACCCGAAAATAAAAGAAGAAAAGATATGATAAAAGGAAAGAAAATCCCCAGAGACCAAGAAACAAAATAATAATAATAATAATAATAATAATAATAATAATAAATGTTCCATAAACAATAAACAATCAATACAAAAATGGTGATAGCAAAATATAACTATTAAACTTACTTGGGTCAACTTCATCACCTCCCAAGTGAACAAACTTGAATTTAAAGATCTTACTGAAATCTGAACGTGAAAAAAGTAATCATGTTAACCATTCATCCTTTCATTTTTGTTTTTCACCCAAATTAAGCTAACTTGCAAATTTATATATATTTTCTTAGTCTTCTGACATGACAACTTATTGATATCAAACCACACTGTTCCAAATTGAAAGTACAGGCATTACCTGAAAGAATCCCATCTATCACTTTGAATGTAAACTCGTTGCTGACATCAAGTGGCTGCTGACAGTCTTTTGATGGCCATAGAGAAGGATAGCCATGCCCCCTAATTACAGGGGAAAAATATCCATTTAATTCATTTGGAGATCATAGTTTGTGATACCATTCTATCATAATGGCCATATTGCAAAGAAATGGAAAACGTCAAATATTTTTATTGTTTTTGTGAGTTTGCATCTTTGGGCAACAAGGGAAACCTACAGAACCCGCCTTGCCATAGGTTTTCAAAATACAATGTCACAAATTCATGACGATCTAAACTATGCACCGAAGTCTGAGTTAGCCATAAAGGCTTGCCCATTTGTGGTCCCATAGAAGTACAATCCTAGGAAAGGAACTCTGAAAATGATTCAGCGCTGCAGCATTCTGCATCAAATGGCTAGCCCCAGGCCTCATATCTACAATGCCTTGGTCACCAACCTAGACTTTCACCAGATATCACTAGACAATAGCCCTTAATCCTTCTCGTGTTTGGCCCTGAAAACCATTAGCATTCATCACTTCTGCAGAAAGTTCACTGAGGCTAACTGCAATAGATCCATGAGCTACAAACAACCTTTTGGTTTGCCAGCATTAATCATAAAATAACATCTTTATAACCTCAAAACTTTCGAAAACAAGCAGTTTTCTTGGATACAAGTTGGCAGGGTGTTATAAGTACCCAACTCTATTGTTTGAGAGGAAGAAGATCTAATAGGGAAATCATACAGGTAAACAGAAAGATACATCATCATCAAGTCAAGTGACCAATGGCAGCTTCTCATATTGACTTATGAAAAAATGTTCTACACATCCTCATGGATTAAACATTACCTAATTCTGTGATAATTCCAATGAATTCTTAAATTCTATCCGTTAAAAAATATAGATTGTTGTTATCTAGCATCTTGCAAAAACTAAATTAGAAAGCTTTATAAATATTCCCCCCAACACCTGGAAAGACATGGCAGTCATTACATCAGCCAGTCATGATCTATAAAGTCTTTTCCTGGGAATTTTTCTGTAGCTATTGCAGAAGCCATGAATGATCAGAAATTCAAATCCTGCCATTATTCACTTGAAGAGGATAAGATTCTTTTTTTAAATGACCAAGTGTCAATTTTTGGGGTTAAAAGTTTGCATCCTGATCTCATAGATACATGCACAGTAATTTTTGAAAGGAATATAACTGAGAGTCTGAGACAACAGAGAAAACCGCTATATAAGAATGTTACTATTACCATGAGAGAGCATGTCCAGGAACATCAAGTTCAGCTAATACATTAATTCCTCGCCTTTGAGCATAACTGCAAATTTTTTCTTGACATATTAGAGATGATACAACTACATAGACAATAAGTTTGTAGAAGGTGAAGACAGCAGAATCACTTGCCTCACAATTTCAGCAGCATCAGAAAAGGTGTACCGCTCTGAAACTGAATAAGCCCCATCCCACAGATGTGGATATGAAGGTATCTCCAAAGGGAAAGATTGGGTATCTACAATGTGCCAGTGCAACACATTCTGCATATGCAACAGAATAAAATCATAAAGGCCAATGACAGGTATTGTTTTTCAATAGTTCTATTGACCTGCTAACACCTTCTGCAAGAAAAATCCACTTCTCACAGACTAATTCTGTTAATACCACAGCTATCTGAGTTCTTACAACAGGCTAGATGATTAATACCACAGCTATCTGAGTTCTTACAACAGGCTAGATGATAAAAATCGAAGTAAGGTCAGTGTGAAACAACATTACATCTTGTTACAAAGTAAACCGTATCAGCAAACTGCTAATTACAGTAAATTGTTGTGTTAACACCATTTGCTGTTCAAAAAGGAGGGAAGACAGGTAATTTAAGCGACAGTTGCCAAATTTCTGTCTCATTTCATGTTGGATAGGTTTACTAGTGCAAGATCCAAGGCTTAAACACTGCTGCACAAATTACTATTTCCTATCCTTTTTATGGATGCAAGATTTCCCAAACTTCATTGCTGTCCCTCTAGAGGAAGAAGCTAATCCAGGCAAACTAAATCCTAGCAAATGGTTATGAACAGAAATAGGGATGATACTCCTCGACAAATGCGATCATGAAAAGTCTTATACCTATAATGCTAAAAGCAAAATACCACTGATTATTTTCCAGCAAACAGTAGAACAAATATGTAGTTATTTCACCAAATATTCTAAAAGATTCTCAACTACAGATTAGTTAACTATGCATCACATACCAATTTTGCATAGGCCATAGAATCAATTACTTTCTTAATCATTGGCACTGGCTGATAGTGTCTTGATGTATCTGCACAAATTCCACTTGTAAGTCAGACAAGCACATTAGAATTTGAAAATACAGAGTGGATTTGAGATATAAAAACAGAATCGACCAAACAATTGGGCATCAAGCTTTTCAAATGGCCCTATGTCAGCTTGGGATAGCCCTCCAGACCCATTTCACATGAAGTAAACTTTCTTCCCATCAAAACCTTCAGTTTTAATTGCCAACCTTATCAAACCAGAAGCTAGTACATGGAATAAAGCCCTCAGCTGGGGCTTTGAAAGACATATACATCAAAAGTAAACTAAACATATTACAGAAAAGGACTGCAGAAAACAACTCACCAATCAAGAGCCCTCGATAAGAGAATCTTGGTTGATCAATGATAGTCCAAGGGACCATGTGAACTTCAATCAGTCTAGTTGTAAAGTTAAAATGACACAATTGGCTGAATGTCTGCAAAATTTAATGTCATGTCAAACTTAGACAATTTTGAACTTGGTAGGAATATCAAAAGAGATACAATTTCATGTCTTAAGGATTAGTATAAAACCTGAAGCCCATGTAACGCCCCATAAACAGTCTGCGCCTGTAATGTTGCCAAACAGAATTTGAATTGATCAAACAATTTACATGAATCAAAGCTTACTGATGTAGACCAAACTCAGCATTGACCATTAAATGTATCGATTTGGTGCCTCTACAGAACATTAGTTCAAAAATTATGAAAAAAACAACCATGCTTCAGCAAGGTCCCACTCCATAATTGATTATAATCATGATAGTGGAAGATTTTATAAAACATGATTTAATGTTACTAGTTCTCTACAATGCATGCTTGACCCGTCTCGTAAGCAAATACTAGGTTTTAAGTTCACTAATCTAGATAGGACAACGAATAATTCCTTTGAGACTCATTCCCCTCGTCCAAAAGATTGAGACTGGAAACATTTGTCAATGCGCTGGCTATATGGCACATCCAAATATATCAAAGCTACATTTCAACATAAATATATGAAAACTATTTTAGGAAATGCCAGACAAAATCCAGTAGCATTTTCTTTCAAGTCTTACTATTTGAACATCTTCCTTGAGAAAGAAACTTATTACAATTGAGTTGGACAGGTGTAAGTTGTTAGACAATATAGCTACAAAGACAAAAGGTAGCGGTTGCACCCACCTCAAGATGGACGTAATCTGGCATCTCTGGTGAAGGAACCAGCAGTTTGTATGACTCGGCAACACCATATTGTAACTGTAAAAGCACACCACAATACAGGGAGAAAGAGCATTTGTTTAATCTAAATTAAAGGAAGGAGCTCTCCAGATTTCATCTAAAATGCCAAAAAAAAAAAAAAGCCTTGATTATTGTAAATAAAACTTAATGATAGCTACAGCTCATACTTGATTACTTCCTAATAATTGTTGTATTTAGTGAAAAATAAGTTAAAACAAAAGGATTATCAAATTGCACATCACTTTGTATTTCAAGATCGGGAAAAAAAACAACTTTTAAAAAAAGTTGTCAGCGGTGATAATGAAACTTTTTATACAAGTGGAAAGAAAAAGGAGAAAATGACTTCTTCTTAGCCTAGCTCAGAAGAATCACATTCCCA
>Ga0307512_10006393_pt1 | contig 11939 bp, 10 predicted proteins | sample 14_EM_MG_FD_200267 | JGI IMG/M metagenome (GOLD analysis project Ga0307512, IMG submission 200267) | Populus trichocarpa ectomycorrhiza microbial communities from riparian zone in the Pacific Northwest, United States - 14_EM | ecosystem: Host-associated > Plants > Roots > Unclassified | place... | reverse complement strand
TTACCATTCGAGGAGTTTTCCGAGGATTAGTTGTACAACGAGGAACCGTTGTATACGTTTATCGAGGAGACGGTCTTTGGCACCGTTACAGATTGGGCGCTCTTGCTGCATTGGTGCAAGAGGTTGAGTCTTAGGATAAGACGAGGAAAGAAAGAGTTTTCTTAGATAGGCGGCTGTACTTAGTTCAATAATTTATTGTATTGTTTATTGGGACTAAGCACCCCCGTAACATGACTGGCACTCTAATGAACCTTTGCTTGTGCTTGGCTTGGATGCAGACTGTGCACATGGAATCATTGTGTGTATATCCATCGATTAGAGATTTCATGGTGGTAGGATTCATATGGGCTAGTCGTCTGTGCCATATTCTTGATTCTGGGATTGTGAGAGACTTTCGAGTGGACTTAGTTTTGGCAGTCGAAGGTGCACTTAGTACAGAGGAAGCAGGTGGATTTGTAGATGCGATCGTAGGGGTCTCTGAAGACTCGATTGTAAGCTCGGTTGTAGATTCTGCGTGTATAGGTTCTGTGATTAGTACTCTTGAAAGCGAGCTTTCTCTTTTTCTCTTTTTCCCTTTCTCGGTAGTGGATAAAAGTGCGGTTGTGGGGACTATGATATATATGCCATTGGTTAGTTTTCCGGCGAGGTTGAAGGAAGATGGCGAAGTTATGGAGCATTTCCCGTTCTTAAATATAGTCGTATGCCCGCCCAAGTCCAATTGGTTGATCCATAGGAGAGAAAGTCGAAAAGTAGGAGTATGGAGGGCTTCGACTTGATAGCCCTGTATAACGTCGACGAAACCGTAATGGGTGGCAGTGACTGAGTTGTTGTCTCCGAGCTCGATTACTATAGGAAGTGAGAGTTTTTTGAACGTTGAGAAGCTGCTGTGGTCATTGCACATGTGGTGTGACGCTCCGGAATCAATGACTCACTTCGGAGCAGTGGTGGCGGCGCCGGCGCCGGCGAAATCACAAGCATTTAGTCAGAAGGGATCGCAGTCTCCTGTCGTAGTGAGAGCTGCTGTAGCAGTGGCCTTTTTCACTTTCCACCACTCCTTCATACGTTTGTAGGAGACGCAATCGACTTTGACATGGCCTGGGAGCCCACACTGGAAACAACTGCGCTCATCGTGGTTTCCTCCCTCCTGAGCGCGTTTCCGCTTTCTGCATGCATCTGTCGTATGGCTGCCAATTTTGCAATTGGTGCACTAACTTTCGTGGCTGTCACCAGTTCCACTGCTTCCACCAGGTCCACCGCGTCCTCCACGTCCACAGCCTTGGCCTCGGCCTGGGCCATGGCAGCCGCCACGTTGAGAGACAAAGGTGGCCCCCGTGGAAGCATCTGCAAGTTCTTTGGTGAGGCTGGCGGTAGTTTCTTCTTCTTGGAGGTCATGCATGGCTTCTTCGGGTGTAGGTAAGGGCCTTCTATGCTTTAGGACCATTAATATCATTGCATACTGTGATGGCAGTGATGTAAATATTTGCATGCGGAAATCTCGATCGGTGATAGCATCGTCGGTATGGTCCAGTTGTATGCGTTAGTTACTGAGCTTGGCGAAGTATATTTTAAGCGTTTCGTCCTCCTTAGGTCGGCAAGCACGGAACTGGTGAATGATGTCCTGTCTGCCGATATAAGATCCGGTGGTGTCCTGGCTGGTTTGTAGCGTATTCCACATTTCGAGAGGGTCTCTCATTCCCTTGACCATACGCCGTACTTCGCGGGAACAGGAAAGTCTGAACATAGACGCCGCTTCGGCTTCCTTCGGCTTCCAATCATCATAGTTGTCATTGTGCTCGAAATCAAGAGGCTGCGGTTCAGGGTTGTCTCTGGTGACGATTGCATATGCTCTCATGGCTGATAGGATGAGTATCATGTCGTCTTTCCATTCGTCGTAGTTGGCGTGAGTGAGCTTAGGAATGTCGCCCCACCTGGACTTGTTGAAGGCGGGTTCGGAGGAAGTCATTGTGAGATCGTGGTATTGAGTTTTAATGTTGTTTATGCGGGTGTTGCTATGGTGACAAGGTTTAGGGTTCTGAAGGCTCTTTTTTGAAGATCGTGAAAGAGATCGAGAGATATTTAGATAGTAGCGATAGCCGGGCTCATAACCTGTTGAAATAGTGATTCTAGAGAAGCTTGATTATTCTATCTAAGAGGGCTACAAGGCCAATATATAAGAGAGTGCAAGTACGGCTGAATGCCATCAGCCCGTATCAGAGTCAACAGTCATCTCCGGCCATACAAGACACGTCCACACCGGCCATACAAGACACGTCCGCTCCGGCCATACGAGGCTCATCTCCGGCTGAGACCTGTATATGCAACAGTTATTTTGTTTTTGATGAATGTGTGATATCCTGTGTCGATTTATCACTATTTTGTTATGGGCATGGTTTACAGCATGATGATTTTGTCGTTGTATTTTTGTTTGTTATTCGTACGGTAGGTGTTTGGTCATTGTTGTAAAGGGGAGAGTAACGTGCACATGTATATTCTTATGGTACAGAGCGGTGAGAGTAGGGAACAGACTTGAGAGAATGCTGACGCCATGTGTGTACGAGATGGCAGCGTGAAATTCGAAAGTAGTTAAGACTAGAGTACGTCAGCCTGTGCCGGCCTAACGGAGTAGGGGCTATTACTCGGCGGATGGTGGGGTGATTCCGGCTGTAGATGGAATTCCCGAGTTTGCCATTGGATAGTTACGCTTCCTGAATTCAACCACGGCGGCGCTGGCGTTCCCGAATTGGGGCCTGTTGCTAGCCTTGGCATATCGTGCTCCTTGATACCTTGCCACGAGGATATCAAGTTAGACGCTTCCTGGCTGTTTAACCTGACACAGTGTACAGCGAAGGAGAGTATATATGTAGCCACCCCTTGTGTCTACTCTCTTATCGTCCGCCTTAGAAGCACCACGTGCACTGTGAGCGGGATTGGGTTTGTGACATGTAATCAACCAATCGGAACGTAGAACCAGTAGAAACCCTAACCCAGATGCAATTGGCCGTTTTCAGTAGTAGAGATAGGGAGTGACGTAGTATGATTAACGACATCTGCGGGGAAACTAGAGGCTTTGCCTGTTACCTAATTCATGGGTCTGGGTTGGCTTGGGATCCGAAACTAACTCCAATGCTCGCAACTCTAACCCCCAAGGTTGACATCGCCACAACACACAGAAACAAGTTCTATGACATGAATAAGAATATAGACCGTGACTGATGCGAGTAAGAGTTTGATGCTAGTTGAGGTGTTGAGTTGGTAGTGCTACTAATGGAGCGATCCCGGCAAAGCAGCCGTGCAACAAACCACAGCCCTCACGATAGTAACAGCTATCTCACCACACGACGCTCGGGCGAGGTAGGTGTCCAATCGCTTCATCTTCTTTGTGGCTTTCTTCTGATTTTCCGTCAAATTTTGCGTTCAATCTTTCTCCAGTCCAGATAGTCCTGATCTCGAGGGCAGGCATACAGGAAAGATGAGATCCATGTTTCCTATTCCAGCCGCAAATTCCACCCCAATATATCACTCCTCCGACTAATATCTATTGCATTATTACATATGACAGGATCAGTTGATTCGTGTATCTACGCCAAATGACTTCTGCTAGTTTGTATTAAAGAAGAGAGATGAGCAATGCCATTTTAATTCCACCGGTGGTACCGTATAGCCAGCAATGAAAAAGTGAACTCACCGTCCGTGACTTATCAACATATAACACCTACCTGTCGCCTATTCTAGACCCTTTGGAACCACCTAGCGTACCACCAACGATAAGTGCGCTATAGTACGGAAGGTACGACCTGGAGTTATCTTGGCTAAGCCAATACAGCTATATGTTCGTTTGTTGTTCATTGAGCTCGGTACGGGGAGACCAACTTATCTTCTTTGTAAGGCACTACTAAGGAGGGAAACAGTCCGCCTGCCGCCCGCAGGTCAGGTCCCCATGTTGTCGTCTACACTCAAGCAAGATATTGGAAGACCAGGGCCTGATCAGGCGCCATCTAAAACTTATTTGGGCTCGCACAAAGTCAGGCGGTTTCTGCATCCACTTTACTATTAAGCTGATTTGTGTGACATAGTGTAAATGCGACTGATACGGTTTCTTCGGGCGTGCTCGGAATTATCACTTAATCACCTTGTCATCACTCGCGTCGTTGTACGATCACTAGCGTCATGGGACTATCACTCGGCAAACCCCCGCACGAGTGTTACATTAAATAGTTGATTAATTGATTGTCTTTCTATCGATGCCAAATGGACCGGATATGTACGGTCGCACATATTCATTTATCTAGCTGAGACACATTTCCCCGTATCCTCATACAAGCCATATCGTCATCCAAGATCGTAACGGTGGCTGAGAAAGGCGATCCAAGTATATATGCAACAACCAGAGAGCGGCGTTGAGTGATGTCTCGCCCGTATTGGAATATCGTTCTCCACTGCTGGGTACTACCCACTTTTTATTAATTGTTTCTGTCTTAGGGCACACCCGGTGGAGTCTCCTATACCTCATCTAGTTGCCATCTACTAGAAATTTTGCAGGCCTCGTCAAAGACAATGCACCTTTTAGGTTATCTAGACTTTAATTGAACCTTCGCTAAGGGCGATCTCGAGAAATGAGGCCAGCAGATTTCTGAAAAACCTGGGGCAAAATCAGGCAGCTCAGGAATGCTGTTCGTCTCAGGGCGAGTCACGGTCCGGGGTGGGGTAATTTTCCGCGGTGAACAGAATATGATGGGTACTATTGCTCTGCTCGCCAGAGGTTTAACGGAGCCAGCGGGAGCTGCTAACTATATGAAGGAACAGAACAAAGGACACCCAGCGAATGGGTAATATGGCGCCCAAGACTAGAAATTGAATTCGAATCTATCGCGGAAGCAAATTTTTTGATAATACTTCCTTGATATTGTGAAATACGCTGTTCAGGAAGTTAGTTATAATGGAAACTAATGTTGATTAATCGAGTACGAAATGGAGATACTGAATTGACCATCATACAAAGTGATTTTCTATTGTACTAAGAAAGAGTAAGGTAGGCGTATATATATCGGAAATAGCAGCATATCTGGGGCCAGAGAGACACCAGACCCGCCACCAGAATGACCTGATATTACCAAGGCTGAGGCCCGGGAACCTTCGGTCTAATCCCCGACAGCCTCCTCGCTAAATCCCTAGTTAAGAACTAAAACAAAGTCGGACTAACTATATCTAATTCCACAATGGCCAGTCTAATAGGAAACATCTCAGCATCCTTTCCAGCCTAAGCCACCAACACTCCTAGATGACTGTACAAACATGGTTAGTAGAGCATTGTCTCGAGCGCCAGTAGTGAGACAAACCTATCCGCCACCAGCAACAAACTGTGCCATAGAACTGTATGTTGTCACTGCGAGGGGATTCGAGAATACGAGGCTTTGACCATCAGCGATTCCGTAGGAGATACTTGTCGCGCTCTTCAAGATCCGCTTTTTGTAGTAGTGAACAGTGTGATAATCGAAGAGGATCTGATAGTGGTCGCCGTGGTCATAGATCATGATAGTGGTGTTTGGCCCAATAAACTTGCCTTGGTGAGGTTTCGTCTCCTCTGGACCCCAATCTCCGCCGGCGGTCAAGCTGTTGACTACAATTGCGTTATCTCGGCGGCGGATGCAAAGGTGGAGAAGGTGGTCGCCTGCATTTAGGAGGTTGATAGTGCTACTGTCAAACACACTGGCTGTCGATTGCTCCAGGTCCAATGAAGCGGATTGGAAGACGATGATACCGTCAGCTCCTAACTCGTTCTTGAGTTTGATTGTTTGCGATATGGAAAGAAGGTAAAACATCTCGTGCTATTCGTGAAATAGTCCTTTACTCTCGAGTTAGCAGGTTTACTTGCAGAGTTTCCGACAGAACTGTACTGGAAGGAGCTTCTATAACATATTACGCTAACTCCGACTGTCAGTGACACCGAGAGGTTTATCGCAGCAACGTCTGACCTGGAAGATATTGTTGCTGAGGTTGCAGTGAGTTCACTTAAATAATAGTTAATGATAGCTGGTAAACTCAAATAATGTGAATTGGAATGTCCGACGACTTAGTTCTGAGCGAGAAATTTTTATGTACAGCGGGGGTAAAGCTTAAATTTACATGGGAATGATACCAACTTGCTTGAAGCGACACCGGGATGTAATCCAAGTGATGGTGGGGTAATAATTGCGCTTGAAGGATCGGGTAGTGTTGTCGATCGTATCAAGCCTTCGCTTGATTTCATCGTAATATTTTTTCGTGTTCTTCCTTGATTCGTGTTCACCCTATATCGCTGGTTGTTCCAGTGTTCTTTCACATTATATAGATGCAGCTGCTGACGCGCGTAAATTTTTCTGATGCTAGCCGATTGCGTGCATAAATCTTTATTGCAAATACCGGCTCCACACCGTCAAGGCTGCTATATTTTATAGCAACCGAACATACGTATAGCATAGGGTCGGTAGGGGAAACATATGGAAGTTACAAACAGTGGATTTCCAATTGGCACCCTGAACACCGTGAATTTCAAGCTACTTAGTAGATTGATTACCACTTCTCGCTTAGTGGTACCCATTTCTTATAAGTGCAGTTAGATTCTGCACCTACTTGTGGCCATCATCTTCGATCAGTTGCACTCTTGTTGTCTAGTAAGCAATCAATAGACTGCGTCCGATCCTATTCCATTGTCTGCTCAGTTAGCAACTGATATTGTAATAACTATGGTGCTGACCAATAAATTTCGAGTTGTGCCAAGCCGTTGCACTCTACGTTTGCCATTAATTTAGTGCAATGGGCCTCCGCAACAAACTTCGAAGCAGCACTACGCGTGCCAGCTACGAAATATGACAATAAAGACTAATTACAATGTTCGGACGCAAGGCTCTAACGTTTCCCGGAGTATCTGGTTGTCACGGCGCTTTAGGGCGAGAACATTCACTTCGTCGCGACCAGTTACTGTTATGCGCACGAGAGGTACTGGGTTTGAGCTTGAGGTGAGCAACGAAGAAGTGGAGCGGTGAGAAGTGGGGTGTGAACTGTTGTGGCAGAAGATCTGCGCTGGATGAGTGGGTGAAAGCGCCGACCCCACTTCTTGGCAATACCCAGCGGGTCATCTTGACACTGATGCCTTACAGCCGAATCTCAATTCAAATCTGTAAATCAAGTGCAACACCAGTTGAATTGCAACGACCCAACCACTAACATCAAACCGGCTGAACTTGAAAGTAAAAAAAAAAAGGATAGGAGAAAATGTTTGCCCAACTTATCTGTTATCTTTCTACGATATTTCTTAAAGTAAGTGATGACAAGTAGCGCTAGATTACGTACGTGGCAAGTGGTTTTTGGTGCAACGTGAGAGGAATACGTAATAACTAAATTGATTACCGCCAGAAAGTAGGGAAGAGAAAGGAATATGGGCTACGCAGGGTAGATAGTAGTGACTTGGTAGCGCCTATAATTGCAGATCGGAAAACATCCGGCATGAATGTAACTATTTCACAATACGCTGTAAACATCTACGGCGTGCAATACCTTCAGTGCGAGGGCACGTTCGCAGTTAACTTTTGGAGCAACTACAATCCGGGAACTATCGAACTAACTAGCCCAGAGGCCTGCAGACCCGAGGCGTATTTCGTGAAATCAAGATTGTGGTTCGAGGTCGCGATTCAGGCTGTGGCCTTGTAAGTGCACTGTGCACAGCAGCGAAACGAAACGCTCCAGAACCGCACACTTAGTGTCTCACTGTGCATTGCAGCTGCCGTTCCAATTTGACATGCATCCTGCAATGCAGACAAAATTTAGAATAGAAGAATCCAATCGTGTCGTTCCTGCACAATGTTCCTAATCCTATCAGTGGCTCTGATTCGTCGATGCGCTATTTTTTGCAAGGTAGCGACGGTTCCACTGCATATTTAACCACACCTTAAGCGCATGACACTGTACCAATGGTAGTTAACCAGCCGCAGCCCCGTAAGCTGGATGCAGGGTAGAGAAAAGAATCTGACATTTTTCTTCTCTTCTGCCCCTACACTCGTTTATCAACGATCTGTTTTCGTGTACTGCGATATTGTGAACCAGGGTCATGTTCTCGTCTCAAGGGAGAAGGCAGCAACAGCCACCGCCCTATCTACCATCTCAGCCCCGCACATTACGGCTGTCTCCACTTCCTACGTCCATCAATGAGATCCGCCTCCGACAGTATCTCAACAGTCTGGAATGCGATGCGGAGTACCAGGCAGAGAATATCCTCGCGTTCTCATTAGCACCCTATATGAACTGGTTAGTAGCAACAGTTACATTCCGCCAGGAGCCATCGATCTTTGCGCAATGTCGTCCTCGTAGTCACTTGCCTTTCCAGCTTCCTGCCGACTTAGCCATGCCCCGGGAATCTAACATCATCATTGACTGTGATTTTTATGGTATTACGCCACTATACTCTCCTCTGAAGCCGCAGGAACCAAAATTTGAGTGAGTTACCACGCTCCTGGGCAGCTGAATGCAGAGGCTGAAACAAAATCATGCTAGTGTTGTCGCCGTTACTGGACTTTGTGGACATGCGTTTGGGTCATGGAAATCACCTCTCCAATCTCATCTGATGTGGTTGAGAGATATTCTCCCGTTGGATTTTCCTGAATTCAGAACTCTCACTTGGGGTTATAATTCGGATTTACAAGAGAGCACAACAACTGCCTCGCTGATAGACTTTTCAAGGGATCTTTTGACTGCCGTTCACGGTGCCCGAGTGCATGAGACTGTACTCTATTTACTTTATGTGTATTTAAAAATGTTTTCTAATCAATAACACAGGAAATCAGTCGGCCTATAGTCTTCGTGGGGCACAGCCTCGGTGGTTTGGTTATCAAGCAGGTTTGTTTCTTCTCCCAGTCACATGCTTTTCAATATATGCAGCTCTTAATTGGCCGCAATTGAAACGTTACACTCTGGATATACTTCGGCTAACCAAAACAACCGAGTCTATAGGCGTTAGTAGATGCGGCGCAAGGAAACTCTGAAAACGACCTAGCAATCTTGCGCGCATGCGTTGGAATTTTCCTCTTCGGAGTCCCCAATCGTGGCCTCAACAACAACAATCTGTTATCGCTAGTAAAGGGAAAAAAAAATGCGCCATTCGTACATGATCTTTCAGAGGGTTCCCAACTTTTACACACACTTCACGTTGCCTTCCTACGCAGTTACAAAGGCAGTCTAAAATCTTGCTTTGTCGTGTCTTTTTTTGAAAGACAAGATACAAAAACTGTGGAGGTACGTGTTTTTTGGGTTAGACGCTAAACACAGTGCCGCTAACTGGTGATTAAGGAAACCGAGGATGGACAATGGCAACGGACTGGCCAGCCCGTAAGGATAGTGACAAAGGAGTCCGCCACTTGGTTCATGTCGGAAGAGGATGTTCATAACCAGATATCAATCACCTCGGACCATTCGAACCTTGTGAAATTCACCTCTAGGATTGATGAAAACTACTTGGCAGTAAGTTCGAAGATGAGAGATATGGTTAAGAAGGCTCCAGAAATTGCCCGGCTACGTGGAGCAAACAGTAAGTAGTTAGGATGAAGAAGATTCTATTAAATGCCAAGACTGCAGTACTGATATGTGTTGGACGATGTTAATAGATATTGGAACCTCTATTTACTTCATGGTTCCCTTTTCTAGAAATGCAGACTACATCGGGACATCTCAGAAAATAAAAGACCAGCTAAACCGTCACGGGGATCAAGCAGGTGGCCATCGACGACTGGCTCTGTGGGGCCTGGGCGGCGTCGGGTATGTTGACTCCAAATGATGCAATTGTAATTAAATATTCTGAACGGATACAGGAAAACTCAGGACGTACTCAATTTCGTTTACGAATTCAAAGGATCGCTGGTCTCTGTTTTCTGGGTCCACGCTGGAAGCGCACCCCGATTTGAACAAGATTACCGCAAATTGGCTGGACTAGTACAACTTCCGGGGTGGGATGACCCAAATCAGGATATCCAGTTGGTCGTGAAGAAATGGTTCGAGTGTCACGCAAGCGGCGACTGGGTCCTTGTTTTGGATAATGCCGACAATGTACTCGATTTCTTCCCTGAGACAAAGGGCAGTGTCAGCATCGGTGGAACCATGAAAATTGACGGGCTAGCAAAATTTATTCCACAAGGCACTAAAGGAATCATCATCGCCACTACAAGGGACTATACAGTGGCGGATATTCTAGCTGGCAGGAACACACTGTCTAAGCAAGAGCTCTCTCCTGCGGAAGCAGTGCAGCTATTCAAGCAGCATTATCCCGCTGCTACCGAAGACGAATGCAAATACGACGGATCAATCTCACTATTGCTCAAAGAATTGCAATATCTACCGCTCGCAATTGTACAAGTGGCAGCATTTTTACGCCAAAACCGATTGCTCTCACCTTCCGAGTACCTCCAGCGATTCAATAGCACAAGGGATTCCCAAAAGCGTCTTTTATCGAAGCCATTCAGTGACCTCCGAAGGGATGCGAATACTGAAACTATCTTAACAACGTTTTCGATCACATTCCAACAAATCCAGGAACAGTCGCCTCTTGCAGGCTCTTTGCTCAAACTTATTGCCTGTGTAGATCGCCAGGGTATCCCACATGATTTACTAGCCCGTAGTGGATTAGAGGGCTGTGATGATGACTTTACCCTTTGTGAAGCCATCAGCAAGCTTGTCAATTTTTCACTCATTACTGCCAGTACTGTGGTAGAGTATGATAGAGCATACGAGATGCATGCCCTTGTTTACGTTTCAATCGAAGCTTGTTTATCGACGCAGGAAATGAATATGATTGGACAAAGGACCGCAAAGGCGCTGGCCAGTATACTACCAAACGGAGAGCATGAGAATTGGTCTGTATGGAGAGTATATCTCCCTCATGCTTCTGCTTTAACAAAGCACATTCATATAGAATCACTAGATGCTGCGGCGATATCCTTTGGCATGTCTGGGTATTTTTTAAGCTCCGGTCATTACTTTGAAGCAGAAGCCGTAGCTCAGAGCTGCGTCCAGATGCGTGTAGCGTTGCTCGGCCAGGAACATTCAGACACCTTGAGGAGCATCGCCAACCTCGCATCAACATTCAGGAATCAAGGGCGGTGGAAGGAAGCCGAAGAGCTGGAAGTGCAAGTCTTGGAGACGAGAAAGAGGGTGCTCAGCCTGGAGCATCCAGACACCTTGAGCAGTATCGCCAACCTTGCATCGACATTCAGGAATCAAGGGCGGTGGAAGGAAGCCGAGGAGCTGGAAGTGCAAGTAATGGAGACGAGAACGAGGGTGCTCGGCCTAGAGCATCCAGACACCTTGAGCAGTATCGCCAACCTTGCATCAACATTCCGGAATCAAGGGCGGTGGAAGGAAGCCGAGGAGCTGGAAGTGCAAGTCATGGAGACGAGTAAGAGGGTGCTCGGGCTGGAGCATCCAGACACCTTGAGTAGTATCGCCAACCTCGCATCGACATTCTGGAATCAAGGGCGGTGGAAGGAAGCCGAGGAGCTGGATGTGCAAGTCTTGGAGACGAGAAAGAGGGTTCTCGGACTGGAGCATCCAGACACCTTGAGCAGTATCGCCAACCTCGCATCGACATTCAGGAATCAAGGGCGGTGGAAGGAAGCCGAGGAGCTGGAAGTGCAAGTCATGGAGACGAGTAAGAGAGTGCTCGGACTGGAGCATCCAGACACCTTGAGCAGTATCGCCAACCTCGCATCGACATTCAAGAATCAAGGGCGGTGGAAGGAAGCCGAGGAGCTGGAAGTGCCAGTCATGGAGACGAGAAAGAGGGTGCTCGGACTGGAGCATCCAGACACCTTGAGCAGTATCGCCAACCTCGCATCGACATTCTGGAATCAAGGGTGGTGGAAGGAAGCCGAGGAGCTGGATGTGCAAGTCATGGAGACGAGTAAGAGGGTGCTCGGACT
>Ga0307512_10006392_pt1 | contig 11939 bp, 16 predicted proteins | sample 14_EM_MG_FD_200267 | JGI IMG/M metagenome (GOLD analysis project Ga0307512, IMG submission 200267) | Populus trichocarpa ectomycorrhiza microbial communities from riparian zone in the Pacific Northwest, United States - 14_EM | ecosystem: Host-associated > Plants > Roots > Unclassified | place... | reverse complement strand
GCGCTCCTCTAGCAGCCTGGAGTACACCGTGAAATAGCTCCGGTATCCACTGCGATAGCGTTTCTGAAGCGCTTCGCGGTCCGTTGGGTATGGCGCCGTAGGTGGCAACGACGGGCGCGATGAGTAACCTTGAGCGCGTGGGGGTTCTCGCGACGAAGAGCTACTCGTGACTGGGGACGGCGCGTTGCGACGCACAAGGGGTGCGCTAGAGTGCTCGTCCTCTGACGACGTGTAGATAGGGCTACGTCGCCGTCGCGTAGCCGACACCCCATTTGCGGATGACTCACGATCACGACCTCGTGCGCGGGCCTGGGAATTGGGGGGTGAGGGTGGCCGCTTAGATGTCCGCGGCGCAACTGGCGAATCGCCACGCCTAGAATGCAACCTGGGTCGAGGCGAGCCTTCTCGCTTGACCGATTCCCGTGGCGGAGAGTCTGTACGCTTAGTTGACCCGCGGGATAATGGCGAAGTTTCGCGTAGATGAGTGTTGTGAAGAGCCGGTGACATGGACGGTTCCCGTTTGACTCGTCTGGGAGGAGACACACTCCGATCTGTCTCGCGTTCGCGTTCGCGCTGTCGCTCACGCTCCCGGACAGTGGACTTCCGTGGTACAAGTGAAGCGTCGGGACTGCCCCGGTCACTATCACGCGGCCGCTTCACCACAGGCGGGGGATCCCGACTTCTGGCCTTATCCTGCCGGCGTTCTGATTCCTTGTCCCTATCTCGTTCGCGCACCTTTGTTCTGCCGCTACTCACACCCGGCTTATATGGCGCGTCGTCGTCAGCAACTTTTCTTCGCTTGACAGCGTTTCCGGTGCCGTTAGCCCCATCCTTTTCGTCACGGTCTTCCCGCAATTTCTTCCTCTTCGGGTTCGCCTTGCCGCCAGTGTCCCAGTCCCGTAAGCTCTCCAAGTCACTCGCCTCATCCTTGGGCCTATTCACCTTGGGCGCAGGTGTGGGTTTTACTTTTCCGCGGTCCAAGTCGCTCCCGTCATCTCTGTGTTTTTTCGTGACACGTGGGGGCTTCTCTCTTTCCAGACCTCGCTCCTGAGAAGTTGATGGCTGGATAGCCGTGGGAAGGCTGGGGCGTCCATTGTGTTTTGAAGAGTCACCGTGCTTTGCGCGTGGATCAGTGAGGCCAACCTTCTTTGACGGCCCTTGCGCCTGTGATTGTGATGGTGGTGGTGCAGGTTCCCGCGTACTTTTCGGGCCGGACGTTCCAGGAAGGCGGCGTGGGGAAGGGTCGTCCTCCTCGCGCCTGGGGGCGGTCTTTGTTGGTCGTGGTGCCTGTATCACCTCTTCACGCACATTGGTCGTGTGTGAGGGTCGGACACCCTCATCCTTTGCCTCTATAGGGGCCTTGGACATATTTCCCGTATTCTTCTTTCGCTCTGCAGGGACGGGTCCGGTGAAGCGCTTGGGCCCTGGCCCTACCTTTGATGGGTTGATTATGGTCGAACCGGGTAGGGTGCGGACATGATCCCAGGCGGCGTCGCTTTCGGGAATTCCCATGTCGTGGAGACATTGCCGCGCCTTGCGCCACATCTTGCGGCGCTCGTCATCAGTTAGGCCAGGAAATTCGTACGGTCGCACTTCCTTCCAGGATTCGGGAAGTAGGACATACAGGGAAGCTTGGCCGGGAACCGCCGTCCTAGACGTTGGTCTCTCCCGCTCGGCAATCTGGGGATCAAACTCCAAGTTGAAGAGAAATGGAAAGATAGTCGGAGAATATACGAACCGTCACGAGAAGTTCATTCAATTGCACACGCAAGGATTCAGAGGCGTCAGGGCCGCCTACTTGTGATAGTACATCCTCTTTAGTACGAGGGCCCTTAGCAAGAAGATGAATCATCTGAGCGCGCATCGCTGGAGGGACAGGGCTAGATTGAGACGAAGGGAGTGAATGCGGGGGGGATTGCCCGCGTGCAGCGGATGAGCCTTCATTCTTGACCCGGACGACATGCGGTACTCGTTTGACAGTGGCTGCTATCGGTGCTGACACGGCGGGTTTGCGTTTCTTGGGAGGAGCGGAGGACTTGGACTTTGTGGAGGAAGCTGTGAGGGTTGGGGGGATATCGAGGACGACGATGCGACGTTCAGTCTTTGTTTTTTGGGCGTCGGCGGTCGATTGCTGAACTTTTGATTGGGTCTTCCCGTTGAGTTCACGCTCGACAGTGAATTTGCCGGCTATATCGGCATAAAGTTTAAGAGGGGCATTAATCTTCGAAGCTAGCGCAGAACGAAGATAAAGTTCGTGGGGAGTGGATTCTTGGACGCCTCGCATTGGGAAGAAGGTGGACTCGATGTGGATACCCTAAGAAGGGGGAGTACGAAGAGCATGAGTGGGGACAAGAAATAAATAAGAGGGTGGTGTGCGGGTGCGTGCGTACAGGAGTATCCCCAAACTCGAATTGGAGGGGGGGATGCGCGGGATAGGCGGCGAGGGCCTCGAGGGTATCTTCGGACATACGAATGATCATGGCACGCTTCGTCAAGGGCTGCGGAGTATCCCCCTGGCGAGTAGGACCTTGGAGCGCGATGGTGCCATTGGCGGCAACGGGGAGTGGCATAAAAGGGAAATGTGGTGAGGATGGGAGGAGTTGAGGGAGGCGAGAGGAGAGGGGAAGGGATGAGACAAGACGACAACAAGACAAGTTGTGGTTGTGTGGGCTTGGGCCGGGTCGGACGGAGCGAATAGATTCGGTTCCATTTTGGTTCCGATGCGATGGATTCGAGAATGAGATGATCGATTACAGCTATCATAACATCATCCCCTCAAATTCTCCTCGAGGTAATCCACAAATTTCTGTGCTACCCCTTCCTCGCTCCAATCAACCATCCCTCTCTCGACCGTCCCCAGCGTGATCGCTTTCTTTTGCACCGTCACAAATTGTCGCTTCATCCGTTGCAGCTCCGACAAGGTCAAGCTCCGCGCTGGCAGCGACACTCGTGGCTTAAGAGTCTCGGATAGGCTAAGCGTAACACGCCCACCAGGAACACCGGATGCACCCTGCTCTTCCATAACGGCACGAACAAGTGAGGTCGAAACCTGTTCCAATGTGTGGAGCGCATCAGAAGGTGCCTTGGGCACCTAGATGGAGCGTGTAAGGTCCGAAAACAAAAAGAGGCATGGTAGATCACCCACGGCCTGGGTGCCAACGTTAGGAGGCTTTACGTTACCCTCCGTGATGGCTTTCCATATCATTTCAGTGGGAACATCAGGTTCGGGCCAGGGGACGGTGAACAGGGGCGAGTCCCAGCGAACCATTGATGATGGCTCCTCGTACCGGGCGATCAGGTTGTCGAGCCTAGGTCCACGTCTCTTAGTCTATACATCTCCGCAATTGAGATAAAACCAGGACCCACGTGTCGGCGCTATAGCCTAGGCCATCCCCCCGCTCAATGTTCCATCGCTTGCACAGTTCGGGAGTAGCGACGACGTAAACCTACTTGCCTAGCGTCAATCATCGGAGCACCTAATCGGGATAATACGGAAACCGACAGTGCAGACCCGGAGCTTGAACTCCCGGGCGGCGCAGTAGAGTTGGTAGCGGAATCCTTTGATATAGTTTAGGGCGTCCACAATGAGAACGGTGTCTTGACCCATTTGTCGTTGTATTGCCGCAAGGAGCGTAGCGCGAGCAAGTTTTTCTGAACGACTGTCTGGTGGCATCGATTCGAATCAATGCAAAAGGGGGTAAAGGGGGAAATAGGTACGGCACCATCATAGGAGGAACGATCAACGTTGACCAAGTCATCTGATAGAATAATGACGTTCAGACTTGGCCCAATGTATGATGGATCGGTTAGACGGCGGTCTAGATGGTCCTTAAGCTGGATCGCTCTCCGTGTCTTTCCTGAGGAGGGGTAGCCAGTGAAGGTGATCAGCGCCATATTTGAGAAAGAAGGTCACGGACGGGCTTACCGTACGTTTACCCCGTAAGCGTTTATTGAGCGCGGCGTTCCCGGCTTAAAATTTTTGTTCACTTGTCCATACAACGGCTCACCATGGATGGATCAGCAGGGGACCGGATGGCTGAATTTGGGAAAGGTGCCCCAAATTTAGGGATGAGGGAGGGACCTAAAGCGGCGTATACTCGTAGTAGAGAGCAGTAGTAGGGTATCAACCGCCCCGATGGTAATCCGAGGTTGAGCGATGAGTGATCATAAATACGAGCAACAACACGCTGTCACGGGACTAAGAGCTCAAGCTCGCACTCTCGGCGGCAGCAACTCGTCTGATCTTCTCAGTCGTCAACGCTTAGCCGACGCAGACACTCCTCAACGAACGGCGCCGCGCTCTCAATTCCCGCTTATTCCTCTTCTACCTGCTGGTCAGTCCCAGCAGTTTTGCTCGCTTTTCCGTTCTTCATCGTTACCCATCCCTACAACTCCTTTAGATCCTCCGGCGAAACACCATTACTGTATCGCTCTCCAGCTCTGCCTCTTCCTCCTCTTCGCTTCAGATGCTGGCTGCCATCTCCCCCTCGTCTCATGATCTCTCGCAATCCTTGCCGTACACTCATTCCCCGACGACTTCGGGTTCCCTGCTCCCCGACTCTGTTTCACCAGGCGAAAACAAGATATGCCCCGGGTGTCACCTGACGGTCATGGATGAGAACGGTGGCGTGGTTATCGCGTTCGGGTGGGCTTCTTTCATCTTCTTTTGCCTCACCTCCCATTTCTTACGAACATCCCTCGTTACCAAAGACAATCCTTCTTCCACGTCGACTGCTTCAAATGCGCCAAGTGTCGCGACAGGGTCACCGCTGACACCAATCTCCTCCTCCTCTCGGATGGTCAGCCCGTCTGCTCCAACTGTTCGTACAGCTGCAGCGTCTGTCACCAACCCATACTTGACGAAGCTATCATGACCGGTGACGACTCGTACCATGCCCACTGCTTCAAATGTCGCTCTTGTCACAATCGTATCGACGAACTCATGTTTGCCAAGACCAGTCATGGTATTTACTGTATGAAGTGTCACCATCAGCGCGTCGCCCGCAGCAAGCGCCACGCGCAGAAACAGAAAGACCGCGAAAACGCCGCCCCCGCTGGCAACTCTTCAAAGTCTCAAGGTAATCCGACCCAGCGGCAGTCGGGACCGCCGGCGGTGTGTTGCTCTATCTTACTGTTGCATCAAAAGTTCCGTCCGCTCACCGTGATTCCCCCAGAACTCGCCTACAGGTCTTCTCACTCCTGATTCTACGCCGAACTCTCATTCGGTATCTTCCACCTCGCCGGCGCAATCTACGCCGTCTCTGCCAAGGCCATCGACGGCCCCCGAAAACGGGGACAGCTATAGATCGCTACCTCAGACCCCACAAGGTGGACGACAGTCAGCCCACCCTGACGATGACGAGCGACGAAATGCACCGCATCTACCCTCAATACCCGTACAGTCTCCTCGGCGGACCTCCCGGAATACCCTACCTTCACCCACATCGCCGCCTGCTATTTCCCCTCAGGCCGACTCTAGTGCTCCCCGGATGTATACCTCGGATCCCTCTTCACCTGCCATCGTTGTGCCACCAGACGTCCCCGAGGCTGGCCCTCAGGTCGCGTTGTCATATTTTCACCATGAGCCTTCTAGCGACAGTGGAAGCGCGACGCCTTTTCTAACGCCCGATGCCCTGGCATCTTTAGAGCGGCGCAAGAGTTACGACGATGGTACTCGTCCGCTCAACGTCTTGTTTAAGGACGATGCTCCACCTAATTTGAGCCTCCCCGTCAGACAGCCCAACCGTGCTGGCAAACGGAATTCCATCAACCCCGGGACCACCTTCAACTATGAGGCCGTGGCAGCAGAAATGAAGAACAAATCGATTTCCGCGCCACAGTCGCCTTTATCGTTTCTGCCTCTAGCACCAGACATCCGTCAGACCGCATCCAGCCCTGGAGACACCCAGCGCATGCCTCCGAGAGAGCAAGCACCGGACGGGCCTTCCCGGCGACCGTCCAGAAAAGGGCATATGGAAACACCTGCTTCGGCCCCTGCTGTCGGGGGTTCCGTGCTCCGTCGGTCGCGAAGCCGAACGGAATCCTCGTCCAAACCCGCCAGTAATGAGCCCATGGTCCCACCTCCACGTCACAACATGACCCTTGAACACCTTCCACCTCGCACGCACAGTTTGGCGGCATCCAGTCAGGACTCTGAACACATCATTCGACGGCCTCCAACCATGTCCTCTGTGAGGAGTAGTACATCCAGAAGATCGACATCCGATGACAAAGACAGATCAAAGCCGCGCTCCTCCCTCAGTATCGACGTCGAGAAATCGCGGGTGGGCAATGGCCAGGGCAATGGCAGACCAAGGTCTCCCGCATATAAAGCGGCTTCGCCTTCACACAAGGTTGACGTTCCGCACGGAGTCGAGAGTGGGACAGATACGTCAGATGGGGAGCGCGTGCCCAACACAAAGCATCGGTCTCGGACGCCATCGCTACCTTCAAAAGACAAAGAGGGAAAATCACGCCGGCGACCGGTGCAGCTCGAACTCGACACGAAGCAGCCAGCTCCGAAAGAAGAGCCAGGGGAAAGATCTTTCCTCAGCAGCGCGGGAGACGCAGACTCCGATGACGAGTCTTCGCCTGTCGAACGCGTGTCACGCTCAACGTTCATCGCGCCCGCGCACCCACCAATCCGTTTCTCCGTAAGTGGGAACGGGTTCCAAGAGCTACTGTCTGAAGTCGACCCGCGCAACCGCTCGTCGTTGCACATTATTGAAGAGCTCGTGAAGATGAGCCGGGGTGCAGAAGCTCATTCTGGTGCCGGTCAGAGTGCGACTTTTTCAAACCCAAGTGGCAAAAACACACAATATGAAGGGAGGCGCTCATTCCCTTCATCGGTGTCAATCATCTCGGCCATTGGCAGCCAAGGTCACGGTGACGGTCTCATGGTGCCGGATCTGCCCAATGCCTTGTCTCACGATCCAGCGGTCAACGGTTACCAGCGTGCGCGTCTGGACTCTAATGCCACCGTCTACCATACCGATACAAGTTTGACGGAACCCAGTCCGCATTTCACGGTCACAGCGCCAGACTCCTCTGTCGCCCGCCCGGCGAGGCTTGACCCTTCGTACACGGTGACCAAGCGGCTCCAGGACGCTTTGCAGGACGCAGTGCGACGGGGCGTGACACAGATAGCGCTTGATCAGGAATTCGTACAGACTGTTGTCATGATGATCGAGCAAAGACGGGATGAGAATGGCATGATGAAGGGAAGGCTGGACCACAACAAAGTGCGCACCCTCTCTTTGACGTACCCTAACATTGGTTGACTGGTCATACTGGTCGTTCTGTGACAGAGCGCAAGCCAGCAAAGCATGGATGGATTAACTGTAACGTATGGCGAGTATGACGCGGAGCTGAATGCTCGTCGCGAGGCAGAGGCTGAGGTGACCCGTTTGCGCATATTGCTCTCGGGGCAAGCGGCCAGAATCACGGCGTTGTCGGGTCAGGGTCGCAGAGAAGAGCTACACAGACAGTTGGCGTTCGATCATAGGGAAAGCCTTGGCGCTCTCGAAAAGGACCTGGCGAAACTCAAGGTCGAACGTGACATGGCGCTCCTCGAGATGGAGGAAATTGCATCGTCTAGGAGGTGGGTCTTATTGCCTCGTGTAACGCGGACAGCTAGCTGACGCAGAAGTACGGGAAGTTCGGGGCCCACTACTGATAGAGACGGCCCTAACCCTAGCCGGGCACTATCAACCCATTTGGACCATCTCAAGGCTCAGTACAAGGGTGAACTGATGTCACTCGCGGACGAGCGCGAGTCACTATTACACGAGATTGCCGAGCTTCAATCCGTACGAGAGATCCACCTTGAGGAGACAACGATGCTCAATGCACGCAACGAAGAACTCGCCCACCTCAATGCGTATTATTTACGCCGCATAGAGGCCGCGTCGTCTGAATATTCAACCCCCGTGCGAGAAAAGCAGTCGAACGAACGTCAGCACCCAGCGTTACCTTTACAACTTTCCCACGCTGTGAATAGTTCGTTTGGGGCATCTTCCGATGAGAGTGCCGACTTGGGCAAGTTCGCGAAAGCCCAACAAAAGCCCACGACAGGTGTATTCAAGTGGCGAGGGAATAACAAGGAGCCTGCGTCGGCCGGCCAGGACAGTCCAAATGAGAAGCCAAGGTCGAAGCACACCTTCCAGCAAGTTAACGTGCTGCGCTTATCAAAGTGCGATCACTGCGGCGAGAAGCTTTGGGGCTCGCAGGCCCGCTGTCAAAGTACGTATTTATGTCCACTCTCTAAGGCGCCGCACCCAAGGCTCATATGCATTCTCTAGCATGCCATCTCTCCGTACATCTCCGCTGCCAACAAAATGTCCTTACCACCTGCTCACCACATAGCTCCCGCCGAGACGAGGGGTCTACACCGGGTGTTATCCGTACGTCTGTCGTGATCTCGAATCAGCCATACCCGGCCTAAATGAACTTCCTCCAGGACCGGTGATGTTTGGTCGTGAGCTCACGGAGCAAGTACGCGCAGACGCTAGGCCTAATGATAAGATGGTGCCCCTCATCGTCGAAACGTGCATCGCAGCCGTGGAAGCTTGTGGTGAGTCCCATTCTACCGGAATAGCCAACAGCAGACATTGAACTCGTTCCGTATAGCGCTAGACTACGAGGGTATTTATCGCAAGAACGGGGGCAATTCCCAGTCCAAGCTGATCACGCAGCTCTTCGAACGAGGCGACTACTCGACGTTTGACCTCCTCGATAGCGAACGGTTCAACGACATCTCCAGCATCACCTCCGTCCTCAAATCGTATTTCCGCACCCTCCCCAATCCTCTACTGACGTTTGTCCTTCACGACGAGTTCATGTTTGCCTCTAACATTCGAGATCCCATCCACAAATCCACCAAATATGCCGACTTGGTCAAGCAGCTTCCAACGGAGCATTATTATACCCTTCGCGCTCTCATGTTTCACCTGCACCGGTTCGTTGCCCCGACCCACCATACAATTTTTTTATTTTTTATTTGGCGAGCCTTTGCTGACGTGTGATCTTCGCTCGCAGGATTCAAGAACACCACGACACGAATCTGATGACGGCGCGCAACCTTGGCGTCGTCTTTGGACGTACGTGTCCCCTCTTTTTTGCCGAACTCCCCCCCCCCCCGGTCCGCATATATATTGCCTTTAATAACTCACACGCCCGTTTGCAGCTACGCTGATGCGCTCCCGCAATCCTGGAGCCGAGTTCAGCGACATGGCCGGCAAGGCGCTGACCATCGAATGGCTCGTCGAAAATGCACCCACGATTTTCCCTCCATTATCCACGTTGCACTAATCATCCGCAACGCAACACCGTCGGTTCTTCGATTTCTTTTCTTTTCCTTTTTTTTTTGGATGTTCTATCTTATCCACATGTTGTTGACCCCTCTCCACCTTGTGTCTACAGTGTGTTTCAATAGCCGCGTTACGACATTCCTCTCTCACCTATATACCTATCTTTCTCTCAGCTCTCAGCTCTTGGATTCTTCATGACGAGACGGTGTTCACGGCCTTTCTTGGTTAATGGTTAACCCCTATCGCCCCTCTACGCGAATATATCCCGAGGACGGCCACACACTTGGTGCCACTCATGTGCGAACCGCCCCCACGTTTCCCACGCGTTACCCTCGCTCTTTTTCCCCCTCCCCCTCTCCCAACGGTGATGTAGGTAGGCAGTCGCGTTGTATCTGTTGACTCGCTTGGATTATGTATACTGTCGGATTTTTTTTTATTGGATCTACGTACGCTTAGAATAAACAACGCGTATCTTTGCGGATGTGGTTGCAAGGACAAACCCTAGGAGCCCGTCAGCACGTACCCCCGGAAGAGAACTAATAGTATGACGTGGTCTATACAGGTATAAACCTTTGTTTGACGGCGGCGCAATGTCATCTGTGTCAAAAGGGCACTGCATTTCATTTCCTGTGCTAAAATTATCAGCCTTTTTTTTTTGGCGGGGGGCGATGGGCTTCAAAATAAAGGTAGGTTTAGATCCCCATCCACTAAACTAAACACACAGATACACTACAGTAGATCGCTGGCCCTAACGCATAGTGGTACTAGCTCACGGCTCGCCGACTTGCTGTGCAAGCGGATCGGCGCAAGCCGCTGACTCGGACTGCGTACCCCAGTGCAAAGGAGACGCCGCTCCATTATGACTCTTACAATACTTACTAGGCGCGAACACTTAGTACCGAGTCCGGGGACTCTTACTGTGTCACTCCAGACTGGACTGGCATACTGTATGGCATGGTGAGCTTGTGCTCGGATCGTGGCTCCGTCGCCGCCTGCTACCAAGTTTTTGACTCGAAATGGTGGCTGGTGATACACGTACAGGTTCAGTATCGCTCTCCTGTCCTAGATCTGTGTACGGGACCCTGCACCCCATAAGGGTATACTGTAGATCCGAGCCGTCGTAAAGAAATATGGTATGGTTTGTATCTGTATTTTGTAGGGCGTACCACTCGGATTACGAGACGACAAACTCGGACTCGACTCGGAGGAGTCCCGCTTGGGCTCATACGGTAGAAAAAAAAGTCGGCACGTTCTGATCGGTTCCATAGCCCGAAACTCGTAAGCCTTTCAAGTTGCTATGGTTATGGACATAAGTTTGAAACCTCTTTATGTCAAAAGGCGCTGAGAGGTCGAAGGAGGGGGCATCGAGTATAGAATAGATAGAGGCCAGATCTGAGCCCATATGCGGAACGGCAAGGTGCTCTAACGCTTCTCACGCGACGTCGGCAACAGCACGGTCCAGTTGGAAGGACTGCCCATTTTACGTCACCTCATGTGATACAAGCTAAAGCCACCATCAAAGCCTTTGAACCACACTGGCACCTATACTGACCGCATTGGAGCTCAAGTCCACCCGGCCTGGGGACCCTTGTCCATCACTAGCCCCGAGGACAAAGCTTCGGAGCCTTGTTCTCTGCCTCTGCAAGGCTTTCTCATCAGCAAGATGACATGTCGCTGGATTTCCTGGGACTAACTCTCCCAGTGCATCCTAGCAGCAGTAGCTTCCAGTAGTCCAGCAACGTGTCATCTTGCTGATGGCCTCAGCGTGGCATATACTCGATATGGCGTTATTATCGAGCACTTGCTCAGACTGGGCGCACCAGCAACGACTTCAGCGATTTCCTCCTCGCGAGTAGGGTACCGGGCCAACAACACCGCCTGACAACATGCGACATGCCGCAACCCAACAGAGTCGCAAAATCGTACAATTTGCCGACTCTTGACGTGCAATACTTCACCATTCATCACAACTTCAGAAATGTGTAGCTCTAGGCAACAAGACATTCCACAAGCAACTCTACGAGTCAAAAGCTAAGTCCAGGAGGTGTATGCGAGCGGGGACAACTGGTCCGCGTGTACAACGACTCAGGCAACATACTCAAGTTTGCTCGCTATCTCTTGCTCTCGTCATCACTCTTCTCACCTGTCTTACTGTTCATGCTGCTAGCAGTGGTACTGTTCAGCCTTACACTGCGCTGAATCTTGTCAATAGTTGGGCCGAAAGGACTGTTCCGGAGATGGCGCCACGAGCCTAAAAGACCTCGTAACGCCGATGGGTAAAAATAATGTGCATACGAAGGCATTCCTGTTCCGATCCCTTCCGGACTTTTCTTAATCTTCATACACTGTAGGCGCGTCCAGTTACCACACTTAAGAACGATACTCTCTGGCCCCCAAACTTCAGTCTCTTATTCCCATAGACTGAGGTGTAATGCCAGTAGTCGTGCTAGCCTCAGAAACGAGCAGACGGACTCCGCACAGCCATATTTTCTGAGTTGTAGCCTGCGTTCTCGATCTGAGTAAGTCTGTTCCCTGTGCGCGCTGATGAACACGTGACCCAGCCTCCCGGACCGGCCTACTCCGACGCATCCAACGTCCAACTCTCTCTTCAACGTTTTTCCTCTCACGTCT
>Ga0307512_10006391_pt1 | contig 11940 bp, 9 predicted proteins | sample 14_EM_MG_FD_200267 | JGI IMG/M metagenome (GOLD analysis project Ga0307512, IMG submission 200267) | Populus trichocarpa ectomycorrhiza microbial communities from riparian zone in the Pacific Northwest, United States - 14_EM | ecosystem: Host-associated > Plants > Roots > Unclassified | place... | reverse complement strand
GACCAACCCCTTGCGGTCACTCATGACCACCTTCCAGATTCCAAAGACCAGGACAGAGACGATGTTGAGTAGATGGTATCCCGTGAGCGGAGTTGCGAGACGTGATAGACGACACGGCTGGTTCTCGACCTGACCGTCGTTGTTTCTGGGAGAGTGAGCGACGAGAACGCCTTTTGAGGTAATGAGCGGGCACAATCGACGATGAACCTCATATACAAAGGTGACACGTACCAGTTGGTTCAGCCGGTCCGCCAGGCCCATATGCACTCTGGTCCACTATGTCAAGGGATACCCTGTAGGTGGACATGTCAGGGTACATGGGGACGTAGGTGGTGTGGATGAGTTCAAGAACCGTCGAGATAACAGGTCTGAATTGAACTTCTATAGCCCGTCGACGACCGCCAAAAGAGTGCTTTGCCTATACGCTCCAGAGTAGTCTCCTTGCGTACAGTTTCCTTGCGCACAGCCTAAGCACGCACGAGTCACGCGTTGCGTTTGCATCCATCGTTTTGACTTGGGGCAGCATAGCAAAATGATCTGAACTTAAAATCAGACCTAGACTCTTGTTTTCGTATGGGTGTAGCGGCTACGGAGAGAAATTGAAATAGGGGAACGAAAGCTGACTCCTTCTCGTCCAGGAGTTCAAAGTCGTCCACGACTTTTTTTCTAAAAGTTTGACCGCTCGATGGTCACTCCTATTAAGGCAAGGCGATGTGGCAGAAAGAGAAAGAACAGACGTCCGATCAACGATTTGTTGTGATACATTTCCGGGGATCTGTGAGAGTTGCCTAAATTTAGTTGGTTGATCCCAACGCTGCGCCGGAACACTGCCGGAACATGCTCGTGTCCCGAGGACCCGAGGCTCCGAAAGTGGAAGGTGGTCCTGTTTCGACTCTTGAAAGCGGACACTCACAGGTTAAAAGTGGACTGGCCCTCTAGGTCGGCGCAATCATGGCAATGGCACCCAAAATTTGTAGAGGTCAATAAAAACACGAGCCAAGGAATGTAAAGCTTCAAGCTTTACGGTTATGCGGCATCATCGTCAATCGGGCGTTGCTATGACAAGGATTGTTTTCGTCCCCCGAAATTAAATCTTGTTGTCCTGGGACAATTCCGTTGGTCATGACGTTCATTTCATTATTCAGTATGGAGCTAGAGCTCTCCCGTCGCAAGGCCGTCTTCATGTCGTGTCTGAGTCTGGAACCCTTTGATCGCAGGGGGTTGTGTTTTGCGTTCGGCCGGAACACCGAATAATAACCTACACATATACACCACTTGCCTTCGTCGCACCCCTAAATTACATTCTAGTTCAGCGGGCTACAGTCAAGTTGCTCAGATCTTTGCCTAGGATGGAGATGAGTCAGAAACCATTCATCAAAAATCAGTCAAGTAATCGCCGAATCGGGGGGGGGGGGGGGAACGGGGAGAAAAAACGTACCGTCGCCGATTCCGCCAACACAGCCTGCACAACCTCGATCACCTGCGCATGGACCTCCTTCCTCGCCGCGACAACACCAAAATTCCTACCGAGCGTGCGTCCAAGGCCAAAGTCGAGCGGACGCCCACGATAATCCGAGATGACGCCGCCGGCCTCTTCGACGAGGAGCGACCCAGGCGCGTGATCCTGCGGTGTAAAAAACATTTAAATTTGAAAAGCGAATGCACGCGCGACACCACGCATCCACGCACCCAGATTTTTTCCTGATATCCACCACCATCGTCGTCATGTTTACCGAAAGCGACAGGCAGGCGCAAGTAGACGCCCCCGCCGCCGTCGCCGCGCACAAGCGCGGCATACTTGGCCTGCGAATCCATGCGCACGGGCTGAGCGCGCACGCCGAGGCGCGACGCGACGAGCGCGTTGGTGTCGAGCGCCGCGTGGGCCTTTTCGTACGACTCGAGAAACGCGAGTTCGTGTAACGCCAGACGGGGCATCGTCAGCCGCTGCTGCTGGACACCGGATGGGGATGGGTGGAGCGGTAGTTGGTACGCGCCTTGCCCGCGGACGGCGATGAACAGCGCGCCTCGATCGTGTTCGTCGTCGTCGTCGTCGTCTTTTGTGGTGTTGGTGGTTTGAGGGAATCTGGGAGAAGGCAGGTTCGGACAGCCGATGACGCCCAGCTCGACGCGCGCATCGACGAGCAACGCGAGACAAACGGCGTATTGTCCACCGCGCAAGAACCCCTTCGTCCCATCGATCGGATCAAGCGTCCAAAATCCTAACATTTATTTATCGAAAAAAAAAAACATGACAAGGAGGGAGGAAACGAACGCACGTCCTGTACGCCCGCCGGCGTATTTGCCCCTATCGATGGCCTTCAAAAGCGCCTCGGCGCCCCATCGCCTTCCAAGGCCCCATTCTGCCCGTTCGCCGCCATCACCACCGCCGATGCCGATGCCGGTAGGACCGGATTCGGATTCGGGAGAAGGAGGGAAGGAAGGAAGAGGGGGCTGCGCCAAGATATCGTCCGCGAGCTCGACGACGCGCGCGCAGAGTGCGTCACCGCCGGTGGTGGAGGAGGAAGAGGAGGAGGATGCGCGCAGGTCAGAGGCGTCTTCTTCGCCTATGATGGGGTCGTCCGGAAAGGCGTGCGAGAGGACCGTGTTGATGACCGCTTGTGCGGCATAATCGGCCACTTTGAGTTTTGAGAGAGAGAGAGACAGAGACAGAGACAAATCAGGGGCATGGTTTCTTCGGTGCGCACGGCGTACCGGTTACGGGGCTCTTGTCGCCCTTGACGAGCGTCTCTCCCGCTACGAGCTTGTTAAAGACAGTCATGGTCAGCGCGCACGCGCGACGCACGGCGGCGATGGCCACTTGCTGCTCAAGGGCGAATGGCACAGGCATAGATGGGTGGGTGGGTGGGGTGATCGATGTGATGTGAAAGGGATAGATAATCGGATCGGCGCGTCGTGCAAAGCAAAAAAAAAAAAGGTTTTATCATGCTAATACAATAATGCGCTCAACAGCCAAACGCCTCCCCTCCTTCTTCTCTCTCTCTCTATCTCGTCTCTACAAACGAAGATAAGAAGACAGATGCAAGCCACGACCTGAGAGCAAGGGGTAAAAGCGACGTTTTGAACCGAAAAAGAGAACAGCAGCAGGGAGGAGGAAGAAGAAAAAAAAAAGGTGAAGAAAAAACAGAGCAGATTGCTTGTTATTGAACAATTGCATGAGTAATGCCAGGACGATGGTTGGAGTAATTAAAGGTAACACAGATGCGAGCTACGATGCCAACGGAAGAGAGAGAGAGAAATGCATGACAGAAAAAAGCGGAAAAAGAAGTCAACAGTGGAAAAAAAAATACACATATGGTGGTGGTGGGCACGATGATCTGTTATCCTCGGTAATTGGCAAAATATGGATGCACCAGGGCGCGTTTTGCAGAGATCCGCTGGGCACTGTCGTATGCGAGCGTTTGCTGAGGGGAACGGGGGAAAGCCAAGTTCAGCTACGGACGAGGAATTAAAAAAAAATTGAATCGAAGCGTTACCTTGAGTAGGTCAATTCCACCCGCGTCTAGATATGGGACTTGCTCCGCGAGATTCTGCGCCGACCACTGCGGAAACGTAGGCTTGTAGTCTGGCAACTGCTTGACTCCCGGCCACGACTCCTCATTTGGCGTGCCAAGCACACTACGCGTACGATAAATAGATCAATCACATCAGCGATCTGACGCCCAAAGAAACAAAGAGGTGGTGCTGCTCCATCGCACAGGCGCGCAGAAGCTGGGCACATCGAGAGAGAGAGGAGGACTGACCGGAAGATCTTGAAGATTTGGTCGATTTCCGAGTCGCCAGGGAAGAGCGGGATGCCGCGCATGACCATCTCCGCAAAGATACATCCGACCGACCACATGTCGATGGCGGTCGAGTAGTGGCGAGAGCCAAGCAGTACCTCGGGCGCGCGGTACCACAACGTGACGACCTGTCATCATATAATAATAATACAGTACGAATCCATTTCCGCCCGCCGTTAGATCCGGCAAGAAAACAAAAATGAAATCAGAAAGTGCCCTGCACGCACCTCGTGCGTGTACGTGCGCATGGGGATGCCAAACGCGCGCGCGAGACCAAAATCGGCTAGCTTCAGATTGTTCCTCTTGTCTATGAGGAGATTCTGCGGCTTGAGGTCGCGATGCAGGATCCGGTGCGAGTGGCAGTATAATAGCCCCGAAGTCAGCTGGTGTGTGAATTTCTGCGCGCGCGTCAGTCCGTCGCAACCATCAACCAACCACCACACGGACAAATGGAAAAAAAAGAACAAGAACACAATCAGCACCCGGGTCGTCAATAAATGGAAAAGCGAAGGGGGGAAAAAAAGCGAAAATGAAAACAACCGCCTGGGCCACGCCTCGAATCCTCCGGAACCGGAACAACCAGGGCGCCGGTGGCCGTAGGCGCAGAGGCGTGCCGGACGCGGCGCGTGGTCACGTGATATACGCGCCGTGAGCACCCATCGATTCCGATTCGAAATCAAAGTTGTGGCAGATGAGGCGAGGCGACCATGCGAGCGCTGATCGCTCGGGCGTAAGGGGGGCCAAATATGACGCGTCGTCGTTACGGGAGTGTGGAGCCCGCGGCCAAATGGAGCGGGTAGGGATGATGAGAGTCTTGAATGATACGCACCTGGCACAGCTCGAGCGAGAGCGGAGTGCCCTGCGAGTTGCCCGCCTCCATGTAGCGCTTCAAGTCGACGTCCAGAAACTCGAACACGAGGTAGAGCTTCTGATCCGCGTGGACGATGTCCAACAACCTGTTACACCAAAAAATTTAAACAAAAAATGCAAAAATAGACCGGCGCCCCATCAACAGGGGTAGGTGGGTGGGTGGGTGGATGCCACGCACCGGACGATATTGTCATCCTTGAGCTCCTTGAGGAGTGAGATCTCGCGGATGGCCGTGCTCGGCACACCCTCGTCCTCCGCCTCGAGCCTGATCTTCTTGAGCGCGACGATCTGGTTCGTGGTGACATCTTTCGCTTTGTACACGACGCCGTACGTGCCTGTCCGCGTGAATGTGCGTAGTGCGTGTATATGGAATGAGCCATGGGCCGTCCGTCGCGCGAGTTCTCTCGACGACAAAGAACAAAAGCCCGCTTTAGTTGCGGGACGCACCTTCGCCTGTGTAATGTGTCTTTGGGTGAGCGCTCCGTGAAAGCAGGCAGGGACTGGGGTAGTGAGTTGAACGCGCACGTACCGACTTTCTCTAACTTTGCGTAACTGTCCCGGGTGGTGAACGAAATGCCATACCGGTGGGATGGTGTTTGAGATGAGCTCAAAGGCCAAAGAGGGCAAGAGAGAGAGGGAGGGGTGTGCGCACCGATCCATGTTTCAGTTCCTGCGTTGGGTGTGTGTGAGTAGTGCCGTTCGCGGATCGAGCTAAATAGGTAAGGTGATCGAAGAAATGAAACCAAGGGAACCAAAAAAGTTGCGTTGCGTTGCGTTCCGTTTTGTTTATGTGACGTGCAAGCAAGGAAAGTAAACAAAAAGTGTGTGGTGTGGCAAGAGACAACCCGAGAGGTGATGGGATAAGCGTTGGTGATAGAGTTTCGTGTCAAAACGTGCTGCGTACGTGTGTGGCTTTCGATGTCTCGTTGCGTTGTGCGTCAGCGCGGGTGTGTCTGCGGGCTTTCGAGCAGAGTGGCTTGTATGGTGTTGATCTCGGAAATTGCGTTCCTCCCTTGCACGGATCGTGTTGGGGCAGGTAAGGGTAGGTTCCCAAAAGGTGGATGGAAAAGGCAAGAACTAGCAAGGAAGAAAAGGAGATAAGAGCGAGAGAGGGCAAGAAAGAAGCGAAGGGTGTATTTATATATATACGTTATGCGTACGAGTGGCGGGGTCGGTGGTGCCTAATTGTGAGAGGGGGAAACGCCCAAATGGTTTTGTGGGTTTGGTGGGATCCACTTCCTCGTTCTTTGGTTCGTTACCGATCCTCTCGAATTATTATATTACTTAAGCACTCATAATCTAATCCATCGAAAAAAAGTCACGTCAAACGTCAAGTCAAGTCAAAGTCCAAGCCCGAATGGATTGATCGCCACCCCGCCGCCCATATGCGTTGAGTAATAATACAGGGACCGTCAAGCGACTCGGAGTTTTTCCTTCAATCATCATCATCTGCTGTACTGAACTACATGCGAGCTTGCCACATCGAACAGCATCCATTTCTTGAACGACAGCGAACGCGATTGATTGCATCATCACACCGTGCAAGTGTCTCTGACAGCCAGCTTGCAGGGTCGAGTCAACGCGATCCGGGTGTCGTGTCTTCCATGCAGCGCGCAAATGTACGTGTATAAGTTACATATGTAAATCCAATGCCCCATCCATCTCCCCCCCATCACCACATAATAAAAGCAATCAACAATCCTCCTTTAAAAAGAAATAATAACCGACTTTGCGGCTTCCATCTAATCCTCGGAGCGCGCGCGCGGCATCCTTGATTATAACCTACGGTGAGATTTTATATAATTTTAAATGGACATTCTTTCTTGGAATCTGAGTGAAATGTTTTTTCATCACCAAAGTAGGAACCGTTTTTGAGGGGTGAGGGGTGAGATAGAGAGAGCTGACAACTCAGCACTTCAGTTGCCGTCACGCACGGTTTGCATATTCCGAGATGATAAGCGTATGCCGCAACGGCCGAGCGAGCGAGAGGTGGCACGTTTGCATGGGCACGCGCGCGCGCGCATTATGACGGTATTATAATTGATATCGGTTTTTCCAATCGTTTCATGCGTTTCACCGCATAGTCACCAGCGAAAAAGCAAAGGCAGCGAATCGGCTAAAGTACAAAGTACGGTACTTCAAAATTGCCTGATGTCCAAGCGGGGTAGCGCTGCAGTAGGGATGGGTTTTGTTACGTTGTCGTGATAGCGGCAGAAAGACAAAATGACATCAACCCTCAGAGGCTAGTCCACATGCGGCTTTTACGCCAAGACCGACACTTGACTTGATTCATTTTTTCCCCAACCCGTATGATAGGCCTACCCTGCCCGTACCCGCGGACGCACGACGAGATGCATCGGAGCTATAACGCACGCACGAGAGCGCGCGTGCCACATATGATATATCCTTCTGATCGCAATAAAAACGTACAATAGACACACACACCCTACACAACTTTTCACTGAACACCTCTAATCTCGTCGTGTGCTATTTTCACCCCTCTGCCTCCTTCACAGTCCACTCAGTCTCCCCGCTTTGGCCAGTACCTTGCCGTCATCCAGGTCTCGGCCAGGTCGACTCTTTCGGCCGTGACTGAGTCAGATCGATGTATTGCCCCGGCCATGGGTCTTCACCTGCCACGCTGTATTAGTACACGGGCGCGTGGGAGCGATCTTGAAATACGACAATGAAACAAAAAAAGAACCGCATCAACAGTAACCACAGGTGAGCTGGCACCCTACCAGTAACCCTTCGCCATCCGAGGGCTTCCAAGGGCGCAAAACGCCCAGGATACCATTAGATCAGCCAAGGATGCCAAAAGGGGATATCGTATACCAGACAGGCCACGTCGACTCCTGTCAGACGACATGCTGCCAGAAATATTCCACTGGAATTGTTCGGCATGGCATGACAGGGCGGAACGAAAGAACGAAAAAAAAGAACACTATTTCCCGAGATGGGGAGATGGACGCACTCTTATCGATGATATTTAGCTCGCCGTCGTCGTCGTCGTCCTCTTCCTGTTCTTCCTCATCGGGGTTCCACCGGTCCTGTGCTGCAAAGTTGGGGTTATTCGCGCGGTCCACTGCGAGGTCGGCCATCATCCGAGTGCTAGAGTCATCTTTCTGCTTCTGCAAAGTCGCTTCTCGATGGGCACGTACGCGCGCCAGCTCGGGGAGATACTCCCTGGCAAGTGGGTCGGGTCAGTCAAATGATCAAGAGGGAGAGTACGGACTTTTCGTATTCCTCGCGCGAGGCTTCTACAGCTTGGAAGAACTCGGCGACACCGTCGCCTGTCACGCTGGATACGCCAACTGACTGGGAAAGTGAGACCCCAGAGCAAAACGAGAAGCAGCAGGGACACCAACCTTGAGGTGCTTGTAAAACTCGTCCAGGACAAGGCTCATGCTATTCATGAGACTGTTCATGTACGTCGGTGCACCCTCGTCGTCCGTCGTGCTTTGGTGCGATGCGAGGGCTTCTTGAAACGCCTCGAAGTCTCTCATCCACTCGAGGGCAAATGCGTGGGACTGAACATCCGTCTTGTTGAAGACCACAATGAACGGAAGCTTTGTCTTGTAAAGGATACTGAGGGGTATCAGCCACGCCCAAAACGGGGCAAGAAGATATAGAGTACGGAGCGCCCGCTTGGCCAGAGGGTGGCACAAGTCGTTCAATGGTGAAGGGAACCCGCAGGTCATGCCGGCAAAGCAAATGACAACGAGACTAGCCCTGCAGAGGAAAAAAAAAGACGAAGACCAGAAAGTAACATACCTACAGGCATAAAGCATATTCGACATGAACGTCGCAGGTGCAACAGCACGTGGTGTATCGACGATGTAGGCGATGACGGTTGGGAGTGCAGAGGCAATCGCATCGGTGATAATTGCGCCAGATGCTGACCAGGTAAAAATCTCGATCTGTCCGGGTGTATCGATGATCACATAGCTGGATAAATACAAAAGTCCTGCATAAGAAAGAGGATCCCTGCAGTAAGAGAAAGAAACTGAGGCGGACTCTACTGTGTCGGCGCGCTTCTCGACAAGATCGAGAACTTGGTCAAACTTTGTGGTAAAGAGATTGAGTGCGGTGAGAATGCCGCCGTTGGGCCCGAGATTGTACCTTGGACAGACGACCTGAGGGGGATGGTCGTAGGGCGGGAAGGAACTGCGACTGCGCACTGCTTCATGACCCCGTGGTAGTCTACGGTATCTCGAATGTCGATATTTGCTTCGAAGGAAAGGTTCGCCACAGCAGGGTCGAGGTTGAGGACATAAGGAGGAGCGGGTGGGGAGTGTGAATGCAAATGCGCGTTTAACCGTTGGACAAAAGAAGACTTTCCGGAGCCTGCCATGCCGATGGCGATGATACAGACAGGCTTTTTTGTTGAGGCCATGATGATGGAAGAGAGATTGATTATGAGGAGACGTGCGTGACTGTGACTCTGAGAGAGAAATTGAGACTCCGAGTTTAGTAGAGAGAGTGAAGCTAAAGGGGAGTCAAAGGGCCTCAATCCGAGAGCCCCAAAACAACTGTCCTGTCCCGACGACCTTTTCCCTTTCCTCTCACCTTGAAGCTTTCCTTACAATTATCCCCACCATGGACGACGACATTCAGTTTCTTGGCATGGTATCCCCCATTTCCACACAGAAATCCTCTTATGCACACCTTAACAATCCCAATCCCCCCATGCAGCAGCCCCCCGCCTCGGGTGCGTCCCTCGCTGTGCAGTCAGATGAGACCGACAATGGTGTCTTGACATATAACCTTATAGGAATAATGCTTGTCATTCCAAAGTCGGGTGACGAACCTACCCAAACCCTCCGATTCCTCAAATCTCGCTCCGCAGTCGTCCACATCGGTCGAGCGTCCTCGTCGGTCATAGACGCTGACAAGTCGCCCGATAGTATCCAGTTTCGCTGCCCCGTCATAAGTCGTAGACATGCAAAACTCATGTTCTCATCCGGTCAGGTATGTATCGTTCCTCCTACCTCGATCCCATGAGCGCTCCCCCTCTTTTGACTCACTCGACCTCTCACATATGCGCAGGTTTACATCGTCGATTTGCACTCCCATCATGGAACTCACCTCCTCAGACGGGATGACATCGTCCCTCGTCCCCTTGTCCCCGATGTCCCGATCGCTATCCAGGACGGCGACACCCTCACCTTTGGCAAGGCCGTCGGCAAAGAGCCCTACCTCGTTTCCCCCGTAACCGCCAACGTCATGCTCATCTACGACACCGAGACCGTCTTGAGCCCGCCCATTTCCCACCCAGTCATTTCCCTCATTGACTCACCCACCCTACCCGCAACGCCCATCAGCAAGGAGCATGCCGAGTCTCCGACCACCCCAAATGCCGGGCGCTACGGCCTATTCGGTCCGCACTCTTCCCCTTCATCAGAGTCATCTCCAGGCTCCTCCTCCGAGGACTTCTCCCAGAGTGATCCCGATTGCGAGGATGACGAAGACGAAGAGGACGATGATTACCTCGATCCACCGGAGGAGTATCCCACTGTCCCCTTTGGTGGTCATGCTCAGGCCCAGAGCAGCACGAGCGCCTGTTACGCTTCTCTGCCCTCCCTTCATGGCCTCGGCCTCCTCGCCTCACGCCACGTGATGCATCACGCCCCACCTACACAAATCCCTGGACACGCTCCTCACACGCCCTTGAACATGCACTCTCAGATGACTCCTTCTATCGACCTCGACCGCAGGCCCTTCATCCACCCATGGTTTGATTGCTCCCAGAGACCTCTTGCTGTCCAGGATCATGCCAACGTGACCCTTGAAGGTGCTGCTTCCGCCGCCGCCGAAGAGCCCATGGACATATCTCGTCCCGACTCTCCGCCTGTTCCGAACCTGTTGCATGACATCCCCGGGGAGGTTATCCAAGAGGCCCTTACCGCTCCTCCACAGAACGAGATGCACAGCCATCCGATTACCGAAGAACCACCGGTCGTCGGGGCCTATCCCAATTCGCCAGTTCGCAACGATTTCATGTTGTCGCCCTGGGAGGTTGTGGACAAGTTACCTCAGATCGGGCGACAGCAACAGGAATCCTTGTGCCAGCATCAGGGACAGCAGCTAGGGAGTGCTTCCCTTGCAGCTGAGGGTACTTCCCCGTCATCCGTCATAGTCGAGGCCTCTGAGAGCTCCGAGCAGCTCGTTGAAGATGTCGCTTCTGACGTCGATGCCGATGGGGATGTTGACATTGACCCCTCCCCTGCTGCCACTGGCACAAATACAGGTGTATCTGCCCCTGTCGAGCCTGGTCCACACGTTCCCCCCACGATCACGGCCGTTTCCCAGCCCTTCAACACGCATGCTCCGCCCGCGATTAGCGCCGGTGCCGCCTCGGTTGATGGGCGTCTAACTTCGCTTGACGAGGCACTCGTCAATCTCTGGGTGCGTGTGCCTTTGCCCATTTGTGCCTTCTTTGCTGTGCTAATCGTCTATAAAAATTAGGGTAACGTCTTGCGCATGCAGATCGCGCACCGCAAGACGCAGACCGACCACAAGATGCTCTCCGACCGCACTGACGCACTCGCAGCCCGCGTCGATGCCGTACAGGCTGACCTTCGCGGCGCCATGCGCGATAACGATGAGGTCGAGGCCCTCCGAACGCGCATGTATGCTGCCGAGGACGTGTTCGTTAAGCTGCAGGACCGCCTGTCGGCCACGGAAGTGGCACTCGCCGATGCAAAGGCGCAAGCCGAAGTGCAAGCGCGAACGGTGCAGCAGGTGGTTCAGGTTGCTCAGGTTGCTCAAGCTCAAGCTCAGGCCCAGGCCCAGGCTCAGGCTCAGGCTCAGGCTCAGGCTCAGGCTCAGGCTGAGGTGGTGGTCGAGACCGAGGTAAGTCCATGCACGCACGCGCCCGGCGCGCTGTGCGCTTATTCGGCGCAGTCGATTGCCGCTCCGGCGTCTTCTACCATCGCACCGATCACGTCGTCCCCCCTCACGCCGACTACGCGCAAGCGCAAGCGCACCGAGGAGGATGACGACGATGACGTTCACGATGATGAACAACAAGAAGGTAATTCTGCGCGAGCGTGCCGCCCGAAGGTTCAGGCTAAGAAACGACCTCGTCGATTGGCGCGCGCGGCGGTGCAAGCGACCGCTGCTGCGGTCGTCGGTGCTGTGGCTGCGTGGTCCGCTCTCGCGTTTGTATGAGATGTGGCGTGGTGATGTTTTTGTGAGAGAGGAGAGAGTATCCGGCGTCTGTGTGTTGTTGTGTTTTTCCTGTTCTGGGTGAGTAGAAATGGGGGGC
>Ga0307512_10006389_pt1 | contig 11943 bp, 8 predicted proteins | sample 14_EM_MG_FD_200267 | JGI IMG/M metagenome (GOLD analysis project Ga0307512, IMG submission 200267) | Populus trichocarpa ectomycorrhiza microbial communities from riparian zone in the Pacific Northwest, United States - 14_EM | ecosystem: Host-associated > Plants > Roots > Unclassified | place... | reverse complement strand
GTTAAGGCTTGGCCAGCTTGGTGGGGTTCCGGGGTCGCAGTCAGCACAGGGAATCGGGAGAGGCATGGTGTCCTTCGTGCTAGTAACCTGTATACTCGGCAGTGACCGCACCCACATCCTTCCGGCAGAAGACTAGTATGCTGGAGCAGTGACAGCACTTGTCGGGGACTCACTTCACCGCTTATATGCCGTCTGCACCGGTTCCGCCGGTCCGAGTCGGTCGCCAAGAGGTCGATACGTCTGTTCTGAATGGTTTTCCTGACTCTCAGCGGTTTCGGTCATGTGCACTCTTCGTTGGGTGCCGGGTCGGTGGCTTTGTTGCGCTGTGGGATCGGTGCCCGAGAAGCGGGTCTTTCTTCAGGTTGTTTCCTCGTTTCGGATTTCATCCGAAAGTTGGTCAACCGTGTGTCATAGGTGTGTGTGAGATGAAGTCCTCTAACCCCTTCATCCCTAATACCGCTCGTGCTTTGTCGGGCCCTTCTATGGACATCCCGTCTAGGCGTCGGCGAGTCGGTAGTCCCTCGGCGCGTCTGGATTTCGTTGGGGAAACTCCCGGAGTTTCTCTAGGCCGCCTACCGAAAAGTTGTCGAATCGTTCTTCCGTCCAGTCTTTGCTTTCTGGATAGTCGAGCCATTTGACGAGGTAAAGAATCCTTTTGTTATTTCCCTGGCCACGTTCGACCGAGGATATAACTTAGTAAACATCGTATTCCTCCTACAGCTCGATGTCGTCAGCCTCTCGGAGCACCTTTGACGGGTCCGGTGGTGCTCGGTACTAGCTGGTTCGGTAAGGTTCGAGCAGCGAGACGTGGAAGACGTTGTGGATCTTCCATTTCCGGGGCAGTGTGAGGCGAACGGCCAGGGGGGAGACGATTTTCTTGATCTGGAAGGTTCCATGATTTTTGTGGTCCAGTTTCTTCGAGGGGCGGCATGTTTTGACGTTGCGTCTGCTGGGCATCACCAAGTCTGCTACCTGGTATGCCAGTGGTCCTTTCCTCGTGGGATCGGTGTACCGGTGCATTCACTCCTGTGCTTCTTCCAGCCCTTTTCGGGACTTGTCGTGCACCGTGATCATCCAGTGGGCATAGACTTTGCTGGCCGGGTTGAGGGGTTCCGTTATTGGGGGGTTCATGGCTGCCGGGTGGAAGCCATAGTTAGCATAAAACGGAGACATACCGTTACCCATGGTGGTCGAGTTGTTGTAGGCAAACTCACCCGTCGGTAGCAAACATACCCAGTCGTCTTGCTCTTTGCCGACGAATGCTTGGAGGTATGCCTCAATCGTTTGGTTGAGCCTCTCCGTTTGGCCGTCGGTTTGGAGATGGAAAACGGTTGACATTCGAGGGCAAATTCCCAAGAGTCGTAGGAACTTCTTCTAGGTTTCCGAAGTAAACCTGGAATCGCGGTCTGACACAATATCAGTGGGGAGGCCATCATACTTCCATATTTCTCGGGCGAAGATGACGGCTAGGTCAGCTGCTGTTTTTTCTTCTTTTTTCAAGGGAAGGAAATGTGCCATCTTGGTGAACCGGTCAATGATCACCCATAGCTGATCGCAGCCTCTCGAGAACGGGAGTTCCGTGATGAAGTCCATTGCTATGGATTGCCATGGGGTGTATAGCAGTTCTAGCAGGGAGGACAGCCCATAGGGTTGGTGTCAGGCTGCCTTGTTTTGTTGGCATTCGGGGCAACTTCTGATGAAGTCGATGATTCGTTCGTTCATTTTTGGCCACCAGAAGTTCCGTCGGATTAGTTCGATGGTCTTGTTCTGACCCATGTGTCCGGCCACCTTGGTGTCATGCTCTGATTCCATAACCTTCTGTATCAGTCCTGTTGGTACCCAGAGCAAGTTCAGTCGGTACAGTAGGTTGTTTTTGCAACTTAGATCCTTGACCTTTCGGTCCTTCGGTGGCTGTTCCCCTGCCGCCGCTTCCTGTTTTCTTGTATGTTCATAGGCTTGATCCTTTTTCCCTTCTTCCCTGACGTTCGCTAGGAATTGCTCCGTCCATTTCTTCTCTGGGAGTGATGATAGCCGGGTTGAAGAACAAATGAAGGACTGCCCCCTTCGTTCAAAGTGATCTTTTTTCAAAACCTTTGTTACCGGCTGGTTTTCCACTCCCCCTTTTTCGGGGCAGTACTCCGAATGCCTTGATAACACGTCTGGCTTGCTATTTTGGGTTCCTGGTCGGTAGTAGATTCTGAAGTCGAAGCCGGCCAGCTCCTACGTCCACTGTGCTTGTCGTCGGTTCAGTACCTTGGTCGTTGTGAAGTACTCAAGGTTGTGGTGGTCCGAAAATACCTGCATTTGGTGGGTCGCTCCTTGGCAGTACCGTCTCCAATGTTTGAAGGCATCCACTATCGCCAGGAGTTCTTTGTCGTGGATTTCGTAGTTGATTTCCGCCGGTTGGAACTTCCTTGAGTGGAAAGCCACCGGGTGCAAGTGTCCCTCTTCATTTTGTTACGATAGGACTGATCCCAGCGCAAAGTCCGATGCGTCCGTTTCGATGAGGACCGGTTTCTTTGGGTCGAAGTTGGTCAAGATCAGTGCCGTAGTGAAACGGTTTTTGAGTTCCCGGAAGGCGGCTTCTGCCTCTTGGTTCCAGAACCATTCCCTACCGTTCTCTTTCTTCGTGAGTTCCGTAAGGGGCTTTGCTATTCTGGAGTAGTTCAGAATGAATCGTCGGTAAAAGTTGGCGAAGCCCAGGAACGATTGGACCTCGGTCAGCGATCTCGGGGTCTTCCATTCAAGTACCGCCTGTACTTTATCTTCCGACATTCTGATCCCGTTTCTCCCGATGATGTATCCCAGGAATTCGACTTCCGTAGCTTTCCACACCCATTTTCCCAGAGAGACCGCTAGCCTGTTGCTCTGCAGTCTCTTCAGTACCTCCTTAACTGTCCGGTCGTGTCCTTCTTCGGTGTCGGTGTAAACTAATATGTCGTCCATGTAGGCTAATACCCCAACGTCTAGTATATCCGAGAGCACATGGTTCATCATATCTTGGAAGGTGGATGGGGCGTTGGTTAATCCGAATGGCATTACCTGGAATTCGAATAGCCCGTAATGGGTTCTGAATGCTGTTTTCCATTCATCTCCTTCTCTTACACGGATCAGGTGGAAGCCGTTCTTCAGGTCCATTTTGGTCAACCATTGTGCTCCTTGTACTCGGTCCTGAAGTTCCTGCATTAGCGGCAGAGGGTACCGATTGGGGATGGTTATGCGGTTCAGTGCTCGGTAGTCGACACACAGGTGGAGCCCTCTTCCGTCACGTTTTGGTACGAAAAGAATGGGGGAGCCGGCTGAGGAGGTGGAACGCCTGATTTTTCCTGTTCGCTCCACATCTTTCAGCCATTCTCGGAGTACCTGGAGTTCTTCCTCCGAGAGTGGGTAGATTGGCCCCCAGGGCGACGTACTTCCTTCCTGGAGGTTGATCTGGCAGTCGTACGGCCGGTGTACCGGTAGTGCGTCCTCTGCCTCCTTTCCCATTATTCCCAGGTATGGCCGGAATTCCATAGGCACTTTCCCCAGGGGATCTTCCCTTGCGACTGCCGATACGTACCCAATGACTCGAGCATCGGGGTTGGTTGCGACTGAGTCATCCCAGGTTAGGGGGAATGGGTTTGTTTCATACTTGGTGCATCGTTCCTGGCAGCCAGGGCTGTCGAACCGAATTTCCTTGTTTGTCCACGCGCCTTGGGGTGGGTGGTTGGCGATCCAGCTAAAAGGTAGGAAAACGTCAATTTCAGGGTCCATTGGGGATATCTCGAGCTGTTCCCAAGTATAGTACTTCCGGTGTTCTATTTTCAAGGCCTTCGTACAGTACTGCCCTGCTCCTGGAGCCACTTCTCATGTGTAGTTTTCGATGGTCCGCGGTCGTTGGTGTTTCTGCCTCTGGATACCTAATTTCTTTATTGTGTGCTCATTAATGAGGGCTATAGAGCAGCCTGTGTCTAGTAGCACTCGTATGGGATGTTTCGCCTTGTCCTGGTGTAGTATCATGGTGATGATTGGGCGAGCGCCTGGGTTTGTTTTTGATTTCTTTCTTGACATGGTTCCAACACTTGGTTCCTTGTTCTTTCATTTCGTTCTGGATAGGCCGTATGCAATTCACTGGGTCTTGAGGGCCGGCCTGGTTCCTCGACTGTTCAAAACTCCTCCTCGCTTTCCCACATGGGTTCTGTTTCCATAATGTCTGTCGCCGCGGTTTTCTGGACTTTGGTTGGCGGCTCGAGGGTTTCTTCTTCCGGTTCCCGTTGCCGCTTGGTTCCAGCTACTACCTTCCACCGGGCCGCTGGGAGGGTGGTGCCTTTTATTGTGGTGCCGGCGAAACACTGGGCCGCTCAATGTCCCGTTCGTCCACAACGGTGATATCCCCGGGTGCCTGAGTGTTCCCTTTTCTTGCTGAAGAGAACTCCTTTGAAGGCTGCTGTCCCGGATGCCCAGTGTCCCGTTCCTCCTTATTCGTTCCCGCTGGTTTTGTGGCTTTGGTCGCGGGGTTCCCTTTCGGTTTCTTTTCCCTTTCGGGTGTTGTCCGAACTCTTTTTGCTCTGACCATCCTATTTCCCTTCGTTGCGTTTTCCGGTCGTTCCTGTCGGGGCCTTCGCGTGTTCCCTCACTAATTTGAGAGCCTTCTATTTTTCTACTTGCAAGCCTGCCTGGTGGGTGGCCTGCAGGAAACCTTCATTGTCTGCGAAGTCTTCCAGGTAGTGGGCGAACTGCATGTCGAGTACCGCATCTGGCATGGCCAGGTCGATTTTGTCTTGTAGCGCTTCTCCTGTTGTGCAGGCAAAGTTGTTCAGCGCTCGGAACTCCGTGAGGTACGCTCGGATGGACCCCTAGTAGCGTAGCTGGCTGGGCTTATGCTGGGCGTCGGCTACCTCCCGTTCGTTGTGGAACTCCGTTCAGATGGCCACAGAATAGTTGGCCCAGGTGTCGTTTTCCCACAATTCCCTCTATCGGTGCAGGTGCCATACCAGAGCGGTGTCTGTTAGGAGGGTTCCGACCCAGGCGATCTTTTGTTGGTCGATTGTCTCGGGGTAGAACCCTAGGTACATGGTGACCGACTCCCACCACTGGTTGAAGGTGGTCGAGCTTTTTCCATCGAATTTTTTGGGATTTTCCATTTTTAGCCTCGAGGTGTGTACCCAGGCTACGTTTGCAGGTTGCTCGACCTGTTGCGCCACCGCAATCCCAGCTCCTACTAGCCTGGCTATTTCTCCTGGTGTAAGCATGGTGGCTAGCTGTGGTTCCGTGGGCTCCGTTGTTCCCGGTGGGGGCCTCCCAGTTGGAAGGTTTTCCACATATAAATCGTCATCTCCTTCGCTAGGAGGTGGCAAGGGTGAGGGTGATCCACCCCGCTGCCCAGACCTTGGCGGTGATCCGTTCCCTCTTCCTCCCGTGCCCTCGACTGCTAGCATTGGTGGGAGTGGTGGTGGGCTGAATGGTGGGACTGCTGCTCACCTCGTTCTTCCGGTAGCAGGAGCAGGGTTAAGTTGGACCAGACTTCGAAGCAGTGGCTGCGTCGGTAGTGGTGGGGGTGCCGCCGGTGCCGTTGCTACACTGGTGCTGGGTGGCCTGACCGGACTTCGCCAGAGTTGTAGTGGTTCCGGGGTCACAACCCTTGTTCTCGGCGACCTTGGAAGGGGTATCCGGGTGGCTATTCAGCGGATTTCTTCCCTGGCTAGCCGGAGCTCTCCTTCGACTTGGTTCATCGTTCTTTGGTGGTCAACCGCCCAGAGTTCTACATTACCTTAAAAGGTAACCAGGTGCTGGCCTCAAGCGATGTTGGCTTCGGCTAGGAAGGCGAGGGCGTCATTGACACGGGTGAGCAGGGTAGCTTGGCATATTTGCCACTGGTTCCGTTCGTCGGTGCGTTCCAGAATGGCCTGCGAGACGTCTTGTGCCAGTGTTTGGTATGCGTTTGCCGCGTTTGCCAGCTCGGTCTGTACAGTTCTCTGCGATTTCCTCATTAGCATTTACTCGGTCATATATGTACCTGGTTCCTTCAGCCAAGGTTTGATAGGCTTCCTCAATTCGGATCATCTGTTGATCGGTCCTATCAATCTTGTTGCCGCACAGCTCTGTGATCTGCCTTAGATCCTTTTCGGACTGCTTTTGTTGATGCGCCATGGTTCGGACCCAGACCGCAGGGTTGGCTAGTTGCAGGGCCTGCTCTGGTGGGGTCATTCTGTCGGTGATCTGCAGCAGGTCCCTTGGGGCCTCGAGCCTGAGCATGTTGAAGTCGGAGGACGTTACTTTTCAATACTGATCAAGGAAGTCTCCGCTGTAGATGGTTGAGTCGTAGTCGAAGTGGTAGTCGAACAGGTCCAAGAGTTCGTCCTCGTCAAAATTGGCAGCTTGGGATTGTAGCGCGCAGTTTCACCACTGCTGGGTGTACCAGTGATACGGGGCACACTCGATTGTCTCGTAGATCGGCTTGGGTCCGTCAAAAAATTCTTCCCACTGCTCATACTTCGAGATTTCGTCGTCGATTGACTGAAAGGTATAGTCGAAGGAGTATTGAGACTTAGGTTCCAAGAAGGTAGATAGTTCGGGTAGGTAAAGGTAGTCTTCGAAGTAGGTGTCGTCGAAGCCAGTCATGAAAGTAAGGTGATTTGAGATCAAGATTATAGTGTGACACTGGGGTTGTATCGTAACCGGAGTGCGGGTAAAATCAAAGGTAATCAGGCTACTTTCGATAATTCACAGCGGAATAATCTTAGATCTTGTTTGTGGGGTTTTTTCTTTGCTGAGCGGACATTCGGTACTGTCCTCTCTTCCTCTTCCACTGAGCGGGATCTTGCCTAGCTATATAGCCTTCTGGCAGCATCACATGGTTCCTCTCGAGAACCCGTACTTCCTATCCTTTTCTCAGGAGATTTGTCCGCCAGTCAAGGCCCCGGAACCCCACGGGCTCGGTCCTCACAACTTAATTGGTTCTGGTCGGTCTAACGATACGCTGACTGATCCCCGCACCACGTAAACCCCTCAAGTCCTGTGGGTGAGTGGTTTACCGGCCTATCAGAGAAAGAGAAGATATTGGTTCTATGACCTCACCCCACGTATCCCGTATTTAGTTGCGTTTGCCGTTTGTCCAGAGATTAGCCCCTTAGGTCCATTACGGCCGTAAGGTCTAATCCCGAGGCTATCTCCCGCCTAGATTCTCTGAAGCCGACTGGGCTCGACTTCCCTCCTTCGATCGGTATTAGGTAAAGTCTCACGTACCCTGACTACGTAGCTATCTATTTTCTCTGGTGTTTCGGACTAAGGTGTAACAGCCGTCCGCTCACCGTAGTCCTTGTCCTGTCTGCTATCGGGAGGCTGCCTAACCCTGCACCGTTACACAAACCTCTAATCATCCTTCACCACTAGATCGTACCTTTAGAATTGCCACCGTCGTAGGTGTTTGTTGAAATGACTAGGTTTATAGCCTTGCCTTTGCCAGCTGAGCCTCCAACTCAGATGGTCGTCCTCCCAGCTCCTCTAATACATTCACGAATCGTCACCACTGTCCCGGAGAGGCACATTCTTGATCTGTGTCCGTAAACCTCTAATCATCCTTTGCCACTAGATCGTTCCTTCGGAATTGCCACCTTCAGGAGTGTTTGTTTTAATGACTCGGTTTACTGCGTTGCCTTTGCCAGCTAAGCAGCTAACTCAGAGAGTCGTCCTCCCAGCTCCTTGAGCACATTCGCAAATCTTGACCGCTGTCCTGGAGAGGCATGTTCTTGATCTGTGTCCGCGAACATCTAATCATCCTGCGCCACTAGATCATGCCTTCGGAATTGCTGCAGTCAGGGGTGTTTGTTGAAATGGCTCGGTTTACAGCGTTGCCTTTGCCTGCTAAGCCACTAACTCAGAGAGTTGTCCTCTCAGGTCCTCAAGTGCATTCGCAAATCCTGACCGCTGTCCCAGAGAGGCACATTCTTGATCCATGTCTGCAAACCTCTAATTATCCTTCGCCACTAGATCGCGCCTTTGGAATTGCCGCCGTCGGGGGTGTTTGTTGAAATGACACGGTTTACAGCTTTGCCTTTGCCAGCTAAGCCACCAGCTCAGAGAGTCGTCCTCCCAGCTCCTCGAATGCATTCGTAAATCCTCACTGCTGTTCCATAGAGGCACATTCTTGATCTGTGTCCGCGAACCTCTAACCATCCTTCACCACTAGATCGCTCCTTCGGAATTGCTGCCATCGGGGGTGTTTGTTGAAATGACTTGGTTTACAGCATTGCCTTTACCAGCTAAGCCGCAAACTCCGAGAGTCATCCTCCCAGCTCCTCAAGCGCATTCGCAAATCCTGACTGCTGTCCTGGAGAGGCACGTTCTTGATCCGTTTCCGCAAACCTCTAATTATCCTTCACCACTAGATCGCGCCTTTGGAATTGCCGCCATCGGGGGTGTTTGTTGAAATGACATGGTTTACAGCGTTGTCTTTGCCAGCTGTACCTCCAACTCAGAGAGTCGTTCTCACAGCTCTTCGGACTCATTCGCAAATCCTCACTGCTGTGCTGGAGAGGCACGTTCTTGATCCATATCTGCGAACCTCTAATCATCCTTCGCCACTAGATCGCCCCTTCGGAATCGCCGCTGTCAGGGGTGTTTGTTGAAATGACTCGGTTTATAGCGTTGCCTTTGCCAGCTGAGCCGCCAACTCAGATTGTCATCCTCCCATCTCCTCGAGTGCATTCACAAATCCTGACCGCTGTCACGAAGAGGCACGTTCTTGATCTGTATCCGCGAACCTGTAAATATCCTTTGCCACTAGATCACGCCATCGGAATTGCTGCCATTGGCAGTGTTTGTTGAAATGACTCGGTTTATAGCGTTACGTTTGCCAGCTGAGCCGCCAACGCAGAAAGTCGTCCTCACAGCTCTTCGAATGCATTCGCAAATCCTCACTGCTGTCCTGGAGAGGCACATTCTTGATCTGTGTCTGCAAACCTCTAATCATCCTTCACCACTATATTGCGTCTTCGGAATTGCCGCTGTCGCGGGTGTTTGTTGAAATCCCTCAGTTTACACCTTTGCCTTTGCCAGCTGAGCCGCCAACTCAGGGAGTTGTCTTCCCAGCTCCTCGAGCGCATTCGCAACTTCTTACCGCTGTCACGGCTACCCACATTCTTGATCTGTCTTCGCGAATCTCTAATCATCCTTCACCACTAAATCGCGCCTTCGGAATTGCTGCCATCAGGGGTGTTTGTTGAAATGACTCGGTTTACAGTATTGCTTTTGCCAGCTGAGCCGCCAACTCAGAAAGTTGTCCTTCCAGCTACTTGAGCGCATTCGCAAATCCTGACCGCTGTCGCGAAGAGGTACGTTCTTGATCTGTCTTCGCGAATCTCTAATCATCCTACACCACTAGATCGTGCCTTTGGAATTGCTGCCATCGGGAGTGTTTCTTGAAATGACTCGGTTTACAGTGTTGCTTTTTCCAGCTGAGCCGCCACCTCAGATAGTCGTCCTTCCAGCTCCTCGAGCACATTCGCAAATCCTCACCACTGTCCCAGAGAGGCACATTCTTGATCCGTCTCTGCAAACCTCTAATCATCCTTCGCCAGTAGATCACATCTTCGGAATTGCCGGCGTCGTGGATGTTTGTGTAATCACTCGGTTTACAGCGTTACCTTTGTCAGCTGAGCTGCCAACTCCGAGAGTCATCATCACAGCTCTATGAACTTGTTCGCAAATCCTCACCACTGTCCCTGAGAGGCATGTTCTTGATCCGTGTCTGCGAACCTCTAATCATCCTTTACCACTAGATCGCGCCTTCGGAATTGCCGCCATTGGGGGTCTTTGTTGAAATGACTCGGTTCAGAGTATTGCTTTTGCCAGCGAAGCCGCCAACACAGCGAGTTGTCCTCCCAGCTGTCACGAACCTGGCGTGACAGGCTCCTTGGTGCCAGCGCCAGTGCCGTTCTCACCCTTGTCGGCCTATGGGTAATCCTCGTTTCCGCAGCCGCAGCTGAGGTCATCCTTCGCGCTTAGGCACCTCGACCTATCTCTGCCATATCGCGCCGGTAGCGATATCTCCCCAACCTACAGACCGCCGGCCGGTCTAGGTCCCTTCTCCTTTGTCTCTGTTATAGGGCTTGTATTTCCTGCTTCTACGTAGGTTGTTTCCTGTTGATTATGCTTGCGCGTCTTTCCTCCAGTTCGCTACGTCTGTTGTCTCCCGTTGATTGAGCTTGTGCATCCTTCTCCTTTATTGTTGCGAGTCTTGTTTCCCCTTGATTAAGTCATACGTCATTCTTCCTTGTTCCCTTACTGTTACTGCTTGCACGTCCTTTCTCCTGTTGCCGCAAGTAGAGTGTTGACTGTGCCGCGGCCGAGTGCGATCATGTGTTTTCCTTGGGCGCGACGATTGAGTCATGATGAGCTATGGAGGAACTGTGTCAGTCTTGCAGGCAAGCTGTGATTCCACAGAGGGAAGGAAAAGTATAAAGGAAGGGCGCGGTAGCTAGTCTGGAGATTCGTCTCCACGCAATCTATTATCTCTCTCCACAGACCTATCTCTCTACCTCCGTGACCCAACGCTGCGACCACCACCTGTAAGAACCTACTAGAGATTAAGGCGAAGTCGGATACCACTACAGCGAAGTCGAATACCGCAACAAGACCATGTCAGGCGTGCAGAGATTAGGACGAAGTCGGATACCACCACAGTGAAGTTGAATACCGCAACGAGACCACGCCTGGTGTGCAGAGATTAGGGCAAAGTCGGATACTGCCACAGCGAAGTCGAATACCGCAACGAGACCACACCAGGCGTGCAGAGATTAGGGCGAAGTTGGATACCACCACAGCGAGACTACCATACCTCCTACATTGCCTGTCTAGCTGCATGGACTAGTGAGACAGGATCTTGACACTAGATTGCGTCCCCCAATCGACACCCAACGTAGCAAGTAAAAAGACAGAGTGGAGTCCGCGGACGAAAATACGAAAGATCCCCTCAACCTCCGAGAATTTAGGGAAGTCCCCGACGACCAGCGAGTACCGAGCCCCGTGACCCCGGAACCACAAACGAGACCGCAGACTCCCGAATCACCAGAACAACCCAGAAGAATGGCGGAAGGATCAGGCACGGGCGGAATGGGACCCCATCTGTTGAGAACAGAGATGCTACAAGCTCTCTTAGCAGCACACGACAGACCACCGCAGAATAGCTACCCGAAGCTCTGAGACCCAGAACCTTTTGAAGGGGATAAGGAAAAATTTAAAACGTTCTTGGCTCAATGCGAGTTAAAATTCCGAACAGAAAGAAACCAATTCGACGAAGATGAGAAAAAAACGGGATATGCATCATCCATACCACGAGTGGTGGCATGGACCTGGGCGGAAACCTTCCTGAACCAAGAAGGAGGAATCAACTTAACATGGGAAGAGCTGAAGACTAACATGATGCATGCTTTTGGCTAAGTAGACGTAGAAGAAATAGCATTCGAAAAATTCCAGAAGATCCAGCAGGGAAACCGAACGGCGGCAACGTACTGGGCAGAGTTCCAGTGACTCAAAGCAGATCTCCCATACGCGGACAATGTGTGCATTGCGCGATTCCGAGATCGGTTGCACCCTGAGGTAAAACGACACCTGGTCATGAGCGAAGCACCCGCCACAGTCCTGGTAGACTACGCCACTACAGCCATCAAAACGGACAGCCGTCTATGCAACCTGGGAGTGATAAACCGGTGACCAACGGCCAACCCTGAAGCAGGGTTTCACATCTCTACCAAAGAGTCAGCGCCAACGCCTCCAGGAGACCCAATGGACCTCGATGCCATCCGACGATTCAAGTTCGCACAGAGACCCCCATACACGGGTGGCCGATGAACAAGCACCGATGAGTGTTACAACTGCGGGAAAAAGGGGCATTTCTCGAGGGAATGCCCTCAGCCAAAGAAGGCACAAATCCTATGGAAAAGGCCATACTGAGCCGCAGAAGCC
>Ga0307512_10006387_pt1 | contig 11944 bp, 12 predicted proteins | sample 14_EM_MG_FD_200267 | JGI IMG/M metagenome (GOLD analysis project Ga0307512, IMG submission 200267) | Populus trichocarpa ectomycorrhiza microbial communities from riparian zone in the Pacific Northwest, United States - 14_EM | ecosystem: Host-associated > Plants > Roots > Unclassified | place... | reverse complement strand
TGCGGACGTTCGTCAGCCCTTCCTGCGCGGCCCGGTAGAGCGACTCCTCGGCGTCCGCCAGCAGCTTGCGGGGCTGCCCGGACACCGCCAGGCTGGTCGGCACCCCCGCGGTGGACAACTCCTCGGCCAGTTCGCTGAGACCCGCCAGCAGCGGTACGGAGCGCGGCTCACGCAACGCCGCCACCGAACGCCGGACCTCGACCAGCGCCTCCTCCGCCTGGTGCTGCGCCTTCGCCAGCATGGCGTCGGCCCGGGCCGCGTCCACCGCGATGACGGCGCGCGCCGCCTTGACCTGCATCTGCACCACGGTCAGCGCATGCCCGAGGCCGTCGTGGATGTCCCGGGCCACCCGGTTGCGTTCCTGCGTCGCCGCCAGCCGCTCGGCCTGCGCGGCGTACGCCTGCAGTTGCTTGTGTGCCTGCTGCTCCCGGATCAGCAACTGCGTCAGCACCGCCGCGAACAGCATCGCCGCCAATGTGCCGAGCCCCTCGCGCACGCCATCACGCCATGCCATGCCGATGTGCATCAGCGGAACCAACCCGACCAGCACCGCCACCCAGGGCAGTGGCAGCAACAGCACACTCTGGCTCACCAGCACGACCAGCAGCAGCAACGATCCGACGGCCGCGCCGGACAGCAGGAACGTGGCGTAGCCCAACGCCAACTGGACCGCGACGTAACCGACCGCCGGCCCCGTTCGGTGCCGCTCGTGCACCCACTGGAATCCCACGATGGCCAGCACCGTGAAGGCGGCACTCGGCGCCAGCGTCAGGGCGGAACCGTGCGTTCCCAGCGCGTCGACCAGGAGCGTCAGGAACGCGGCGGCGGTCAGCGCGGCCAGGGCGGGTTTCACCACCCAACTGTGTGACCTGCGACCCACACAGGTCAATGTCGACGGTGCTATCCGGGGTCGGCGAAGAGCCCGGTGTCCTGCGGCAGCCGGCCGATCACCGACTGCAGCCGGTGGTGGTGCTCGGCGCAGACCCGGATCAGCGCGTCGCAGTCCCGGGCGATGAAGGCGGCGAGCATGCCCGCGTGGTCGCGGTGCAGCAGTTCCCGCTCGCCCGGGTCGAGGTGCGCCATCGGCTGCAGCGGCTCGGTCATGTTCCACGCCAGGTCCAGCATGTGCAGCATCCGGCGCATCCGGCACGGCCCGATCAGCGCCAGGTGGAAGCGGCGGCTCTGCCGGTGGTGCGCGCGAGTGTCGCCGGCGAGCACGGCCGCCTCGAGCGCCGCGTGCGCCGAGCGGGCTTCGTCGTCGTCGGTGGCGTCGGCCAGCCCGATCGCGAGCCGCATCGCCGCGGTCTCGAGGGCCTCCCGGACCAGATAGATCTCCCCGAACTCGCCCGCGGTCATCTTGGCGACCCGATACCCGGTGTTTGCCCGATGATCGACCAGACCCTCACCGATCAAAGTCATCAAGGCTTCGCGTACGGGGATCCGGCTCACTCCGAACGCCGTGGCGACGCCGTCCACCGGGATGGCGCAGCCCGGCGGCACCTCGCCGTCGAGGATGCACCGCCGCAACTCGTCGAGAATCTCGCTCTGCGAACTGCCGGGTGCTCTGTTCAGCCGCGACAGCAGCACCGAACGGACCCGCGGATTGGCCATGCCCGACGATATGCCGCCCGCGTTATCACCATGTTGCAGCTTGTCCTGAACCGCTCAGGAGTCGAGCAGGCCCGCGTAGTCGGCGATGGTCAGCGAGCCGTCCGCGAGGGAGCCGTCCGCGCGTGGCACCGCGAGGGGTTCGCTGCCGGTCACGAACGACACCGTGCCGACCTCGGCGCCCTGGCTGGTCAGCGTGCAGACGATCTGGCCGTAGGCGAGCACCTCGTCGCTGCGGGCGCCCTGCTCGGTGGGCATGGCGATGCTGACGGTCGCGCGCCGGTTGATGATCGTCATGCCGAGCACATCCATGGTGCTCAGCGCGCTGGTCAGCCCGTCGGCGCTCTCGCTGGCGGTCGGGCCCTTGAGCAGTTCCCGCAGCTGCCCGCTCGGCGGCTGCGCCGACGGCACCCGGCGGATCACCCGGACCAGCCGCCCGGAGCGGACCAGATAGAGCCGGACGATCGCGGTCCCGGCATCGGCGGCGAGCGGACCGGCGGAACCCCGCGCCTGCGGGTCGTCGATATCCCGGGGCCGCGAGTCCCGCGGCACACCACACCCGGCGAGCGCGAACGCCAGCAGCAGAACCAGCAGCTTCCTCATGGCTGACGGTCCCCAGGCTGTCGTTCTCCAGGAGGACTTTCGCCCGGCGCGCATTCTTCCTCCGGCCGGAAGTCCTCGGCCGGTCGGCAGCCGGCCAGCTCGACCCGGAACCGGGCGCCCCCGCCCGGCCGGTCCAGCACCGTCGCCGTGCCGCCGTGCGCCGCCGCGTGCTGGGCCACGAGCGCCAGCCCCAGCCCGGCCCCGTCCCCGGCCGCGCGGGCACCGGCCGACCGCCCCCGGACGAACCGGTCGAAGATCACCGGCTTGTCGTCGGGGCTGACCCCCGGCCCCTCATCGTCGACCTCGAGCGTGCCGCGGTCCCCGTCGTCCAGCTCCAGCCGGACCGCCGTAGCCCCGCCGCCGTACGCCTGCGCGTTGTCCAGCAGGTTGCCGAGCAGCTGGGCGATCCGGCGCCGGTCCACCAGCCACACCTCGCCCGGGCCGGACACCGCGATGATGTCCTCGCCGGCGTGCCGCTCCCGGCACACCTGCCGGGCCAGCTCGGCCACGTCCACCGGCGCCCGGTCGGCGCTACGGTCGCCGCGGGACAGCTCGAGCAGGTCGTTGACCAGGCCCTGGAACCGGCTCACCTCCTCGGTCACCAGCCCGGCCGCGGTGGCACTGCGCGGGTCCATCTGCGGGCGCCGCTTGTCGAGCACGCTGGCCGCCGCGGCCAGGGTCTGCAGCGGGGAGCGCAGCTCGTGGCTGACGTCGGCGGCGAACCGGCGGTCGCGCTCGTTGCGCGCCGACAACTCGTCGACCATGTGGTTGAACGACGTGCTCAGCCGGGCCAGCTCCGGCTCGCCGGCCGGGTCGAGGCGGGCGTCGGAGCGGCCGGCCGCGATACCCTCGGCGGCGTCCACCACCCGGGTCAGCGGGCGCAGCACATACCGGGTCGCATACCAGCCCAGCCCCGCGCCGATCGCCGCCGTGCCCAGCGCCACCAGCGTCAGCACCAGGGTCAGCACGCCGAGCGTGTGCTGCAGCTCCTGCATCGAGTCGACCTCGTAGAACACGTCACCGTCCGGCAGCGGCAACGCCACCACCAGGGTCGGCACGCCGTCGGCCCGGACCCGCTGCACCGCGGCCGTGCCGCCGGCCGCCGTCTGCTGCAGGGCCGCCGGGATCGCGTCGCGGACGCCGCTGTCGGCCTTGCTGGCGTACCAGGCGCCGTCGCGTTGCAGCACAGCTCGCCTGTTCTCGCCGGTGTCCAGCGAGCGCAGCACGGCGACCACGTCGGGCTGGGCCGCCGAGCCGAGGCCGGCCCGGACCACCGCCGCGTCGTAGTAGGCCGCCCGGACCGCGGTGCCCTCCCGCTCGTTGAGCAGCGACCGGCGGGTGATCTGATACGACACCAGGGCCATCAGCGCGGACAGGGTCAGCGCGCCGGCGGCGAAACCGGCGATCACCCGTACCCGAAGGCCCGCGCGTCTCATCGTTGCAGCTTGTAGCCGAGGCCGCGGACGGTGACCAGGTGCCGCGGCGCCCCGGAATCGTCCTCGATCTTCTGCCGCAGCCGGCCGATGTGCACGTCGACCAGCCGCTCGTCGCCGCCCTCGTACTGCCAGACCCGGCGCAGCAACTGCTGGCGCGACAGCACCCGGCCCGGATGCTCGGCCAGCTCACAGAGCAGCTGGAACTCGGTGCGGGTCACCGCGACCGGGCTGCCGTGCAGGCGCACCTCGCCGGCCTCGGGCGACACCTCCAAGTCGCCGAAGCGCAGCGCCGGCACCGGCTCCGGCCCGATCGCGCGGGCCCGCCGGCTCAGCGCCCGCAGCCGCGCCGTCAGCTCCTTGATCGCCACCGGCTTGACCAGGTAGTCGTCCGCGCCCGCCTCGAGCGCCTCGACGATGTCCTGGGTGTCGTCGCGGGCGCTGATCACCACGATCGGCACGTCGTCGGTGCGGCGCAGCTGCCGGATGCACTCCACGCCGTCGATCCCGGGCAGCATCAGGTCGACCAGCACGGTGTCGGCCGGCCGGCTGCGCTGCGACGCCAGCCCCTCCTCGCCGGTCGAGGCGCCGCTCACCGCGTAGCCCTCGTCCTCGAGCGCCAGCACCAGGGACAGCCGGATCCGGTCGTCGTCCTCGATCACCAGCACCGCCGACATCGTTGCATCATCCCCGGCCAAGCTGAGCGTCCGCTTACCGCCCCGGCGATGTCACAGAACCGTCATGGAGCCGCGAACCCTCTGCTACATCACGGGGCCAGCCTCGACGGTATGCACGAGACCCTCTTCGTCGTGACCGAGGCCCTCGAGGGCCCGGCGGTCGAACGGTGGGGCCGGCTGTTCGCCGAGGCCGCCGCACGCCGGCCCCGGCGGCTCGTCCTCGATCTGCGGCACAGCCAGCGGATCGACGCCGCCGCGATCGAGTTGCTGCTGCAACTGCACCGCCGGCTCCTCGGCTCCGGTGGCCGGCTCGTCCTGCGCGCCCCGGGAGAGCGGGTCCGCCGTACGCTCATCCTGGCCCGGGTCGAGCAGGTGCTCGATGTCGAGGACGCGTGCCCCGGCCCGATCGCCCTGGCGGACGCCCGATGACCGCGGCCCAGGTCGAGGCGGTCACCGTCGAGGCGCTGCCGGAGGCCGCGGTGCTGCACATCCACGCCGACATCGACGCCACGGTGGCCCCCTGCCTGCGCCAGGTGCTCGCCGACGCGATCGACCGGTACGCCCATGTGGTGGTCGATCTCGCCGACGTGCCCACCCTGGGCCCGGAGGGTCTCGCCGTGCTGGTGCGGGGTCACCGCCGGGCCCGCCGGCTGAACGGCTGGGTCTGCCTGGCCGCGCCGTCCCGGTTCGTGGTCACGGTCCTGCACACCATGCGCGTCGACGGCGTCTTCCCGATCTTCGACGACTGCGCGTCGGCGCTCGACTGGCTCGGCGCGCCGGCCGGGTCAACTCTGCAGGTAGCGCAGGACGGCTAGGACCCGCCGGTGGTCGGTCTCGGAGGGGACCAGGTCGAACTTCGTGAAGATGTTCGTGACGTGTTTCTCCACGGCCCGTTCGCTCACCCGCAGCGCCGCGGCGACGGCCGTGTTGGTCCGCCCCTGGGCCATCAGCGCCAGGACAGTGCGTTCCCGCGCGGTCAGCTCGGCCAGCTGATCGCGGTGCCGGCTGCGGCCGAAGAGCTGGGTCACCACCTCCGGGTCGAGGGCGGTGCCGCCGGCCGCGACCCGGTGCAGCGCGTCGATGAACTCGTCCAGCTGCACGACCCGCTCCTTGAGCAGGTAGCCGACCCCGTCGGAGCCGCCGGCGAGCAGCTCCGCGACGAAGGCGGTCTCGACGTACTGGGAGAAGATGAGCACCCCGACGCCGGGCATCTGCCGGCGCAGCTGGATCGCCGCCCGCAGTCCCTCGTCGGTGTGGCCGGGCGGCAGCCGGATGTCCACGATCGCGACGTCGGGCTGCTGTTCGGCCACGGCCGCCAGCAGGGCCGGGGCGTCGACGACGGCGGCCAGCACGTCGTGGCCGCGCACGGCCAGCAGCTGGGCCAGCCCCTCGCGCAGGATCGCGGAGTCCTCGGCGATGACGATGCGCATCTGTCGCGGCGGCCTCTCAGCTCGATCGGGGGCTGGGGATCTCGACGGTGACGGTAGTCGGGCCGGCCGGTGGGCTGTCGATCAGCAGCCGCCCGTCGACCACCCGGACCCGCTCGGCCAGGCCGGCCAGTCCGCCGCCGGCTCGCTGGTGGGCACCGCCGCGACCGTCATCGCGTACGCGCAACCGCAGCACGTCGTCGTGGACGGTGACCTGGACCGTGGCGCTGCGGGCCCCGCTGTGCCGGCCGGCGTTGGTGAGCAGCTCGCAGGCGCTGAAGTAGACGATGCTCTCGATGGCCGGCGGCGGGCGCCGGGGCAGCGCCGCGCTGACCGTCACTTCGAGGGCGCTGCCGGCCGCCACCGTGGCCAGCGCGGCGTCCAGGCCGCGGTCGAGCACCGGCGGATGGATGCCGCGGACCAGGTCGCGCAGTTCCGTGACCGCGTCGGTGAGGGCGTCCCGCGCGGCGTCGACGGCGGCCCGCAACCGCTCGGGCGGCGCCCCGGCGGCGAGCAACTCGCCGACCATCGTCAGCTGCATGCCGACCCCGATCAGCCGGGCCTGGGCGCCGTCGTGCAGGTCCCGCTCGATCCGGCGCAGGGTCGCGTCCGCGTCGACCACCGCACGGTCGCGGGTCTCGCGCAGCTCGCTCAGCCGCTGGGCGGACTGGCTCGGCCCGAGCAGGCCACGGATCAGCATCCGCTCCACGGCCAGGATGGACCGCAGCATCCACGGGGCGAGCAGCAGCAGGAACAGCCCGGCCAGCCAGCTGACGAGCACGGCCCGCCAGTTGTCGGGCCGGTCGTCCTGAAACGGGAGATAGACCAGCGCGGCCAGCCCGTACACGTAACAGGCGCCGCCGAGGACCAGCGACAGGATCGACACCGGGAGCTTGGCCAGGGCGTACGCCAGCGCCCGCCAGCCGGTCGGATCGGTGAGCATCGCCCGCCGCCAGCGCAGCGCCCCGCCCCCGGCCGGCGGGGGTGGGGCCGGCACCCGCTCATCGAGCAGCCGCGCGGCCAGGCCCCGCCGTAACCCGCCGAGACCGCGCGCGGCGCGCAGCACCAGAGCCAGCAGCCACGCGCCGAGCGGAGTGAGCATCAGTATTGTGCTGAGCAGGCCGGTGACGAGCAGCAGCAGCGCCGTCACCACGTCCAACGGCAGGACCAGCAGCAGATACGCCAGGCCCGCCCAGGTCCGCCGGGCGAAGACCGCCCGGGCGGCCACCGTCAACGCCTTCTCCACCACCGGGTCATTGTCGACCCTCGCCGGCCCTTGTCTCAGCGTGCCAGCACGCGCCCACCGGTACGGGTAACCGCACCGAATCCGGTTCGGCCGGCCGTAGCAACCGTCGCGTGCCTGCCCGACTGTCCCTGAGGCCCGCCCCGACCAGGCTCAACGGCATGGATCAAGCGAATTGGCGGGCGGCGCTGAAGGTGCTGCTGCCGGCGGTCCTCGCCGCGGGGCTCGGCGTGACCGGCGGCGACTTGTTCGGGCCGACGCGGCCCACCCCCGTGGCCGCCGAGCCGTCGGTCGCCGGCTGGCTCGCCGACCCGCTCGCGCCGCCCGATCCCCGCACCGCCACGCCCACGCAGGTGGCCGCGTTCTTCGAGCGCCTCCGCCCCGGCGCCGCGACGGCGCTCGCCCGCCGGTACCCGGAGATCGTGGGAAACCTCGACGGCGCGCCGACGGCCCTGCGGTATACCGCCAACCGTACGCAGTATCCGCGGTCGGCGGGGCGGCAGATCCTCGCCTTCGACGACCGCGGTGACGGCCGCATCGCCGAGGTCCTGGGCGATCTGGACGCCGCGGTCCGGGTGGTGATCCTGGTGCCCGGCGTGGACGACAACCTGGCCGACTTCGACACCGGGCACGGCGGCGTCCAGCGGCGGGCACCCGCCTGGCAGGCCCGCCGGCTGGCCGCGCAGATCAGCGATCTCGCTCCGGCCGCGCCGGTCGCGGTGGTCGCCTGGCTGGGCTACGACCCACCCGAGGGCGTACGCCGGGAAGCGCTGCGGGAGGACCGGGCCGCCGCCGGAGCCGTCGCCCTCGACCATTTCATCGACGGTCTCGTGCTCGAGCGCCCGGACCGGACGGTCGCGGTGATCGGGCACAGCTACGGCTCCACCGTCGCCGGGCTCGCCGCACCCCGGATGCCGCCGCAGGTCACCGACATCGTCGCGATCGGCAGCCCCGGAATGGGCGTTGCCGACCGGTCGGCGCTGCACACCGGCGCGCGGGTGTGGGCCGGGAGCGCACCCGGCGACTGGATCCGCCGGGTGCCCGGCCTGCGGCTGCTCGGCCTCGGGCACGGCCGGCTCCCCACCGACCCGGCGTTCGGGGCGTTGCCGCTGCCCTGCGCCGACGTCGACGGACACGACGGCTACTTCGAGCCCGGCACCTCGGCGCTGCGCGCGCTGGCCGCGATCGCCCTGCAACCTTGAGGAGAACTCCATGACCACCATCCGCTCCGGTTCCCCCGCACGAGGCGACGACCCAGCCGCGCCCCGGACGATCGACCTGGAAACCGTGCTGAGCCTCTACCGCGAACACGCCGACGCGCTCGGCGCGGCCCGCGACGCGCAGCGCGCCCTGCTGCGCTCGAACCGTGGGCTGCGCCCGAAACTCGACGACATCGAGGCCGAACTCACCTACCTGCTCGTGCGTGACACCAAGCCTGAGCGGATCGTCGAGATCGGCACGTTCCACGGCTGGTCGACCTCGTGGCTGCTGCGCGCGCTGGCCGACAACGGGACCGGCCACCTGCATTCGTACGACATCGTCGACCACGTGCTCGGCACCATCCCCGGCTAGCTGTCGGCGGACCGCTGGACGTTCCACCACGGCGACGTCCGCGCCGCCGCGAACCTGCGCCCGTCGCGGATCGACTTCCTGTTCATCGACGCCGCGCACACGGCGCGCTTCGCCCGCTGGTATGTGGACAACCTGCTGGCGGACCTGCGCCCGGGAACCCCGGTCACCGTCCACGATGTCTATCACCGCCGCACGGCCGGACGCTTCAGCGAGGGCCGGGTCGTCCTCGACTGGCTCGCGCGCCGCGGCGACGGCCACTTCACCGCGTCGGCGCGGGCGGCACCGCAGGCGTTCCGCGAGATCTCGGCCGTCAAGCGCGCGCTGGGGCTCGGCGAGGTCGTACACCAGGCGGCGCCCAATCCGATGATCTACTTCGCCCCGACCAGGGTTTCGCGTGACTAAACGTGACATCGGTCAGCAATCGCCGCCGACTCCTCACACAGTCAACTGGTGACACCGTGCACTGGGTTCGCCTCGCCGCCGCGCCGAGACTTGTCGGCAGCACCGCAAAACGCGGATCGAGCAGGCGGAGGCGACAATGGACAAGCAATACGAACGGTTCTGCGTCGTCGACCCGCAGTTCTACGACTCGCTGAACAGCGCGAACCGGGAGACGACCTGGTTCGCCGCGGCCCGCCTGCCGGTGCCGGCCGGTTGGCGGCGCGAGGCGCTGGACGACTGGCTGATCTACGCCCCGGCCGGCGGCAGCCTGCCGGATCAGGGCTGGAAGATTCATGTCTCCGCGTGTCTCGACAACGCGGAGAAGGTGCTCGAGCAGGTTTTCACGTACTGCCGGGTCCGGGGTCTTTCCTTCAAGTTCCTGCACGGCCGCGCCGCGCTGTTGCTGCGCAACGCGAAGTACGCCCGGCGCGGCGCCAGCGGGAAGTTCATCACGATCTACCCGTGCAACGAGGCGGAGCTCGAAATCGTCTGCAAGGAGCTCGCCGACCTGCTCGACGGCGAGCCCGGCCCGTACATTCTCAGCGATCTGCGGGTCGGCGCGGGCCCGGTGTACGTGCGCTACGGCGGTTTCGCCGCCCGCTACTGCATCGTCGGCGGCGTCGTCGAACCGGCCATCGCCGACCCGGCCGGCACGCTGGTGCCGGACCGGCGCGACCCGGTCTTCGCCACGCCGCCCTGGGTGCCGCTCCCGCGGTTTCTCGCGCCGCATCTGGCCGCCCGCAACGCCACGACGGTTGTCGACCTGCCGTACCGCATCGACAACGTCATCCATTTCTCCAACGGCGGCGGCCTCTATTCCGGAGTGGACACCCGCTCCGGCGACCGGGTGGTCCTCAAGGAGGCCCGGCCGCACGCCGGACTCGACGCGGACGGCGCCGACGCGGTCGCCCGGCTCGCCCGCGAGCACGAAGCGCTCGACCGGTTGGCGGACCTGGCGACGGTGCCCCGGGTGCACGGCCGGTTCTCGCTCGGCGAGCACGAGTTCCTGGCGCTGGAACACCTCGACGCGACGCCGCTGAACAAGCTGCTGGTCGAGCGGTATCCGCTGATCGACGCGGACGCCGGCGCCGAGGAGTACCGCGAATACAGCCGCTGGGCGCTGCACATCTACCGGCAGATCGAGCAGACCATCGAGGCGATCCACGAACGCGGCCTCGTCTACGGCGACCTGCACCTGTTCAACGTGCTGGTACGCACCACCGGCCCGGACGCGGACACGATCGCACTCGTCGACTTCGAGGTCGCGGGCCCGGCGGCCGGTTACCGCCGCCCGGCGCTGCGCAACCAGGGTTTCGCGGCGCCCCGCACGGTGACCGGAAAGGACGTCGACCGGTACGCGCTGGCCTGCCTGCGGCTCGCCCTGTTCCTGCCGCTCACCGCGATGCTGCGGCTGGCACCCGCAAAGGCGGCCCACTTCGCCGAGGTGATCGGCGAGCGGTTCGAGGTCCCGGCGCGGTTCCTGGCCGAGGCGGTAGCCACGATCACGGCGCCCGCCGGCGAACGACCGGAACCGGTGCCGTGGAGCCAAGAGTGGATCCCGATCCGCCGCCGGCTCGCCAACGCCATTGTGGATAGTTCCACTCCCGACCGCGACGACCGGCTGTTCCCCGGCGACATCGAGCAGTTCCACTCGGGCGGGCTCACCTTCGGCTACGGCGCCGCCGGCGTGTTGTACGCCCTGGCGGTCACGGGCGCCGGCCGGTTCCCCGACTTCGAGGACTGGCTCGTGCGCCGGGCACTGCGCCCGCAATCCGGCTCCCGCCTCGGCTTCTACGACGGGCTGCACGGCGTCGCCTACGCCCTGCACAGCCTCGGCCGGCCCGGCGAGGCGCTCGACGTGGTCGACGTCTGCCTGGGGGAGAAGTGGGACGAACTCGGCCCGGACCTGATGAGCGGGCTCGCCGGCATCGGCCTGAACCTGCTGCACCTGGCGGACGCCAGCGGCGAGTCAGGGCTGCGTGACGCCGCCGAGCGGGCCGTCGACTTGCTCTCCGACCGGCTCGCCGGTCTGCCTACCGACGGCCCGGGCGCCCGGCAACCGCACGCCGGGCTGACCCACGGCTGGACCGGGCCCGCGCTGCTGTTCCTGCGCATGTACGAACGGACCGGCGACGCCACGCTGCTGGACCGCGCCGTGACGGCGATCCGCCAGGACCTGCGCCGCTGCGTCGTGCGCGACGACGGCGCGCTGGAGGTCGACGAGGGCTGGCGCACGATGCCGTACCTGGCCCAGGGCAGTATCGGCATCGGCATCGTCCTCGACCAGGTGCTGGCGCACCGCCCCGACGAGAGCCTCGCCTCGGCGAGCGCCGCGATCGCCCGGGCCGCCCGATCGCCGTTCTATGCGCAGTCCGGACTCTTCGCCGGGCGTGCCGGCATCATCCGCTATCTCGCCGGCCGAGAGCCGCAGGGCGCGCAGATCGGCGCGCAGATCCGCAACCTGGCCTGGCACGCGGTGCCGTACCGGAACGGGTTGGCCTTTCCCGGCGAGCAACTGCTGCGACTGTCCATGGACCTGGCGACCGGATCCGCCGGCGTCCTGCTCGCGCTCGGCTGCGCACTGCACGACGAACCGGTGGATCTGCCGTTCCTCGCGCCGGCCGGCGCCCGATGATTTCCCACCCCGATCCGGGCGGGAATACCGAAGCTCGAAGGAGGTGACACGACATGGCTCTTCTGGACCTGCAGGGAATGGAACTGTCGACCGAGGCCAAGAACCAGGGCGGCGGCAGCCGGGCAAGCCTGCTGCTCTGCGGCGACAGCTCGCTCAGCGTCACGACCTGTAACTGACGAGCGGTAGCCGGCGCGGCCCCGGACCGGACACTCCACCGGTCCGGGGCCGCCCACGTTCCACAGACGGATCGAGGAGGCGCCATGCGGTTGCTGATCCGGGCGGCCCGGCAGGGTGGGGGATGGACC
>Ga0307512_10006385_pt1 | contig 11948 bp, 12 predicted proteins | sample 14_EM_MG_FD_200267 | JGI IMG/M metagenome (GOLD analysis project Ga0307512, IMG submission 200267) | Populus trichocarpa ectomycorrhiza microbial communities from riparian zone in the Pacific Northwest, United States - 14_EM | ecosystem: Host-associated > Plants > Roots > Unclassified | place... | reverse complement strand
TTCCCAAAGAAGATGTTGTTTTTCCCAGAATGCTCTACTGTGATTCGAGGTGCTCCCAGACGCTCCCAGGTTTGTCGCCGGCGCTCCCAGGTGCTCTGCAATGCAACGCGACACGTCGCCTGGGCGATGGGAAGTGTGTGATTCTCCGTCAGAGGGTACGAGGTTCCGTCAGAGCCGTCAGAGCCGTCCGGAACACCCGGGTGTTTCAGACGGAAACTGGGGTTGTTGCTGATCAAGGTGTCGTTCAGAGCCATACGGCTCCTCTGGAAGTGGGACAAAACGAGAATTGTAGGACTAACGAAGGCAGCGTTCTAAACGGGCCGTCACCCAGCCTTCTGGAAGCGTGCGAAGGGGTGGTGATTCGAAAGCCAGGAAAGGGGTATTATACGAAGCGGAACTCGTACCGAACGATTTCTCTGCTCAGCTGCATGCGGAAAGTCGTTCAGAAAGTAGTCGCAGAGCTGCTATCCGACGAGGCCGAGAGGAGAGCACTGCTAAGCGACAGCCAGTTCGGCAGCTGAAAGAAATGGTTGGCCATCGATGGTGCAGCCATCATGGTTGACAGAGCGCACGCCACGTGGAAAGAAGACAACATCACGGGTGTCCTCCTGATGGACATCAAGGCAGCGTTCCCAAGCGTAGCGAGAGGAAGGCTGAGCCATGCGATGAAGGCCAGGAAGATAGATGGAGATCTCATACGATGGACCGAGAGCTTTCTCTCAGAGAGGACGGTGGAGATGGTAATCGAAGGCAATGTCTTGAAGAGTCACCCCGTGGAGGCAGGTGTCCCGCAGGGCTCACCCGTATCGCCGATTCTCTTTGCGATACACACCGCTGGACTGATAAAGTGGGTGGAAGAGAGAGTGAAAGCCGAAGGCCTCTCCTTCGTAGACGACCTCGGATGGGTGGCAACTGGGAAGGGCGTGAACCAGGTGGTCGAAAGACTCGAAGCCCGGGAAGCAGAGAGCATCGAGTGGGCCAAGAGACGAGATCTCCAGTTCGACACTGCAAAGACGGAGGCAGCACTCTTCACACGCAGGAGAGGCCACAAGAAGCACCTCCAGCCAAAACTCACAGCCAAACTCAAGGTAGGAAACGGCTTCGTCCGATTCAACAAAGAGGCGACATGATGGCTGGGAGTCTGGATGGACGCCCACCTGACGTTCAAAGAGCACCACAACCGGTGCATGAAGAAGCCCACGGCAGCAGAAGCCCGATTGCGCCTACTCACAAAGATGCATGGAATCATCCCAGAGCGAGCAAGAGCTGTCCAGATAGCCTGCGTTCAAGCCGTCGCGCTAGATGGAAGCGAGCTCTGGTGGGACCCGAGAGAGATAGGCAGACGAGAGGATGTTCAACTCCTGCTCAATTGGCAAGCTAGATCAACCCTGGGCGCCCTCCCCACGACGCCAATGGGCGCACTTATGAGAGAGTCAGGGCTCACACCTGCGCCAGTAGCCTTGGACGCCAGGCAGCAATGATTCACAGCGAGGCTCGCAAGCGCGTGCGAAGGCTCCAAACTAAAGGCAGTGCACGACCACCCCACATCTGGCGCACCAATATGCAGAGTTATCGCAAAGGAGTACGAGCAGGGCCGGGAAGCCGAGACCATGCGCTGGCCTAACCCAGTTGAAGAGCCGGCTATCAAAACGGTCATACTGAGCGAAGACACAGCGGCGAAGAGAGAGGCGATCCGCTGGGCGAGAGAAAGAGAGGCCAAAGTAGGCGCAGGGGTCTCAATGCGGTGGACGGACGGGGCGAGATCCGACGACGGCAGAGTAGGAGCCGCCGCAGTGTGCAAGCACGGAGACCGCTGGAAAGCCTTCCGCAGCCACCTGGGCACCAGACGAATGGAGGTCTATGATGCTGAGCTTTGGGCGATCGGACTCGCTCTCCGGGAGTCAGTGAGGAGGAGGGACACACTGCCATCACAAGGAGTGATGAAGGTAGCCGTTGTCAGCGACTCGCAAGCGGCCATCCGACCAATGGAGCCCCTAGAACTGGGGCCAGGGCAGCCACTAGTCAGGTGGATCAATCGGAGCGCAAGGACTCTTCGCGAAGTCGGTATTGAAACAGAGATCCACTGGGTCCCGGGACGCACCGGCATCCCCAGAAATAAGGAAGCAGACTGCCAAGCAAATCTAGCAAGAAAGGGCCGTAGGACAGGCGCAGTGAGAGAACGAGTGTACACCTCGGCGGTGAACAGGACCGGACGAATCTCAGAAGCAATGACGGCGGCGAAGGCTGAATGGGAGGCCGACAAATGCAGTAAGCACCACGGCTATAGACTGACAGGCAAAGCTGGAAGCAAGAGACCCATCCCAATGAACATTGTGAAGCCTCTGGCAGACAGGTTCTACCGACTGAAGTCCTGACATGCGCCAGTGGGGACGTACCTAAAACGGTTTGGACACCGAGACGATGACAAATGCTGGTGGTGCGGCGGCGGAAGTTGGACGGCCCAGACGCGGGAACATCTCTTCCGCCACTGCAGCCGATGGAAAGTCCAGCAGAAGACGCTCTGGAAAGACGTGGGAAAAGCGACGGGATGGAGAGCGGGCAGATGCCGACACGTGAATGTCTCAGAGCTGCTCTCCATAGAGAAATGCGACCAAGCGGTGATGGACTTCATGGCGGCCACTGATGTCGGGAAGTTCCCGCCCAAAACAAGCGGAGGAGCATGTGCCGGCGGGCAACGGGCGGAGGAGTAAGGGCCGGCGGGCTCTCCTTGATTTCATCCCTTTTCGTTTGTATTATATATCTGCTACCTTTGGATGCTTTCTTTTGTCAAGAAGGGGACGACGGGTAGTAGGAGTGGAGCTCCGCCATCTAGCCGGCCAGCCCGGAGGCGGAGGGGACTAAGGGGCTGTCATACTCCAAGTAGAGTGAATACAGTATGATTAAAACAAAAAATACTCCAACAATCACGACCAGCTGGATTGAAAGAAGGGCGGGCCAGCATGCTAGCCAATGTACCATGTCAGATACACCATCCGGTGCAGACCTCCCAGATTTGTTAAGAAGCGGGGATGAAACGGCACTCTTTTGCTTTTGGACAGTACAAACAGGGTTTTCCAGTGCGGCATTATATATTATCACACGATATTTTGTTGTCGTTTGTGGCCTAAACATCATGTTTGCAGAGTTCAGCGTTCCGTGGTAATGGGTCTTGAAATTCGTAGAACGGCTATGTCTCTCTGCCTAAGTTTCCTCACTGACACTTGGTTCATCATCGGTCAATCGAGGAGGCGGCTCTACGAAGCATTTCCTGCCAAACTCCCTTCACCGCCAGTCAATCATCTCTGGCACTGCCAAGAATCAAATGAACTTATGGAGATTCGATATCAACAAGTCACTTAACCGAAGCATGCATCATCCAGCCGAATATAGTCCTTGGCACCAAGAGGCAATAGTGTACGACTCCTATTCGCAATGTAAACGGGGAATCAAGATTAAGCGTCAAGCCGATTTAGGGAGGTAGATTCATGATTTTTCACTGCCCAAGCAGATTCAACTGTCTCTATGATCGTTGGTAGGCGGTATACAGCTGGAATGAGTCTCACAGACTTCGGTTGGGTAGTGAGCCCTGATCTGTAGAGTCCGGAAGCCCAGTGTCTGAAGGTAAACTGTTAACTCTGCTTTCATCGGGTTTTAACGATCGCCATAATGATATATTCAATTGCCGCTATTAAAGCGTCCTTGTGGTTGTATCTGTCGTGGTCGTCGCTGCCGTATTGCAACCTAGTATTAATCGTCGCGGTGTATATAACTAACTATTTTCTTATGGGGTTCCAAGGCCCACCCCAATGAAACATCGTGACGATGGCGGAATAGTAGCTAGAATAGTAGGTAGGCTTTGTGGAAAAGACAGTAACTTGGGGGGACTGCAGCCTTTACCACCTCAAGCACCATCTAGGGAGAGGCTCTGCCATATATCGACTTAAGGCGAGCTGACTATAAGTAAGGGCAGATTGTAAGACACTGGGTAAGCCGCAAGGCATACAACTCTCTTGAATATATCTTGAGATTTTCTCCTTGTTGTCTCTCTGTATCATGGTCTTTGCTCACACATGGCTCTCTCCTTCCATACCGCAACAGATGCCAAGGCGTCGCTGTACAAAAGCCCCTGCATTAGCTGTCAATCACAGAGACAACTCTGTTGTTGCCAGCCTCAATCAACCACGAGCGGACTGACAACACGCGACATAGCGTGAAGTATCCATTGATCTGGCCAAAGCTGGTCGTCGAGGTCCCGATCTTGCAACTGTTATGCTTCGGCGGAAGAGAATAGACTGTCGAATTTTGGCTCGCCCAAACCACCTACGAACTAGGAAGTTTGGCACTTTTACTGAGTATGAAGTCTATCCGCTCACCGTCGAGTACGAATGTGCAAATGCACGGTACCAGTTATGTACCTACCTAGCACGTAGAAGGTACTTAGACACACGGGACGATAGAAGGTGATGTAAGCGTTATTGTCATTCTCAATACGTAACCTAGGCATCTCCAGTCAAGCATTAGAAGGAATACATACGCCGACCTTCTTTCCTCACTTCCCGCTGCATCCAGACTCACTCCCGTGAACCTCCACCACACTCTGCCTGCACCAACTCCCATTCATCTGCAGCCGCTCATCAATATCCTCCTCACCAAAAACCTGCAATCCCCGTCTCGCGACCTCCACGCCAAGTAATACGGCACTGTCCTCAGCGGGCGCGAACTACAATGGAAGGGGGAAGCGTTGCGGTTGCATTTCCACTGTGGGGTTGAGCAGCTGCCATGGAGAATTCCAGCGGCGGATTGGAAGTGCTACTATGGAGTAACTAGGCATGGTTGAGTAAGGCGTCGTCGGGGTGTATTTTGCCAAAGGTGAGGAGGATAAAATTTTTGGACGAAGAAGGAGTCCACGACTCCAGCTGTGGCCAAGTTTCCACTATGGAAGTTTTCACTCGAAGTACTACCGGGCTGAATGAGTTGATCCCAGAGGTGGGAAGGGATGGCCAGAATTTGAAGGAGCTCATACACAATGCGGAGCAGAATGCGGTGGCTCTGAGGAAGGTTGTTGAGCTGTTAACAGAGCGCGATACCGCGAATGAGAAGATTCGGCATTTGGCGGGGATTGCTGGTGGTAGGCAAGTCGTGATTGAATCATAAGTTTATGGTCGCTGAGATGAGCTCAATTGGTTCCGTTATATGCCTGCAGTTTAGGAAGAACGTCAGTGTATTGCAGGAAACAGAAACAGAAAGGTTTACCCGTAATTGAGTCTCACCCCGCCGGCCAAATGCGTATACAGGCATAGTGCGGCGGAGGGCTGCAAGGTGGCGGAGAGATGTGGGGGAGTTTTGGTGGCCAGCAGGAGAGTTTGGAGGAGAAGGTACAAGTTCCTGCCACTTTGAGACCGGAGATGGAGGGGTTCGGCACGATGGGTACTACTCCTGCTGGATCTGGCACTCCGTGTGCAAGGCATAATGCGGCAAGTACGCCAACTCCGAAACTGGTTCTGCTTGCGGCAAAGACCTACACGGCAGTTGCCGCCTCACCAACACCACCACCTCAGTTCTTCTCCTGCTTGTCCGGTACCTAAACTGTCTTCACAGCTGCCCTCAACTCCCGCAACTCCGCCGCAGGCATCCAGATCCGCATGCCAACCCCCCCGGCCTCTAACCTACCGGCCGAATCAAGTCCCCTTGCGTCGAGGAATAAGTACATCATTAACCGCACATGATGAGAGCAATAACCTTACACAAGAAGAGTTCAATTGTCTAAAGAGCAGAAAGCAATCTACGGGAAAATCTAAGCTGTTATATACACGAGAATTAGAAATCTCTCTCCAGAGCATCCCAGTATCTTCGATAATATAAGCAACCACTCTCAAGTCATTTCCAGCAGCATGTAGGCTTTTCAGGCTAAATCCGGAGTCAACACCACATCCGTTACTGTTTCTCTGAAGCCGCCGAGGCTTTCGGGATTGCCGCAGAGGTTGAGGCCAAGGAAGGTTTCGCGATTGAGGGTCTGGAGGCTAAGGGGGCAGGAAAATGATACAGGGACGGAGATGGAAGCGGGGGATAGGGTAATTGGTTTGTGCTATGATGAGTTGGGATGGAAATGGTAATAATTTGTGTTGCTCTGGTTCTATGACGGGAAGGAGAGAACGGGTGAAAAGGACCGGCTACACAGTACAAAAAAGTCTTGGTGAAAACAGAAACGGCGAAACAACTCAGCAACCACGATAGTGATCAACAAGAGGACACCAGCATTCAATTTCTAGCATTGAACTGACCCCGGCATGGCACTTCCAGCACATCTGGCCGATTGGACGAGGCCGGTCCCGGGGCACTCAGGCATCCGTGGGAACGAAGAGGCTGACCGCCAGGCAAACAAGGCACGAAATGGTCGAGGGTACACATTACGTGAGCGTATATATACTTCGGCCGAGAATAGAGCCAGACGAATCTCGGAAGGAAGAACGGCGGCGAAGGCAAAGTGGGAGGCCGAGAGGTGCTCCAATCACTACGGCTATAGGCTGAAGGGCAAAGCCGGAAGCAAGAGATCCGTCCCAATGACAAGCGTGAAGCCACTGGCTGCGAGGTTCTATAGACTGAAGAGCAGGCATGCCCCGACTGGAGCGTACCTACATCGGTTTGGGCACCGAGAGAACGACAGATGCTGGTGGTGCAGAGGGGGGGCAGTACAGACGCGGGAGCATCTCTTCCGCCACTGTAGCCGATGGAAAGACCAGCCGACGACACTCTGGAAGACAGTAGGAAAGGCCACAGGCTGGAAAGCGGGCAGATGCCGACATGTCTTAGCTGTTTCCCATGGAGATATGCGACCAAGCGGTGATGGACTTCCTGGCAGCCACTGACGTCGGGAAGTTCCAGCCCAGGCAAGCGGAGGAGCGCGGGCAGGAGGAGCGCGGGCAGGAGGAGAGCGGGCAGGAGGAGCGTGAGTAAGGGTGTTTGGAGCGGGGGTGGTCTCTCTTTTCGTTGATCTCTTTTGTTCTTCTCAATCTTTTTGCTTTTCATGTGTCAAAGGGGACGGTGGGTAGCAGGTGGGAGCTCCGCCATCTAGCCGGCTCGCCCGGAGGCGTAGGGGGTGTATCTGGACTCTGTCATACTCTAATTAGAGTGAATACAGTATGAATAAAACAAAACAAAAGCATACAAGTCGCCGCACCAATTGGAGGGATACTCAGGAATGCTACAGATGTCATAAGGTGGGGCACATTGCACGGTATTGTCCAAGCACTGCACCGGTGGAGAGCGCAGCACTGACAGAGACAGCGGCAGCGACGACAACAACCACAATTGAGAACTATTGGATGACAGATACGAATGGAGAGAGCCCATCGAAGGAGAGCTGGTACTTAGATTGTGCCACGACTTCTCACATTTGCGGAGATCGGCGAAAGTTCGAACGGTACACGAAGTATACCAAGAGAGAAGAGCGGGAGATCCGCGATTTTGCTGGAAGAGTAGCAGGTAAAGCCATCGGGTATGGAGATGTACGGTTGAGGCTTCGGTAGCCTGGAGGCCGTAGGAATGAAGTGGTTATGAGAAACGTCTTGCATGTGGAAGGAGCACACAACTCGCTCTCCCAATCGCGGCTTATGAATCGGGGATTGCGGATTGTCCAAGTCAATGGCTACGGAATTAAGATATATGACAAATCGCCGACAGACAGTACTCGAGGTCAAGGTCGTGGCCGTGGAAGTCTTGTGGGCGTGGCACGCCAGATTGGAGGGTTATTCCGGCTAGATGTGAAGTTTGCAGGAAAGAGATATCGAGCGAGAGGATACTTGTTTCGGAGGAGCTCCAGGCACGGTTGATTGCTTCGGAGGAGCTGCAGGCACGGTTGGTCATTTGGGAGGAGCTTCAGGCAAGCTCTATCTTTGCTTTCTTTGTGGATTAGTCTTACGGTCGTGATACCGCCCTGGAGGAGTGTGGGGACGGATTTGAGTGCGGTCATCACGTGGGCTGGTTTAGGGTTGAGCGCGGCGGAGCCGTATGCACTTTAGTTCTTGTGTACGTGTCAATTAGACTTAGAGAGACAGTCAGTGAGTTTAGGTCAATTGAGAGAGATTCAGCACAGCGGTCACGACACAACAGATGTCGGCGTTCCACCTCCGCTTTGATCTGGCCCAAATCCGGACTTTCTTTGCCGTGGTGTCGAGAATACTGCTCATTGCTTCCATACACTATGCGGCCAATTGCGAGAACAGTACCGCCCTGCTGAATGACTCTCTGCCAGGTCTACTTTCGTGCTGGTCCCTCTCCCGACTGCGCTGCTCTTTGATCGTGAACATTGACAATTCTGATGATCTGTTCTCCTCTTCTCCTGACAACAGTAGTGATAACATCGTAGTTAGCACCTGAATCAAAACCCGTCCCCTCATCAACCAACAAGCTGCTCCCTTTCCGTATCGCCGTCCAAACTGTTTTTTATTTTATTATTTGGTATCGCGAATGGCCGACCCCAATATCTCCCCTTTCTCTCGGTTGTTCTTCCAAGCACACTACATCCAGCCTGCGTTCGATTCCCGTTTCAAGCGCCGCAATTGTCCACTTGTATGTCCTTGCCCAGTTGTGCTGGATCACTCCAATATTGGTAGGCAGGGCTCCCTTAGCAGTCTTAGTTTCGATATCAGTCACGGACCTGGTCACGTTCACGGTCTCGGCCATTGTGATGTCATTTACCTTTCCCACTTCCTCCTCTTCTTTGTCCAGGTCTGCAGTCTCCTCTTCAGCTCTCCGTCCATCTGCCAGTCCCTTCGGCCTAGTGCTAAACACATCTCTGATCGAGCCCGTTGCCATATCCCTAGCTTCACATGTGGACGCTAGTCCTGCTAGCCCTATTATTCTGGTCTGCCGCGCGGCTTTGGAGGCCTCGGTCATCATCGCGCACCTGCTGCTGAACGCGATATGACTTCCTTGGCAATTAGGTCACTTCTCCAGCCTGGGGCCGCAGAGTGATCCCTGCTTTGCCGTGCACCCCACGAGGTTGCATTGGTGGTCGTTTGGGCGGTGATGGCCCGAGCAGTGGCCACATTTGTGCTTACTGCCGCACTTGTTCTCGTTGTGGCCCCAGCGACAGCTGCGTTCACACGTGCTGTCAAGTCCCGCGTTCGTGTGCGTTTCGACTTGGTACCACACTCCCGCTGCATTGATGTCAATCTGGACTCCGCTCTGTGCCACCTTCCAACCCATTACGATGAAAACTACCAATGATGCGGCGATATCTCCATTTTGCCTCCTCTCCCGGATGGTACGGGGGTTCGGCAGCGAATTCACTTTGGTGGGGATCACTATGCCCTCGTCCTGCGCTTCGAATTCTTCTCCCGTCTTGTGCACTCCTTCTTTGCCTTTCCCCATGTACCGTATGAAAGGGACTGCGTGGATCATTAGCCTGGCCCAGGACTCATTGTCTTCCACGTCCATCACTCCTTTGTCAACCGTCATCGCTTCTGTGATGATGATATCACGGTGCTGTAGAGCCAGCCCTGCTGTCGCATTCGGGTGCGTGAGTACAGTAATCGCGCCCATGGCATTTCTTTTGATGTTCATGATCCTAATGTGGGCAGATGTCTCCTGGTGGAAGAGCGCTCTGTTGAGTGCTGACGTAATTTCCTGATCCATTTGTTGGAGAGCAGTAAAGTCCCGTCTCTCCTTAATATCAGGTGTCTCTCTGCCATGCTCAATCCAGCTGTCGGGGCCGGGCCAGGCTCTGGGCCCGACAGGTGCCCTCTGAGTCTTGGATCGGGGTGGGACGGTCTCCCACCATCTACATCAGCAAAGTTTAAATCGGTAAGGAAGCCACACGCAAACCTCCCAGACACTCAGGTCGACCGCACCAGTGCTTCTAAGTACTTCCAGATGCTGCCAGGCCCCCATGGAGCTAAGCGAAGTGCTCTCAGAGTCTACAAGAGCATACTCAGGTACTCCTGAGAGCTCCTGCAGTGATGGAGTGCATTCAGGATGCTCCTTCTAATACAGTCAAATGTTGGAGCTGGTGAGACCTCTGCGCGGCTCTGCGGGAGACTTCGAGAGGAGTTGAGACCTCTGTGCAAGGTCCGTGGGAGATTTGGTGCTGTATTCTCACAGCAGTGGTTATTAGAGTTCCATAAGCACAAGGCATTTCGTCTATCATATTCATCTTTGTTTCAGTGACAACATTCGCGACATCATAATGTGGCATGTATTACCTAACTGACTCTACAGATATACATACGGTCAATCTGTTTGCAGATGGTACTCGAGCGTTATCGGAGGAGCACCTGGAGACGCCGATTGAGAGAACACAGGGGTGCACTGGGAGGCCTTTGTGGCGAGAAAATCTGTGTCTCACCACCACCGCCATTCAATTTGACAGGGGGAAGCCGGTGAGGGGCATACGGACATACAGGAATAACGAAGGCATATGGAGATACGGGGATAATAGAGATGGAATGATCTTGCCGAGCTTTCATAGATCCCCGGATTATTTGTCGTTCCTCACGCTCTCTTGCCGAGGCTTCATAGATCCATGCAATTTGTGTGGTTCCTCACGGCCGGGTACCCCTTCATGTCCTCTCACCCTCTTCCTACACTCCTCCTCATGCAAGCACTGCTCTTTCTCACGCATCCCCTTCGGATGCCATGAGGGCTCTGCCGTTTCACCACACCCTGATCAGGTGAAGTTAGAGATGTACTTGAGGCTGTGATCGAGCGAGGGTGGAGATGCACTTGCAGGCCGACATCGAGCGAGTTTGGAGATCCACTTGGAGGCCATGTTCATTTGAGATTGGAGGAGTTTTGGGAGACGGTTGATCTGGAGGCGGTCAATCGGGAGGCAGTCGACCTGGAGGCGGTGTATGCTGTACTAAGTGTGAACTCTTGATCATGGCATGGAGAGATCGAGAGGAATGACTTAAATTCGAGGTCTTAGGTGATGGTAGAGTTGAGGATGAGGAAGAGTGAGATGAGAGGAGATGGGGGAAATCATCATGAGAAACTGAGACTTAAGAGAACTTCGTGTGGCAGTCAATGTACCATCCCCGATACGGCATGTACGAGTCTCGATCCGGAGGGTAATTACATCGATACACGGTCTTCCCAACCCAATCAGGCAAGTCGTACCCCTGATTTGTCATATCCACTGGTATCCTCCACATTGTCGTCATCTTCATCCCCATCTCTCTCTGTTGTTGTTTAATCATACTGTATTGACTCTAATTAGAGTATGACAGGACCCTGATATCACCACCGCCTCTGGGCGAGCCGGCAAGATGCCGGAGCTCCCCTCCCGCTACCCTTCGTCCCCGCTGACAAATGAAAGATAAGAGACAGACAGAAAGCAAGACGGAAAGAAAGAAGGAAAGAAAGAATGGTATAACCCCGTTGCCGCCAATGCCGCACCTGAGCCCCAAGCCCTGAGCCCGCATCATCCCGCTGCTTCATTTGGGCGGAAACTTCCCGACCTCACTGGCCGCCAGGAAGTCCATCACCGTTTGGTCGCACTCTTCAATGGAACAGAGCCCAGAGCTCTGCACATGCCGGCATCTGCCCGCTTTCCAGCCCGTCCCCGTTCCCGCCGCCTTCCATAGTTCTCTTTGGTGGTCTCTCCACCGGCTGCAGTGGCGGAAGAGGTGCTCCCGCGTCTGGGACACTGTCTCTCCACACCACCAGCATTTGTCGTCATCTCTGTGGCCGAACCGTTTTATGTAGACTCGAGTGGGCCCATGCCCGGACGTTAGTCAGTAGAACCTGCCGGCCAGCGGCTTTACGCTTGTCTTCGGGCTAGGTCTTTTGGTCCCCACCTTGCCCTTGAGTCTGTAGCTGAAGTCATCGGCAAAAGTGCAAATCGACTATAGACTGCGCTACGCGCACACGCGCACTCGCGCAGCTCATAGCAAGCTTCCCGTGGACCCCTGCGCGACGCGCAGCCTATAGTCGTCTATAGTCGATTCATA
>Ga0307512_10006384_pt1 | contig 11949 bp, 16 predicted proteins | sample 14_EM_MG_FD_200267 | JGI IMG/M metagenome (GOLD analysis project Ga0307512, IMG submission 200267) | Populus trichocarpa ectomycorrhiza microbial communities from riparian zone in the Pacific Northwest, United States - 14_EM | ecosystem: Host-associated > Plants > Roots > Unclassified | place... | reverse complement strand
GTGCGTGGGTTGTGATATACCCTCAAGACCTGATATTGTGTGCTAGAATGGGCGTAAAGTACATGTTGTAGTCTACGAATGTAAGGTATCATACATGATTAGATGGTGACTATAAGCGGACACCTAGAACAGCAAACAGCAAATGCGAAGGCATTAAAAACGAAGCGGTGTTCATTTCGGGTCCCGGATTTCTGGATATTCCTGCACAGACTTTAGACTCATGAAGACGTTGTTAATGCCTTCCCGGACTCGGTCCTTCTCCTCCTCTGCAACCCGCGAGAGCAAGGACGCGGTCTTATCGGGGTGGTACCGCAACAGGAGTTGACGAATCCGGACTTTCCTCTTCAACGGGGTGACATCCTTCCCCCACAAAGGGGCGAGGACGAAATCTTGAACCGCAGCGATCGTCAGCTCATCAGGACTCTCGGGAGGCTTAGCTACAGGCCAAGCCACATCCCTAAACCCAATTCCCTGATCCCAATCCCAACCCGCCACATCCAACGAGGGATCCTTGTGACGTCCGCTGGTCACGAAACTCGTGCGCCACCGATCTTCGTACTCCGTCCACGTCGCAAGAACCTTCCTCTCTCGTTCCTGCTCGTCGAGTTGGTCACGGATCCGTTTAGTCCGCGCGAAATCTCGTCGGCCGGTGCTGTCTCGGAGGACGCCGCCCGATCGGACCCATTCGATGTCACCTTTTAGCGCTTCGGACGTTTCCGATTCCACGCGCTTTTGGCGTCGATGGATCTCGGCGCGGTTGGCGTGTTCGACGAGGGGGAGGAGGACTGTGGGGTTATCGTCGTCATCGTCGTTCGTGGCGTTACGTGAAGAATGTGAGGGTACAACGAGGTTTATGGACTTGGACGTAGACATGATTCCAGTCGTGCGCAGTGGGTCGTTCTCGTCGGAGTGAGCGGTTGATGTGGGCGGGGCCGGTCGAATGGGTCTCGAACTCCCATTCTGCGGCCATTTCAATTCAATCGGTTGGGTAAACTTCGGAGAGGACAAGGCGAGGTATCCCGGTACGTATCGAGGAGGGGAATCCAACGTGGTCGACGTTTGGCCGCACGCGTTCATGGGGGTCGCGATCTGAAAAAGGTGGCGAATTCTCGCGTGGGACCCACAGCCGTGTTGAACTTATGACGTAAGCTGACCACTAACGGCGGAGGCTTTTCTGTTCAACACGGGCCATACAGCGTGATACACGGCTTTCCCATTTCTTGTATCTAATAACTTGTGTACTGAATATCTTCAGAATCCAATAATCTAGTTGTGAACGGTGAAGTACAATCACGCGTCCTCTTCCCAATCATCCGGCACATGCAAATCAGCCTGTGGGACAGGTTCAACTAGAACCTCCGGTTTCCTTGGAGAGGAGGTTTGTTCCCTCCGTATAGGAGTAATGGGTCGCATCGGTGGTGTGGTGGTGGTCGGGTTCAGGCTGGTCGAGGCAACCGGTTGGGGTTGCTTCGTGACAACGGATGACCAACCTCTGCCCCACGGGGTCCCACTAGAAGTTGTCACAGGCTTGGAAGGGCCGGGAGCAGGTGCAGGCACATTACGTGCGCGAAGGTCCGTCAGCTTACCCAGAGCCGGTGCCGCCACAGCGGACAAGAGTGGGTCTGGAATCCGGGCATCGATCCTACGGATCAGTTGGACACTTCTGTGTGGTTCCGGATCGACTAGCTGGGTGTCCATCCTGTAGACTGTAGCCAACTGGAAACCGTTTGTAAGTCTCTATAAGGAAAAAATATCGGAATGGATCCACCTCTTGAACAAACTTTCGCCTATCTGGAGGCATCTTCGGCAAAAGCAGTGTCTTCTTATCTGACCGAACGAAACTAAGCGTGATGAGGATCAGCAGGGGTTCGTCGGAAGGAAGGCAGGGGCTGGATAGCATACTCAGCGAAGCTCTTCTCAACAACTGGAATGAATTTGGAGTTCGCTCTAGCGAACGCAATGAGCTCGTCACGATAGGTTGCTTTGTTCCTCTCAGTCCGGTCGGACGAGATCCCCAATGCCTCCGCTAACCGCGCGTTCCTCTTCGCAATCGCACACTCGTTGGTACACGTAAGGATCTTGCTTCCTTCGCCACCAATAGGATTCGAGAGTTTGCGACCACATTGGACGGACTGGCGGATTCGTCCGCACGAGCAGGTAATGATTACTGTTGCAGTGCAGGATTCTGTCTCCAGGCAGGAGCCCGGGGCATGGCATAGATCCGTACAAGGGTGAATAGAAGGGTGGCTGTAGTGATGGGATGAGGAGATGATTAAGTAGATGATGGAAGGGTCGACTCACCATAACTTTCGTGGCTTTCCGCATGGATTCTTACACGGTCCACAGTCGTCGGAATGGCACACCCTATCACACCGATGGAAACCACACTTGAGGGGTCTGGAAATTTTCTCAGAGAACGGTACCAGTGGACTACAAACGGAGACCCTAACTTTCCGCAGGGCGTACCGCAAAACACCTTCTCCCGAGAACAAGTAACATTCTCCACCACTTTCTTTCCGCACGCACATCGCTTGTTCGTCAAAAAGGAACAGGGAGGGCAGGGGGACGGGTCTTCGTGACATATGTGCGGATGCTTTTTGTGCCCGCATGGTGGTGAAGGACGGTCACAGGGGTAGCTGCAAAAGATCCTTGTGCCACACGGTATTGGGGGTTCCAAAACCGTCCGGGTACAATGACAAGATCTCTAAAGATCGAAGTCAGTGCGGTGATCGGGCTGGGGGCGAGAAGGAAACCCCACCTCCTCAAACGAACTTTTCAGGCATGGCGGACAAGGACCCTTGTGATCTCGCTCTTCGCAAGTATGATTCCCACATGCAAGCGGTTTCTTGCATACGAGATCACAGATGTGCCAGCCGTGTTCGTCCATCGCATCCCCCTCTACCTTTTTCTTTCCTTTCCCTTTGATTCCGGCCAAGGAGGCGACCGGACAGCAGATCCTATTGCACTGGTGTTTACCGCAGCTGCGCAACGCGAGGCAGGGCCGATCACAGAGAATTTCCGTGTATGTCCCGCTCTGGTCCCTGTGACATTCCACGTCTTGCGTGGTGGCGCCACATCGACATGGACGGACTATCCTGATCCGACAAGGAGGACAAGGCCCGATATGACACGGAGAAGAACAGGTATGCGAGCAATCGTCGAGCTGCTTTAAGCAGAGTGATTTACAAGTGGGTATCGGATCTTTGCATGTTACTCGGACGATATTGCTGTCCGGAGGGAAGAACGCAGCTTCCGACGGGGATATGGCGTGTTTCCCACAAGGACAGCGAGCAGCGAGGGACGGAGACCGTGGACAGGGGAGAGGTTTGAAGGGAGGTGCATGACAGGGTTTTGAACACTTGTGGATGCCACAGCCGAAAAACCTGGATAACTGTTAGCTACGGGTAATGGTGCGGATGAGTGGTCGAGACTCACCTTTCACAGGCGTTCTCACATCTGAAGCGGCCAATCCACGGTTCTTCGCCGTCCACACTGCAGGACTGGGGTTCTCCAACGCCGCAGGCAATGTCCGTCTTTACCTTTCCACAGTAGCACTTCACAATCTCCCTTTCGGTACAAGGTGTACAAGGCCCAGGATGACAAACGTTCGCGCACGAATGATTACCGCAAGAGAGCTTCTTGTCACAGATATTTCCGCAAGAAACCCTCTCGGCGGCAGTGGGGTCCAGGGGAGAAATGTTCGAGCACTTGTACGAAAGCACTTTGCTACCGCAGTGACACGGCACCTGCCTTGTAACCTGACAGGGAGGACAAGGACCGGGATGACACATTATTGGGCAGGAATGGCCGCACGTCCTTTGTCTCGTACAGACATTGGCGCAAGAGTGAGGCGTCGCTAGCCTGGGAGGTTTAGGATCGACGTCCGCTCCGCAGAAGCACCTGATGAACGACACCGATCAGTACTGGTTGGCAGGGATCCAGCGAAACATGTACCTGTACGAGGGTGGTTCAACCGTTCGCTTTGCGCGACATCCGATACACGACCATTCGCCTGGTTTATCCTCACCCCGAGCTACATGCGCTTGCCGAACATCTGCAATACTCTTCGAAGCCCAGGAACGAACACATTTGAGATGTAAAGTCGCCCAACAGTATTGCGCTTGTTGAGAGCCTTCCGCAGGTACAATTGGAGTGTTGGGTGAACATGACCAGGTGGGTTGCTGTGGGCGGATGGGGTTGAAGCAGACGGCGCAATCGAGGTAGGGGGAAGTACGGAGGTCGCGGATGAGCCTGGTAGCAAGATCATCTGATTTATAGTCGACCCAGTACTTTTCACGGTCAGGGTTGATGCGGCGCTCCTCCTGTTGAGGCTCAGCATCTCCGGTAGTTAGCTTTCCGTCGAACTTCCCCCGTCTCTTCTGTCGAGGAGGAACCTGTTCCAGAGATGGAGAGCCGGCGTCGGCAGAGTTGTGGATGGGCTCAGAGTCAATACTGGGTTCTTCATGGCCGGGCGTAGGTTTCTTCCCTCGTCGAAGCGGTTTCGATTCGCTAGCATTGGTGGTACCGCCATCAGGCTTTTCCTGATTCCGACGCTGCTTGGAATCCGACTTGTTCGGGAGGGGTTCCTTGTTGGCGGAGCTACGCCCAGACTCCTTGATATCCGAAGTACCACTTGGCTTAGGCTTTGGCTTGGGTTTGCGACGTGGGTGCGGGGTCGAAGAATCGTTGGCTTTGCTGTCTGGAGAAGTAGACCGGGGGGTGGAGGGAGTTTCTCGACCTCCGGCGGTGTCTAGCTTTGGCCCATCGGTGGGGTGTGGATTATCCCTTGGACGTTTCGAGTTATTTCTGGGGTTACGAGGATGTCTAGGCTGTCCTGAAGGTTTTCGAGTAGGGAAGTTATCGGGCTCTTCCATGCAATAGGCGGACGTCGCTGAGCTGGCAGTTGTTGTTGCAGTCACGATCTTTGTCGTTGCGGACAAGAGTGGATGTGTAAGCGACAGGACATGAAGCTCGTTGATAAATCTTTGATCAGAGTCAGACTGACATCCGAACTTTTGATCCGCAATCCAATCTCCCGACGCCCAACACCTCATCCTGTCCAGCGCGCCGGTACTGACATCGCCAAAGAAAACGATAACGAGTCATGACCGCCCCGTCCTTGGATGTCGTCGTCATAGAAATAACTAACGCTAACAACTACGCGCAGCTGAGTCACTCGCTACGCACCTTCGCGCCGAACGACGTCAGGGACACTATCCTTGCCGGTCCACTGACCAGTGGCCAGGATCCTCTCACTGTGCTCGACATTTCACATCATACAATCGGAGTGTTTCACATCTTGTGCGTTCGATGACACACTCCTCTGCGATGTTGAAGATACTGACGACTCCTGAGCCACAGATCAGCGAGGTTTCGAACAAAGAACAACCTCCCACCACTAGCATATCTTGAAACTTTCTGTCAAAACTTCGATGTGTCCCAAGCGATAATTGTGAGCGAACACGGTAGTATCGACCGATTTCCCCTCCACTACCTCCTATTGATATGTCCGAGTTCAGTCGTGTATTTGGCCCACAGCCTGCAAGATATCGCGGAAAGTATAGACTCTGTGCGGCATTCCAAAGTCAGATGTATAACCCAATGCTCAACGAGTATCTGTCCAGCCCAAGCAACCATTAACGTGTCTCCTCCACCTTGTGTCCCGTTTTCCACCCAGCCCCTCACACCTGACCCCTATCCATCCCATTTTCGTTGCGGTAGGTACCTTCAAATCGCTTCTGTTTTCGTCCAAATGGCTCAAATGCTCTCAGACATGCGTCGCCACCAGTCACTTTAAGGTGGCCCTCTCTGTGCTCCAGAATCCCATCACAGAGATCGATAACTCACTGGGTGACCTTCACTATAATGATAACTTGGTGTATCACTACGGTGGAGGGATGGCATTCGCTGCGCTGAAGAAGTGGGAGGAAGCCGAAGAGTTTTTCGAGATCTGTGTTAGCAGTCCTGCGCAGGTTCCCGCTGCTATCCAATTCGAGGCATACAAGAAACTGACCTTAGTTCAACTGATATCTCGAGGGACTGTGAGTTAATCTCTGTGCCACGTCGTTCAGCGCTAACGGGTTAAATCGTAGACGACAGCCGTTCCAAAATACACCAACAACTCTCTAACCCGGTTATTAAAGACATCACCATATGGAGCATTTGCGAAGGCATACCCGCAGCAGATTATGATGCTGAAGAAACTTGCCGAGACTGATGCGGCCGTCTTTGCCATTGTTAGCCCTCAATGACCAGTCTCTGGTTCCCACTCACGATCTTGCAGGACGGCAACACCGGCCTCATTAACCAAGCACTGGAACGTGCACCACGGAGGTTGATCAAAAAGCTTACCTCGACATACCTGACCCTCGGTTTGGCTGAGATCGGCAAGAATGTGCGAATCTCCGAGGTCGAGGAGGTCCGGGCGCTTGTTTTGAAGATGGTAGGGCTCGAGCACCGAAGTTCCTCGAGTATCTTGGGCTGACAATTCCCGAAGATTGAACAAGACGAGATCTGCGCCACCATATCAGCTGACGATACGGTGACGTTCTCAGACCCACCGGCGCAATTCTCAAAGATAGAGATCGATCAGGTACTGGCAGAAGCTCAAAACCAAGCGGCATTCTTCTCGGCCCTAAACAGAGAGATTGGAAAGAGCAAGGAATTCTTGACGAAGGTACGAATTTGTATCCGCGTCCCATCCTTCTGAGTGGGTTTTGATCGTCCAACCCAGGCGACCAAGAACAAGGATGAATGGAGCGGGCCACCCGAGGAAGAGATTTATACTGGAGGCGGTGTTGGAGCCTGGATGGAAGAGGTGTAATAACCGTTGGCTGTTGTATTTTTTGTAGTCTCCCAGTTTTTTCTTTGGATAGACTGGGCTTCCTCCGGAGAGTTATAGGGATTTCAGTAGTGAATCACCGTCACGGCGTGACACACTTGTTCTCTGCCACCCTCCCTCTGCACCTCAAGTTCACCATGTCTTCCCCGACCCCAACCCCCAGCCCAGTCCAATCGAGCCAGTCATCGTCTTCCCTAAGGTTCGTCTACGTGGAGTGAAAGCTGTGTCGAAAATCTCACTGATAACTTTTTTCACAGCATCCCTCAAACAGCGGCAGCTGGTGGTTTAACGGTCACACAGCCACCACAGACAGCGACATCGTACTTCAAGATTGCACAAAATGAGCCAGTTACCTTCGGCTGGAACTTTACATACCTCTATGTTACTCCTCAACGCTTGACGGTCTCAGCCCTCTGTGACAATGGCTACACATATCCGGTTGGTCCGACGGATGGCATCATACCCGGCGACTCGACGACGGTAGTGTGGGACCCATATGAATACAATCAATTACACCCAGAACTCGAACTTGCCCAAGCACAGTACACCCTTGCGATTTGGGATGAGCGAGGGCCTGGTGCAGTCAGGCAGGGAGGAGTGTTCAATCCAAACACCGCATTGACATTTGCCTTGTATACTCCTCAACCTTATACACCTCTTGCGAGTGGTGAGTTGCCTTTTTTTCACCTTTCTCGCGGGGTCGTCTGATCCACGTTTCTTAGGCTGGCAGTGCGGTGCTTGCAGCGGCGGTCCTCATTCGGCCCCACTAAGCGGAACCTTCGTCACAGTAATGGTGACCCTACTTTGCATGTTCTTCTCGGGCTTCGTCTGCCTCCGTTCAGCGATGATTCGGAATCGAGAGTAAGCGCCTCGTATTTTCTGAGGACTGATCTTGTTGTTCTTGCATCCTTCCTTCTCCGCACGTTTCTGCTGATTGACTTCCCTACCGGATAATTTCATGTCATACACCCTCCTTCATTCATCGGACGCTTTTTTCTTTCTAGATGTGCTAAAACTACACGAGCTCAGTTTTTAGTTGCTGTTGTGAAAACGCACATCGGTATCTCATGGACACTTATTTTCCTTTTCCTTGTCTATCGCGCCCATTACGCTCTCTCTACGGCTATCATACACCACACCCTCCCGTTGGATAATTATGAAAGTTTGTTGAGATTCTTTGTTCTCTTTAGAAGGTAGTACAGGGACAGGCCCTTAGAGATACATCGATGTTACTATAACAACGTGTGGAGATGATAGTAGAAACAGTGCAAAACACGGAAAACGACGACAGTAATTACACGAAAGAACTATGGATTTGAGCAAAGGAAAAAATCATAACGGATGTTGGCAGGAACAAAAAATGTGAATGTCCCCGGTATTGTGGGTATAACGTGTTGCTAGGGGGGATAATTGTGACCGTCCGTGTTTACAATGTTTGGAGGGTCATGTATACGAAACTCATCAATCCTTAGGTCGTCTTTACTGCTCCTGTAACTTGGCAGGTAGCTCGGGATAGAAGAGGATGGCGAATCCAGCCGCGAGTCCGCCCTCCTCAAATCTTGAGACTTCCAGAGTCCGTCCATTTTTTCCGAGTCAAGCATCTCTATCGCCGAGGGGGGGCCCGACTTGACTTTCACAAAGGGCAGAGGCTCCGGCAGCCTGGACGTGGTTGGCGCCATTGGGGTCTCGAGCCATGTTGCTCCTCCCTCTATATCTGAAGTATTGCGGCGTCTGAAGTCCAATTTTAGCGACAGACGGGGTCTCCGAGGGGCAGACCCAGACAATATGTCATCTGTTGTGACCACCCCGCCTTCTCTATTCAGAAGCCGGCTCTGGGCTACCCGCATGATGACGAGTAATGGTGACAGAGGCTGTACATGATCCAACAGGATATCAGACCACCAGAACACACGAATACGAAACGGAACTCGCCTGAATTTGACAAATAATGGGGAAGAGCAGGTTCTGGCCAAGGCTCCGCTGCGCACAGAGAGCGATGAAGACGAGAGTGGGGACCAGGTAAAATAAGGTACTTTGAACAAACATGGAGGCGATACGATTACACAGCATTCGGCTCTTGCTGATTGTTCGAGTAATCCGAACCATGTGCAACACGATGTGAGTCGTCAGGTAGACATTGAGTCCACACGACAGGGAGAGGTAGACGATTATCGGGGTATTAGAGATGTCAGACCAGGAATCCGTGTACGCTGCTGCGATTTCCTGGTTATAGATGGAGGATACGACTATCATAGAGATGTGAGACAAGGCAGGAGAAAAATTTGGGATGGTGATATGTACCAATAGAGGACGTGATCATTGTCAATGGCAGGATCATCGTAGTGAACCTACGACCAGTGACCGCGAAGAACCTAAATAGCTAGGATATGTTAGATTTGGAAGCCGACTTAGTATGAAGGACACTCACGAGGATGGAGTCGGAGACCCAATTAATCGCCAAGAATCTGCAGGCGAAACGATTATTCTCGATTGAACGCACATGGACTGAAGCAAACCGACAACATGACACGTGCAATATTGAAAGCGGAACCAGATCCGTCAAGTATTCGCTCCATATCCCAGCTCCAGCGGACCTGAAGCGCTACGTTCGTGGTTGCGCACATGAGCAGGAGGGTCGAGAGCGCCAACCATAGCCGATTTTGAGGAGTCAGAAGCGATGACGTGAGCATCATATACTTAATTGTGACGAGGTAAACTGCGACGTGCGCGCCTGAGCATCTGGAGGAGTCAACACAGATGTTTAATCAGAGACTGGGTGGGACGAACCGTATACCGTGCACGACAGCATGGTGCCTAAGGAGGTAAATCTATCCAAATTGTGTCTCGCGCTGGACCCTTCGGAGATGTCGTAGTCTGCCGGTTTCAAGATGAACATCAGAGTGCGTTCGAAGGGGCGTTGCATCTAGAACGGAACTGCGGGGTCTTGCACAGACGCAAGGCTTAAATAAGAAGCCAACATCGCAGTGACTGAAGAATTGTCACCATTGTTGAAGGGCACACTAATACTAGTATTCCCGTTATATGGAATCCACATAGCCCACAGGCATTTCCAAAAGACGCGTATGGGGAAGTTCCGGCCTCATCGCAGCAAACTGTATTGGGGGAGTTTGTTTTCCGAAGAAAGGCGTTTCATGGAAACTGAAGACTGGATCCCCGAGGCTGGGTGCAGTCAACGTTCCAACCGATTCGCGCCCACTGGTCTTCTCGATCATGTCCTACTGTGCCAAGGGCGCCTCCGCTCACCACGTTCCCACAAACTACACCAATGCACCGCACGCGTGGAGATGTATTCCGAATCCCGGTGACCAATACAGTGGCTGTAACCAGTCCCGCAGCTCATCGCATATTAAAAGGATTGATAGCCCCACCCCTTCAACAGATCCTTCATCGCACCGTCGACCCTCTCGAGGCTCGTTTGTAACCCAGCAAACACCATAACAGCTTCGGATTTACCTAACCTCGGGGTTATCATAGAAGTTTCCCGCATTGCTTATCAACTACTTACTTGGGTCGCCATATCGTCCGAGGAAATTGCGTAGCGGTAGGAGGAACTTATGTTCCGTATCCGCAACCCTCACCCTGTCACGTATTCCGGTCTAGCATGAGTCAGCGCATTACGTTCCTCCATAGCATAATTAGAGACCAACTCTGTTCTCCGTATCACGCTGGATTAGCACATAGTACAAAGCCAGACATTCGATCAGCCTATTCGGTTCCGGGGAGTAGATGAAATCGTCCGGATCGAAGTTGGGGTTGTCAAACAGATCATGGGGATTGGGCCGGAAGAGAACGGGGCCTAAGATTTCTAGGAACCGCGAGGTTCCAAACATGTCTTTCATTGGTGATGAGACAGGGAGAACGTTGGTCCCATTCAAAGCGTGCAGGACATTCTCCTTCACAAGACTGATTGCGGCGATTCGAGTCTGTGGCGAGTGTGTGGGATCTGTTAGCATGTCCATCAGTATTTGTACTCGTAACGGGGGATCCGTGAGTGATAGTGTGAGGGCTGTCAGGCGGAATAGCATGTGTCGAGTGGGAGGGTCTGGATGGACGCCCATCAACAACGGTAGGACGAGGAAGGACTTGATCATGAAGTCAAAGGGGAGAGTAGGGGGATGAGGTTTTATTTGAGTCATGGCTGAGATATGGATGAGCATAAACGCCGACGCCTCATCTATCCCGTTATTTGCCCTCAGGCAAGCCAAGATAATGGGCAGATACGTCTCTAGCAGCGCAAAGTGATCGACATCCTGAAGGTCAATATGTGCCAGAAGGATAAGCTTTCCAAGGGTGGGGCCGCTTGAAAGCGAAGTGGTGTCATAACCCAGTCGATTCGCAGCGGCCTAGAGGTCAAGTCCATCAGGTCCCGACAACAACTAGGGAGAGAAAAGTACCAAAGCTCCCGAGACAAGCGTCTCTCCGGTCTTCCACTCTGGGTTTACGGCAGAGTTTACCACCAATGTTGGATATAAAGCCTCGAATATCCTTTGAGCCAAAGACGTGCATAAACAATCTACGCTCGCCGCAAGGGTGGTATCGAGCAACCAGAAAAGCGCGTCCTTTTCAGTCGTCAGAATCAGAACGTTTTCCCGAGGCGGGTTCGGCTCACAATGCAGGGTGTCAGCTGCGTAGCATCGGAAAGGTGATCCGCGAAGTAATCCAGGAGGTTGTTGATAAAAGTCGTTACAGTGTGCAAGACAGCTTGACCTTCGTGCGGTCGTGAACGTGTCACCAGGGCGAGGATGTATCTTCCGAGATCGCTAAGCACTCCTTGAAGACGCTCCCCCGTGGTTTTTGCCTTGGGTAGCACCCGCGGAAGAACTGGTTACCCCGCGATGTGAGATATCGGTGGCAGCAGATTACAAATCGACCTTACTATAGGCGTAGGCGAAAACGACTCGTTCCAACTGTAGAGTTGGAGAGAGTTTCTTGGATTCTTCGTCTTGCTCCTCCTCCTCTTCTTCGTCAACATGAATTAGACGTTCCAAAATCTCTTGCAGAACAATCAAGATTTCTTTGGCATTCGCCTTCTCGGATACCACCCTGATAATTGGGACGGCATGGGTGCAGCGGTACGGTATCAAGAG
>Ga0307512_10006382_pt1 | contig 11950 bp, 13 predicted proteins | sample 14_EM_MG_FD_200267 | JGI IMG/M metagenome (GOLD analysis project Ga0307512, IMG submission 200267) | Populus trichocarpa ectomycorrhiza microbial communities from riparian zone in the Pacific Northwest, United States - 14_EM | ecosystem: Host-associated > Plants > Roots > Unclassified | place... | reverse complement strand
AATTCATTTCTGGAACATGAAAAGCATCATTTCTGGAACATGATAAGCATCATTTCTGAAACATGATATGCATATTTAATATTATAATTAATATTGTAGTAGTTGTTTTTTAAATTGTTTTTTATTCAGAAATATATTAAAATAATATTTTTTATTTTTTATTTTTTATTTTATTTTTAATATCAAGATTTAAAATTATAAAATAATAATTTGAAATAAAATAATAAAAAATTAATTTTTTTAAAAAACATTTAAACGCAAAATCCAACTGAATAGCTTCCAAGCATTGAGTTTGAGGCCCTCTTTATTTGCCTGAAACACGTTTCAATTTTCCAATATTCGAAAAAAATTGAAAAAAAAAGCGAAAATAAAACAAAATAATATCGGTTTTGTTACAGGACAAGGAGGAAACGAAAGAAATGCATGTCTGATGTCTCGGTAAATAATAAGATATCTCGTCATCCCAGCTGAACTTGATCTACAAGAATTCTTTTTCATTATATCATTTGACCATGAACTACACGAAATTGAATGAATGGAGAAAAATGAGCATACTTTTAACCGAATCTTTCCTGACCTTAATTTCCCTATTATAAAACAGGATCAAAAGTCGTATAAACTTCATTTCTTCCCGGTGTTTAACTTACCAACTCCGGCAATCTTCACCGCTGGAAAGCTTCACCAAAGATATGAACGTGTGCTTGGCATTTGACTTAAAGCTGGACAGTGTTTAAATCCAAGAGGGGTATTTCAAGCCTGCAGGAAAATAGTGTCTGCTGCTACTGCAACGAATGCCATGGGTAATGAAGTTTCATTTGCTGGATACTCATGTCAGGTCATATCGGCTAAGAAATTCAATTATGCAAGGATAAACTTGCTCCACTGCCTGTACGGATTAAAAGGCATGTTACAACACATAGCACTGAAAAGAAACTATCAAACAAGATGTTACGCATTGCTGCAGTTATGAACCACTTACCAGTCTCCCTCCCACCAAATCATAATGTGCATAATGAGGACCTCCAGGTTCTCCAAACACTTTGTAGGTGGCCAAATGCTCAGGGATGAGCTTAACAGTTTCTAATGCATTCAAATCATTATGAGAAAGAAGAAAACGATTGGCATGAATGGAAGACATCTAAGCAAGTTACTGTAGTTTACACACCTTCAACAGCTACTGGTGGGCATATCAGATCTCGGTCTCCTGCTATGGCTAATACAGGTACTTTGTTCTTATGCAGATGATCCTGGTAGAAAAATTTACCACTCCTGTCACACAACCCACCATTTCGAAAAGCTGTTGCAAGCTGTAAAATAAGTTTTGCGGGTATGGTACCTGCCAGTAAAAATCAAAACATATATTTACAAAATAGTACAATAGTGATGATAAAAAGAGGGAAACTGACTTAAGATTATCAAATAACAGTTTGAGATTAACAATGGAAAGTCATCCATCCCATTTACAAGTGTGTATGGGGGTGAGTTGAGGGTGGCGAACAAAGTCTGTACAAATCAAGTTATTAAACCACCGGCAGTAACCGCATGCCAGTGCTTGTGAGACAAGCTTAAAATTATAGCCTGTATGGAGACAGATATTGTTTTGACGATCAAATGCATTTGAATAATGGAAAAAAGAAAAGGAAAGAGAAAAGATGGGTGTGTTAAGTCAACAATCGATCATTGTCAAAATTGTTTCTTCAATGACAATCCCTTAGATTCATCAATGCCAGTTTTCCCTTTTACCCCCCTCCTTGGAAAAGCATATCTCCCAGGTCAACTGCATTAAATTGATACTTCTTTTTCCCTCAAAATCATTTTGAGGCACGTCAATGGTGTCTTGAACAACATCCCACTCTTCGTAGGGCCATGTGTGTTGTGTGTATGTTTTAAACACGGTTCATGAGATTTTCCTCATAAAAACAATATTGCTAAACTTTCCTCTTTCCTTAGAATCCCTGCCCGGTCTCATTACTTAATAGACGGATGTTTTCACTGTTGAACAGATCCCTTCAACTAACCCACTCATTTTCCCATAGTTCTATACTCATCAGTCAACATCAATACCGGGACCTTCTCCATTTATATCTGGGCCTGAGAACAGTTGTGTAATTATGGGACATTTCAACGTGGCATGAATGAGTCAGGATTGCATCTATGTCCTGTATGCATAAAATATAAATTTGATTTTCCTCTGAGTCCATATCCCTAATACACTTTTACACTCTCATTTTCATCAATGTATAGCGCCAGTGGAAATATTTATTGATTTCCAACAATTCCATACTAAATCAGTGGTTACTGTTCTCTCTGTCCTCAGTCCATCACAATAAAGAGAATTTGTCATCACCTTACATGACAGAAAAAAGCAGGCTCGAATCCCCATTGATTTAACAGTCTAAACAGAGCAAATATGTTCACACACAGAAAGAGACTAAACTGAAATAGAAAAGAACGGTAACATTTTTGCTCGATAGGAAAACTGTACTCACAAAAGTTGTTCAAGACAAGCTTTTCCAACAACTCTGGATGCATCATGTCCTGTGCTGATATCAAATCATTAAGCCAAGATAAGACATAAGGAGGGCGGGTTGAAAGAGGATATGCTGCTGACAGCATTGCTCCCAAAGGAACAACAGGTACATTAAGAGCTTGAGCAGGGTCTGCCTATTTGTCAATAGTCTCATTATTAGTATCTTAAACAAGGGTATTCCTCACAAGAATTCAAAAGTAGACAGCTACATCTGACCTAGATAAACAAAAGGATGATGTGCAGAATTTGTTTTCAACTTACAAGGGGCAAAAGCAATTTGAGTCTCGACTTTGAAGGTGTGTAGTTAAGTGATGAAGCTAGAGTACCAATAGCAGCCAATCCAGAGTCTCTTCCTTCATAACCTTGAATATGATAAACAAGAAATGAATATTATTAGTAAAATTATCACACATTTATTTCTTTTTGTATTCAAATCAGAAAATAAAAGAAAAAAGAAACCAGGAGATGGAAAGAAGACATCGTTTCAATTTTATTCCAAGGTTAGTAAATCTTGCAATAAAGGCTAACCATGTTTTCAACAGATAAACTAATTTAGTACATGTTTAATAGACGCAATCATTATTCAATGAAAGCATGGGAAACATTAAATACATATTTTTGAACAAGTGTGGTTTCAGACACTCTCTAACTCTACCATTCTGCAGACTACAGCCTCGTCTAACAAATGCAGCTAGTCATGGGCAGAACATTCTAAAGTATACATATTAAACATGCAGTGTCGGTAGTTTCACCTTCACATCAACTCCAGAGTTCAACCTTCACATCAACTCCAGAGTTCAAAATACGGGAAAGAGCCGCATTGAGTTCTTTAATTAATCTTATTCTTAAACGGACCCAACATGAGTCTTAAAGTACAGAAAAAAAATTAAATTGCAAATATCACTACCATGCTGCAAGTATCCATAAAGTCATCATGTTCAAATGTAACATGTAATGGTGTAAATTATTTAAACTCAGAAAGCAATCGGGTATTTGTAAGTGCTGCGTGAAGAATCCAGAGGTTGTCATGAGACATTCATCAAGGTTTTTTTCTCTCTTTTCTATTTTTCTTGCATTGTAATATTTCTTTGGTGACTTAATGCAGCTAAAGCTGGCGACAAACAGACTTAGGCTTCATAAAAGTCAATGATCATCTCCACACAAGCTAGCATTCAATTGTTAAAGATTTAGAAACAAGATTAAATGTCTACTAGAAAAGGAAAAGACACTCAAAATATAGATCATGAGAAATAAAAGATAATGCTACAGACAGAGGAATGCACCATCTCTACAATATTCTGATCCATTTGATCTGCTACCTCCAGGGTGGAAGATTTTAGGAGACACTTGAGAAAGCTTCATGTTTTTTCATCTTAAAATTCCTACTACTACATCCAGTTGGCAAGTTACAAAGAACTTGGATACTCAAAGATGATCACCTGTCCCACTGAACTTAGTCTTGCTTTCATTTAAAACTTGGACTGGCCTAGTATTTGGGTTATAGGTACTCCTTGTACTTCTCTAATTCCTTGGATACGAGAGAGAATCTCAGGCCCTTCACCAGAAATACTCAATCATGGTTTAAACTTCAAACAAAGATTCTAGCCAGAAGTCTGGTCCAAATTTTTTAACATTTGTAAATGCTAGATGCACATTTGAGGCTTTAGATGAGCAGAAATTTTTTTTATTGATTGGAAGATATAAAAACTTATAAACTTAATTGTGAAGGGAAAATGACTAAACCCAGAGTCCAACATATTATGGGACTTGCATGAGCAACTATAAAGAATATTTTAATGTGTTGGATAAGCAAGTCTACTAAACCCAGTAACACGGAAACATGCGTGCTATGTCCCTTATAAACAGAAGAGTTTGCAGTTACATGACACGCAGTGAGTGATGGTATCTTACTGCATCGTGACAGCATTGCATAGAGCAAGATACCTCCCATGGAGTGTCCAATAGCAAGTAATTTACCATCCTTTGGCTTGGTTTGGGCCCTTATATACTCCATCTACATGGATAAAGGTAAAGCTTATTAACGCAAGAGGAATCACCAAGAATTGTTTATAACCAAATTTCAATGATCATGGTAAAAACAATTATAATCAAAAGGCTAACTGCAAAGACAGAATGCTGCATAGAGTCTCAGCAAGATAAAATGTCACCTCACCGCAGCAGGAACATCCTCTTCCAGGTAATTATCGAAGTCCCAGTCATACTTCACAATCAAGTCAAGTTGTTTCTGGAAATCTTCTATGGTTGATGAAAGACGCTCTTGCAAGTCAAACAACTGCGGAGAAACAGATTTTTGACCTTCCTCGATAACATTAACCAGCCCTTGACTCAGATCCCTGAATTGACCAGCAATAGCTGAGTTTTGTCTTGCTTCTAACAAGCTCAAAAGCTTTCCCCTTATCTCGTTCATGCGTTCAGATAATTGAGAATCTTCTAAGATTTTTGCTATCTGATCGACTAGCTTTGCAAACATAATCTTCGATTGACTTTCACTGAGAAAGCCAGAAAGTCTCTCAGACAAACGCATGAAGACTTCTGTCAACTTTGTCACTAGTTTTGATTCATCCCACACAGTTACAATCCCTGCCAGATGTGGGTCCTCTTCAACAAAAGAAACCCTAGAATCTGACACGGGACTGGGAACCTTACTTGGTTGCTGGTCTGTAGACAAAGATCCATTTGCCATACTCTTAGTTACAGCCTCCATCTGCTCAGAGACTTCATGGGCAGCCTGCTGAACAACTTTGGGAGTTGATCCCTGTACGCTCAAACCAGCACCCCGAACCTCAAGAATCCACGTCTCAAATCCCTGGCCAGACATGTACCGTGCAAAGGAAGACTGCAACCATGAAACGAACGCAAGAGGATAAAGTGTTGCACGGTCGGAAAATACAAAACATGCAAACGAGTAGAATTAATTTTAAGATCCCCCCCTATAAAGAAGAACAGAACAAAATAATAATTCAGCGTTTGTTGGAACAGCAAACCCCTGAATTTTAAATCAAGCTCAGAAGGTAAAACCTGATTCACTGTGTCAAGCGATTTGAAGCAGTTAGAATTTGAATAGGAGATAGTCGGAAAGGTCAATCGTAACTAGAAACGTCCCAACATTTATTTCGCATTGAAAGCAGCATATACTACAATCAAAAGTATGCTGCTCCGTGCTTTACTAGATAATGTTTTGCATAAAAAAATTAACTACTGCAATGAAATCACATTTATCTTGCTTGAAATGGAATTAAACATGACTTGCAAAGAAGAGTGTTACCCCAGGTGAGAGATCGTAACCAATGGCATTAGTCCCGAGTCCAGACAATAGCAACAGCGGATGATTCCTTGGAGGCGCCTGTAATCAAATAAAAAAATGATTCAAAAAGGGAGAAGATTGTAAACGAACTAGAGCATGAAATGTAGACTAAGAAGGACCGACCTGAGGAGAAGGATGGTAGCGCCAGAGAGCGGGACGCCAGTCGGAGTTGGAGACGGAGACATAGTGGAGCTCATCGGCAGTACAAATCGGAGGCTTCTCTGGAACCTTGACGACAGGTTCAGTTGACTCGGAGGAGAACGTTCTCGCTCGGAACGACGTGGGAGTTGAAATCCTACGGTACGATGATAGTAGTGGTCGTGGAGAAAAAGACCACCGCGCAGAGGAAGCGGTGGCGCGAGAGAGGATGAGATTGGGATTGATGAAGATGAGATTGGCTACGTGTAGGGCGGAACGAATATCTGATTGGATTGTTGTTGCCATTTTCTTTTTCTTCTGTATCTTGTTTCGTGTTTCTTCTATGTCTTTTGATTTTTAATTAGAAAAGTTGTTGGAGTTGATTGTGTGTTTTTATGGCCGGTCTCGGATGTTGACTTGCTTTCGCTTTTGCTTTTGGTAGATTTTAATTGCGGTGTTAATTGTGTTTTTAAAATATTTTTTATTTAAAAATATATTAAAATATTATTTTAATATTAACATATGATCTAAAATATATAAAAAGAATTTAAAATTTTTAAAAAAAATTTAAAAAACACAACCAACCGCGTAACAAACAGGCTCGCAGGTGCGGCAACGAAGATTAGAAAATGCGGTGAGGTGGGGGTGGCTGGAGGTGATAGGGACGGGGTTCTTTTCTTTTCTTTTACTTCCCTTCTTTCCTGCGATTCCTATCATCTCTGCTTGTTCGCTTGTCCGTTATCTTCCCTTTTGTCGATGTGGGCCACAAGAGTCTCACAAAAGCCCATGACGTTCACCGTTCTGCAAATTTTTGTACAAGATAAGAATAAGATTCCTCCTTTCCCTTCTTCTGCTCCTCTACAAATTTTAATTTAATTATTTACCATACAGGTTGTGAAAAAGATATATGGTTCAGTAGATTAATTAAACCGATATAAAATTGTTTTATAGAAAGAAAGATAAATAAAAAATAGTAATATGAGAATAAAATGGATGAGGTTACGGTTACGGATAAGAGGAGAAAATTGGGGAGGGAGGGCCAGTTTGATTTGCTATTCATTTTTTTATTTCTGAAATTGAAAATGAAATACACTTTGACCACGTGATGAACGAGGAATATTACTAATTTCAAACCAGCACGCATGTAAAGTTACCCCATCAAAACAAAAGCTAAAAGTTAAATATTTTACTGTGTAAATTTGCACAGTAAAATTACGATTTTGTTTTTAATTGAAAAAAATTGTTGGCTTTGTTTCTGGGACATTAAAATATTTTCCATGAGACTCGTTAGTTATTATAAAAATAATACGGTTAGATTGACTCTTTGTATTTTTATTTCACAGTGTAATTATCTTACTATTCTTGGTAGCAAAAAAACATTAATCTCTGGTTAAGAAGTTTTTTAATTTTTGATTTAATTTTCAAGCAATTAAACTACGTCATTGTCAAAATCCCTGCCTTTTATTAAGGGATTTTTTTTATGTTTTATATTTGATTATTTGATAATTATTGGATGTCATTAAAAACAGTAGAATAATTCTATAAATAAAAAGAAAAAAAATAAATCTGAGAGAACATGAATAGTATTAGAAAAGTTTAGATGACAAATTTTGGTGACGTCTAATATCTAAAACCTTGTTAGGACGGCGATCAAAACATCTCGGTATCCCCTTAACGTACAAGTGGCGCATGTAGTCTTTTTGTTTTTTTTATCCTCTCTTCTACTTGATTTTCATGTTGATATTAAAAAAAAAAACAACCCTTAAAGTTTGTTATCCTCAAAATTTCATCATTATTCTCTTTATTATAATTTTTGTTATTTATAATAATTTTGTTTATTTATAATAATTTATGAAATTATGAATTTTTTTAAATCTCACCCTCAATAAATATTTTCATCTGCCAGATTTTATTTTTATTATTTTGATTATTATTTATTTTATTTTACATGGTTTTTTCAAAAAAAATTATAATTTCATCATTTTTGAGTTTTTTTCTATCAAACATCATCCTTTTTTATTATTGTTTTTTTCCTTGCAATTTTTTTTATAATGATTTGTTTATTATTGCTTCACCCTCTAATATTTAATTAGTCAAGTGTTTGGCTTCGCAATTGAGTTCAGAACTTGAGTTTAATGGATTGCGTGTTTAAGAAATTAATTATGATTTATGAAGTTGATACGAGATTTTTTGGTTTTTTCTTTTTTTTTAAAGATGTTTTTCCACCTTCCAATATTTTATTATTTTTTTCACTTTCTACTAAATTTTTTAGTTGTTTTGAAAATATCACATGTTACCTTGATGGTTTTTTTTTTTTTGTCTTTGTTAAATTTAGTTTTTATAGAAGAATTTTATTTTTAAATCAAATTAAATTAATTAACATGAAATAAAATAAACAAGCACAAAATCAAAACCTGGACTGAAATCCAAAATTCTTGCTTATACATAACTCATTTTCTTTATTTTTGTAATTTTCATACTATACAATTTAAAAAACAGTTATCACACAACGGTTAACTTACATGTATTCCAACTAATGGTTTATATAATTACACAATTGCATAAAACATATCATCTCAGATTATTTGTTTTTTTTATACGATATAAAGATGTTGTAGAATAATGTTATCAGTTTTTTTCATAAAGGTTTGATTTTAAATGTGCGCAGATGCCAAAATCGCCAGCCTGAGAAAAAAAACTATTAATTTCATAGGACCGAAGCCCAAGGAATTTGACTTTACGACCCAATCCACGGTCCAGTTTCGGAGTTGAAAAACCAGGCCCACTTTCACCCCCATTTTTTTTATTTTCGTCCTCAGACCCCGTTCTTCTTTTTACCTGAAAAAAACTCGCAGAAGGTTTTGGCCGCTCTCTCAGCTCGATCGCTGCAGCAGTCAGCAAGTCTCTCTCTTTCGAAGAAATTTTTGAGATTATTAAAAATAAGTTGACGATGAGTGGAAATAAAGAAGAGAGTGAGGTTGAAGTGAAGAGCGTGTTCATAGGAGCAGGATGCAACAGAGTAGTGAATAACGTTTCTTGGGGCGCCTCTGATTTGGTTTCCTTCGGTTCCCAGAATGCTGTCGCTATTTTCTGTCCCAAGGTATCTTTCTTCCTCATATTCTCTGACTACCAGACTGTAACCTTGTTGTAGTGGCATTCTTAACAAACCTGGCTTTTTTTTTTTTTCTGCGGGATAGACTGCTCAGATTCTGACTACACTTCCTGGTCACAAGGCCTCTGTCAACTGCACTCACTGGATTCCAGGCACAAAGTTTGCTTTTAAAGGTTCTTTCTTCTTATGTGTTCCTGGGCTGTTCTTAGTTGTTTACTGCACAAAGCTTTATGTATGACTAGTGTTCTATTTGGATTCCGAGAGATGTTTAAAAAGTCAAGAAGTTTGAAAATTCTGCTTTCTGTTAACTATTTAGTTTTGCTAATTCAATACAAAGATTTTTGGAATTCTTACTTCATAGGCCAGTTAAGATTACATTTTTGTAAAATCCTAATGAAATTTGTTGTTTTTTTTGGCAGCAAAACAATTAGACCGTCATTACCTGCTTTCTGGAGACACTGATGGTGCTATTATTCTATGGGAGTTAACTCTTGCAGACAAAAAGGTAATCTGTTTCTTCTCTTCTTCTTATGTTTTGGTGTTGATGATTGAATCCAAAATCGGTTTCATTTCATGGGAATTTGGTAAAGTTTTTTCCGTTATTTTATTGCTTACCTATATAACTTGTTGAGTCATGAACATCCGGAATCATAATCAATAGCTATGATGTTTTGTTTTAGGTAGTTGTTACTTTGTGTAGTGTTTAAATAACTCTGGGCATCTCTTACTTTTAGAAAGCAATTCGGTAACTTATATTCTATAATTTTCTTTTTTCATCATTGCGTTTCTTTTATTTTCAGTGGAGGCAAGTGTTGCAGTTGCCACAATCACACAAGAAGGGGGTTACATGCATAACTGGAATTATGGTTTCTGAAACAGATGCAATTTTTGCATCGACTTCTTCTGATGGTACAGTTTATGTGTGGGAACTGGTCCTACCTTCTACTGCTGGAGGTAAGCAAGTAAAAATTTTTCTACTGTTTCATTTTCATTGCTATTGAAATTTAAGGCCAAACAATGTTTAGTTTGCTTGTTCTTGGCATCGTTATAAATCAGACAAGAGCTTGCTATGGAGACGACATATGATGGAGATTGTTTTGTCAATTAGAACTTTCTTAGTTGACCGATGCGTGTTTTCCATGTATATAATACCTTGTTGAACTATCTATACAAACTTCCAGTTGCCTTTTTACGCTTAAAAATTTTGTGTGAACATTGCATGGAAATGGCTATTATAATCAAGCTACAGAGTTTTGGTTGCAGTTTGACATCCTAAATGTTGATTGAATTCAATAACCCCAATCTATACTATGTACAGATCATGGCTTCTCTACAACATTTATCCTAACTTAGCCTATTTGTTGTCATCATTGATGAGACATTGAACTAATTGCTCTTGATGATGATTAAAGCTCTATTCGCTTGTTTTAGGTGAATGTAAATTGTCATGTCTGGAGACCCTATTTGTTGGTTCAAAGCCTATGGTGGCTCTTTCATTGGCAGAATTGCCTGGAAATTCTGGGCATATGGTCCTTGCTATGGGGGGATTGGATAACAAAATTCATCTTTACTGTGGGGAGAGGACAGGAAAGGTAACCAACTCTGAATCTAAGCCTACCTATTTTCCAGCACAAAATATTTTATGTGCATCTCAAACAGGCTGGTTTTCTTTTCTTATGTATCCAGTTTGTTCATGCTTGCGATTTGAAAGCACATACAGATTGGATCAGGAGTTTGGACTTCTCATTGCCCATATGTAATGATGAAGCAAACAGCATTCTGCTTGTAAGTTCGTCTCAGGACAAAGGCATCCGCATATGGAAGATGACCCTTAGGGGTTCACTGACCAACAACCAGGGTACATATAGGAAAGAGGAAATAAGCCTGGCATCTTATATTGAGGGTCCTGTACTTGTTGCTGGCTCTTCCTCCTATCAGATATCTTTAGAGTCTCTCTTAATTGGACATGAAGATTGGGTGTATTCAGTGGAGTGGCAGCCCCCTTCAATTACTTCTGTAGAAGAAACTACATACCATCAGCCACAAAGCATTCTGTCTGCTTCAATGGACAAGACAATGATGATCTGGCAACCTGAAAGGAAAACTGGTATCTGGATGAATGTGGTCACTGTTGGGGAGTTAAGTCATTCTGCTCTAGGATTTTATGGGGGCCACTGGAGCCGAGATGGAAATGCAATTCTAGCACATGGATATGGTGGGGCTTTCCATCTATGGAAAAATGTTGGTGTTGATGTGGATCATTGGCAACCACAGAAAGTTCCATCTGGGCACTTTGCTGCAGTGACGGATATTGCATGGGCGAGGTCTGGAGAATACATGGTATCAGTTAGTCTTGACCAGGTAATGTTTTGTTCATGATTTAGGAACTGTTTCATGACATATTTTTCCTTATTGCGAGTCTGCAAAGTTCTTTCCAGTTAATTTTAACAGGCTAAAACGATATTAAATATACAAAATGGAAAGTTAATCTGGTAACATGCAGTGAGCCATTTGATGGACCAATAGAATCTTGAAACTTGACATGAATAAGAAAAGTCTCCCAAACAAAGAGGTATAACAATAATCAATATCAGAGTGCTTTATAAATATGTTTTATCTCATGTCCTCTTACTGTTGTTTAAGTAGACACTAGTTAGTATGTGTAACGATATGAATAGTGCTTCTACATATGAATGGGGCTGTGTGGATCACAAAAGGTGGGGCATACATGGCAACAAGAACATCTCTTTGACTTATCATAACTTAAGTTCTTGTCCAAAAAAAAAAAACACTGTAAGCAAAAGCATCAGAAAAGAAAATTCACACCCACTTCGGTTTTATCTTG
>Ga0307512_10006381_pt1 | contig 11952 bp, 11 predicted proteins | sample 14_EM_MG_FD_200267 | JGI IMG/M metagenome (GOLD analysis project Ga0307512, IMG submission 200267) | Populus trichocarpa ectomycorrhiza microbial communities from riparian zone in the Pacific Northwest, United States - 14_EM | ecosystem: Host-associated > Plants > Roots > Unclassified | place... | reverse complement strand
CGTTCGCCTCGAGGGACTCCAGCGCGGTCAGCACGCGGTCGGCCTCGGTCTGCGCCGGCCAGGCGGCCTGTTCCGCCATCCGCTCCTGCCACAGGCGGTCCACCACGCCCTCAGCGTCCGCGACGGACAGGTCGTCCTCCAGGTAGTCGACGAGGCCGTCGACCACCTCGTCGCGGTCCAGGAAACCGCCGCGCACCAGGGTGAGCGCGAACGCCTCCGCCTCCTCGCGGGTCTCGTCGTCCATACCTGCCTCCACGGTCCGCTCGCCGGTGCGCGACAGAGTGTTCCACCATGCGGGCCGCCGCCGAAAATCAGGCGACGAGTGACCTTCCGGTGTCTCAGGATGGCGATATGGATCTCTCGATCGTGCTGGCGTTCGCCGTCGCCTGTGTGGTGATCAGCCTCGTGCCGGGGCCCGACATGATGTTCATCATGGCCAACGGGATCGCACGTGGCCGAGCCGCCGGGGTGGTCGCCGCGGCGGGGATGTCCACCGGGATCGTCGGGCACACGGTCGCCGCCGCGCTCGGGCTCGGTGCGCTGCTGCAGGCGGCGCCGATCGCACTGGAGGCGGTGCGGATCGCCGGGGCGGTGTTCCTCGTCTACCTGGCGATCACGACGCTGCGCTCGGCCAAGGACCTGACCACGACCGCGCCCGTGAAGTTCGGTGGCCGGTCGCTGCGCCGGACCTATGTGATGGCCATGCTGGTCAACCTGTCCAACCCCAAGGTCGTGCTGTTCTACGTGGCCTTCCTCCCCCAGTTCGTCACCGAGGGCGGGTGGCCGGTGCCGGTCCAGTTCCTGGTCATGGGCGCGATCCTGATCGTGACCGGCTTCTCCATCGACGCGACCGTCGGGCTCACCGCCGGCACGTTGTCGGCCGTGCTGCGGCGCAGGCCCGCCGTCCAGCGCTGGTTGAGCCGGGTGTCGGCGGCGATCTTCGGCGGGCTGGCCGTACGCCTGGTCGCCGACCGCTAGAGCCCGTTCTAAGCTTCCCCCGTTCTGAGAAACATCGGGGGTAGTCGTGGCACGTCAACGGACGATCGTCGTGTCCGTGCTCGGGTTGGTGGCCGTCGCGGCGGTGCTGCTGGTGCTGGTCGACTTCCGCAACTTCATGGACCTGCGCGTCTACCGCGCGGGCGGGCGTGCCTGGCTGGACGGCACCTCGCTGTACTCCGACCAGTTCGCCCACCGGTACCACACCAGAGGGCTGCCGTTCACCTACCCGCCGGTCTCGGCGATGCTGTTCACCGCGATCGCGATCATGCCCATGGACGTGGCGATCGCGGTGGTCACCGCGGTCTCGCTGCTCGCACTCGTCGTCGTCGCGCTGATCGTCGTCAGGCGGCCGTGGCCCGCGGTCGTCGCCGTGGTCGTCGGCGGTGTCCTGCTCGAACCGGCCCGGCTGACGCTCAGCTTCGGTCAGGTCAACCTCGTGCTGATGGCGCTCGTCGTCGCCGACTGCCTGCTGCCGCGCACGCCGTGGCCACGCGGGATCCTGATCGGCATCGCCGCCGCGGTGAAGCTGACCCCGATCGCGTTCGTGCTCTTCTTCGTCGGGCACCGGCAGTGGCGGCCGGTGGCTTGGGCGGTCGCCGGCTTCGCCGGGATGACGCTGCTGGCGTGGGCTCTGGCGCCCGGTGACACGCCGGCGTACCTGTCGACGGTGCTGGGCGACCCCGAGCGGATCGGCGACCTGGACTACGCGGGCAACCAGTCGCTCAGCGGCCTCTGGCATCGCTTCGGCGGGCTGGGCAACACGCTCACGACGGCCCTGTGGCTGGTGTCCTCGCTGCTCGTGGCCGCGATCGCGTGGTACGTCGTGCGCCGCGCCCGTGCCGCGGGCGACGACCTCGCCGCGCTGGTGGCGGTCGCGACCGCGGCCCTGCTGGCGTCGCCGGTGTCCTGGTCGCACCACTGGGTGTGGGCGGCCCTCGCGGGTGTGTGGCTGGTGCCTCGGCTGCGTGAGTGGCACTGGCCGGCACGGATCGCGACCGCGGTGGGACTGCTGCTGTTCGTGGCGCCGCCGCACTGGGTGCTGCCCGACCGGTACGACCGGGAGCAGCACTGGACGTGGTGGCAGCACGTGGTGGGCAACGACTACACCTGGTGCGGACTGGCCCTGCTCGTCGTGCTCGCGGTCACGCCCGCATTCGGGCCTCACCGAGGAGCTCGTTCGTCTCGCCGTCGTACAGCAGCAGGCGACCTGGAGCCGGAGCCGCTGTGACGGTCGTGCCGACCGCCGGTTCGTCCTGTTCCGGCACGGTCAGGCCCACCAGGGTGTCGTCCGGGCATTCGAGCGTCACCAACGAGGTCACGCCCAGGTTCTCCACGATCGACACCACGCCCGTGATGCCATCCGGCGCCGGGCTCAGGTACTCCGGGCGGATGCCGGCCACCACCGGCGCGCCGTCGGTCAGCGACAGCTCGGCCGGTGGGGCGATCCTGGCGCCCGCGACCTCGACCAGGCCCTCGCGCACAGTGCCGGTCAGCAGGTTCATGGGTGTCGAGCCGATGAAGTTCGCCACGAACGTGTCCGCCGGGCGCTGGAACACCTCCTTCGGCGTGCCGAGCTGACGGATCTTGCCGTCCGACATCACCGCGATGCGATCGGCGAGGGCCAGCGCCTCCGCCTGGTCGTGCGTGACGAACACCGTGGTCAGGCCGAGATCCCGTTGCAGGCGCTTGAGGAACGTCCGTGCCTCCAGCCGCAGCCGGGCGTCCAGGTTGGACAGTGGCTCGTCCAGCAGCAGCACGTCGGCGGACATGGCGATCGCCCGGGCCAGCGCCACCCGCTGCTGCTGCCCGCCCGACAACTGGGCGGGCCGGCGCTCCAGCAGTGCCGACAGGCCGAGACCGGACGACGTCGAGATCGCCGCGTCCTGCTGTGCCTGGCGGGACGCCCTGCGCACCCGCAGCGGGTAGGCGATGTTCTGCGCCACGGTCATGTGCGGGAACAACGCGTAGTCCTGGAACACCATGGCGACGCCGCGCTTGCCGGCCTCGACGCGCGCGACGTCGCGATCGCCGAGCACGATCGTGCCTTCCGAGGACTGCTCCAGGCCCGCGATCGTGCGCAGCAGCGTGGTCTTGCCGCAGCCGGACGGGCCGAGCAACGCGAAGAACTCGCCGTCGACGACCGACAGGTCCAGCCCGTCCACCGCACGCACCCCGTTGGGATACACGGTCGACAAACCAGTCAGCTCGATTCCCGCCATCAGGCCGCCCCCTCGCACGCTCCGCGTCGCCGGATCGCTCCGCAAGCTCCGCTCTTCCGGCGCCGCTCCGCGGGCTCGGTGCCGTCCTGGCATCGATGATTCGCTCCGCAAGCTCCGCTCATGCCTTGATCCCTCCGTGGAAGCGGAACCCGTACCGCTTGCTGACGAACAAGTACAACGCCACCACCGGGATCGCGTAGAGCAGCGAGAACACCGGGATCACCGTGAGGTTCGCGCTGCCGCCCTCGTCCTTGAGCGTGCGCAGCAGCACGGCCGCCGGCTGCTGGGACACGTCCCGCAGCAGCAGGAACGGCAGCAGGAAGTTGCCCCACGCCTGCACGAACGCCCACACCGTGATGGTCGCGATCCCCGGCCGGGCGACGGGAAGCACGACATGCAGCAGCACCTGTCCCGGCGACGCGCCGAACACCCGCGCCGACTCCTCGTACGAGCGCGGCACGGCGTCGATGAAGTCCTTGAGGATGAAGATGGCCGCCGGCAGCATGCCGCCCGCGATCACCAGCCCGGTCGCGTACTGCGAGTTGATGAGCCCGAGCTGCAGCATCATCACGAAGATCGGCACCATGGCCGCGGTCCCGGTGACGACGCTGGACAGCAGCAACAACATGTACAGCAGCGCGTCCCGGCCGGGGATCCGCACGCGGGACAGCGCGTAAGCGGCGAGTGTGCCGAGTGCCGTGGTCACGATCGTCGCCACCGCGCACAGCACGATCGAGTTCAGCAGCGAGCCGAGCGCGTACGGGTGGGAGAAGGTGATGCGCCAGTTGTCGAGCGTCCAGTCCGGCCAGCGCAACCCGACGCCGGGGTCGCTGTCGAACGGCGCGGAGGCGAGCCACAGCATGGGGATCGCGAAGAACGCCAGCACCGCGGCGACCATCACGGTGTAGAGGGAGCGGCGCAGCATCAGCCTGAAACTCACGACTGTTCCGCCTCCCCGGAACTCAATGTGTTGGTTGCCTTGGGGGACGAATGGTTCTGTTTCGTCACGTACTTGTGGCTGGTTTGCGTCACGTTCCCCTGAGGTGCGGCTGCGAAGCCCTCGGCCTGAGTTGACCTCGAGGTTGGCACAAGGGGTGTCATGCCCTCCTCCTGAGCAGTAGTAGGTACAGCAGCGACACCAGCAGGTTCACGATCAGCAGCAGGAACGAGATGGCCGCCGAGTAGCCGAGCTCCCCGTTCGCGATGGCCTGCTGGTAGATGAAGACCGGCAGCGTCTCCGACTCGTGGTTCGGGCCGCCCGCGGTGAGCAGGAACGGCGTGAAGTCGTTGGCGGTCCACAGGGAGATGAGCAGCGTGTTGGTGAGCACGTGGCCGCGGATGTGCGGGAACACCACGTCCCGCACGGTCTGCCAGCCGTTCGCGCCGATCGTCCTGGCCGTCTCCAGCTGCGACGGGGGTACCGCGGCCAGCGCCGAGCTGTACAGCATCATCGAGAACGCGGTGCCGCGCCAGGTGTTGAAGATGATCAGCGACGCCATCGGGTACTCGACCAGCCACGCCGTGGTGTCGTTGCCCAGCAGGGCGTTCAGGGTGCCGCCGTCGCGGTCGAGCACCGCGGTCCAGAGATAGGCGACGACCACGCTCGGCAGGATCCACGCCAGCAGCACGAACGCCTCGACGACGCGGCGCACCACCGGTTTCGCGGAACGCAGCACCCACGCCAGCCCGAAACCGAGCAGGTTCTGCCCGAGCACCGCGGACCCGAGGACGAACACCAGCGTCAGCCACAGCGCGTTGCCGAACAACGCGTCGTTCAGGGCGTCCATGAAGTTCGACAACCCCACGAACGACGGCGCGACGGACGCGGGCCCGGTCAGCGTGTAGTTCGTCAGTCCTATGTAGATGGTCCACAGCGCGGGGAAGACCAGGAACAGGCCGATGAGCAGCAGCGCGGGCGACACGAACCCGATCGCCCGCGCCAAGCCCAGGCCGGCGGAGTCCCGCTGTGTTGAATTGGTCGCTCCGCTCATCCGCCTGGCCGCCTCCTTCCCTCGTCGCGCGCTCGACGCTCGTTCCTCGCTCCCGAGCCCGCTCCTCGGTCAGTCCGGCGGGAGGCTCCTTCGCTTCGCTCCCTACTTCGCAACGTTGTCCTCGCCGACCGCCTTGATCAGCGCGTCCTGGTAGGCGGCCGCCGCCTCGTCGGCGCTCTTGCCCGCGATGATGTCGGCCGTGGCCTGCTGCAACGCCGTGGACACCTTGGGGTAGTCCGCGAGCCCCGGCCGGAAGCGGGTGATCGGCAGGACGTCCTTCGCGATGAAGCCCAGCATCGGGTCGTTCTTCAGCACCTCGTTGTTGACGTCCTGGCGCTGCGTGATTTGCGCGGTGTCGCCGAGCCGCGCCTTGGTGGCCTGCGCGGAGTTCATGAACTGGAGCAGCTCCCACGCCTGCTGCGGGTACTTCGACTTGGGGTTGATCACCCGGACCGACCCGCCGGACATGCTGACGAAGTCCTGCTTGCCGACGCCACCACCCGGCTCGCGCGCCGGGATCTTCGCCCAGCCGACGGCCGAGTCCCGGTCGGCCATCTTCGCCACGCCAACAGTCGGGTCGACGACCGAGCGCCAGAAGTAGTCGCTCTCGAACAACATGCCGATCTTGTTCTGCGAGAACTCCTCGAACGACTTGTCCCGCCCCTTGGCCTCCTGCGCGAGCAGCGGGTCACCCAGGTTCCCCCGGTAAACCTGCTGGTAGAAGTCCAGGACCTGCTTGATGTTCTTGGTCGCGCCCTGCCACTTGCCACCCTGGTAGATCTCGGCGCCGGTGCCGGCGAGCAGCGGCAGCACACCCTGCATGGTGGTCGCCTCGGTCATCGCGGTACCGGCGTTGAGCTGGATGGGCGTGACGCCGGGAAGCTGCTTGAGCGAGACGGCGGCGGCGGTGATGTCGTCCCAACTCTTGGGCTGCCAGTCATCAGGTAGACCGACCTGCGCGAACAGCTTCTTGTTGAAGAAGATCACCCGACCGTCGGTGCCGACGGGGATGCCGTACCGCTTGCCGTCGAACTCGCCAACCTTCTCGACCGCGTCAGGGATCTGCTTCCACCCGTCCCAGGAGTTGACCGCATCCTTGCCGACCACGTCGTCAAGCGCCTTGATCTGCCCGCCCTCGGCGAACTCGCCGAGCCAGATGCCATCGAGCTCGACGACGTCACCACCGGTGTCGGTGTTGAAGTCCAACGCGATCTTGGCCTTGAAGTCCGCGTCGTCGACACCGGAGCCGTCGAACTTGACGGTGGCGTTGACCCCCTTGGCCTTCTGCTGCTTGACGAACTCCGGGATCACCCAGTCGGTGATCCACTTCGCGGTGAGATCGTTCTTCCCACCGGCCACCGCGTTGGCCGTGACAGTCAACGTCACGTCCTTGGCGTCCGCGTTGCGCGCGGAGTCCGAGTCCTGCTGCTGCCCGAGGCAGCCGGCCAGCGCCAGAGTGGCGACAGCGGTGATCGCCAAGGTGAGGCGTGCTCGCATCTTCGGCACCTCTCGTCGTCGAGTTCGTTGGTCTTTCACCAACAGCGGTCCGAACAGGACAGAGATTAGTGCCGAAAGGGTGGCGAGCGCGAGTAGCGACTAGTGCGGGGTGCCGGCCAGCGCGAGGACCGAGCCGTCGTGACCGCACAGCACGTGGCCGTGTGGGCCAGGCGGGTCGAAGGTGTCGCGGTCGAAGCGGACCTTGTGCGTCGCCTCCGGGCCGACGACCAGCGTGCCAGGGGCGTCCAACGCGACCACCTTGCCGTCGACCGGCAGCAGCACCGGCCCCATGCGGTCGGCGGACACGGCGGTGCGACCGGCGCGAAGGCCCTCCAACACAGCGGGCACCAGCTCGTCGGCGTTGCGGGCATGCGAGTCGACGGCCACCCAGGTGGTGGGAGAACCGAGTTTCTCGTCACTGCCGTGGAAGTCACTGCCGCCGATCGGAGTGGCTGTCATGCCCCACGCCTGCCACCACGCGACCGGTCCGCCCCATTCTGGAGCGGACCAACTGGAGTGCCACACCTCGGCCAGCGGCGGATGCTCCGGCAACGGATGCCGCCAAGCGCAGTCCGCACTGAGGGGATGGTTGATCGACAGCAGACCACCGCGCTCACGAACCGTCTTCACCCAGTTGGCGGCAGGCTCCCGGAAGTCGACCCAGCCGATGTCGCCGAACGCGTTGGCATGCCCGAACTCCGTGGTGATCTCCTGCCCCGGGATCAGCGCGATGCCGTACTTCCTACCGACCGCCGCCAGTTCGGCGTGGTGGCTGACGGTGTTGTGGTCGGTGACAGCCAACGCGTCCAGCCCGGCCGCGACGGCCTCGGCAGCCAGTTCGGCGACGGTCAGGGTGCCGTCGGAATGCAGGGTGTGGGCGTGCAGGTCGGTGGCGACCCAGCGGAGACCGGCGCCGGCGGGGAGACCACGCGGACGAGGCTTGGCCGGCACCGGCGGAGCCGGGCGCGACGCCGGCACCTCGACGTCGGTGTCCAGACGAATGGTGACCATCACCTCGACACCGCTGGCGGGAATGCGGTGCAGGCCGAGCACGACGTGCCACTCCCCCGGCTCCAGATCGCCGGGCACGTAACCAGGAGTGGCCGCCTCAGAGGTGATCACGTAGCTCCGGCGGGCGCCGCCCGACCAGCCACGCCACCCCCTCGCGCCCTCGCAGCCGAGGTCTATCACCGCCCCCGACGCCTGGTCGAACTCCAGCTCGACGGCGATGGACCGGCAGCCTGCCGGCACGTCGAACGGTAGTTGGGGCCAGTGCTTGTCGGTTCTCAGATCGCGGGTCCAGAAGCCTCGGTGGATCGTGGGGGCGCCCATGGGTAGATCCTGCCAGTAACCGATGGGACAGGAGAGAGGAGAATGCATCCGGTGGGCGCGGCTTCCGCCGCGATGATCGAGTGGACGGGGTAGCGTGCGAGCCGTGACGGATCCGGTAGACGCCCGCCTCCTCGGCGTGGTTGCCGAGATGGGCAGAGCAGCGGTGCACGAGGTGGCCGCCCGCCTGGGCATGGACCCTCGGGAGGTCGCCTCGCGGCTTGTCGCGCTCTCGGCGACCGGGTTGCCCCTGCTCGTGGGCGTCGAGTGTGACCCTGCCCGGTTGCGGCAGGCCGCCGCCATGGCGATGGCCGCGTCCTCCCCGCCGTACGGTGTGCAGCAGCAGCCTTATGGAGGTGTGCAGGGCACGCCGACCGGGCCGTACCCGCCGTCCGGGCCGGTGCCCATGCCCAACCCCTACGGGCCGCCCCAACCAGGTCCGCAGTCCGGGCCGCACTCGGTTCCGCAGCCGATGATGCCTCGCACCGGGCCGCCCAGCTCGCCCTTCCCTGCTCAGACGGGGCCGCCGAGCCAGCCTTTCGCCGCGCCGCAACAGCAGCAACAGCAGCCGCCTCAGCAGTTGCCGCAGGTCGAGGCGCCGATCAGCATGTGGGGGCCGCCGCAGACCTCAACATGGGCGCGGGGCGACGGGCCGCCGCAGGATGTGACGCAGCCCACGCAGCGTAAGCAACCCGAGGCCGACGTCCGGCAGGGCAAGGTCGGGTCCGCCCTCCAGACCGAAGGGCTGGAGGGTGAGCGGCTGTCGATCACGCTCGTGGAGGTTGTCGACCCGGCTGACTACCTGTTCACCGCGGCCGGGTACCGGTTGCAGGAAGGTGAGCGGTCGGTGGTCGTGCACACGGAGCTGACCAACCGCGGGAACGTGGCGTTCCAGTCGCTGCCGGATCTGTACCTGGTGTTGGTGACGCCCGAGGGGAAGACCATCTCGAAGGCGCCGGTGTCGCTGTCGTCGCGGCCGCCGCATCGGATCGGGGTGCCGCCTGGGGAGACTCAGGGTGGGCACACCGTGTACGTGGTGCCCGAGAACATCGAGATCACGTCGGTGCGGTGGAGTCCTCGGCCCGATGAGGAGTCTCGGGCTTTGACCTGGACTGTTGAGGATTAGGTCGGTGGGTTGGGGGTTAGCTCGATGGGCGGAACATTCTTGATACCCACGACTTGCGCTTTTCCTGTTCCCGCGGGAGTTGGCGCACTACGGGGATTGGCGAGGTAGGCGGTTCCGGGCGCTCGCGTGGTGGTCTCGCCTGCGGGCTGTACTGGGCGCGTGGTTCGGGGTCGGGGTCCGGTTCCAGTTCGAACGGGGACTCGGGTGGGCCGCCGCCTATCACTGGAGGGGCCACGCCGTCCACGAGGAAGTGCTCGACTCGGTCGCTGTCCGCTCTGTCGCTCGGCACTCCGCACCACCGCCCCTCGCTGGGTTGTCGCCCAAAGTACGCGAAACGCGAGGGTTGTGGGAGAAGTTCAGCTTTCCGCCGTCAACCGGTCCAGGGCGGTCTGGAGGTCGGCCGGGTAGTCGCTGGTGAACTCGACCCAGCGGTTGTCGGCCGGGTGGTTGAAGCCGAGTCTGCGGGCGTGCAGCCACTGGCGGTGCATTCCCAGGCGCTTGGCCAGCTTGGGGTCGGCGCCGTAGGTCAGGTCACCTACGCATGGGTGGCGCAGTGCGGCGAAGTGCACGCGGATCTGGTGTGTGCGGCCGGTTTCCAGGCGGATGTCCACTAGGGAGGCGGCGCGGAACGCCTCGATCGTCTCGTAGTGCGTGACGCTCGGGCGGCCGTTCGCCACTACCGCGAACTTGTAGTCGTGCTTGGGATGGCGGTCGATGGGGGCGTCGATGGTGCCGGCCGATGGGTCCGGGTGGCCCTGCACCAGCGCGTGGTAGCCCTTGTCCACGGTGCGCTCCTTGAAGGCGCGCTTCAGGACTGTGTAGGCGTGTTCGCTCTTGGCCACCACCATGACGCCTGTGGTGCCCACGTCGAGGCGGTGCACCACGCCCTGTCGCTCGGCCGCGCCGGACGTCGACACGCGCACGCCGGCCGCCGCCAGGCCGCCGATGACCGTCGGGCCGGTCCAGCCGGGGCTCGGGTGTGCCGCGACGCCGACGGGCTTGTCCACGACCACGACGTCGTCGTCCTCGTAGAGGACCGTCATGCCCGGGACTTCGATGGCCGGCGCCGGCACGTCGTCGCGTTCGGGCTCGGGCAGCGTGACTTCCAGCCAGGCGCCCGCGGTGAGGCGGTCGGACTTGCCGGCCGGGCGGCCGTCGAGGCTCACGTCCCCGGACTCGGCCAGCGCGGCGACCGTCGTGCGGGACAGGCCCAGCAGTTTGGCCAGGCCGGCGTCCACGCGCATGCCGTCTAGCCCGTCCGGGACGGGCAGGGTCCGTTCGGTCACTTCTTCTTCTCCACCGTCTTCTTGTCGGCGGTCCGCCGGCCGTCGTAGTCGCGGCCCAGCAGCGCCATCAGCACGATCAGGGCGCCGCCCACGCAGATCGACGAGTCCGCGATGTTGAACACCGGGAACACGTCGCCGTTGGGCGCGAACGGCGACAGGAAGTCGACGACGTGGCCGTGCAGCGCGCCTGGTGCGCGGAAGAACCGGTCGATGAGGTTGCCGACCGCGCCGGAGAACACCAGCGACAGTCCGATGGCCCAGCCCGTGGACCGCAGCCTGGGCAGCACCCAGACGATGCCGATGACGACGGCCAGCGCGATCAGTGTGAGCACCCACGTCATGCCGGTGGCCATGCCCCACGCGGCGCCCGGGTTCCGGATGATCTGCAGGTAGAACAACCCGCCGAGCACGCGGAGCGGCGGTTCGCCCTCCAGCGCGGACAGCGCGAGCTGCTTGGTGATCAGGTCCGCGGCCAGCACGATCGGCGCGACGATCCCGATGATCCACGCACGCCGCGGCGGCAGCACCTCCGTCGGTGGCTGCTCGGTGTCAGCGTCGGCGCTGGTCTCGTCACTCACCCACTCATTGTCCACGGTGTGGACACGCGGTTACGGAGCGGCCAGGAAAGACGGCAGCGGCCGAGGGTCGTCCACGGGCGCGAACCGGCCGTCGACCAGCGTGTACTCCCCCGCCGGACCGTGCGTGAACAGGCGGCGCAACGCGGTGAGCAGCCGGTCGACGTGCTCGGCGGTGCTGGCGAGACCGAGGCTCGCCCGCAGCGCACGGTCGCCTGTGAGCCGCTTGACCGCGATGTGCGCGCAGAACGCGCCGTCCCGCACGCCGATGCCGTGCTCGGCGGACAGGTACGCGGCGACCAGGCCGGGGTCGTGGCCCTCGACGGTGAAGCTGACGACGCCGACCTGTGGCGAGTCGTCGCCGAAGAAGGACAGCTGCCTGATCCCGGGGATGCTGGCCAGGCCGGTGCGCAGCCGGTCGAGCAGGTCCTCCTCGTGCGCGATGACCGCGTCCCAGTGCTGGCTGAGTGTCTGACAGGCCACGGCGAGCGCGTGCGCGCCGACCACGTTCGGGGTGCCGGCCTCGTGCCGTTCCGGACCGAGGTTCCAGGACACGGCACGCTCGGTGACCTGCCGGGTGGCGCCGCCACCGGCGAGGTACGGGTTGGCGGCACGCAGCCAGTCCGCGCGGCCGACCAGGGCGCCCGCGCCGAACGGCGCGTACAGCTTGTGCCCGGAGAGGACGACGTAGTCGACGTCGAGGGCCCGCACGTCGACCGGCCGGTGCGGCGCAAGCTGGGCCGCGTCGAGCACGATGCGGGCGCCGTGCCGGCGGGCGACGGCCGAGAGACGGGCGACCGGCCACAGCTCGCCGGTGACGTTCGCGGCACCGGTGACCACGACGAGCCGCGGCCCGACCGGGGTCGTGGCGAGGGCCTCGTCCAGGTCCCGCTCGACGTTGGCGGTCGGGGTCACGCGGTACACGTTCGG
>Ga0307512_10006380_pt1 | contig 11953 bp, 14 predicted proteins | sample 14_EM_MG_FD_200267 | JGI IMG/M metagenome (GOLD analysis project Ga0307512, IMG submission 200267) | Populus trichocarpa ectomycorrhiza microbial communities from riparian zone in the Pacific Northwest, United States - 14_EM | ecosystem: Host-associated > Plants > Roots > Unclassified | place... | reverse complement strand
CCGATTGCCTCATTCCCTGCAGTGTCTTTCTGGATCTTCTCCCACCATTCCTGTAGTGGTTCCATTGGCGCAGATTTTTTTTCAGCCGCTCATAAAGTAAGCCAGGTGCGGGATATCGACAGACGCATGCGCTCTCCTGGCTTACATCAACAAACGAGTTAACGCAACAAGGTCATCACCCCTAACTTCGGAGCAAAAGGCGCCTTGCAGGCTAATTTCCATCGGGCACGCGCAGTTTCATTTCTATCATTTTATATACGTTAACGAGTCGCGCGGCGTTTCAATTTTTGCCAGGTGTGTGACCTAACCCGGGTACCTAGCAGTTCACCGTACTTTAGGTTTGTTTCCTGGGGGTGCTACTGTGAGGCCGCATGGGTACCTCAGGCTGCTGGCTACCTATGGCCTTCTAGCGCCCCTGCTTAGCTAACGACTGCTCCTCGATGGAATTGAGAACGTGCGCGGCGGCGACCACCAACTGGAGGGATCCCTACAGACCACCGTATTGGCACCCACAGTACTTTCCTTAGCTATCCTACTTTCTGGATGCTCCTGTGCATACTTACACCTTCAATGTGGTGGCTAACACTGACTGGCGTAAGTCTATGAGCCAGGTTTCGGTCACCCTCCTGGAAATTTTCGAGATCGTTCTCTCTTCATCTTTCTCACGTTCCGCAGCATTTAATTCCGCACGCATATCACCTCGAGGTTATCGATAACATTCAACGCACAAGAATAAGTTGGAATTTGTATTTATCGTTTCAACTGCTGAGTTCAAACGGTCCGAGGCGATTGCCGGACCGACATGCCACGCGACCGGGCAAGTGTGAAGGTCTCGTACGAGTGAGGGACGATCGAGTAAACTAGAGAACGCTGTCTATGCGCGAGCGGAAGGAGATGGCACGTGCCGCTCTTCGCGCAGCATATCCATCTCCCCGCCGCGCCTAACTCGCTCGTCCACTTCTTTTCACCCTCCCTCCGCTCCCAATAGTACACCGAGTTTAAAACAGAATGAAAGAAGAACAAAACTGGGTGTACTACGCTGCTGACTCAGCACCTGACCGGTTTACATTTGATCTCTCCTTCCGAGCTTACCGATGGTTCAGACTTACCGGACCTCCTCTGGCGCAATGTTATAGCCGGTTGTGATTGGTGGGAAAGTGGCCTTCACTGGATGAACGAGACTTGGCATCGACTCCAAGGGCTTGGGAGAGAAGACGCAAACACTGGTGACACCATTAGCCACTTTTTGTTCGGTGAAGCGGGCCGTTCATTCTTCCAGCACGATCACTTTGTCGTAAGGTTGCCTGTAACTGTTTAATGTCTTGATGGTCCCCGCAGAAATGCTCGGTTCATGGCTGCACAGACAGCAAGATGATGACGATAATATCTGTTACAATCCTGTCGATCTGCGCTTCCACGGGACCTTTATCCTTCAACTCTGCTTCGAGCGATCTCCCTCAGCATACTCAGGGTGATTCTCCGTATCTGAATCGGGTGAAATTACCCAATATCGGCTACAATCATTTCTGAACGGTCGAGTCTATACAAAAAATGGACAATGGATGTCTATATCTTCTCGAGGTGGGATCCCCGTGGGAAGTGTCGTCATGAACGTCACTCCATCTGCAGGTTCGGTGGGTGAGTTTTCGCTCATTCAAGAGAGTCATCAGGAACCTCGGTGACGAAGAGGAACGAAAGGAACAGCACTTCCCCGGCATAGGATTGGAACCCCCCTCTCCTTCTGGAGTGGGTCCATTTTTCTCGCTCTGTTCCTGTTCTCGATATCGCGGTCATTACCATGCAGTCTGGATCACTGGAGTGTTGTTTGCACTACCCTTTCAGAGGTTCGGAGCAGAGACCCTAATGAAGTGTACGATCCCTCGTGTATAACAACCTACTAGCGAATGCATCTCACCGGTTGGATAAGAGGTGTCAGCGCGCTATGGACCCGGAGGGCCTGCGCTCTAGAATCAGAGGAAACCATCATGGCAGTATATTGCCATTCCCGTGAGCCCCTCTCTAACGATTCCGGTACTTCACGAACGCGAAGTCATTCCATATTCCACGGGACAACGCGTGACGTCACGTCCACTTTGTTCAATGCGTCCATGATCGACTATGAAATGGAGGAAGAGCCTTGGCTGAACCAGGACGCGTGGAGCCGCTATAACTTCCGGAACCCAAGAATGTCGACTAATCGGAGGGGTGTAAGCTAACAAGATGCGAAATACTGGCACTTGATCTGCCTTGATGTTGATCCTTCGGAATTACCACGAACAGCGAGTGAGAAAGAGAGTGGTGTAGCAGGGAATTGTAACTAGTCATTAAGGTACTCCATGGTCTATATTGCGCCGTGCAAGGATCGTTTTACACGTATTTGCCGAAGATCGGAATTAGTGATTGCGCTACAGTATAGCTAAACACGAGCTTAGGTCCGACGACCAGGATCTGGTGAAGCGTGATCAGTAAAATCTTAAACGCGGGTCTGGCCTATCGCCCTACTTTTGGGGTGAGGCCCTTGAACAGGGCCGAAGGGCCTTCGTGCCTGAGGAGGTCTTTCATGACGGTAACACCGCTAATCTTGTGCTCGAAGTTTGCATTCTGGATACGAGTCTTGATGACGTCTAGTGGGGCAGCTACAGTGATGGAAGCCACAGCACCGGACACGGAGGCGATAAAGTTCTGCGTCCAAGTAGCTTTTGAGTAGTCAGACACGCCAAGAACATAGTCCTTCGTCACGGCGGAGGCACCGAAAAGCTAAGACGAAGACAAATAAGGTGAGACTCAGGCACAGATAAGTAAGGCGACACTTGATTTGACGTACCGCGAAACTACCAGGCGCGTTACGAGCCATTGTCCAGCCCCATCCACGATACAGTGTCGTACCCTCCTCCATGAAAATTCGGAGGACTCCACGGCCACGGAAGGCCTCAGGGTTTACCTGCCGCTTGATTTTCAGAGCATCAAGAGGTAAGAGCACCTGTATGGGGTATCAGTAGGGGGTTGGGCCAGGTTCGGAACACACGCACAACTTCACCGATTCCTGTTAGACTGGTACAGCGTGTAAACGGGTGAGGAACTTGCTATGGGAGTAAGTCAGACACACCTTCCAGCGGTCGCTTGTATCACCAACTTTCCATTCCGCTCTCCAAACGTGTTCGTGAAGTTGTCTTTGTAGTTTTTCTTGATTAAGTCATTGAACCATGGTTGACCTCCAAACTTGTAGATCCGCTGCGAGATTTTGTATCCTGCAGCATATCCGAGACCAGGGAAGAGCGACAGCAGCTTCTTGGACAGAGGTGCTGAAGCGGCATCTCGGAAAATGATCGAGTTCATGGAGAACGAGCCCTTTAACAAGATTAATAATGCGACCCCCATTGTAAGTTAGCTAAGAAAATACCTTAGCCTTATTGCTCATCAACCGTTTCGCTATTGTGTCCACCGGATGGAAGATGAGCAACTCGGACACACCTGCAAAGCCCTTCGTTGTCACTTGTGTCATTTCGGTCAATACGTGGGCGTACCTGAGGCTCCCGATCCAAGAATACGAGCCATTCCGGACTCGGAACCTTTGGACGAAGGAGGAGGCGACATTTTTGGACAAGGAGAGCTTCAGGTGGCGGACAGGGCGAGGTTGGCGGTGACTTGGAGAGGTTTTCGCTTAGAATGATGAGCAGCCGGGACGCGTTTCGGAATGACCCGGCGGAGTTCCAATCGTCAGTCATCCCTCGGCCCTGCGTCTCTCTGACAAGGTGAATCATGACCTCCACTCCCGCTGTGTCCTTCACCATCCGCAGACCGTCCCCAGTCTCTAGAGGAGGTTCGTCTGGTGCAGACTCTGACGGACCATCGTTCAAAATACCCGCTTTACCGAAACATCTTCGTAATGGAGGCTCCACGCCAGGAAGTCCACTCGCGCAGGGCGAGAGCGCTGCGTCGTCGCCCAAACGCTCTTACGACTCAGTGGATAGTTCAGACGAAGAAGATGAGACCCAGGATGAGTTGATCCTGGGATTTGACAAGTTTGGTGTTCAGCGGTGTGTCAAACTCACGCGATATCTTGAATTTGGTCCTCAACTCACAGAAGGCTTCGACTACAGCCTACATGAAAAGCCCAAATTAAAAGGCCCCCTTGTTATCCCAGCACTGAAGAATCGCGACTGGCGGGCCCTCGCCAAGAAACGAAAGACGGCTCAGATGTATGCCCCTGAGTCTGGTCGCGCCGCTGTGACTGGGGCGGACGGTACCGTCGGCGGACTGGGTACAAAGGATACTATCAACTCTGGTCCACAAGCTATCGGACTTCAGGTCAAGGAGAAGAGGCTTGCTTCTGAAGTCGGCGAGGTTGATATGCAGGAAGTTGATGTTGAGATACAACCCCAGGTTGAGGAGTCCGAAGATCAATTAGCCCTCCGAGCTCTACTTGCAAGCGCTGCCGGAGAGGGCAACGAAGATTTCGCCAGCCGTACAGCCACCATCCCCGTTACTGAGGACGAAGCGTTCCGGCAAGACATCGACGAACTCCCAGAGCCTGCCACTCTCGACGATTACACTGACATGCCTGTTTCCGAATTCGGCGCCGCCATGCTCCGTGGAATGGGCTGGACAGGAGATGGAAAGGGAAAGAAAAACGTTCAGCCTTGGCTACCCCAGTCTCGCCCGGCTCTCCTCGGCATTGGTGCGAAAGAGAAGGAGGTATTTGACGATGGAAGCAGGAAGAAGCTCTTCGGGAAACCTGACAAAAAGTACATCCCCGTCATCAAGAAGGAACGACCGGCTGGTAGCTCTGCTTCTTCGAAGAACCGTACTCCTTCACCAAGCCAACACTCAGGCTCCCGTCATAAAACGCGTTCCCCTTCCCCTATACGCAAGGACGGGATACCTCGTGATGATGATCGGAGAAGAGACAGAGAGGATGATAGGAAGCAGGACCGGGATAGGAATGATGGGCGCAGAAGGGACAGGGACAGCGATCGAAGGAAGGGTAAGGATCAGGGTAGCGAACGGAGGAGGCATAGGGATGATGACGGGGATAGACGGAGGGAACGGGATGAAGATGGGCGACGGGATTCAAACAAACGAGATCGCTCAAGAAACCGACGCGAGAGGCGTAGTGATAAGAGAGATTAAATACCCTTGCGTCAAGGTAAATACTCTCTCTTGCCGTATGGAATGTACTTACGCATCTTCGTCACGTAAGAAGTGTTAGGACAGAGAATGCAGGTGTTGACTTCTCGTGCCTCCTGGTGGAAGTGTACTTCCTCGCATCAGAGACTTGGGCGGAGCCTTCGCCAGCCCTTTTGGTCAAACCTGAAGACTCCATCTCTTTGTCGAAGAGGACGGCACTTGAGGCTTGACGAATCAACGAAAGCTTGAGTCAGGTTTGCATCATGAAAGCCCGGATAGCACTGGTAGACACGTTTCCAGAAATCAATCTGGCCTCACTTGCGTTCGTCTTCGTATCAAGACAATCGTTTGGTACCCTTTCCCTCATCCTGGTATGTCCGATCCCGATCAATATGCAACGGCAGCCTCCTGTCAACGAGTCGCGTCCCGCCTCGCAGGTTACTTCTAAATCAAGCTGCGATGATACATCGACATTTACAATCGCGGCCTCAAGGCCTCATGTCTTGTGCCCCCTTTACGCATGGCAGCTGGACGTCAGTCACACACCCATAAAGTCGCCTCCCTGGCCAGATATCTCGGCCCCTCTTCATGACTCCCGCCCATCATCTCCATCCTCCCAGATAATGACTTCTTCGGCCCCCACTTGTACGTTTCGATCTCACACCGTTACACCCTCGCTGTTGACAGGTATCAGCATCGCAAAAGGCCACCTGGCAGACCCTCCTGACACTAGATCCGAGGTCTGATGATTTTGTGCATTTGGCAAAACAACTCTTGAGCGATCAGAGGCATCGTAAATTCGAGGTCTCTAAACTTTCCGAGGATGAAGCTCTCAAGCTCATTGAGCTTATGGAACCAACGGTAAGTCTTGCCCCGTGTTCTGAGATTGGGAGATTAACCCCCTACAGATCCTTCAGCATGCGAACATCCCTGGCGATCTCAAAGGCACTGCGTTCACTATGCTTCGGAGGCTATGTGGTACATTCGGGAGGCTGCCAAGGTCTTGCCTGATCAACGAGGATTTCAAGACACAAGAAGAGATACCCTTCGCAACACGTGGATATACCGACCTGTGGAAACGAGATTGGAATAGAAGAAAGGTAGCAGTCAAGGCGTTGAGGTTCGCTCCTGACGATGATAGAAATAAAACAACGAAGGTGATGGCTTTCTTGGTCGGCCGATCTCCCGGGATCCCACGGGGAACTCACTTTCGTTTACAGAGGTTTTGTAAAGAAGTATTATTGTGGAAACTCTTGACCCATCCGAACATTCTTACATTCTACGGAGCTTCGACGAAGCAGAACCAATTCTGTATGGTATCTCCATGGATGGAGAATGGCAACATTCTCAATTATACGAGGAAGGCTCCCGAGGCCAACAGACTAAAATTGGTGAGTAGCGACGAGCAATAGACCAACGGAGAGTCTGACAGCCATTGGCTTGCAGCTGATCGACGTAGCGAGTGGTCTCAAATACCTTCACCGGATGAATTTGGTGCACGGGAACATTCGAGGGGTATGTCTTGCTGTCATGATTGCCAATTGTAATACCTCGTTGAAAACCTCTGTAGTCAAATATTCTAATAAGTGATGATGAACCTCCACGAGCTCTTCTGGGGGACTTTGGCCTGAACACAATTATATTCGATCCTTTCTCGTTGACAAGGGCATCCATCAATTGGACCGCACCAGAGCTTTTGACCCCTGATAGTACACTCTACCAACCCTCTGTTGAGAGTGATATCTACGCACTGGCCATGGTCATCTACGAAGTAAGTATTAGTTGTCCTCCCCCGGTGGGAGGGTCTGACCAGGACCAGGTGCTCACCGGAACACCTCCGTTTGCAAGAAGAGGAAAGACGGAACTGGCTTGTAAGGTTGTTCTCGAAAACGAGCGACCACCCAGACCAAGGGATTCGGAGAAATTGGGGTTTACCGACAAGGTTTGGGGAAGTTTGCAGAGATGTTGGGACAAGCAATCCTCTGCACGACCGACGGTTGATGCAGTTTCCGCTTGTCTCAAACAAGCAGCGGAGACTTGGGTAGTAGATGTTCCTGCGTTCATGCTTGCCAGTAAGGCTGGGGTAGATCAGGTGATGGGTATGAAGGAAGACCAGGCGAAGGATTTCGCAGACAGGCTCGACGAAGTGCGTCTCCGCGAGATCTACTCATAACCTTCGATTGGAGTTCTGATTCCGACTTTTCATTTCAGACACTCGACCAGATTGGTATCAGTCAGAGCTCGGGGAAGACATACTTGAAGTATCTCCAGAGGTTATGCGGCGCGTCCGGTGTTTTGCCGGCCTCATTTATACTCAAAGACGGGTTCGATCACATCGAACCACGGCCGTTCACGAGCGGCGGGTTCGCAGACGTGTACAAGGCGACGTACAAGGGCCAGCTAGTAGTGGCGAAGGCTCTTAAGACCACAGCCGTGGACGATCTTGAGAATGTGCACAAGGTCAGCGGCTTTTCTGTACGGTTGTACCCAGTCTACTTACGGCACATTTTCAGCGCTTTGCGAAAGAGGTTGTAGGATGGAAATGGCTTCGACACGAGAACATCCTACCATTCGTTGGGGTCACGTCTATACCGCCGCCGTTTTCAATGATCTCTGCCTGGATGGAGAATGGAAATATCATGAGTTTCATTAGGGCCAATCCGGAACAAAATCCGTTCACCCTGGTAGGTATACCTTGTTCTGTATCAAACAATACTGATTCGCGACCTAGCTTGTGGATGTGACCAATGGTTTACAATACCTACACCAACACGATTTCGTCCATGGTGACCTCAAAGGGGTGAGTCAGTCATTACGACCATAGTATGAAATTGGCCTAAGTTGTCCGGTGACGATGATTTACAGGCCAACATCCTCATAGATTCTGAACGCCATGCTTGCCTAGCGGATTTCGGGCTCGCCGCGATCATAGAAGATGCGAGTTCTGTCGATGGACCTAGCACTCATAAGGCAGGAGGCACAATTCGGTGGATGGCGCCGGAGATTCTGGACCCTGATAGATATGGATATGTCAAACGGGCTCGGAGGAAGTTGCCGTCAAAGAGCACGGATATATATGCCCTTGGTATGACTATCCTTGAGGCGCGTATAGGCTCACCACTACTGCTGCTTCTGTCACGTAACAACACTTTCCCTCTGTAGGTGGTGACAGGCCGGAGACCCTTCGAGCATGCCAACCCGGATGCTGCAGTCATACAGAAAGTCCTGAGTGGAACTCGGCCCGACAGACCTATAGTGGGGTTCTCAGATGGGTTGTGGGCGCTATTGATCGAAACCTGGCTTGAGGAATTTGAATCCCCCGACTCGCCATCCGTACGCCCAGATATTGCCAGCATTATCGAACGGCTGCAGGAAGAGGCGGACAATTGGAACCCAACGAGTAGACTACTGGCCCCAGCAATCCCGATGGAACGAAAAGCGAGTTGTATGTTTTCCATTTCCTCAGAAATTACTCATGGATAGCTTACCCGATCATCACAGCATCAAGTTCCATGGAATCCGACGGGTTTCCGGATCAACTTGTGGGGCATACGGGTTTGTTTTCCATCGTTACGCTCGTGAAGGAATACATTCTTACCACGATTTCCAGGAGACGATTTTGAGGATGTCGGGCTGCATGATGGTGGAATATTCGACGCCGACTTGAACGATATCCTGAAAGGTATCGATGTCTGCATTGGTCCTGAGCAAGTCTACGATCACCTTGGTGGTCGGGATGTCCCTATTTTGGATGAACGAGCGTCGCCGAGTATTGTGCCTAGAGAAGAGGCGGGGTCCACCGTGCCACCATCACCAGCCGGTTTACCGCCCCTCCCTCTGATCCCTCCTCATCAAAGCACCTCGACACACCAGCGAATGAAGAAGAAGAAGAAGAAGAAGGGCGTAGGTATGGTGTGGAATAAGCTGAAGAAGTTACTTACGGGGAAGTCTGAAGAAGACCAACCACCGCCCAAACTTTCAGATAAGCTTTCCCCCGAGCGTGATGATGAGGTCAAGTGGTACGAATCGCTGTTCTCGAAGCCGCAGAAATCCGCCAAGACGAGAAAATAAATGTAGTTCAGTTCTTTTTTCATCCTTGCTGCAGTATTTATGGTTGTACGATTATCTATCGTAGTGATTATTTATTTTCGTTTCGGTTGCTGGTAGTCAACCCTTCGACGGTTACAGTCCTCGCTTGAAGTTGAAGTGAAGCCAGCGCTACGTCGATTAGAAACACAAGCCCTATAAGGCATCGAGAGAATATGACACTGTAGAGAGGTTAAGGCCGACATTAGGAGTACACTAGAAGATACAACAAGGTATCACAAGTCTAAAACGTAAGAATGCACGGAAAAAGAAGTATAACAAAGATACTAAGATGGACGTGTATATCACCGCCCTAAGGTGTCAAGAATCAGTGAGGCATGATAGGGCGGGTGGTAACCAATACCGAGCTGTATGATAGTGGGGGTGGATGTGGTAGCTGAATATCCAAGCCAGGACTTGGCTGAGTTGGCGGATTCGTCGTCCTCGGACTGGTTTCAACCAGCTGTGATCGAGGAAGCGTGCCAATGGCCACGGCCTCAGTGTCCTGCAACCTTGCATTTGTGGCCGTTCCCAAATCAACAGCCAAAAGCTGGCTATAATTCGGTGGGCCGCCTTTAACTTCGTACGCTGGGAGAATGTCTTTCTCTGTCACGTCCCCGTTGGTGTCGTCAGGGTCTGGTCCACCCAGCCGGCGACCTTCGGAATCGGTGTCTATGGCACGGGTCCGCCCTATCCTCTGTCGGTCAGGCGGGATGGGCGTCAACCCACTGCCTCGAGATCGGAGGTTTGGCCGCATTGACCAAGGAGACAAGTCCCTTCTTTGCCGAGGAGCTTCGATAAAAGTGAAGAAGTCTCGAAGCGGTCTGTTACGATCCCGAAGGAATCGTACCCTACATACGCGACCCCAGCAAATTAGTATTGGCGTCTGCGAACCCTTGAATTGGACCTCACCTCCATATGAAGATGGAACAAACGACGATCGCAGCGACAGCGACAAACACCCATTCTAAGATGTTCTGAAATCGTGACAAGCATTTTCAAACCACTGTCTAGGGGGTAGCAGTTGGACTTCCGACCTTGATCGTCATAAGGCTTTCGTTTGGTGAGGTTGTACCCATCTCCCTGGCTCCGATTGATTGCAGGATCGCCGATGCTTTGCTGTCGGCGACGATCAACATCGAGAGGGCCAGTGGTTTGAGGGAAACAGTGACCAGGTAGGATTGAGCTTGTGCTAGCATTTTGAGCGATTGTGATCCACAGCTGGAGTGGCCAAGATGGTTTGGCGTTATCTGCCACTCCACCGCTGGTATACAACTCCGTCATTGTGATTACGTTGGCTGGAACCCCACACAAACTATAAATGCATGGCGGCGATCCGGTCCGGCATCTCCCACCTGTCCCTCTGGCGGAGAGCGGACTGTAGTTGAAAGCGTCCAAAACCCCCACTGTCGACGACTGGTGTCTCTCCTGCGGGCCCGGTAAGCCCTCCGGGGTCGACGAGGCCATAAACACGTTCAATGGCCATTCATCTGATCTGCCTCGCTCGCGCCCATATTTATTAGAGGCGCCACGAGTCCATTAAAATCCATAGAACTCGCCCTGTCATTCAGTGCTGGATTCTCACTGCGATTCTCTGTGTTACTTATCTTTCGGGACCGATAAACGAGGACAGGATACAAAGGTAGTAGTCTTTCATTCACCTCTCACATCGTCCCTGCCTCTAACCAAGTCCACCGAGAGGGTTTCGATAGACCCTTTCAACACGTTGCCGCCGAGTCGATCATCAAAATCCTTGGGTAAACCCAGACTCCAGGAACCTCCCGGCCCACAAAAATCCATACCCCGTCCCCCTTGAAGTTCCTCCGTGTATGCCGCCGATGGAGATCCGTCGTACTCGCGACATCAAAACTTTAGAGGGACGTGCATACCCCGGGAACAAAAGACATCCGTAGAATCGCGGCTGCACGGCTATCGGTAGAGCATTCAAGGCCATATCTTATGACCCTCACCTGGTATCGCCGTCCCTGGGATCATGATTTCGTGGTGCAGCATGTACTCTGTCCCAGCTCCGATCACTGGCAAGTGATCACCCACCTTCCGTCCTTCCCGAGGAACTCACCACCAACATTGTGTTTGACCACTTCCTCCACGGAAATGAAGGAGAGCTCAAATGCCTGCTGAGGGTAAATTGTGGATCATTGGAAACGACGATGCCGTCGGCATTGGTGCTTTAGGTATTACTGCCGGTCTCATTTCCGAGGAGGTTCAGTTCACCGCTCACTCTGTACCCTTTGAGGACACTTCCCTGTTAGCCTAAAGCGTGAGGACTGGATCCACATTATCCGCCCGACCTGAGGGTTACCACGAATGGCGACGTCTTGGTTCGCCGTGCTATTCAGGGATCCTCAAGCACCAGGGACTTCGAGATTCGCCACTTTAGGTGCTCCGAAAACTCCCATGGTCATCGATCTGTGACTGCTGACCCTATATCCACAATCTAGTTCGCCGCCATACCCGTTCGGCTAACTCGAGAGATGGCCGACCCAATTACCGACTCGGTTTCTCAACGGGACAAGAGAAATTTACAAGGTGTATTTGCAGACGTGCTCACTGGTCGCTTTGTCGCAGGTATACCCAGCCCAGCCCACCACCCATTCCATCCGACTGTCCATCGTCCCAGAAACCGTTGTCACCGGACCACCAGCTTGTTAAAACTGAACCTTGAGACTATTCCAGGTGGACCGGCATATGTTTCATTTTGCGCGCCTCATTCTGGAAC
>Ga0307512_10006378_pt1 | contig 11955 bp, 13 predicted proteins | sample 14_EM_MG_FD_200267 | JGI IMG/M metagenome (GOLD analysis project Ga0307512, IMG submission 200267) | Populus trichocarpa ectomycorrhiza microbial communities from riparian zone in the Pacific Northwest, United States - 14_EM | ecosystem: Host-associated > Plants > Roots > Unclassified | place... | reverse complement strand
AAAACCCAAAACTCCAGCATAAGGATCCAATTGAGAGAGAAAAACTAATTGAGGACAAGATTGATACTCGCCAAATAGTCTGGAGGTTCGCCTTATGATTTAAATGTAGGGGCCCACCATCGTCAAAAGTCCAGCCTTACACGGTTTACCCATTCGTGGAACGCCAGTTGGCAACAAACCCCCACCCGGCAAGACAATGATGCAATATAAGGGTGTGTTTATATGGTTGAAGTTGAGTTTGGTGAATAGTTTTTAGGCTCGGCTTGGTGGTTGGTTTGGTTTAAGGTTCAGGTTTTAGATTTTAATTGGGTTATTGGGTTTTGACCAGGTTATCGGGTTTTGATCGGGTTATCAGGTCGTTCGGGTCAAATTTTTTAAAAAAATCAAAATGACGTCGCTTTAATAAAAAAAAACAAAAGTCAACGAGTTGTAACCGAGTTTTTGACCTGGTCTTGCCGGGTCGCCGGGTCCACCTCTCGGGTCACACCGGGTTTTTCATTCTCTTATTTTTTTTTTAGTCTGGCCTGGTTTCAGTTTCAGGTCGGTCAGATTCCGAGTTGACCCGTTGAGTCATGTTTCAAAACTATAGTTTTGTGTATGAAATTTATTAAAATAATTTATAAAAAGACAAAAATAATTAGTTTTTATAGGTAATACTTAAATTTCATACATAATTTAATTATATCCAATTTCATTCTCAACTTCAATCACGAAAATAAACACACTCTAGCAAGACTTTTTGCCCTCACTCTCTCTCTCTCTATCTTCAAACGACTCTTTCTTCCTACTTCACCTACATCAACCGACTTACCTTTTCTTTCTCTTGAAACACGATCAATTTCAATTCTTTTCTTTCTCAATCCTTTTGAACTCTCTTTCCCATGGCGACCCTTTTCAGTTATGCTCATTCTTTTCATGTTCGTCACCACAAGTTTCCATTTTTGTTTTTGCTGTTCTTGTTTGTGCTGATAGAAAGATGTTCTGGGTTTGGAACATTCGGTTTTGATATTCATCACCGGTTTTCTGACCCGGTTAAAGGGATGTTTGGTGTTGATGGATTGTTGCCAGTGAAAGATAGTGTTCCATATTTTCAAGTTATGGCTCAACGTGATAGAGTTATTCATGGCCGTAGATTGGCTACTAGTACTGGCGGTGATAATAAAAATAATAAAACACTACTTACTTTCTATTACGGGAACGAGACTTATCGGATTGATGGTTTGGGATTGTAAGTTCCTCTCACTTTTAGTTGAGTGTTTTTTTTCCCAAAGTTTTTGTTGTGTTTGGCTGCTGGGAAAGAAAAGAAAACGAAAGGAAAGGGAAAAGGAAAAGGAAAAGGTAACAGAAGGAACAGTTGTGTTTCCTTGTATAGCAACGGCCTATTTGGTTACATGTTTTCTTGTCCTTTTGAGCATCAACTCCTATTAGGAAAAGAAAAGAAAAAAACCTCCAAGTATTTGCTTTCATTATTTTTCTTTTTTTATTGAAATTAATTCTAAGGCTCAATTTTCTTGGCAACCAAACATGGGATTTAGGTTATTACGTGTATTTAGATGATTATTATTCTGGCTAATCTGTACTGTGTTTGTTCAAATTGTTTCAGTTTACATTATGCTAATGTTTCGGTTGGAACACCAAGTGTGTCATTTCTTGTGGCCCTAGACACTGGAAGTAACCTCTTGTGGTTGCCATGTGATTGTTCCAGTTGTGTGCATAGCCTAAGATCACCATCAGGAACGGTAGGTCAATTATTTTGAATTTTCTAGTTGATTCTAGTTCAATTGAGAACTTAATTTGATTTTGACATCAGCACTGTTGAGAATGCTTATGATTTAAGTTGTTGACGCTTGAATTCTCTTTGAAGTTAAGCTGTCAATTTTTTGGTGTTGCTGTTTGACTGATGATGAATGCTTGCTCTGAGTGATTAGAGAATCCAGTTCTGCATCCTAGATTGCAGATAATTTTTAGCCACGAGTGACGATTTATCACCATTTGAATTTGGACTCTACTAACTGGAAAATTTTCAATTCAAATGAAATCTTGAATCAGCTGTTGTGGTGATTACATCTACTAATTTGATCGTTTATGATACTAGCACTTCCACAATTACCAACTTAGTTTTTTTTCTAAACAGGTAGACCTCAATATCTACAGTCCGAATACATCTTCAACAAGCGAAAAGGTCCCTTGCAACAGCACCTTGTGCTCACAAACACAGCGTGATCGATGCCCTAGTGATCAGAGCAATTGTCCTTATCAAGTTGTATATCTTTCTAATGGCACTTCGACAACTGGGTACTTTGTACAGGATTTATTGCACCTGATCAGCGATGATAGTCAATCAAAAGCTGTTGATGCAAAAATTACTTTTGGGTAGGTAATTTCCACTTGGCTGTTATAAATCAGGAAATGCATTTCAGACCACCCACATGGATTTTGGAAATGGCATGATACCCAAGTACCTTGATAGTGAATATGATAGAGTTGTTAGCCCTTGGTTTTAATTGGAGAACCTGGAGTAAGATTGGATATGGTTAACCCCAAGTACCAAAGTTCTTTCATATGGATTTTGGTGATGTGAAAGATCACTTGTATGTGAGAAACCACACTAGATGTCAGTCATGTGCTATCAGAAACTTGAGGGCGTCTGGTGCATGTATTCTTTCTTTGATGGACTGGAATCATTTCTCTCATTTCCATAACCTTGCTCCTCATTCTTAATTTTTTTTCAAAATCTGTTCAGCAATTTTTACATATAAATGTGCTATGCTTTTGCAGTTGTGGTAAAGTTCAAACGGGTTCTTTTTTGACTGGTGGAGCTCCCAATGGCTTGTTTGGACTTGGCATGTCTAATATATCTGTGCCTAGTACTTTGGCACATAATGGATATACTTCTGGTTCATTTTCCATGTGTTTTAGCCCTAATGGGATTGGTAGAATCAGTTTTGGTGACAAAGGAAGCACAGGCCAAGGAGAAACGTCTTTCAATCAAGGGCAACCACGCAGGTACTCACTTCTTGAATCTTGATGTGCAGACTTTTTCTTTTTTATCTGCCTTCCATGCCTGTTGTGCTTATTTTTTGAAAACTTGTTACCAGTTCGCTTTACAACATCAGCATCACTCAAACAAGTATTGGTGGACAAGCTAGTGATCTTGTTTATAGTGCAATTTTCGATTCCGGTACCTCGTTTACATACCTGAATGATCCAGCTTATACACTTATAGCGGAGAGTGTAAGTAGTTTTAGTAGTGAGTCTTGATATTTGCTTGACTTCCTACCTTTTGTGTACTTATTACTTGTGCTATTTTTGCAGTTCAATAACATGGTAAAGGAAACTCGTCACTCATCTACTGAAGTCCCATTTGATTATTGTTATGATATAAGGTCATTTATATCTGCACAAATTCTCCCGTTTTCGTGTGCTTTGTGTTCTGTAATCCTGCAGGCACTGACTTCCAATTTAAATGCAGTGCTAATCAAACTGAGCCGAAAATTCCCGCAGTGACTCTAGTAATGAGCGGTGGAGACTACTTTAACGTAACAGACCCCATAGTACTAGTTCAACTTGCGGTAAGCATGCCTCCATTTGTCTGTCTGATATCTTATTCCTGCTTCTTGGAAAATAAGTTTGTTCTTGGGAACTGCAGGATGGTTCAGCTGTATATTGTCTTGGTATGATCAAGAGTGGAGATGTGAACATCATTGGACGTGAGTATCTTACTATCTATAGTTTTCCTTATTTTTGGAATTTATTCTTCATTACATTTGGTACTGTTTCTTAATTTGTTAATTTATGGATTTTTTGTGTTGGGGGATGTTTCTGTTGAACCATAATTTCTTTAATCTCATGCTAGACAAATAAGTTTTGCAAAGTGTGAAAGTTGGTTAGTTTTTGTTTCTTAAGATTAACACTATTTTTTAAGATAAGACTTGGAAACAATAAACAAAATTTTGAATTAGCAAGTCTAAACTTGGCATCAATTTCTTAATGTGTGCAGTGAGAAACTGTTCCTTACATTATCAAAACTTATCTCCTTGCAGAAAATTTCATGACTGGTCATCGCATAGTTTTCGATCGTGAGAGGATGATTTTGGGTTGGAAGCCATCTAACTGTGAGTATCTTTCCCGTTTTGGATTGGATCTCTAAAATCAAACACCATTTTTCCTCTTCCTTTCGTTACTAGTTGTTCTACCTAATGAAATTTCTTTTTGTCCCCAGGTTATGATAACATGGATACCAACACTCTGGCTGTATCCCCAAATACTGCAGTACCTCCTGCTACTGCAGTTAACCCAGAAGCCAAACAAATACCAGCATCATCACCTCCTGGTGGGAGTCATTCACCACGGTCCAAACCGTTTAATTTCACATTAATGATGACACTAGCTCTATTCTTTGCTATTGTTTGATTTTTTTCTTTTTCTTAGTGTTCACAACTTCAGGCATTCGTTTTCCAGTTATTGTATACACCAAGATGGAAGCATTTTTGGCTTCCTCTTATTTTTTATTCTTAGTCTTAGATCATAGTAAACATGACTCGATGCTGGGGTTGTAAATATATTTTGATTATAAACAGACAATTGATATGATACAGTTACAAGATTACATTCTGGTTATAGCTCACAGTGCACTTCTGTATCGTTCATGTCCCATTTCTCTTTCTGAGAGTTAGCATTCGTCCTTCCAATCGACTTGTCTTATTCAATGTTTGTTCAACGTACCAAAACTAGCTGTCACCCCACCAGTCGTAGGAGATGTAAGGATTGATACATAAACTAACTTTTTATTCGATTGATAATCATATAAAGCTGAAGAAATTTTAGCCATTTGCATCAAGATCAAACTTCCTTCTTGCATGTGTGCTTCCGGAGGTGAGAAGAAAAATACTCATAGCAGCTAACCCAAAGGAGGCCAGAAAGCTCAAAAGGCCGGGCCACTAGCAAACCCATAAATAAGCATATTAGGAAAACAACCTCTTTTCGTTCTTTTATTCAACTTTCTTGCACTCTATGAATAATCTGTCAACTCTCTTTGAAATGCAATCTACGGATAGTTAGTCCTCTATCCTGAATAGATCTTACAAGCTCCAAACATGAAATACGATCCTAAACACGCTTCCACAGGCATGATAAGGAAACTCTACCAGCCAAAAAAATGGGGGGCAAAAGCCTTCCATGAGTTGCAACGATATGAGCAGACTGAATTGCCTTCACTTCCCATCTGCTCTTGCACAACATTGCGAGCAGAAAAGAAAAATAATCTCAAATTCTCTACTATTCATTTTTTCAAAACTTTGGCCTTCTTTGCTGATTGAACCAAGGTTGAGAGCTCAGGCTTCTCCGTTTCTTTCAACCCTTTAGGCTGCAATTTTTTATCCTTGGTGTTGGAGGACGACTGAACTTGCTTGGACTTCATCTTGATGGATCTTACCAATGTTGATAACTCGTACTTCTCTTTCCTTTCTGGCAAACCATCGGATATCATATACTCATTTCTGTCCATTGCAGGATCATCAGATAGCAACTGAGCTTTTTCAGCCTGTTTCTCATTCTCTCCTTCCACCAATTGTTGCTCACCACTCTTCTGTGGTTTCAGTGCCAGCTGCCTTGCATAGACTGCACTCCTGCAACACCAAAAACAGATTTTAGTTACAGTACAAGAGGCAGGCTATTAAAACCTTCCAAATCAGTAGTGGAGGACAACCAGTTTGCAATCAATAACATTGGAATAATCATTAGCATACTTGGGCACAAGCAAGCAGTTTGATCAACACACATCACGAGACCATGTCCAGTAGCTTGAAGAAATCAAGTAGTACAGAGGAAGTACCTTTTGAACTGTGGATCTGTGGGATCCAATGCAAAGAGAGGTGAAGTGAAAAGAGCAGAAAACCGAGGGTCATCCAAATTAGAAGTGGGTATTTTGTCCTCATCAGGAACTTCTTTTCCCTTTTTCCCTTTTGCCTTTTTAGGTTTTAAATTATATCCCTTCAGACCTTTTTTGCCCCCCTTATCATCAGCAAGTAGTAACTCGAGCTCTGCTTTGCTTGCCTCTGCCTCCCTATCTGTATCCTGAAGTTGCTTTTCTTCTTTGTTTTTCTTACCTTGGTAGTCCTTGCTGTTAACTTTTTTGACTGATGGCTCTTCAATAAAGAAGTCATCTGGTTGTTCTATCCCTTCCATTCCTTCTTCATCAGTATCACTACTGTCCTCTTCTGAAGAATACTTGGATTGATTTTTTCGAGCCTTCTTTTTCTCACGCCTTTTCCTGAGATATGCCTCCCAAACAGTTTCTGATTTTTTATCCTTCTTTTCTAGGATACGCTTGCTTAAATCCTCTAAGCCAGTATTGAAAGTAACCTCCATATCCTGACCCTCCTCTTGGTCTTCATCTGAACCATCACCAGACTGGATTAAAGCACGGTACTTGTCTCGTTTCTTATGCTTTTTATCTGATTCATCTTCCATGTCATTATCAGCTTCATCATTGTCAGTTTCACTCTCATCAGAAGCTAGAAACTCCTTCAACTCCAATTCAGCTAGCTATATGAAAAAAGACACCGTGTCACTATAGAAGCAAAAAGAACATACCAATTTAACAACTCGAAAGCTTTTCTATCAAGTTGAACAGAGCATTATATTGATTCCCACTGTTTCTGGCATGCAAATTTGTCTTTGATTTACTAATTGTTGCTTCTTTCACATATCTTATGACAAGGGCTTTCATCAATGCTGAGTTATAAATGCAAATATATGATTTCAGAAGATGGTTGAACATAAACCAAGAACCACATGACTTTCAGAAAATGGTAAAATATAAGGAATATATATTTGCAAACCAGTAGATCCAGAGTACAGGCAGGAAATTGGCATTCCTTTACATTTTTACTTACAATTTTTAATTTTAATCGAGTATATTCATTAAAGAAAATAAAAATCAAGTAGCATCTCAAGTCAGACAGCGAAAGAATGCACTTTCTATTACTCATTCCAGTCAAATATATGATTATAAAAATTCACAGGGAGTATCCAGCACAAGTGAAGAGGTAGACTCGGATCAAGCTACCTACCTGGTCAGCATTAAATTTTTGTTTCAAGGTCTTCACACGCTGTGGTTCATCTTCATCCCAAGAAACAGGAATGTTACTGTGCTGCAGTGCTTTAGTATGGAAATCCAGCCCCTCATAGCCCAAAGGCGCCTGAGCAAAAAGTGTAGATCATAAGCACCAGTAGTTTCGGCCTCCTTTTTTATTGCTAAATTATTTAGAATACAAAATTTCAAATGCAGGAGAAAAAAAAAATCTTTTCGCTTCTGCAAAATGTACTTTTAATTTGTGCACAGAATGGTCCCTATAGAAACAAATTTCCTGGCCTTGGATGCATATTTGGCCATGTAAGACTCTGTCAATGCACATGCAATTATCATGATTACAGAAACCCATCATCAATAGAGAATCGAAACACATATACCTCTGTGGCAACATCACGAGGTGGGTGTTTAAAATCCATAGAGTCAGGAATAAATCTGAGATCAAGCACATTGGAAGATCTTTCAAACTCAACTCCATCACAAGATTTGTAAAGATAATCTGCTGTTGCAACTGAATCACATTCCACCACAGCATAGTAGTACCTGAGGAGAATGGCACACACAATAAATCCATAATCAAAGAAGGAAAAACGGGGGTGGCAGTCGAATGTACTGAACAGTCAGCGCACTGCGTGTTAATGGAGGCAGCAACCACAATTTTGCATCTAGATTGGGCAAGTACAGATTAGCCAAAGACATCGTTGCATATATATTGGGAAAGTACAGATCAGTCCAATTTATATTTCAAAAGAGAAACAATTACGAACATGATATACTAAAAAGTCACCATTAGCACACAAGATGCCTACAAATGACATTTAAGACCAATTAACTTGCAGCTTGGTGGTGCTCTTACATAAGCAAGATGGGTTAGGTCTCAGATTCAAGTCTCACCTTTGTCAAACCTCTAATAAAATCAGAGCCACCCATAAAAAATGATGTTTAAGAGAAATACAATGTCACAATATCATTCCCAATAGAATACATGAGTGGCAGGACATATAAAACTGCCTAAGCAGTAAAAAAGTTCTGCTATAGGAAGAGTGGCAGCCAAAGATGCATAATGTGCTTCATTCTAATAAAATACATAACAAACTTGGCAGAAAGGAAGGTCCAGGGTCTTTTCCTTCAATAGACCTGATTAAATTAGCCTTGTAAGCAACATGCTTCAGTAGAAATTTCTGTGCACCTTATCTGAACGGTTAAACATGAGGTCACTTGTGGAATAAAATGTACAAGCCAGTGATTAATTGGTTATTTTTATGCTTAGCTGTCTTCCTTTAAAAGACCCAGGTTGGAGAAGGATTAGGCTCAATGATGTTCTTGAAAACTTTTAGCAGGAAGAAATGTGTAGAAAAAGACACACGATTACCTTAGCCTACTTTTCTCATAAGCACGCAGCTTGTCATAGTCAATCTCATCATTGTCATCATCATCTTCATCGCTTTTCTCATTTTCATCATCGAATAAGCCAACAGGGCCACGGACTTCTTCCTCTTTCATACGCTGAAGTCCAAATTCAGATGGGTAGACACTGACAGACAAAATTTGTCCTCCTTTTGGAAGAAATGAGCGTAATACAACGAATAAGTCAACCGCCTAGATTTTCAAAGAAAAAAGTCAGTTCAAGGGTATACCATACAAATACCTAGACGACAACAAAGTAAACCATGGAAGGATATAAACCGAAACTTATGCATAGAGCTCATTACAATAAGACAAGGCCCTCGTTACTAATAACATACTTATTCTTGCAAGCCCTCAGTCACAATTTCATTTTCACCTTTTAAAAATACTCTTGCATAATTGAAAAAGAAAGATGGGGAAGGCTAGCTGTCATGAGCAGGATATTTATTACAGCTCATGAAAGAACAAGAGATATGAAAAACCTTTCACGTATTGCCTAATATGTAAGAATTATAGGTGTATAGAGCTCAAACACACATAATTGCTTTCAATGACAAACATAATGGCTATTTCCAATTTTAAGTTCTCCATATTTAAAGTCCTTTGAACAGGTGTAAGCAAAACTCAGCCCCAGACCTCTCAACAGCAAAGTGACTGAATACCCTATTGAGAAATTATCCTAGCTCATGATAATTCAAGGATGAAAAAATTTTCTTGAATACTCAATTTAGTTCCTGACAAACAGAAGGGGGGGAAATGAATGATGTTGTACACATGCACACTTCCATGTTGTAGTAAACTTAAAGATGCATTAAATTCTAGAAATTTGATAGCATTACCCTGACATGCCTCCAATCCATATTAACAACAGCAAGCCTCCGCGTTCCTTCTTCAATTACTGGTACATTTTCCACCTGTTGCATCCAGCAATCCAATACATAAAATACAGCCATTAAGTTCATTGTATAACAGGAAATCAAAGCAATAATTGGGCACATTTACTCTTCTGTATGTTCAATACTTCATTAGGTATCAAAAAGTATGAGGACAAACAAAACCTAGAATCATTTGGATTGTGTTTACCTGTGGAAAATCTGCAGATTTCCAGAAAAACTTAGAAATAGAAAATTAAAGAAAACAAGTTTACAAATTAAGAATGAAAATTGTTTTCTTGAAAACAAGTTTTTCTAATTCTCCACTTTTCCAGAAAATTGGAAAACACCAAAGTGGTTGTTTTCTAAATTCTTTAATATAAAAATACAGGAATTGTTTGGTTCACCTAATGTTTTACAGTCATTCCTTTAAATATTTTCAATTTAAGCCAAACATGACCCTTATTCTCTATTTTGAAAATTTTGTATTTAATGAACATGTTCTCTTTAGAATAAACCAAAAAACTATTTTCTAAAAGTAAACACAACCTTGATTCCCCTCCATTTCTCAACAGCCAAACAATAACAATAACAATAACAATTAACGTCAAAAAATTTAAAAATAAGATAACATCACATGCAATTCTGTACATTAAAAAAACTACTGCTAATTAACAATTTGGGATCAAAAGTACAAAAATTAAACCGTTGATACAATTTCTACTCCAGACTCCTACATTCATTCTTACAACCACCGCACATACCATACTTTGAAGTTCTTCATTGACTAAAAACCAGGAAACATCAGCACTAAAAAGCGTAAAAAAATTGACCTTTTCATACAATGTTCGATTCTACTTTCCTCCATCCTATCAACAACTAAGCAATACCACTGGTGGGAGTTTGCTACCAATTAACAAACACCTATAAAGATTAACATAAAAAAAAGAGCAATAACAAATAAGCCTTTACCACAACTTCCCTCTATTCTCTTAACAAAAGAACAATGCTAATGGTTATGAGTTCACTATTAATTTAAAAACAAGCAAATATCAGCACAAAAAGGAGTACCAACAAAAGAAACCCTTTAACACACATTTCCATTCTATTTCCCTCCATTTTCTCAACTACTAAACAGCATCATTGTCTAGAAACCTACTATAGTTAAAGATTCAAACTCCTTAAACTCAATTTTCATTCTAATTATCCCTCAGTTCTCTCAAAAACCAAAACAATAATAACAATTAACCCCGACAAAACAAAAAAATCAAAACCAACCTCAGCAAAAAGAAGAAGAAGAAATCATACCTCCACATTCTCCATATCCTCCTCCTCCTCATCACTACTACTACTACTACTACTACTCGTCTCCTCCTCTTCACTTCCACCCACATCATCATCACTCTCCGTCTCCAAATCCTCTAATTCATCACTCCCACTCTCTTCCTCCTCATCCTCCTCTTCACTACTCAAAACCTCTTCTTTTCTTTTCCTCTTCTTCAAACCTTCTTCTTCTTCTTCTTCGCTGCTCAAAACCTCATCTTTTCTCTTCTTCTTTGCATCTTTCGTATCTTCTTCTTCGATTCGGTAGTAATGACGAAGACTACTGTCAGTTTTTTGCCTCTTAGGTCTGCCTCGTTTATCTACCGGAGCAGACGATGTACCAAAATTCTTATCAGTGAACATACGATTGAACCGAGAGTCAATTGTCACTTTCGACTCTCTCTTCGGTACTCTCTGAAACCTCGGGTCTGTGTGTACGGATGCAAACCGTGGATCATCGATCATCTCGTTTTTGCTCTTGCTCTTCTTTTTCGAACCCATGATACAAGTTTCACGACAGAGGAGTGCGTGCGTGCGAGCGAGCTAGCGGTGGATTGCAAAACAGCGAATAGGAATTGTAGGTTGTTGTTTCTCTAAAACCCTAACCTGACGGGTTTTCTTTAGAGCCCAGTGTTGTGTTTGGGCTCCTACACAATGCTTGTGGGCTTATGGGGTTGCTAGACTTTGTCTTGCATTCAATGGTACATTATGTAATTCTACCATGTATAAAAAAAATACATAAATACCTTTACCCGACACCATTTTTTTTGTTTTACTTAGAGGTATTTAGGTTATTTTACTGTTTATAAAAACATTGAATGAGAAAAAAATACTTCCAAACAAATTAGTAATGACTTATCAACCCTGTGAAAATATCAAAATACTCATAATTCAAAGGTATTTATTTGTTTTTGGGAAGGACAAAATAGTCACCATACTATAATAGTGAATAGGAAAATATGACGGGGCTATAATAAATCTCTCATGCCTTTTAGTATATTTATTATTTGATCTCATGCCCTCAATTTTATTTTACAGAATGCACCTTTCAAGTTTAAAACTTTGATCATCATAATTTATTGTATACATAGCTTGTGCTACGTTACAGGTTGGACCATAACTTTTTTAAACATAAAAAAAGAATATACATACCACAAGAAACTCTTTGATAACCAGCCTAGCGGTTCAACCTTGAAACATCTAGACCCCACTCATTGTCTAGCTTGAACTTCAAATCAAACCATCTAAGGGTTGCCACAA
>Ga0307512_10006377_pt1 | contig 11956 bp, 9 predicted proteins | sample 14_EM_MG_FD_200267 | JGI IMG/M metagenome (GOLD analysis project Ga0307512, IMG submission 200267) | Populus trichocarpa ectomycorrhiza microbial communities from riparian zone in the Pacific Northwest, United States - 14_EM | ecosystem: Host-associated > Plants > Roots > Unclassified | place... | reverse complement strand
CCCAGGCGCAGGTGTACGGGGCATGGGGACACGGAGCCGAGGACGCGGCGGAGTTCCTGCTGGGAACAGGCCCCGGTCGCCACCTGATGGAGCAGGCCGACGCGACTGCACGGGCCCGCGCCCGTCGCACCCTGACGGAACATCTGCGCGACCACGAGGCGGCAGACGGCACGGTCCGGCTGCGCAGCACGTCGTGGCTGGTCACGGCAGATCGCCCGGCCGACCCATCGGACAGGCCGTAGACCAGCGGGTGCGTCTTCTCGGGTCTCGGCCGGGTTGCCCCTCTCTGCGGGCGCTGATCCCCACGAACGCCATACAGAACCCGGCGAGCCGGATTCGCCAACAGTGTCATTTGTTCGGCGAGGGTCTCTGCCGACGGCCCGGGCCTCCCCGCCCTGCGCCCGCAGGCGACGACGAGCCTCTGTCTGGCGCGCATTGGGGAGCTGCGCCGCCCTCGTCCCGCTCGGCACTCCAAGTGGCTTGCATGAGCAGCTCAGTTGCCCATTCGAGTGATCGCTGTGCATGCTCGCCGGGGGTTGTGGACTCTTTGTGGAATCTGAGCACGCAGACGGCCCCCCGGAGATCACTCCGAGGGGCCGTTCCAATCCGCTGACCTGCTACTAGGCCCGGTGGGCGCGGACGGTTTCGAACCGCCGACATCCGCCTTGTAAGGGCGGCGCTCTACCACTGAGCTACGCGCCCGGGACGAGTCGACAGCCTACATTGCCCGGGGCGGTGCCCGGCAAACCCGTTACCGGGGCGGAAGCCGGTCCCGATGCCGAGGCAGACGCCGGTCTCGACGCCGGTCTCGACGCCGATCCCGACACCGATCCCGGTGCCGATCCCGGTGCCGGTCAGGGTGCCGGTGTCGAGCCCGGGCCCGGAGCCGGCGCCCCCTCCCCCGCCCCCGCCATGCGGGGGTTTACCCCACCCCCGACCCGGGAGTGGCCCGGATCCCCCCGCGAGCCCCCGATCCGTACGGTCGAAATATGTCCGGGCCACATCGTGGGGCCGAGGGCGTTCGAATCTGGGGGAGTCCCGTCATGAGTGGTGTTCAGCGTCCTTCGAGCAAGCCGTCTTCGAGCAGCGGTGTCGGGTCTGGGGGCGGGCGGGGCGTGGGCGGTGGGCCGCGGCGTTCTCTGGTCGCGGTCGGAGTGGGTGTCGTGGCCGTCGGTGTGTTCGTCAGCGGGTGTGGGGCCAGTGCCGGGGACGACAAGGAGCCGGAGAAGCGGTCGTTCGCGCTCAGTGGGGGGACGTTGACCGTCGATTCCGACGACTCGGACCTTGAACTGGTCGCCGCGGATGTCGACAAGGTCCAGGTGACGCGCTGGTTCGAGGGGCGGGTCGCGATCGGCGGTGACCCCAAGGTGACCTGGGCGATGAAGGACGACACGCTCAAGCTCCGTATGCACTGCTCGGGTGTGGTCGCCGACTGCTCGGCCAAGCACCGCATCGAGGTGCCGCGTGACGTGGCGGTCGTCGTGAGGGGCGACGACGGCAGCGTGAAGGCCGACGGTTTCAAGGACTCGCTGAACATCCGCACGGAGGACGGCTCCGTACGGGTCGAGGACGTGGCCGGGGCGCTCACTCTGCGTACCGACGACGGTTCGGTCAGGGCGAGCGGCATCGACTCCAAGCGCGTGGACGTGAACACCAAGGACGGGTCGGTGCAGCTCGACCTCACCGCCGTACCGGACAAGGTCTCGGCGCGTGGCGACGACGGTTCCGTCACCATCGCGCTGCCGGAAGCGACGTACCGCGTCACCACCGGGACCGACGACGGCGGAGTGGATGTGTCGGTGCCCCGTGACGAGGGCAGCTCGCATGTGGTGTCGGCCCACACCAAGGACGGGAAAGTCACCGTGCGTACCGCGAACTAACCGGCCCGTGTGTTCGTCCTTACCTGGTGGGAGAATGACACGGGGCAGGACGGATGACAGCACGGGAGAGGGAAGTGACGGCGACACCTTCGCAGCCGTACACACTGTTTGTGCCATGCGCACAGCAAGTTCCTCGCCCCCGTGCCTGGTTCGGGCCCACGGGGGCGCGGAGTGCTGGCCGCGACCTGCTGGCCCTGGCCCTCCTTCCGCTCCCGCTGCTCGCGGTCGCGCTCACGCTGCCCGCCGCGTTCGCCGGCGGCGGCACCCGGCGGTGGTTCGGCGGGCGCTCCGAGAGCCAGCGGGCCGAGGCCCAGGCGGCGAAGGACGCCGCGGCGGCCGCGTTCTACGAGCTCGACACCGCGCAGCGCGATCTGCGGATCTCGATCGAGACGATCACGGCCGTCGACGACTCTCCCGCCGCCCGCCGCGCGGTCTCCGACTTCGACGCGCTCGGCAGCCGCATCGACGAGGCCAGTCGTACGTACATCGGCGCGGTCGACGCCCATGATCTCGACCGCGACGATCTTGAGGCCTCGGTCGCCGCCCACGCGCGTACCGAGCTGACGAAGGCCAAGGACGAGCTGGCCCGGGTCAAGCAGGAGCTGGACCGTTTCGAGCAGGGGCTCGGCCCGCTCCTCGGCAAGGCCGAGACGCAGCTGGCCCGCCTCGCCCCGGCCGTGGAGCGCGCCCGCCAGTCCCTGCTGGCCGCGTCGAACGCACTCGACGCCGTACGGGGAACAGAGCTCAAGGCCGACGATCTCGCCGCCCGGCTCGCCGCCCTCGCCCCGGAGCTGACCAAGCTGAACCAGGGCGCGGGGCAGCATGGCGTGCCGGAGACGCTGGAGCGCGCCGACCGGGTCGCGCGGGACGCCGAGGCGGTCCGCGCGGAGGCCGAGCGGCTGCCGGAGCGGGCCGCCGAGATCGACCGGCGCCTCGTCTCGCTGCGGACGCGCGCGCAGGCGCTCACCACGCGGTCCGGGCAGGTGGAGCCCGTGCTGAGCGAGCTGCGGCGGCGGTTCTCCGCCTCCTGCTGGCAGGACCTGCAGCATGTGCCCGACCAGTCCGCGGAGACGGTCCGGCAGGCCGAGCGGAAGCTCGCGGAGGCGCGGACCGCGCGGGACGAGCAGCGGTGGGCGGACGCCACGTCACTGCTGTCCACGGTCCGGGCGCTGCTGAACACGACCGACGAGGCCGTGTCCGCGGCCGGGGACCGGCTGCGGCGGCTGAACGAGGTGTCGAAGGACCCGCAGCGGGAGATCGACCGCACGCGGTTCGCGATCCGGGACGCTCAGCGGCTGGCCATGTCGGGACGCAATACGCCCGACCCGCAGCACGCGCGGCCGCTCGACGAGTCGGTGGCCCGGCTGGAGCGGGCGATCGGGACGTTGGAGGGGCGGCACCCCGACTACTGGCATTTCCTGACCGAGCTGGAGGCGGTGCGGGCGTCGGTGGGGCGGGTGGTTTCGCTGATTCGGGAGGAGCGTGGGGGCGGAGCGTGAGCGCTCCGCTTGCGGCCGGTGAATGACATGCTGGCCGGTGATTCACGTGCACGCCGGTGGGGGCTGGGTGCGCAGTTCCCCGCGCCCCTTAAGAAGCGCTGCCCCTTGCCCCGTACGCGGCCCCGTACGCGTTGACCCCACCCCAAGTGTTTGCGGTGTGGCCGTCCCGGGCGGATGCTGAAAGTACGTACGGCCTCCGCTCGCACCCGAGGAGGCGGACATGGCCACGCACGTACTGCGTACGGCGCCGAGGCGGCGGATCAGGCTTGATGAGCATCTGCCGGTCGATCACCGGCTCAGCAAGTTCTACCGGGTCGGCGCGGGGCTGATGGGTCTCGTGCTGCTCGCCTTCGGCATCCTGGGGCTGATCGACAAGGTCGGCTTCTTCGACACCGGCGGGGACACGGTCGCGGGGCTGAACACCAACGGCGCGCTGAGCGTGCTGTCGATCTGCGTCGGACTGCTGCTCTTCGTGGGCATGGTGATCGGCGGCAACGTCGCCTCGACGATCAACATGATCCTCGGAGTCCTCTTCATCCTCAGCGGCTTCGTGAACCTCGCCCTCCTCGACACGGGCTTCAACTTCCTCGCCTTCCGCATCCAGAACGTGCTGTTCAGCTTTGTGGTCGGAGTGATGCTGATGTTCTTCGGGATGTACGGACGCGTCGGCTCGGCCCTGCCCCACGACAACCCGTACTGGCGGTCCCGCCACCCGGAGCAGGCCGCCCGCGAACAGCGACTGCGGGCGGAGGCGGGGGCCAAGGCCCTGCCCGGGGCCAAGGGCGACCCCGCTCTCCCGGGAACCGCGGCCGGGCACATGGGAGACGGACCCATGAGAGACGGACCCGTGGGAGACGGGCGGAGCACCCGCTAACCTGTGCCCATGCCTCGCTACGAGTACCGCTGCCGGACCTGCGGAGACACCTTCGAGAAGAGCCGTCCGATGGCCGAGTCGTCCGCGCCCGCGGCCTGCCCGGCCGGCCACGACGACACGGTGAAGCTGCTGTCGACGGTCGCGGTCGGCGGCTCGGCCTCGGCGCCCGCGCCCGGCCCCAGCGCCGGTGGCGGGGGCGGAGGCGGCGGTTGCTGCGGCGGGGGCTGCTGCGGCTGACCCCGCCCGGGACCGGGATTCCCCCGCGACCAGGCCCCACCCACGACCCACCCAGGCCCCACCCAGGACCAGGTTCCCCGCGGTTGTCCTCAGGCTCTCTTCAGCTTCGGTTTCCTAGCGTGGGGGCATGATAGCCATCGCAGCCGCCGCGGACAGCGGTGCACCGCAGTGGATCAACAGCCTCATGGACACGCTCGGGGCACCGGGCGCGGGTATCGCCATCGCGCTGGAGAACCTCTTTCCGCCCCTGCCGAGCGAGGTCATCCTGCCGCTCGCGGGGTTCGCGGCGAGCACCGGGCAGATGAACCTGTTCGCGGCGCTGCTGTGGACGACGGCCGGCTCCGTCGTCGGCGCGCTCGCGCTGTACGGCGTGGGGGCGCTGCTCGGCCGCGACCGTACGGTGGCGATCGCGGCCCGGCTGCCGCTGGTGAAGGTCTCGGACATCGAGAAGACCGAGGCGTGGTTCTCCCGCCACGGCACCAAGGCCGTGTTCTTCGGCCGGATGATCCCCATCTTCCGCAGCCTGATCTCCGTGCCCGCGGGCGTCGAGCGCATGCGCCTGTCCGTGTTCCTCGGTCTGACCACGCTGGGCAGCGCGATCTGGAACACCATCTTCGTCCTCGCCGGTTATCTGCTCGGCGAGAAGTGGTCGGAGGTCACCGGCTATGTGTCGACGTACTCGAAGGTCGTGCTGGTAGGGGCGGTCCTCGCGGTGCTGCTCTTCGCGAGCGTACGGCTCTTCAGGCCGGGCCGGGGCGGACGGCGCCGCGCGAAGGAGGAGACCGAGGAGAAGGAGCGGGTAGCCGCCTGAGCCCATCCAGCACGGCCACCGCTCAAGCGACCCCCTCAACCCCCTCAAGCGCCCCCTACCGAACCTCCCCCAGGAACTCCCGCAGGATCCGCTCCCCCGCGGCGACACCCCGTTCCGGGAGGGCGGTGATCCCAGGAGCCGTCCACCCCACGTCGGCCAATTCGCCGTGGCCGGGGCGCCAGCCGCGGTCCGCGGCCAGGAGGAGGTCGGCGTCGAGGAGGGAGTCCCCGGCGGCGAGGGTGAGGGTCGCTCCGGTGCGGCGGGCGACCTCCCGCATGGCGGCGCTCTTGGTGAGCGGCTTCGGTACGGCGTAGATCTTGCGGCCCTGGAGGGAGACCGTCCAGCCGCGGTTCTCCGCCCAGACGGCCAGTTCCTTCACCCAGTCCTCGGGGAGCAGTTCGCGCTCGACGACGAGGTACACGAAGAGGTCCTCGGCGAGGCGGTGCTTGCGTACCCAGGCCGGGTCGGAGGTGGCCTCCATGTACTCGCGCACCTCGTCGAGGGGGGCGCACTCGCGGGCGAGGCGCTCGGTCACCGAGGCGTGCCATTCGGGGTCCGTCACACCGTCCACGAGCAGGTGGCCGCCGTTGGCGCAGATCGCGTACTTCGGGGCGGGGCCCGGGAGTTGGATGCGCTCGTACTGCTTGCGGGTACGGGTCGTGGTCGGTACGAAGTCGGCCACGTCGCCGAGTTCGGCGAGCAGGCCCGCCGCGGTCTCGGTCATGTAGGACAGCGGCTTGCTCTCGTGCACCTCGACGCTGAGCAGCCGGGGCGCCCGCGCGTCGGGCATGGTCAGGGCCAGCGCGGCCGAGGAGTAGATGAGCGTGCGGTCGAGATCGCTGGCGACCAGCACCTTGGGCGAAGAGGCGGGCAGCGAACTGGAGTTCGTCATCGCGGCCGCGTTCGTCGTCGGGTCGACGTTCGTCATCAGACCGTCACCGCCTTGCCGTCGGCGCCGGTCGCGCCGCGGGTGTACTTGGGGTGGATCAACCCGACGCAGGTGTACGGGAGTTCGGCCACCTCCTCGACGGGTACGCCCCGCTGCTCGGCGAGCAGGCGTACATGGTCGAGGTCGGCGCCCGCTCCGGCCCGGGCGAGGATCTTCCAGGGGACGCGGCGCAGCAGGACGCGGGTCGCCTCGCCGACACCGGGCTTGACGAGGTTCACGTCGTGGATGCCGTACTCCTCGCTGATCCGCTCAACTGCCGCCCAGCCCTCCCAAGTTGGGCTGCGGTCGGTGGCGAGCAGCTCCTTGACCTGGGCGTCGACCGCTTCGTCGACCGAGTCGAAGCGGTCGGAGACGGCGTCCAGGAAGGCGACGGAGACGTCGGCGGCGGCGAGCTCGCGGTAGAACTTCGCACCGTGGTAGTCGTGCTCCCCGACCAGGTCGGCGCGCAGGACCGTACGCGAAATGAGGCCGGAGACCGTGGAGTTGAGGCAGGCGGAGGGGATGAGGAAGTCCTCGCGGGTGCCGTAGGTGCGTACGCAGGAGCCTGGGTCGGCGAGGACCGCTATCTCCGGGTCGAAGCCGGTGATGCCGTCGGAGGCCTCGAACTCCTCGACGGCCTGGGCGAGTTCGCGGGTGATGGCGCCCTTGCCGGTCCAGCCGTCCACGAAGACGACGTCGGCCGGGTCGTGGTGGGCGGCCAGCCAGCGCAGCGCGTTGGCGTCGATGCCGCGGCCGCGCACGATGGAGACCGCGTAGTGCGGGAGGTCCAGGCCGTGCCGGTGCTGGGCCCAGCGGCGCATCAGGACGCCGACAGGTGTGCCGGCGCGGGCCAGCGAGACGAGGACGGGGCGCGGCGACCGCTCGGCGAGCACGGTCTCCGTGACGACGCCGACGGCCTGGGCGATGCGGGTGGCCGAGACGGCGAGCGCGTTGTGGAACAGCTCCTGGTACGCGTCGCTCGGCTGGTACTCCACCGGGAGCGACTCCGCGTAGTGGGCGCCGCCGCTCTGGATGGCCTCCTCGCGCTCCTCGGTCGGCGCCTCCAGCTTCGTGTCCGAGAGATCCTGCAGCAGCCAGCCGACCTCGTCGGACGCGTACGAGGAGAAGTCGGGGCCGCGGAGGGGCTCGGGCAGCATGGATCGCCTTTCAGTGGACGACGCGGTGGGCGACGCGGTGGACTTCCGTCCTGGTGCGTACGAGGGGACGACGGCGAGCAGCACGCTCGGCGTGTGCGCGGAGAGCCGCGCCAGCAGGCCGTCGGGAGCGTGCAGTTCGGGCGTGTCGGCGGTCGAGTCGACCACGGCGACGACGGCGTCGAAGCCGGCGCCCGCGACGTTGTAGGCGTAGCGCTCGCCGAGGCCGTCGGCCGGGTTGTCGTGGGCGGGGAAGACGAGCCGGGTGCGGATCGCGTAGCCGGGGTCGTCCACGGCGAGTACCGGCGAGCGGGTGGTGGTGGAGTAGCGGACCTCGGCGTCGGTCAGCTTCTCCAGGGCGACGCCGAGCCGCAGCGGCGCGTACATCAGTTCCTCGAAGCCGAGGACGAGGACGCGGCGGGCGTCGGACGGAAGCGCTTCGGCGATACGGGCCGCCATGGCGGGCAGGGCGCCCTCCAGGCGTACGCGGTGCTCGGGCGTGAAGCCGTGCCGCCCGCCGTCGGGTATCCCGGCCGGCCATCCCAGCTCGACCCGGCGGGCGGGCCGGACGGCCGCCTCCTGGGCCTCCGGGACTGCCTGCCCGTCGGGGCCCGCGGAATCGGAGGCGACGGACGCCTCCACCTCGGACTCGTACCGCGCGACCAGCGCCTGCCCCTTCTCCAGGACCCCCTCGGGGAGCCGTACGGTGCCGGAGGCGGCCGTCACGAGGTCCACGCGGGCGCCGGTCTCGCGGGCGAAGTCGTCCAGGCGTCCGAGGTCCGCGGCCGAGCGCATGTCGACCAGGGCGACTATCACGTACCGGTCGCGCGGATGGCGTTCGTGCAGGTCACGGATGGTGTTGAGGACCGTGTTGCCGGTGGAGAACTCGTCGTCGACGAGGACCAGCGGGCCGTCGCCGGCCAGCAGGCCGGGGTTCTCCGGGAGCAGCAGGTGCGAGGTGGCGTGCGAGTGGGACTCCTCGAAGCCGCCCGCCCGTGCGACGCCCTCGACCGGGCGCCGGGTGGAGTGGAGGCAGGGCGCGAGGCCCACGCCGTCCGCGACGGAGTGTCCGAGCCCGGTGGCCGTCTCGGCGTACCCGAGGACGACGGACCGGCGCGCCTCGTCCTCGCCGAGCAGGTCGCGCACGCGGAGGCCGAGCGCGAATCCGTACCCGTACACGACGGCGGGCGACTGGGGTATGTGCTTGCCGAGCACGTGCGACACGAGCAGGTGGGCCCGCTTGGGGTTGCGCCGCAGCGCGAGTCCGAGCAGCTCGCCGAGCCCCTCGTCCCCGACGAGTTCGACGCCGAGCCGCTCGGCGACCCAGCATCCGGACCAGATCTCACCGTCGGCTCCGCCCGGCGTCCCGGACGGGCTCCCGGCGCCGGGGCCCGCGTCGGCCCCCGCCTTGGTCCCGGGGCGGAATCCGGTCGCCGACCAGACCCCTGCCCCGCCCCCGTCGTTCACAGCGTTGTTCATGGATTCCTTGGGTGTCGGCCGGTGTCGGTGAGCGTAAGAGTGAGCGTAAGTGGGTGTGATGAGGGCGGAATGGGGGCGTGATGGGGACGTCAGCCGGGGATTCCCGCGGCGAGCAGTTCCACGAAGCCGATGTCCTCGTTCGCGACGCCGAAGACCTCGGCCCGCTGGAGGGTGCGCTCCGCCCAGGCGCGGTGCGGCTTCACCTCGTTCATCTTGTTCGTGTACGCGGACCTCAGCACGCCCCCGCCGCCCCGCTCGGGCCGCAGGATGTCCTGGGCGTCGCTGAACTCCTCGTGGCTGACGACGGACAGCGCGTGCACGGGCAGGACGTGCGAGGGGTGGATGCAGGTCTTGCCCTGCAGTCCGTTGGCCCGGTCGAGGGAGATCTCCCGCAGCAGACCGTCGATGTCGTGCTCGATGAGCAGCGCGCGCAGGTCCTCGGCCTCCGGGCTGAAGGGGCTGCGCCGCAGCTGCGGCTTGAACATGCGCTCCTGGACCCTGAAGTACTCCCACACGGGCCCGGTCACCGTGAATCCGGTGCCGTCGGCCCTGCCGAGCACGTTCACCACGTCCGCGATCACGGACGCGACTATCTGCACGTCGTACGCGGTCATGTCGGGCGCCCTGCGCAGTCCGTACGCGGAGCAGAAGTCGGTGACGCCGAGCCGCAGCGCGAGCACCCGGTCGCGGTACTTGTCGACGGCCCGGAAGATCCCGGCGAGGGTCTCCGCCCGCGACTCGCGGTACAGCAGATCGGGCGATTCCAGGACGGGCATGGCGAACAGCCGTCGTCCGCTCGCGGCCTCGGCCGCGGTGAGCGCCTCCAGGAACGGGATGCCCCGCTCCTCGGTGAACTTCGGCAGTACGAATCCGGACAACAGGCGGACGGATTCGCCGAGCCGCCCGACCAGGTCGGGGATCTGCTCGGGCGCTCTGACCCGGACGAACAGCAGCGGAAGCTCGGTCTCCGGGCAGCGTTCGGCCAGGTCGGCGAATTGCCGGACCAGGTTCGCCTCGGCTTCCGGAACCTCCGCGTCGTCGATCGAGTCCTCCAGGCACAGCACCATCGAGACGACACCGCGGCCGGTCTGCTTCACGATGTCGTCGGCCAGCTTCGGCCTGGTGGCAGGGCTGTAGAGGGTGGCTCCGAGAGCCACGGCCAGCATTCTGGCCGGGGAGTCCGCGGTGAATACGCACGGCTCCTGATGGAAGAGGCGTTCCCGCACCTCAGGGGCGATGTGCCCGAAATGACGCATGAGTCTCCCCCGGGGCGGCTAGGCGGCCTGACGATATGTGGCCGGTAATAGTACGTAGAGATCCATGTCAAGGGTTCCCACCGGGCATGAAATTCAGGTAACGCAGGCAAACACCATTGTGTCTCCCGTCCGCGGATCGGGCCGGTCGGGAAGTCACCCCCACGTTGTCGTGACCAGGACCGAGAAGGCAGGATGACCGCATGACGCACGCGATGCTGAAGGGGTCGAACGTCCCGCTGGACGCCACCGCGGTGCGCGCCGTGCTGCGCTGGACGCCGGGACGGGGTGTCCCGGACGTGGATGCCTCCGCGCTGCTCCTCGGCCTCGACGGTCATGTGCGGTCCGACGAGGACTTCGTTTTCTACAACCAGCCCCGGCATCCCTCGGGCAAGGTCTGGCGACTCGGCAAGAAGCGCGTGAACGAGGGTCTCGCCGAGGGGCTCACCGACACGATTCAGTCGGATCTCGTCGGCGTTGACAATGGAGTGGGACGAATTCTCCTTGTCGCTTCGGCCGACGGCGTCACCTTCGACCGGGTCAGCGCCCTGCGGATCCTGCTGTACGACGCCGTGCTCGGGGACGCCGAACCGGTGGCGTACTTCGACATCAAGCCACAGACCGGCGAGGAGACCGCGCTGGTCTGCGGCGAGCTGTACCGGCGCGGCGAGGGCTGGAAGTTCCGGGCGCTCGGCGAGGGCTATACGAACGGCCTGCAGGGGCTGGCGTCCGACTACGGCATCTCGGTGGACGAGTCCGAGGTCGCGGACCCGTCGGCGTCCGCCCTGCCCGGCCCGCCGGCCGGTGCGCAGCCGCTGCCGCCGGAGCAGCCCACGCAGCTGCCCCCGATGCCCCAGCAGGCGTCGTACGGCTATCCACCGGCCGCGGCGGGCCCGGAGCCCACCCGGCAGCAGCCGCCCGCCGTGCAGCCCGCGTACGGCTATCCACAGCCCACCAGCCAGCCCGCCTACGGCTACCCGCAGACGGCCCCGTCCCAGCCGGCCCCGGCAACCGCCCACTCCGGCTACGGCTACCCCCAGCCGGTGGTCCCTCTCCCCGACCCGGACTTCAGACTGCCTCCGCAGGGCCCGCAGTTCATCGGCCGGTAGGGGCGCCCCGCGCCCTTCGGGGGTCCTGAGGCGCCCCCGCTGAGCCCAGCGGCAGCGGCCGGTCAGCGGTCGGCTTTCGTCTTGTAGCCGCGGCCCCACTGCAGGCCCCACCCGTAGAGCCGGTCGAGCTCGGCCTGGAACCCGTAGACGAACTTCACCTCGCGGCGCACCACGAGTTCGTTCTTGACGTTCTCGATCATGACCACCGCGCAGGACCTGGCCTGCGAGTGCCGCTCGTCGAGGCCGATCTCGATCCGGGGGCCGTTGCTCGGGAAGAGCGTCACGATCGCGTGCGTACGGTCGAAGGCGGGGGTCTGGTCGTAGATGTAGACGAAGACCAGGAGCCGCTTTATCTGCTCGCGGTGGTCGAGGTTGACGAAGATCGTCTCGCCCGAGCCGGAGCCGAAGCGGTCGTCACCGCTGAGTTTCACGTACGGCGCGCCGTTGAGCTCGCCCAGGAAGCCGCCCAGTGGCTGGACGACTCCCTTGGTGCCGTCCGCCAGCTCGTACATGCAGCCCAGGTCGAGGTCGACGTTGACCATGCTCTGGGTGTGCGCCTGCACCACGTCCGGCTTGAAGGCCTTGAAGGGGTGGCGCAGCAGGCTGTCCCGCTGGGACCCGCCGATGTCGGAGGTGCGCATCCGCCAGGACAGGTTGATGCGGAGGTTGCCGGTGGCGGCGCCCTGCTTGGTGAGCGAGATCGTGTGGTTCCGTTTGGTCAGTTCTATGGCG
>Ga0307512_10006376_pt1 | contig 11957 bp, 13 predicted proteins | sample 14_EM_MG_FD_200267 | JGI IMG/M metagenome (GOLD analysis project Ga0307512, IMG submission 200267) | Populus trichocarpa ectomycorrhiza microbial communities from riparian zone in the Pacific Northwest, United States - 14_EM | ecosystem: Host-associated > Plants > Roots > Unclassified | place... | reverse complement strand
CAAGCGCGTAGTCTGTGGAGGGACCCACGTCATCGATTGGCTGTTCAGGGAGAATAACCTGGAAACATCGAATTACATTCAATATCTTATCTCCACGCGAGCTAGGGAAAGTGAAAACCAAACTTACGTTCCTTCGTCATCGACCAGACCACCGAGTACGGGAACCTTAGCATAACTTCCCTCATTGATATACTGTATCATCGACTTCTTCATGATGTCTCCGTCGATGCTGATCCTCCAAGTAAGATCCAGCCCGCTTGGAGAGGAGAGTGAAGGGGTTGAGCTGACAGCCTCCATGAGGGTGGCATATGGAGCAGCACGGAGACATTCCAAGGTGTCCGTCGCCGAGGCACAACCGGTGGACTGCACCAAGTGGTCGTAGATGGCTTGATTCTTCGGGTGGTCAGTCTTGTAGAGAGGGAACGTGTAGCCCGAATGCTATAATTGAATAGGGCTATTAGCGATCTCGAAACTGGTTCCAGGATTGAAAAGACGCACGAGGATAGCAGCCTTGAATGGAGGGTCGACGGAGGTCGCGGCGAGGTGGGCGGTAACAGAAATAGATCCTGCGCTCTGGCCCCAGCTGTATTTTGTATGCAATACTGATGAGCAATTGATAGCGGGGGGAGGGGCACATAAAGAACCTACAGAGTAACCCTGTCCGGATCACCACCGAACTTGGAAATGTAGGTCTTGACCCAGGCCAGGAAGAACTTTTCTGGTGGATCCCCGAACCATCAACGTTCAGATTGAAATGATCGAGAGTCAGAAGCCATGAAAACTTGCTGATCATCAAAATGACACTCACGATCGTAGAAGCCGATATTGGTAGCTCCTCCGGCAAGAGCCTCTTTTCCGGCGAGGAAGCCGAAAGCGTTCACGCGGTAATTGAAGTTTACGTAGATGACCGGTTCGCCGAGTTCGACCGAACGTTGGACGAAAGTGCCGCCGTTGTAAGCAGATCCGTCGCCGAAGGACCACCCTCCACCGAAGATCCACTGTGAATCCTCAGCTGGAGGATATCATTCTGGATTATGCGGGGACTCACGAAGACAACCGGGAGTTTTTTCTGCTCCGTGGTACCGGCCGGACGGAACACGTTTGCGTAAAGACCTGTAATACTATCAGTTTCATACAACGGTGGAGATTTTGGGATTGACAGTGCGCGTACAGTCTTCGGACGAGTTTGCACTTGAGCCGAATGGGGCCAAGACACTATAGTTGATGTTCGGGACATTGGCCAAGGGTGACATTTGTTGCGGACAAGAGTTTGCAAAGGCTGTGGTCTACGAACAATCAAAATAACAATACAGGTCAAACATCCCCGTCCGATCTGTGTGGTGGGTGATACAAGAGCACGAGACGACTCACAAGCGTGGTACCGGACAAAGGAAGTAGTGGTTGAGGGCGGCGGAAACGGAGATTGCCAACCGGGGGTTGGGCGTAAGGAATGCCCAAAAACTTGTCTATCCCACCCGTCGAAGTTCCTTCGAGCGTTGCGTAGTCAAGACTGACAACGGGGCCGCCGGCGCGTCTAGTCGCAGCCGCTGCTACGCGAGAACCATCCTGTAGGAATGCGGCGAGAAGGAGGAGGGCATTGAAGAACATCCAGGACATCAATAAGGATAGTGAAAGAGGGAATGGGAGGACCGCCACAAGCACGTACGTTTAAGTATGGGTTTCAAGGCCATCCCCATCCGTCGGCAGTGGGATGTATTCCCTTCTCCTACTCACCGAATGAAACCGGTAGAAGAAAATACTTCCTGCGGTGATGGAAAAACACGCGAATCGGACTGCGTTGCCCCCCCCCAGAGGAACGTACGGAAACGGGTTGACCTGTTTCTTTTGGGCCTGATTCAAAACCTATCAGCGCGTTCGCTCGCAGAAACCCGCTTTCATACATCACCATCATTAGAAAAACAATCCAAATGATTCATCCCAAAATGTTTAGCGACGCCGAAGACTTTGAGGGGACACATCAGCATGTTTACTTGTACTGTTGCTATACGGACTTTGTGAGAAAATCCCGAGGCAACTGGACGTGCGATTCGGGTGTAGCGTTACTCGAGCTTAACCGAGGCGTTCTAGACGAAGAACTGAATAGAATTGTGCTAAGCGAGGTCGGGTAGCGCTACCCGAGGGGGTACGAGCTTGATTTTTCTCGCGCGCCAGCACGCGCCTGATCGAACTTTATTGAGTCGTTGGACTCGTGTTTCGGCGCCCCCGCAACTCATCCGAACTCATGATTGTCGTTAGGGAAGAGATGTTTACCTGACCCGACGGTGATGTTATCTTGCGTGCCACCCACGGTACAGAAAGCCGCGACTTCCGAGTCCACAAAGTCTTCCTCTCCTTCTTGTCTCATGTCTTCAGAGACATGTTCAGAATCCCCCAACCTTCATTGGTGGTTTCGAGCGGCGTCGACATCGCTGATGTCACCGATCCACCCCAGGCATTGGAGCCGATTCGTTTATCCATCCGTTGATTCCCCCGTAATTGACCACCCTATCGGGGGCTTTGGTCCTCGCCGATAAGTAGATATCGAAGTGGCACGGTTGCGATTGCAACCGTCGTTCAGGGAGTTCGCAACAACCGAGCCACTTAGAGCGTACGCGATCGCCTGTCGACTCGGATTTGAGGATGAGATGAAGATCGCCTCATCGCACACAACGCCGATCCACTTGCCTGGGCTCGCCGAGCTACCTGACGAGTTCAAGTTGATTACTGAGGCGGAATACCATCGCCTGATCCCCCTCCACTCGAAGTACCATAAAGAAATCGAGACTATTGCCAATTCGGCTACGCGTCCGACGGTATCCAGGCGGGTTCGCGTTGATAGCGAAGGGGATTGCACGGGCGAATGTTGCGGAGATCGTTGAGGGACGTATGCCACTGAATTACGAGTCATTTAAGCTCGCATGGAAAGCGAAATACGGCGTTGACACTGATGGTAGCGACGTTCACGCGATCTTCCTGTCCATTTTTGAGAAAGCCAATTCCTTGAATTCGACCGTTTAGGATGTATTTGTTGAAACGTTGAACGTCAAACGTTAACGCTAAGTTAAATTCCCAATGTTCGTGGTTACGTACGCAATTAATGTACTACTATTTTTGAAGGTTTTAAGGTTGATCCAAGCCGGGGGGGGCGCGGCAGCGCACCCAGGGACACGCAACTCTCGAAACCCTGATAGGACCCCGGAAGCATCCCCTCCACCCTAAATTTGGGACGTGTCCCCCCACCCCTGCCAAAAACATTCCGTATATAGTAGTAAGAGCCAAACAAATGACCACAAGAACGAAGAACCGATGACTAAACTGGAAGAGAAGCGTCACAGAACGGTGGAAGGGTGACGATGACAAAGGCTACTTGTGTCATACTCTCGCTGGAAGCGTTGACGGGGGGGCCACACACCCAGTTTGGGCAACTCGTATTTTGCCATTCCACCAAGACCCGTTGGTTATTTTACGTTCATATATAGGAACAAAATGTTCTTCACAAGCATTATTCCCAGTCGGTACGCAAAAGCTTTACCACAAAGTGCGCTCGTTGTTCTGTGACAGTTTCGAATGCTGGACATTTCCACAATCCATCATGTACATAGGCTGCTGAGGTTTGTTTATTCTCGTTGGGTTGATTCATTCTGGTTCTCCCGTTGCTCCATGGTTTCTCCCTCTGTCTTTTGCGCGCTGGTTAGGAGGGGTTTTTACTCTGCGGTTTCACTCCATACTACATGGCCTTTCCTGACGTCTCCCGCTTATCGGAGACGCGTCCCAAAGCGAAGATGCGAATGCGGATTCTGCGCCGCTCCGGGACCCTCCTACTGAAGTGTTTGGATCGTTGCCCGTGATAGTCGCAAGGCAACTCTCGCCACGGCGACCAAGGCTCTGTAGCCCGAGAGCAAATTTGCGAGTCCTTGCGCATTATCTCTAATTCATTCTGTCCTCCGCACGATATCCTTGCCCCGGGGTACTTCCATGGAGGGGGAGCCGTTCCCACTCTATTGCAGGGATTCTATGTCATGATCGAACTTTTGCCTCGAGAGCGGTCGCGTGAACGAGCCTTGATCGCATCTCTCTGCACCAATTTTTGACTCCCCAGGGATCCCCCTTATATAAGGTCGAGGTGGTCGTGCTCGGTCGCTCTATCACCAAAGTTCACTCATCCACCCGCTGCACCCTAATATATCCCGTTCTCTCCTTAACAAGCTCGCCGATCGTGAACAGACAACATCGAACAACATCCTGCACTTGGCCACCAAACCTGACTCGCAAGAGCAGAAGACGATCGCACCGCTCACTTCCACCGAAGAACTCTTGGAGGCTTTGGATCTCGTCATCGGTTCGGAAGGGGACGATCTCGACGGTCGTGAATACCGAGAGTCCAAGTCCGTCTCTACCCAAGGTGAAACTTCGGGCGGTGGCGAAGCCCTGGTGACGACCCCTACCAGGAGGAGGCGAAAGTCGAAGAAAGAGATCCAGGCTGCCGTTGCTGGAGAGGCTACCTACGAGGAACCAAGTTCGTGAAGTTGATCAAGTTGCTTCCGTCCGTGGCAAAGAAGGGTACCTTCAAGCAGGAAGCTGTCTCGTCCCGGGAAATCTCCCTCACGAAGAACACGTCAGTGACTCCGGACGTCGACTTTGGTCAGATTGTACGCGGAATGGGGTCGGAACAGCGAGTAGGGCCGCGAAGGTGAAGTTGTGCTGAGGCAATGCATCGGATGGCTAGAGTCGGCTCCTATTTTAACTTCGATGGGCTCTAGCCCGGCTTTGAATTTGATTCAGAACCCGAGCCTGGCCTCGCAGCTCGTGCATCGAGGCTACGTGAGTGTTGTTTTCGTGTTGCGTATACAGGTCCCACCTAACCCGCCCGTTGGGCTCTTGAGGAGAGATTGCACCTCGTGCATCCAAGTGCGGTATTATCCCAATAATTCCAGACCCAGACTCGACTTCGTGAAGTGGATGTTACCGTGAACATCTCATCACTTACCATCCTTTCTTTCTTCTCAGCGATTGGTAGGTGCCATGTTATGAGGATGAGACAAGGTTTGCCAACAGCTTCCAATCCTCGAAACCCCTTCACGTATAAACCCTTGATCATTTTCTGACAACCATCCATATTTTTACGTGGTACTTCACTCGACATAGTACCGACCCCTATGCGACAGATGCCCAGTATGCCCCCGTCGAACCAGTTTCTCGCACCGTACAGCCACGGGGAGTTTCGCATCATCGGGGATCGAACGTGACTTTCACCTACTTATAAGTGGGGCATAAGGCCGTCTTCATCTTTACCGCGCGTGAGACCATATAAGGACTGACGTTTTCTAATTCGGGCACCTCAGCCCCGCCGCAATCGAAGAGTTGGCGCCGCATGGACCGCTGCCGTAAGGCACGACGGGACATAGACTGGCCAATTTCATTGACCCCCTCTTTTACCCTCCCCTGGACCGGTAGCTGCTCAGAGATTTTGAGTCAGACTTGCAAGCTTGCGGGTGATTAGAGTGACTAGTGATGCACGGTGAGTAGCTGAGCAAAGAACCCTGACACGCGCATCCCAACACATTTTCGAGTCGGAATCGCTGCATCAGAGGCCAATGGAAAAAAGCATACGTTGACGAAACTTCCCAACTTTTGTTCTCCTTCGAGTCGACCGATTCTGACTCCCGTTTACTTGCGAAGTCATGAGGGAGGGAGAGAAGGTTGTCTACGCGTTGATCGAAGTTTGAAATGAGCCTGCTAGGCGTGGCTTATTGTTATTCGAAAGATGCAGGGGGCATTGCCCCGGATACGCTTTGGGGAACGTTGGGGGGTTACTGTCGGGGGCTCAAGCGCTCAAATTCCAAATGTCACATAACACCTGTAAAAGTCTCAGTCGAAGTCCCCTCTCCAAAGTCCACTCCGGGTCCCCCCCAACCATCGTCCCTGCCGGATGATCGCCATCTCTGAACATGTTTTGAATGTGGGATCCTCCTCTCTCGGCGGACCTCTGCAGAAAAAAAAAAGTCAAGATCGCCGACCCTGACAGTGAATTATCTCTTCAACCTGATAGAACGAGGTGCCTTCAATTGTGGTTATTGGACCTAAAGTTTTCTAACTTGCATGCGTTAAGCTTCTGAGGAACTATCTCACTCATGTTGAGAGCAAGGCTCTCTCTATCGCCCCAACCTACCCTACCGTTTCAAAGTGACAAAACCCCCGGATGAGATGGAAGGAAACCCATACACCGCGTTGTATCCTGTTCTATCTTAACGTCTTAAACTCGTGTGTTTGTATAACAACCCGGAAAACAATGAGTTGTTTTAGTATCGTACGACAGCGGGTACGAGAAATTACAATGAGCGCATAGGGGTGTAGGCATACAATCACTTCCAAAGCGGCAACTCATTCGACATGACAGTCCATTAACCAAACATTCGTAGACAGGAAAAAAAGGCACGAGCGGAAGCATCTGTTTCGAAACGTTTCAGACCCCCAAAGCCGTTTCAACCTCGTTGATTGCGGCAATACCGTCGGCGCGGTAAGTGTCGGGGATGGTGGTATACTCCTCACTGGCGTTGTCGCTGAATAACAACGTCTCTTTGCCGTCGAGCGTGTATTTCGGCCAGGTGATGTTTGACAACGGGCTAGAGGCGCTGGAACCGATCGGGTGGTTGGGGTCGTGATGGTTGATAAAGTTGACTGGTGCGGTCCCCATCAGCGGCCGGGATCGTGGAGGAGGGAGGAATGAAGATGCACATACCGAGGGCATCCGTACCGACGTAGTCACCGGTGAAACCGTAAAACTCAGAAAGATCGCTGGTGTGAAAGGAGCCAAGGTAGAGAGAGTCCTTCCCACGCTTCCACACTAGACGTAGCAGATTCCGAATCAGTTTGCTTCCACTCGGAGGTCATGATTATCTAAACGCGGGGATACGAACAGAATGACCAAACGTCCTGGGTGGCAGCAAGCTTTGAGAATGCAGCACGACGAGAGGACTGGAAGCCGTGGTCGCCCTGGATAGCGGATAGACGCTTAAATTCAGGACTGCGGCGCATATTGGTCAACCTCAAGTAGAAGGTACAGAACCTGCACTCACGTCAAAACATTAAGATTTCCGGTGTCAAACGGAGAACCCTACAGGGGCCCAGAGTCAAGACGCAGTATAACCAGTTTGGGAGAAACGTCTTACCTGTGCGGGATCTTCAGAATACTTGTCAGCAATCGAATTGATTTGGGCATCGGTTGCTCCAGGGTACAGGTGCACTTTTAAGAAGGTTCTGAGATCGGCATCGGTCCTTTAGAAATAAAGATTAAATCCGGGTGCTCAAGCGCTTAGTCTGTGAAGGGACCCACGCAATCGATTGGCTGTCCAAGGAGAATAACCTGGAAACGTCAAAATTACGTTGAATATCTTTTCTCCACGCGAGCTAGGGAAAGTGGAAACCAAACTTACGTTCCTTCGTCATCGACCAGACCACCGAGTATGGGAACCCTAGCGTAGCTTCCCTCACTGATATACTGTCTCATAGACTTCTTCATGAGGTCTCCGTCGACGCTGATACCCCAAGTAATATCCATTCCGTTTGGAAAGGCGAGTGAAGGGGTTGTGTTGACAGCGTCCATGAGGGTGGCATATGGAGCAGCACGGAGACATTCCAAAGTGTCCGTCACTGAGGCGCAACCGGTGAACTGCACCAAGTGGTCGTAGATCGCTTGGTGTTTCGGGTGGTCAGTCTTGTAGAGAGGGAACGTGTAGCCCGAATGCTATAATTGAATAGGGCTATTAGCGATGTCGGAACTGGTTCCGGGATTGCAAAGACGCACGAGGATAGCAGCCCTAAATGGAGGGTTGACGGGGGTTGTGGCGAGGTGGGCAGTAATAGATATAGATCCTGCGCTCTGGCCCCAGCTGTATTGTGTATGCAATGCTGATGAGTGATTGATGGCGGGGGGAGAGGGCACATAAACCTACAGAGTAACCTTGTCCGGATCACCACCGAACTTGGAAATGTAGGTCTTGACCCAGGCTAGGAAGAACTTTTCTGGCAGATCCCGGAACCGTCAGCGTTCAGATTGAGGTAATCGAGAGTCAGAAGCGATGAAAGCTTGCTTATCATCAAAACGATACTCACGATCGTAGAAGCCGACATTGGCAGCTCCTCCGGCAAGAACTTCCTTTCCAGCGAGCCAACCGAAAGCGTTCACGCGGTAATTGAAGTTTACGTAGATGACCGGTTCTCCGAGCTCGACCGAACGTTGGACGAAAGTGCTGCCGTTGTAAGAAGATCCGTCACCTAAGGCCCACCCTCCCCCGAAGAACCACTGCGAATCCTCAGCTGAAGGATATCATGGGACCATTCTGGATTATGCAGGGACTCACGACGACAACTGGAAGTTTTCTCTGTTCCGCGATACCGACCGGACGGAACACGTTTGCGTAGAGACCTGTAGTGGTATCAGTTTCGCCTTACGGTGCTGACTCTGGAATTGGCAGTGCGCGTACAGTCTTCGGATGAATTTGCGTTTGAGGCGAATGGAGCCAGCACAGTGTAGTTGATACCTGGAATTTGGGGCAAGGGGGAGTTTTGTTGCGGACAAGAATTTCCAAAGGTTGTGGCCTACGAACCATCAAAATAACAATGTGGGTCAAAAATCCCCGTCTGATTGGGTGGTACGAGAGCACGAGATGACTTACAAGCGTGGTACTGGACAAAGGAAGTGGTGGTTGAGGGCTGCGGAAACGGAGATCGCCAACCGGGGGCCGGGCAAAAGGAATGCCCAGAAACTTGTCTACCCCACCCGTCGAAGCTCCTTCGAGCGTTGCGTAGTCAAGACTGACAATGGGGCCGCCGGCGCTTCTAGTCGCAACCGTTGCTGCGTGAGAGCCATTCTGCAGGAAGGTGGCGAGAAGGAGGAGGGCGTTGAAGAACATCCAGGACGTCAATATTCAATGATGATAGTGACAGGGGGTGGGAGGACCGCCACAAGCACGTACGTTTAAGTATGGAAGAAAATGCTTCCTAGAGCCATTATCATCACTGGCGCAGATAACTGAAGCGAAAGAAAGCAATGATGGAAAAATATGTGAACTGGATTGGGTTGTCCACTCAGGGAAACATACGAAAAGGGGTTGGCCTATCTGTTTTTGGGCCTCATTCAACACCTACCAGCGCGTTTGTTCGCAGGAATCCGCCTTCATATATCAGCATCATCAGCAAAACAACTCACATGATTTGTCTCGGAACGAATAACGGCGTTGAAGACTTTGAGAGGATATATCAGTATGCTTACTTACACTGTTGCTATACGAACCTTGTGACGAAATTCCGAGGCAAGTGGCCGTGCGATTCGGATTTGGTTGTTATTTGTTTGCCTCCGCTTCCCGTAGGACCCTACATGGAGTTGCCGGACGAAGTCTACGATCCACTCTAAAACTTTGATACGTCGCTTCAAAATCCTTCGTCACGGTATTCTTGAATGGACGTAATCTCCCCCACAAAGTGATAATTAAATTTCTCGGGGAACAAGTCACGTGCCTCCCGTTCGAGGGGGACCCAGAAGGATCGAGTTGGAGGGCAGCCTCAACGTGGGCCAGCACTATGTTCCTCGCGCTGTGGTCTACCCAGAGCGGAGCGAGGGTCCGGTGGAGGTGAGAAGGCGGACAACATTTCTGACTTGACGGTTGGAGTCGTTTCGAGAAGCGAGTCCGGACGCGCCGAGAGGGTAGACCCACGGTCCGAAAATGAGTGGAGGACAGGACACCGTTAGGTCGAAGGTACCGCCGTTCGGGGGAGTTGATGTTTTGGTGTCTACCATTGGTAGTACTATAGCAGTACCAATGGTAAGTAGTTTCAAGGGATGTAGCGTCATTGTATTTGCAATGGTTTGGTGGGTCTTTCGTGCGAACTTGATTTTTCTCACGCGTCTGATCGAATTTTGCTTAAATCGTCGGGCTCGTGTTTCGGCGCTCCCGCAACTCTTCTCCAAACAACCATCATGAATTCGAACGAGATGTTTAACTGGCCCGACGGGGATGTTATCTTGCGCGCCACCCACGGAACAGAAAGCCGCGACTTCCGAGTCCACAAAGTCTTCCTCTCCTTCTCGTCTCCAGTCTTCAAAGACATGTTTAGAATTCCCCAACCTTCATCGGTGGCCTCGAACGGCGTCGACGTCGTCGATGTCACTGATCCACCCCGGGCGCTGGAGCTCATCCTACGATTCGTTTATCCATCCGTTGATTCCCCCGTGATCGACGACTTGACCACCCTATCGGAGGCTTTGGTCCTCGCCGATAAGTACGATATCGAAGTGGCACGGTCACGATTGCGGCCATCGTTCAGAGAGTTCGCAAAAACCGAGCCACTTAAAGCGTACGCGATCGCCTGTCGACTCGGATTTGAGGATGAGATGAAGATCGCCTCATCACACACAACCTCGATCCACCTCCCTGGGCTCGCCGAGCTGCCTGACGAGTTCAAGCTCATCCCTGCGACAGAATACCATCGCCTGATCCTCCTCCACTCGAAGTATCGTAAAGAAGTCGAGACCATTGCCGATTCGGCTACGCGTCCGATAGTATCCAGGAGAGGGTTTGGCGGGTTGGTGTTGATGGCGAATGAGATGGTTACGCAGACAGATGTTGCAGAGATCGTTAAGGGAGGTATTCCACTGAATTACGAGTCATTTAAGCTCGCATGGAAAGCGAAATATGGCGTTGACACTGATGGTGGCGACGTCCATGCGATCTTCCTGTCCATTCTTGAAAAAGCCAACTCCTTGAATTTGACCGTTTAGTATGTATTGGTTGAAACGTTGAATGCCAAACGCCAACGCTAAGTTAGATTCCCAATGTTCGTGGCTACATACGCTGTCAATATACTACTATTTTTGAAGGTTTTGAGGTTGATCCGAGCAGTGCATATCCCAGCGTTCTATTGTGACCTCTGTAATGATTGCATTCTCCTTGGGTTAATTCGTTCTGGTTCTCATGCACTCCATGACTTCTCTCTCCTTTTTCCCTCCATCCCACCCCCATTGACCACTCACCTCAATCTCCGCTAACGTCCCTCCCCTCTTTCCATTCCTGCAAGTTCTATCGCAGCAACACAGCCGGTCGTTTGCTCCATATCATTTGCAGAGAAAGGGATCTCGTCGATCCTGAGATCGGGCCATTTAATTTCACCGCGAGAAGTCAGATAATGTGATATGCCATACCAATTGCCAGAATGTGGCTGGTGTGACGAGCGGTGGGTTCGCAAAATCACCCTCCACACACATCACCGGTGGAGAAATCATGATAGTCGGTGTTTGGAGTTCATGGAGAGACGGCAAGAGTGGGTTAAACCCTGCGAACGCACGAGGGCCTCGAAGCAGGAGTGAAAGGTTCGACAACCGCGGCACTTGGCAAATCTGAATTAGGTGAGCTCGTTGGATGGAACCTCGATTGGTCCTTCCTCGGACCCTAGGAACCGCACGCAAGTCTCTCGCAGCTACCTCGAGTCTTGACCATAGACGTAAACTCCAATCGGTTGAAACGTCGGATGTTGCTGTCTCTTCCTTGAGCACAGCATCAGTGGACTGAACCTCGTGAGGGGGAGATGGGTCCTGACACCAGCAAAGGCTGTCTTCGACTCTGCCAGCATACGGGTGGAACAGTACCCCAAAGCTACGTAGGGTATACCAGTAACAACGTCAGAAGGCCAAGCCTCCCGGAGTCAGTGCTGGAACTGGGATGCGGACGGACATGGAAGATCGACGGAGGCTTGGCTATTGGAAAGGAGGCCAGTGCAGGATTGGTGACGAATGGATGTTTCAAAATCGTACCTAGGACGGGACAACCTGAAAAACCAAGTCAAAAGAAAGAAGGTGGAGACGCAACATCGTGCGAGCGGTCAGTGAACAAAGCATTTCAAAGTTTAGGACATCTTAAACGAGAGGCGGGGATCCGTCCGCAAGGATTCACTGGGGGTAGTCG
>Ga0307512_10006375_pt1 | contig 11957 bp, 9 predicted proteins | sample 14_EM_MG_FD_200267 | JGI IMG/M metagenome (GOLD analysis project Ga0307512, IMG submission 200267) | Populus trichocarpa ectomycorrhiza microbial communities from riparian zone in the Pacific Northwest, United States - 14_EM | ecosystem: Host-associated > Plants > Roots > Unclassified | place... | reverse complement strand
TATGAAAAGGCCCTCGAACCCAGTTTAGCAAATATTAATTTTAAAATTAATTTAATTATTTTCCTTTTTATTGTAGATCCGAAAATTAGGGTTGAGTTTTTCCTTTGACTAGAATCACTTTTCATTGATCAATTTTCTTAAAATTAAATAAATATAAGAAAGTTTGAAAAATAATTCATATAAAATATATTTTATAAAACAAACACTCCCTTGAAAATACTTAATACAACCAAGAAATACAAAAAATATATACTTTCGCATTCAGTTTTGTTTCATTCCTTACACCATGCAAATAATACAGGAACAAAATTTGTTCTTTGTCCATCATACCAAATACATATCAATCTTATTTCAATAATCTCGTTTCATATTTCTTTTGTCTTGTATACCATTCATGTGCTGCCACTTGTTCGTATAAAATACCATCCTTCACAGTCATTCGCATAGTTATCCAGATTAACCCAGAAACATTTAAAAAAATATTGTAAATGGATGCATTTAAAAATCGAAAGCAAATCTGGACTTGATTACTAGCTGTAAATTCGATGTTTCTTCTTCCTCAAAACGCCAGCGTTTTAGAAGTTCTCACACGTGTCAACATCTCCTTTGCCTTGGAAATCCATCTGTTCACTTCCCCGGGCATGATCCCAACATCTCCTTTGCCATGGAAATCCATCTGCTTTCCTTGTGTGTGAGAGAGAGACGCTCCAGCTTCACCTAATTTCATATCTGTTACAAAGTGTATCTGTTGTTCTGGTCAATGAAAATTCTGACCACGAAGAAAAGGAAAAACAAAACGATGAGGCTCTAAAGCCTTTTGTTTTTTCTAGCGATGCCAAATGCGAATAAGGGGTATGATTCTAGCATCTCCAACCACTTCATCACCCTTTGTCTACCAACCACTCCAACTTCATTTCTTCTTCTAGCACTAGCAGTAGAATAAATATGCTATAAAAAAACTAAAAAAAAAATATAAATGAATCAAATATTAAATTTTTTAGCCTGTTGCAAAAATATTTATATAAAAAAAGTATTTTACCGTGTTTCACATGTCCATTTGAGTCACGAGTTAATCTAAAAAGTCATATGAAATTTACCAAACCAATTACAAGGCCGACTTTAAACTTTTTCAGACCTGGTCAGGATCCCTGATCACCCAATTCCTGGGTTAAACTACTAGGTCGTGCTTGTTCTAGTAACTATAATCATTGATAGCTCTTACCTTTTGTTCAATTAAAATACCATCTTTAACATAGAGTGTATATTTGGTAAATGATGTTTTTTAAAAATATTTTTTAATTTAAAATATATTAAAATAATATATTTTACATATTTTTAAAACTAACCCATTAAAATAATAAAAAATTATATAAAAAATATCAATTTAATATATTTTTTCAATGTATTATAGAGAAGGTTAATACATAGTTCTATATTGAAAATATATAATTCATAATTTTTTTCAATGTTAATGTTAATATAGCGAACAAGTATTTTTTTTAATTCCCAATAAATTTTTTTGTCAAAAAGTCTACAAATTGGATTTTGCTATCCACACACAAAGGTTCTGATTGTTTTTAGAAAATATTTTTGTAAATATTTAAATTTATTTTACAAATTATTTTTTATGGTATCTTTAAGATCATTTTAATATATTAATATTAAAAATAAAATTTAAAAAATATATAAAAATAAAATTTTAATTAAAAAATATTTTAAAAAAATCTTTTAGATTTTTCTTCTACAACATGACCCGTCGCCCTCAATCCACCCGAAACGGTACCGGATCACATAATGACGTGTCGTTCACAAATCAAACCACCACGTCTTAAACGCGTAAACTTCCCAAACCAGGACCGACATCGATTAGCAACAAACACAGAGTACCGACTTAAACGGACGGCAACGTCTACCAATTTCTGTCCGTTATCCTAAAAAACGGAAACGAACAGCACTTAACCACCTCGCCAGTAGTCAATCCACGATCGCTTTCCAGTCCAATTTCACCATTTCCTTTCGAATACAAAAACCCTAGATCGATCTCCCTCTCCCTGCCTCCCTCTCGTTCTCTGCCATGGCAGCAGTTGCATCCGCAAGCGGAGGAGAGAGGCCTGACACGTCGCCAGCGATGGATGTTCTCTCTTCAAAATCAGCAACAGACGCCGCGTCTGACTCTTCGTGTTCTTCTTTCGCTACCGAGACGCCTGATCTCAATGATCACTCAAATATTTCTGCTAGTCCTAGCCGTGAAGTCGATCCTCACGTATTTCTCCTTCAATTTCACACCTGTACTTGATCAAGCGGCTCTTTTTTTTTTTTGGATTTTACTGTTTACTGTTTTTTTCTTTTTTACAGTCACAGGCTTCAGCGAGGAGTGAAGAGTATAGGCAACTGTTTCGTCTTCCAACGGAGGAAGTAAGTCACTCTATACTATGGATGATCATGTCTTTTAAATTTCTTTTTCTTTCGTTCGAATGATTCCTAAGCTGAAAAAAAAGAGAATTAAGTACTCATTTGGTATCTCTTAGGGGTTTTTTTATGCTAAATCTTCATTTGCTCTTCGTTATTCGTAGTTGTTTTGGTTTCGTTAAATTATATCACTGCTAAATTTGAGGTTAATATCATCGAGAATTTTTATCAAGACGAAAACCTGTTAATTCTATGGGAGTTGGGATCCGATAATTTGTAACATTTCAGAAATTCTCTTCGAGTGGGGATCTAAGAAGGTTTGGAGGTTCACAACATGTCATTGTATTTTTATTCTTTTGTGGTGACAGCTGGACCCAGTCTAGGGTGATTAATCGTAACTTTAAGTTAATAGGATTCTAAAGCTTACCAATGTATCAAATAGAAGTTAGAACACAAATTTAAAAAATAATGAGGTGAAAATTGATGGAAGTGCTGTGGAATGTGCCAAGAAGCTGACGAAAAGTATTCTGTTGAGTGTCATTTTCAAACTGTCGAACATATTGTAGGTATGGGACAGTTCAAAATGCTTAGTTTTTCTTGCACTTGTAATTGTCTGCCAGTTAAGCATGCGCGCGCTCATGTTTGTACCTTGATCTTATCCTATATGGTTTGAGATTTTCTGGAATGGTTCTTATTGTTAAAACTTATGATATTGCCCCCCTCTCTCTCACACACACAGCAGAGGATATCTTAACAGTTCTAAAGGACCTCTGTTTTATTCGAAGATGCATCTAAAATTTTCATCTTTTGTCCCCACCCAATAGGTGCTCATACAAGACTTTAATTGTGCATTCCAGGAGAGTATTCTTCTTCAGGTAATCTTGATACTGACTTGTATTATTTTCTTGGAGATGCATGCATTAAACATTAATTGCTATAGTATGCTGCATTTCATCTTTTTGACTTGGAATTTCATTAGGTAAATGATATCACAGATGAGTTACGTGATAATTTTTGTTTATACAAGTTTTTTTTTTTAAAACTTATCTGGGGGTAAGATTATGTTTTCCTAAATTACTCACGCATTGTTTACTGTTTACATGTTGCAGGGGCATATGTACCTTTTTGTACATTACATTTGCTTTTATTCCAACATATTTGGATTTGAGACAAAGGTAATGTTTGAACATCAGCTTTATTTTTGTTACTGTGGTCTCTGTCTTTCATGGTTCCTTTTCTCATTCTTGACTGTTTCCTGACATGTTTGATGTGTTTTTATCCAGAAAATAATCCCCTTCTATGAAATTACGGATGTAAAAAGAGCGAAGACAGCTGGGATCTTCCCTAATGCTATAGAAATTTGTGCTGGAGGAAAGAAGGTAGTGCTAGATATGGAGTATTGATCCTCTCCTATTATGTTTTGGCATTTCTTGAAATTGTTGCTCTGATAGTGCTCTTTTACCTCCAATTTTTAGTAACAACTGCGACATCTAAATCCAATTATTAGTGTGGCAGTACTTCTTTGCATCATTCCTTTCTCGCGATGAAGCTTTGAAGCTCATCATTGATGGATGGTTACAACACGGTAATGGTTCCAATTTGATCACAGAACAACAGGTATTTTAAAGCATTGGAAACTCGTTGAATGAATTTTTATTACTTCATTGTGAATTATAAAATGGTAAAAAACTCCGTTGGTCTGTTTGTTTCATTGTCGCCTTCTTATGTGCTGATTTTACCTCAGGATTCAATTTCTGTAACCAGTAACCTAGATAATGGACTTGTTGTAACTGAAAAGGTGAATAACTTCAAGCAAGTCAGTGAATTAGATTCCCCTGACAGGTATTTTCACAAGCCATATAGAGTTTATATGAATTTGTCTCTGGTTCATGTTTTGGAGGATCGATCAGAAATTGCCTGTATGTATGTTAATACAGGCAAATGGCTACTGCCCCTTCACCTGATTATAAGATTTCAGCATCCGATGAAAATGGCACTGTCTCAATAACACAGATACAAGTAGCTGATGAAGTGGAACAGGATGTTGAGCTAGTTAGAAATACCGACTCTTTATCTTCAACAACTTTGGCATGGAATGTGGAAAATTTTGAAGCACCTCAGAGTTAGTTATATCTTGTGAATTATTTTAATTGTGGTTTTGTTTTGTATATAACATGCAATGAACGAGCTCATTTTCCAGTTAGCTACATTATCTTCCTAATAATCAAGATTGTAAGGCATATGGTTCTTCTCCACCTTCTAGTTAAATATAGAGTCTTTTATTTAGAGACTGAAAAGATTTTGTCAATTCTAAATCAAGCAATTGGGAATTCGATATTAAATCTATCAGAGGAATTATTTGGTAATTCCCAGCAAGACATGGCCTGAAGAGGATTGAATCCTTTGGATGTGGGTCATGGAGCTTTTTTCTACTCAAAAAATAATGTTGTGATTGTGGTTATTTTCCATCGGTAAAATTTTGGGATGATGTTTGGTGTGGATTTACTTTTTTTTTTGTTGCTCTCTGTTAATTGAACTGTTTCTGATATGCAGGACGTGAATCTTTTAAAGAAGTTGGAGAGACGAAGTTTCTGGTAGTGTTCTATCTTTTATTGACTTGTATTTTCTTTTGAATTTGCTCCTTCATTGTCTTGCTACTTGTAGAATTCAATAAATATTGCCACATTAAAGAGTTTTTCTCTGATCTTCTTTTATTTTAAGGAATGCAGATAAAGGTAGAGGAGTTCTTTAATTTGTTCTTTTCAGATGAAGCTGCTAGCTTTGTTGAATCTTTCCATAGTAGATGTGGAGATAAAGGTAATTTGCTTTGAATTCCCATGGAACCTTACTCAAGTAAAACATCCCTAGTTTCTCGATGTGATTAAGTTTGATGAATATGTTGGATGATATAATTCTTCCCTTGATCTTTGGTTGGTTAATTCTTGTGCTTTTCAGAATTCAGGTGCTCTTTATGGTACCCAAATGAGGAATTTGGGCATGCCCGTGATGTGTCTTTTCAGCATCCTATAAAAATATATTTTGGTATGGAGGTGCATTATTTGTTTATCTATTTGGTTTGTGTGGTGATTTCAGCAAAGTTGTCACTCTTTCTACCCATTAATATTAGTTTTAAATTTTTGTGCTTTTATACAGGTGCGAAATTTGGCAGCTGCCAGGAGGTCCAGAAATTTCGAGTCTACAGAAACAGGTTCTTGTAGTCTGTAATTTGTGAGATACTTTAGATGCACTGTTACAGTTTTGAAGATGACTTGGTGATGAGTTCAGTAAGATGGAATAATAATTCACTATCCATCATCCTCTATTTTACAGCACCAAAAAAAAAATAAAAAAGTATGTATTTATTAGATGGAAGAAAACGCCTTTTTGGAAATGAAAGGAAGGTTTTTGAGGATTTTTAAAGCAGTACACGGTGGGCATTTTTGTAGCATAGTGCTGCTGGTGGTATGCTGGCGCACTATATCTGGACATTTTTGTTATGATTAGGTTAGTTTTAAAGGTAAGTAAGAGTTAGGTTTTGATGGATCAGCACAATTTCACACTCTGCCCCTGACTATGTTCAAGGAGTTTGATCTTTGAACCTATCCTATTTGTGCATCTTTTCTTTATTAATAAAGTGATTAGAGGCATTGGTGCACGCATTCAAGTATATGCTTAAATTGGGACCATACACAACTCATTTAAACTTTCTACTTCACTAGTTTGGGTCCATTACTGTTCTGCTATGTTTAGAGTGAAAACTTTGCACGCTTTTTTACTGCCAAACCACCTTTCATTATCTGAATCCATGATCTTTTTGGTCTCTCACTCTCTCTCTTCTTTGTTCCTACCACTTCAATCCATTTTATCTTCTATATGATGTCCATATGTTTGTTTTCTACGAGGCCAGACTATTTCAGACAAGTCACACTCACATATCCTCAAATGGTAAACTTTCTTGCAAGTGGACTCATTTCTTATCCGGTCTTTGCTCAAATCATTTTAGTTTTTCTTGGGATGTAAAATAAATTTGTAGCAAAATCTGTGGAAATTACATATAAAGCTCTTGATCAATAATGTTCTTAATGGAGACTATGCACGGATTAAATTTATTTAGCTGTTTATTTGCCATACAATTCCTCTCCTTTTTTGGTTGTGGAGCGTGTAATTGATTTGACCAATTGTTTGTTCTTCCTCGTGATTTTACTTTTGCTTTTACCAGCAATCTGGTTATCGAGACATCACAACAGATCAGTGACGTCCCTTTTGGAGATTGTTTTTGCGTTGAGGTACAAGCTGTTTCTGAGCCATTGCTGATATGATGGATAAATGTTTTAAATTTATTCCTTTTCATATATTTAGTAGGGCGTGCACTCAGTTTTTTAAGAAATAGATTGTATAATGGCATTTTATATTGAATGTTAATCAACCATCATGAAGTCAGAAACTGGTGCCCTTATATAGCAGGTGCAACTTTTGTGGTCTGATTCTTTTCTTGAATTACATGAAGTTATTGAACCATTTCAGGAGCTTAGGAATTGTCACGTTATTTCCTTTCAAGCATATGCTATCATGGATGCATCTTTAAAATGCATGTATCAAATGGTTCTGGTTGCTCTTGGATAGATTCATCTGATATTAGGTGATCCTCCTTATGTTTTCACCCTCCTGGACTTTAACATTCTCTCACCATTCTCTGTCACATGTTTCCTTTTCTTCCAGATTGGGAGTGAATTGTATAGGGCATGTTAGACATATAGGGCATGTATCCCATAAGCAGCTGTGATTGTCAGGCTTGGGTCAGCAGTTTACTCCTAATACATCATTAATATGTTGGAAACAAACAATAAGAGAGGATACAGCCATTCTACCCCTAGGTTTGGAATTGACTTTAGAAAAGAAGATGGAATGATGTAGGGAATTCTTATTAATTGAAGGAGAGATAATAAGTTGGATGATCTTTTGCCCATTAAAAACCTTTTGACACTGAACAGGAAAATGGAATTTTATTTATTTGTTTATAATTTAAATAATCTCTTAGAAATTAACTATCATCTAAGAAGTTTCTGGGTTTAACAATATTTCGTTTTGATTCTCTTCTTTGGATTTAAGTTACTAGGATTTTCTTACTGTCTTCGGAAGCATAAACTCTATGTATTTTGGGGCACATCATGGTAAATTAAAACAGAGATATGAGAGTTTTTTCAATCTCCAGCCTCTTACAAGGTTGTCCTCTCTTATTTAATGTATTCCTTCCTCTCCTATTGGGAATTCTTCAGTTCTTTGTCTTCATGGGTACCCTTGTACGACACTTTTACCAATAAGTCAACTAGATTGTCTAGGAAAGTACCTACTATGTAAGAAAAGTTATTGGAGGGAGATTGCAGGAGTAAAAAGGAAGAAATTTGGGAAGAGAGTGGAAAGGGAGAAAAAACAACTAATTGAATGGTCACATCATGGTGAATTAAAACAGAGATATGAGAATTTTTTCATTCTCCAGCCTCCTACAAGGTTGTGCTCTCTTATTTAATTTATTCCTTCCTCTCCTATTGGTAATTCTTCAGTTCTTTGTCTTCATGGGTACCCTTGTACTACACTTTTACTAATAAGTCAACTAGAATGTCTAGGAGAAGTACCTACTATGTAAGACAAGTGATTGGAGGGAGATTGCAGGAGTAAAAAGGAAGAAATTTGGGAAGAGAGTAGAAAGGGAGAAAAAAAAACTAATTGAATGGTCATGATCCTCAGGATTCAATTAACAATTTCACACGACAGATTAATGTAGAAGAGATAATAAACAAAAAACGAGTAATTCATGAAATAAAAAATGAAATGTGTGGATAGAGATCAGTGTAATGGTTATGTTAATGATTTGTCAACTTGTGTAAAGAAAAAACAAGTCTATAACAGAATGGATACTTTTAAATACCAGTGGCAGCAAGTATTCAAAATAGTTCATGGCATGAGCTTCCATCTTTCTTAAGCCCATCTCTACTATTTAAACCTACCTGATGCCCCTCTTCTCTTCATGGGTACAATGTCAGGGACTATGGGATGTGACTAGAGATGGCGATGGATCAAATGAAGGCTGCATTTTGCGGATATATGTGGATGTTGTATTCAGCAAGAAAATTATTTTTAAAGGTTTGCGTTTGCCATTGCGTACATTTATTACATGCTTCATGTTGCATTATTTTTTTCCCATAATCTATCTTGATTTCACCATCATGTTCTTAATTTTTTGGTATCCTTTGGCACCAAAATCTGAAAGAAAAACTAACTAGCCTCTACCAACTCTGCTAGCGTAATACCATAAGAAACAGCTTACAGACATGGCATAAACCAGAGGGAGGATCATTGAAATGCACTTTCCTTTGGCTGTGTGAAATACCCTCGATCAATCTGCAGATGGATTGCATCTCTGAACCTGTGGAAAATCCTGACCACCCAACTCTTCTCGAACAGGATTCACTAATAATGATCTTTATCGAACGGGATTCTCTTGGTGCACTACCTTTGAGATTATTTTATATGCAAATACTTGCATAAAATAATACGTATGGAGATTGGAGTATGAACTGGGAAGGTTCCCTTGTAATCACAACTCTTCTCGAACAGTAATCAAGAAAGACTAATCTGAATGAACAGGGATTTTGTTAAAGAATATAAAATGATCTTTCTTCTTTTATATGTGAAATAGGAATAAAATGAGCTACAAGTCCTGATATGCTTTCCCTCATGCTATCGCTATAAATACTTCTTAGAACAGGGGTTATGGTTCAATAATTGCTTGAAATCAAGTCTCAGGAGTCAGGATGTGCCCCACAAGCTTTTATGACTTGTATTTTTATTCATTTCTGTAATTTACATTTCATGGATGCTTTTATTATTGCGAAAACAGCTTTGCAATACATGTTTTCATAATGATGTGTGCTAGATTTTTCATGCCTAATGACTTGCAATATTACAGGTAAGATAGTGCACTCTACTGTGGAAGAATGTCGAGAAGCTTATGCAATATGGATAAACATGGTAATATATTCATTCTTTTTAGACATGAGTTATCAAATCAATGGTGTATATTGGATGGAGGGTTTATTGACTGCATGTTCACTAATTTTTCAGGCACATGAATTGTTGAAGCAGAAGAACCTTGAAAAACAAGGTTAATCATCATATCATCATAAGACTTCACACCAGCTCCTCCTCTGCATGATGTGCTCTGCTTTTTGTGATATTGCCAGGAAATTGAATCACTAACTTCATTCTATCATTTCCTATTTTCTTAAAGCAGAGGCAGGGCCGACTCTCAGCATGATTCATGAGGAAGAAGTTCATTCTGAAAGAGAAGTGGAGACTGGAGAAGCTTCAGAAAACTCTTACAAGCCAAGAGGGCATGTGAGGATGCAGCAGGTGTCTAGTTCTGTGGCTGTTAGTCAACAGGCCGATGATCTTGTGCAGGGAAATTTTACAAATGCTACATCCATTGCATCTTCGCTAGGAGAATATGTGACAAAGCTCTTTTCGTTTTTTAAAAGCCAGAGCCAAATTTCCCTAGTCTTAGTTATTGCATTTATTGTGATCATCCTGATGCAGGTATGCAAATTCCCCGAATTTCTTCTGGTGACATGCATAATTCAATCTAGTTATTTTGCTCAATTAACTCCAACACTGGCATGATGTTTTAATTTTGTGGCTTTAATGTTTAGTCTTCAATTTTTCACGCATCTTGTGCATGTTAGACTGTTGTCACCGTGTTTTTGTAACCACCGTTGCTGTTTTTGGTGGTAAATGATGCCATGGAATAACTACTGGATAAGTAATTTAAATCTATTTGTTTTTTCTATTCCTTTTTTCAGTCTCCATTTTCCCTAGTCATTGGGATCCTTGCATTGGGTTAAGAATAAATGACCTTGGTTTGTTGGAAAGAACCCAAAAATAAATAAAAATAAAACCTAAGGAACTGAAAACATATCTCAGTTGAAGTTTAGTATTCACAAAATGGCTGAAAAGGAAGTTTTTTTTTTTTTTTTTTTTTTTTGACTTTGGGTTAACTGTGTTGCCACCTCAAAACATTAGGGTTAGTTGCAAGGTGCCCCCACAAAATTTAGCATTGCTCGGCAGCACCCTTCTGTAACATTTTTTTTTACTACATATGCTTATGTGCCTAGGCTCCATGTATTGCTGCTTGTTTATTTTTTATCCACTTTGTCCTAGATCCCCGGTCTCATGGGTTTTTGTAGTGGCTAGAGCATAACATTAGCCTTTCATTTACGCAGTACCATTGTCATCTGGATCGATAGGTACCACATGGACATAACCTTCCTACACTCTCACTGCCTTTTTGACCCTTTTTAACTGCAGGTGAGCATCCTCGTGCTATTGAACAGACCACAAACTGTCCACGTGGCTTCTCCAGAATACTACATGGGTGGCCTGCGAGCTGGGGCTGGTGAAAAATCAGCTGAAGCTGTGGCTTGGTTGGAGAGGCGGACGCACCACCTTAAAGATGAGATGTTTATGGTTGAGGCTAAGCTAGAGAGGTTGCAGCAGGAGCACTCATGGTTGAAATCACAGTTGAAAAACCTTGATAATCTTGAAAAACATAAATAACCTAAAATTTTATAGTGAAAAAGAAAGTATTTTTTTTCCCACGCTCTGCTCTTTTCTTTTAAATATATGGCAAGAAACCTAGTTGATTGACCCCAGGATTTAAGTTTCTGGGCCGAAGACCTTTTGATAGCTGCTGTGTTGCTGCTAATGAACAGGCAATTTATATGATGCCTCGGAGAAGCAATGATACTTAGATTTTATGTCTTTGTAACTATTCTCCGGCCATTGTCTGGTTGGAGGAAATAGAGGGGATAGGAATCTCATTTCATATAAATGCTTGGATATACAATTTGAAGAAAGAACCTGAATCCCATGCCTTGAATGAGCTATTCAATTCCTCTTTCCCTTGAAGCAAAGGTATTAAACTTGGCTCGGCCATTACTTGATTTAAGGCTTGAGATGAGGGAGTCAATTTAAAATGATATTTCTTAAGATTTTTTTTTATAAATAAAAATGTTTTGATTTAGAAAAAAATTAAATTAGGTTTTGATTGATTGCAAGTTAACTTATAAGATTACTTGAGTTTAGAGAGTAAATTCTCAACCACCTCGGTTTAATCTTGATCCTGAATCAATAATCTCATATTTAATAGCACAATCTTGGAGTAGCTATTCCATCCAAGTTGAAAGCATTCTTATTAAACTTGGTTGGTCAATATCGTGTCAAGTCTTGAATTGCTTGAATCGATTTTAGTTGAAAATTATAAGAGTTAATTTGGTGTGATCTTGAACTTGATTGATTTAATCAAAAAATTTTGAATTTTGTAATATATATTTTTTAAATAATATTATTTTAGTTTATTTTTTTTAAAAAAAGTATAGATTTACCAATTTGATTTATATCCCGAATATTGAGTCACGTCAGGTTAATAACTATGGTAGAGAGCTAGGGCGGTACGTAATATGTGCTTTAGCAGCTTGTGGTTATGGTGTGATTAA
>Ga0307512_10006374_pt1 | contig 11957 bp, 11 predicted proteins | sample 14_EM_MG_FD_200267 | JGI IMG/M metagenome (GOLD analysis project Ga0307512, IMG submission 200267) | Populus trichocarpa ectomycorrhiza microbial communities from riparian zone in the Pacific Northwest, United States - 14_EM | ecosystem: Host-associated > Plants > Roots > Unclassified | place... | reverse complement strand
TAGAGCTGATCAACGCAGAGGATAACGCAGGTTACATGCCAATTCACGAAGCGTCCCTCAACGGTCATTTGGAAGTGGTCAAGGTCCTGGTTACTTATGGGGCGCTCTATGACGTGCAGTCAAGATTCGATTGGGAATCCCCGCTTCTAGATGCCGTCGAGAATGGCCATGTGCCTGTTGTTCGATACTTACTCGAGCTCGGTGCGGATCCTCGAAAACGAGATCGGCAAGGGAGGAGCTGTTTAGATGCCAACAAGGAGGGTGATGAACCTACCGAGGTCCGCGAAGATATCGAAATACTCCTTAGAGCCGCCGAACAGAGCCGGAAGGACTTGTGGTTGGATTCCGAAAAAGATTCTGTCATTAAGCTACGGGAGAAGGCTCGGGAAGGAGATCTCCAAATGGTTCATGTTCTGTTGGAAACTGGACTGAAACCAGATACAGAGACTTTAGTCGGTGCCATTAAGGGGGGCCATACTGAACTTGTCAGTCTGTTGCTCGCGTACGCAGCAGAAGCTGATCCGGTGCCTGGACAACCGGACAGAGAAGGCAGCCAGAGAAAGAGAGAGGTATCAATGCCTATTGGAGAGGAAACGCCTATGCTTGCAGCAATTGGACGGGGAAACATTACGATTCTTCGGTACCTTCTCGAAAATGGTGTGGATCCTCGTCGAAGGGATAGCAAGGGCAGGTCGTATTTTGAGATTGCACGAGAGAGGGAAGGGGAGTTATGGCAGGAAGAGGTTCAATTGCTGAAGGAGGCTTGGCAAAAGGCAGGAATTACCAACAGTCCAAGGGGGAGTTGCAGATGACTTGAAGGGTGCTGAGAATGGAGGTAATGAAAAAAGGGCGGACTGTGATATGTAAACTGCTCTTTATCGTTCTTTATACTATATTCGGATATAATGAATAATCGTGGGTTTCCGGTCGGGGGACTTGTGCGGCAGGTGGTGCTTGTAGGTCCAGATAGTTATATTACTCGAGGACTTCGTTCTAGCGATCGAATTTAATTTGAGTGCGGTATTTGTGGCCAGGTCCCGACCCAAATTACCCCCAAGAGACCTGTTCCGATGACAAGCGTGAAATCGCTGGCTACCAGGTTCTACCGACTAAAGTGCGGACATGCACCCACTGGAGTCTACCTAAAACGGTTCGGCCACCGAGAGGACGATAAATGCTGGTGGTGTAAAGGGACAGCGGCCCAGACGCGGGAGCACCTCTTCCGCCATTGCAGCCGGTGGAGAGACCAGCAGAAAGCACTCTGGAAGGCGGTGGGAAAGGTGACGGGCTGGAAAGCGGGCAGATGCCGACACGTGCAGGTCTCTGAGCTGTTTTCCATGGAAGAGTGCGATCAAGCGGTGGTGGACTTCCTGGCGGCTACTGAAGTCGGGAAGTTCCCGCCCAAATGAATGGAGGTATGGAGCGGGCGCAGAGGCTGACTCAGGTGCGGGGAGCGGCGGCAGTGGGCTTATATCTTTTCTTTTCTTTTCTTTTCTTTTCTGTTCTGGTCTATCTTTTAGCTTTCATTTGTCAGCGGGGATGAAGGGTAGCGGGAGGGGAGCTCCGCCATCTAGCCGGCTCGCCCGGAGGCGGAGGGGGTATTAGGTCCTGTCATACTCTAGTAAGAGTGAATACAGTATGAATAAACAACAACAACCCAAATTACCCTGTAGTTCAAATCTTTGGAATCCTCATTTCGATGGACCTCTCCTTAGATGCTTGAATTGTGTCTATAGACCTCCGACCTAAATTCTGCTGTGCGGTTGTTGTTGGAGATATCGTGTTCTATTACCGTTACTAACGGAGACTAAAATGGCCGCACCGGGATGAGGTGTCGTTTTGTTTAACTACTTACTTTAAAGCGAGGACGGCTATGACGTGATCTCGTAAACCAGCCCCTTCCTACAGCCTTTGTAAGCGAGCGTCAAAGTCTGGACACGAGATCAGTTATGACGTACAGTCGTGGTAAGAAAGTGAATATACGATGGAGGGTGCTGATCACCTTGGCGTGTATACTCACTTTCTTACCATGAACGGGATATACATGTGTGCACGAGCCACTGCCGCGTTGAAACCTGGCCCCAGCCGCCTGACCGCCGGAAGCCCCACCCCGCAAGTGCAAATAAATGTCGTCCTCGATATAAACTCAAAGCTCATATTGAGCATCTGATCGAGATCTAATCAAATGCTAACGTGTAGATCCGTCAGAATGCTGCACAGATGTTTTGATTCATGCATAGTTAGTACGTAATTTGCAATTATGGCGCCAGTAGCTTATTTAGGTTCAGCCGCATCCCCGCATCATGTATATGACAACAGCAACAGCCAGCTACAAGCCCAAGTACCCAAAGAACCATCCCCCAACGAACGCTACAGAACACCCCGCAAAGCCCCGGTATCCCTGTACCTCTCCCTGCTGCCACTCCCTGCCGCCACTGCCACTCCCGTGCAGAACAGGGCGTCCCAACCAGTGCTGTCGGGCCTCTCGGCCAGCGCGAAAGTCAATCGGCCGCAGCACGAAAACCAACAGGCGGCTCTCCGTCTTCCTCTTACCGGCAGAAAGCAGTGCATAACTATACATACCTGGCACCTCCTTTAATGGAATCTCAGAAAGAACATCCCAAATACAATCTTCCCCAAATCAGTCGGTCTTCTCAAGGGATGCCAGAACCAGGCCTCAGCTCTTCGGACAGTGGTTATTCAGCAACATACAATACCAACGCCCCCGAAGGAAGAAGTCTTATTCAGAGTACCCTTGACGACTCGACGAACCTGCGATACAATCAACAGTCGGAGTACTCCCATGGCAGGGCCCCCCTAGGAGCTTGGTCTGAAGATTCTTCGGTCTTGGGCGCTATAGTACCACCAGATTCTCGACTCGAGCAGGGGAGCCCCACCCGGCGCGCTTCTGCGTTCAATGAGGACGCCAACGCAAGCGTGATGGCTGGTACAGAGACAAATACCAGGGAATCCGGGACACATCTCGGGCTGCAGACTCGTAGCTCGGGGAGAGGCTCCGGTCGTAAGCCCGCGTTGCGCAAGCCAGATACCAGCAAACTATCCAAACATCCATCTAAGGGGAATCCCCGGCGCCAGACAACCGCAAATCCAAGTCGTCAGCAGCATCCCTTCCTATGCACGTTCCACTTTGCGAACTGTCAGCAAACTTTTGCCACAAAGAATGAGTGGAAGCGACATGTATCCTCACAACACTTGCAAACCACTATCTGGCGCTGCGACTACCCCAGTTGTTCCGAACGGAAGGCGGCTACCTTTAACCGGAAGGACCTCTTCGGACAGCATCTGAAGAGGATGCATGCCCCTTCTGGCGAACGGTGTGGTAGTCAAAGCACGCGTTCTTCAATCAATAGGAAGAATCGTACGCCAGAAATGGCGCACTTCCTGAACACTGAGATACCCAGGATTCAGGAGAGATGCCGCAAAGAGAGGAGACAACCCCCACAAAGCATGTGTGGGTTTCCGAATTGCCGGCAGCTATTTGACGGGCATGAAAGCTGGGAGGAGAGGATAGAGCATGTGGGATGCCACTATGAGAACGCTGCGGCTAGTGGGGACAATGTTGGGCCTGAAAATTGGGTAGCGGATCCAGGTTTGATTGACTGGGCAGTTCGGGAGGGTTTGGTCATTCAATCATCCGATGGTTCTTACAAATGTACAAGCGTGAGCAAGGCAGCAGAGATGGATGCTATTGCATTTCAGTAGAGCGAGATCCCAAACGCCGAGGGGGTTGCTGTTGATAATTGGCGCGCTATGACAACACGTGCACAAGTAAGCGTCAACGACGACTAGGCGATTCAACCGAAGGACGATTGCAGGACAGATAGCTTCAAAGCAAATGGAGGGAGTTCTGGCTATGGTCATAGGAGTTGATGATTGTCAATTTGAGGATGTGGACACAGGGGGTGGGACATGGATGACTGGGTTGAGATAACGCGAGCGGACTTTGCAAGACATCATATGATGCCCTCACATGGCACGACTCAGATATGTTGCCTGCTTGCTTTCTTACTTCCGGAGTTACGATTTGCAGATTTTTCTGGTTTTATTTTTCTGTATTGATTTCTATGAATATTCTTCCAATTCACATGCTTATTTGATGTCAAATTATCTTCTTGACGGGCTCTAAATCCTCACGTTCTCAGACCATTAGTCTATCCCGCCGTTCTCAAACTGCAGCCAATTTATTTTTTGGAGCGGGCTGGAGTCAAGTACTCCCAAAAACATGAGTCAACTTACATAAACCATAAACACCAGGAGTGTATAGAGATAGGGGTATGGTTCGAACTACCTTGGTTATCGTAGTGCTACAACCTCATGGAACGGGAGCCCCCACAATATGCCAGCTTATCTCAGCGACGAACTAATGAACAGAAGGCCAAAACCATCCTTGGGTACCGGCACCTTCCGATAACTTGGAATGCATGTGGGACGAAAGATATGCCCACCCGACAGTCAACCCCGCAGAAATCAACAACCAAAGTGTCGACTAGATCGAGAATCGACCATGGTCGCGTTCTGAGTTATCATCCCTTCAGAGACCCCGCTGCTGCTGCTCAAGCCACCGATAAATAGCTCGACGCAAGGCTCCGATGGTCCTCCTTATCCGCTCCAAACAGCTCAGTATGGCGCTACTGCTGCTGGGGGCGAAGATAGAATCCGGGAAAATGACAGCAAGGTGGAGTGGAGGGTAGTTGCCTTGATACATGCAGAGGGAAAAGGTGGTTCTTCCTTGGGCTCTAGCTCTACCCGAAAGAACTCGCCACTAACAAGGGCAAGGGCAAGGGTAAGGGTAAGGGCAGGGCAGAAGAAAGTGGAACTATGCAAGGTAGAGGGCATGGACGCCGAAGGGCGAGAGGTGGAGCGAGGAGGGGGAGAAAATTTTAGGAGAACGGGTCGGTCGGTTCACGGTTCATCATTAGGACGTTCGGCATGGCAGTGCATGTGCATTGGAGTTATCTTTTTCGCCAGGAATTATAAACACTTGTATTCCAAACTTTCTCACAAGTCGCGAGGTTTGCCTGTGTGGTTGCTGTGCGGCATCGAGATCAGATCTATGGTTCAGGCGAAGTCATAAACTCCCGGTGAAGGTAATTTTCTTGGTGCCGGTTATGCCACATTCGTGCCCACGGACTTCCGACCCAGAATCTGTTGCACGGTGGTTGTGCTCTCTCGCTGTCGTTTGTGTTATAGATATCACGTTACTCAAACTCAATTGGTACGGTAAACTGCCTCAGAAACTTCCATTTGTTTGTGATGGCACCATCAGCGCCACTGAAGGAGACAAATGTGTGTGGCAGGAAGGGGATGTCGTTCTGTTTAACTACTAGCCGATAACCGTTATGACGTACATGTGTGCACGGGCCACTGCCGCGTCAAACTAGGTAGCCACTGCCGCCTGACCGCCGGCAGCCACTCCGCAAGTGCAAATAAATGTTGTCCTCGATATAAAACCAAAATTATATGGAGCATCTGATCGATAAAGATATATGTCAAATCAGCCACAAGTGACCCCTTCTCTAGACTTAGGGTCTTATTAACCATCTCAAGTGCATCCTCCTACACTCTCTCCTCGGAGGCTACAAGTTAGACTACGGCACGTACCCACCCCACTGTACTCGATATTTGACTGTTATATAATACGGAATATTGGAGTACAAGAATCGGAGGCGTCACGATACGATGACCAGAAGGGGTTTTGAGGCCGGCAGGAATTTACATTATTACGGGTTTTGTAGCCTATAATAAACTGTTTGCGGATGGCATTAGTGCGCGTAAGCATTATGGACCGCGCGAGGTCGCGGGAACTGAAGGATCTCTTTGCGCAGGAGCAAGAGAGTACGTGGATTTATAACGTTAACTAGCCACCCAACCAACAATACGTAACCATGACATGCACTCTACCGCAACAATATTGTAGTTCTATATTATCTCGCTGGCCCAAACTACGCTGCTCAGACAAGTGTCATAGGTGGTATACTGCTAGAGTAGTGTTTATTACTCTGAGATTATGCTAAGCATTTCCGTAGTCTATATATTGTTATATTGTGATATGATCCATTCAGAAGTTAACCCCGGTTTTGGCATGGCCAAGGCTCTATCAGATCTTACGGCATGTCTACTTCTGAGTGATGCGTTGATAAAAAGACATCCAAGCTCTTCAGTTTTCACAATTAGGTGGATACTCAGACAATTGCAGATTTTCACTCACCTCCATAATCTCCTTCTTGGCATCGCATTTCATGATATGCGCCTTTCTCGCATCAAGGGATTGTTTTGCGAGCTCCAATTTCTTTTTCTGGCAAGCTAGCATGTTCTATAGTCGAAATGAGCTTTTTGTTTCTTGTATCGATGGGGAAACTCACGTTCTCGAATGAATCGCGGATGATGTAGCGGGTTATTAGGACGTCTCTAGTCTGACCGAGTCGATGGACGCGCTCTAAAGCTTGGAGTTCAACCATTGGGTTCCTGTGCTTCGTTGAGCTTCAAACCGTGAAACAAAGGATTTGGGAAAAGGTACCAGTGGGGTTCCATCATATGCACTCTGGATGCGCAAGTGAGATTGATACTATTTGAGATAAGCAGAGAGCCATAGGAGCGAGGATGACTGTCCTACCCAACTCCGCCAGCCATGAGGGAGATCAGAATCACGAGAAACCGGGGGTCGTCACGGAATTTTTGCAGCTCGGCATCACGCCGGGCTCGGGGCATTGAACCGTCCAGTCTGCAGAAAGGTATTTGCGCACGCTCCAAGGCAATACCAATCAGGTCAAGCATTCGCGTCCAAACCGAGAAGACAACACTATGCGATGCATACGTCAGGCTTGGCCTGAAGGGGAGTGGATGAAAGTCAACTCACTGTTTTGGCGAATTATTGTCTCCCGTGAAGTCACTCATAATGGCTTGGAGAAGTGCGTTTACTTTCGTTGATGGACCTCGATAATTCGGAAATCTTCCAATCCCCACATCCGGTGCAGCTTCAGGTGTCGGGGCTCCATCGACCGAGCATTCTTCACACTCAGAAAACCCACTATCGGTTCCCGGTAACAACTCTATGCATTCTGTACAAATGGAGCGATGGGGGCAACCCAACCCTTCAAATTGTATCGAGCCTGTGAGCTGTTGACTACACACAACACAAGTCATAGTTTGGTTGGCGGAAAATTTTTCCGGCGGAAGGAGATCCAGTCCATGGTCACATATCATCCGCAGCTTCGATAGGCACCTCAATGTGTCTGCAACATTTGATGCCGAACCGTGTGTCCGATTCCTCGCCATATTCTTCTTGTGACTTTCGTAGAGTTCCTTTTCGTCATCGCGGAAGTCAAGAAAGTGGATCTGCTCTGTCCTCAGGGGGAGATTTGTCTCGATGGTGTCTTTGGTTCTTCGGAGGCAAATTGCCTTCAGTGCAGACCGGAGGTTGTCCATTCCAGACTTCTCGTCAGTCTGAGTGGCGAGGATGTAGTTTTGGAAACCTATCTTGGTATCCAACGGCTTGTACTTGAGGAATTTAAACAGAGTTGCAATATCGGTTAGATCGTTTTGGAATGGTGTACCGGTAACAGCCCAGCGGCGTTCAGAAGTAAGGGCACATACAGACTGAGAACGCTGCGTTTTCTCTGCTCGAATTTCATGGGCTTCATCGAGCACGAGTCGATAAAAGTCTATGGCGTGAAGAGGGTCCCGTTCGGATTTCCATTCTTGCGAGACGATTGAAAAGGTGGTGAAAACAATGTCATAATTACAAAGGCTGGCGGGATCCGTTGGTCTGCTTTTGCCATGGTAAATGAAGTAACGGAGGGTTCCAGGCCTCACATGCCTAACTATTCTCAGCAATACTTAGGGGAGATGGGTGAGAGAGGTACGCGGCAATCTGTTCCTCCCAATTCCCCAGAGCTAGGCAACAGGCAGATCAGATATGAATCTCAATTACGATCAATGAAGGGTAACTAGGTAGAACTCACTTGATACGGGGGTTACAATCAACGTGGGTCCGCTACGCATCTTGCAGCCTGGGGTATACAACATATCTTCTGTTCCGGAGTGGTGGGCGTCTGCAAGTTCCAATGTTGCGGTAATCAGCGAGAGAATTGTTAATGTCTTTCCAAGACCCATATGGTCCGCGAGTATTCCCCCTTTGATATTACTACTACAACACTTAATCATTAGTCAGGTGCACGTTTTAAGGGTACTTGGTATGTGAGTAGTGGCGGACCATATCGTTTTGCCTACAGTAATAGTAGACGAGTCGAAAATCGATAGGCCCTGTTCCCTTCTCTGAAGGAAATATAGACCTTGCTTTTGATGACTACAGGACAGTTACTTCCCCTCTGGGACGTTCCTCGCAGTAAAGTCACCTTAGAAGCTGTGTTTTAAGTCGCCAGTTTCCACATACTTCACCCAGTATAGCGGACTTGTAGATGTTATTGAAAAATTCCAGTAGCTCCGCTGGCCCTGCCGGAACGGCGCAGGTTCCCAATGCCGGACTATTGGATATCACGGGGATGCCACCAGTCAGTGTGTTTTCCGTGATAACCGTGTCGAAGCGCTTGGAAATGATGTGAGGGTTCTTGTAAGGGAACCTAGCTTCCGGGTACTTCGGATGCTGGAGAAAGACCCTGTTTTCTGACAAGTACTTCCCAACGAGCTCCCCAAACTCGGGAACTCCGAAAGTATTTAGAAAGATTTCTAACTTAATCTTTGATTTGACCTTCGACCGTACCTGTGTGAAATTGAGAGGTAAAAGTGCAATTCCTTGAATCCTTACAGCCGATCGATTGAGTAATGGCAAAAGTATAGTTCCAATTGACGGATCAACACTTCCCAAGGCAGTCTTGTGGTCAGCACTCTCAATGAGCACCTCCAAAATTGTAGCTTCTGTCATCTGTTCTGGTACAACGAGGGGAATATATGATCTGGGGGTTTTGAGATAATCTTTCTCAATACATGTGAGAGTACTGATAGTGGAGTAGCAGTGACACCGGATCTGGAATCGTTAAAACCACATTTTATGGACATGGTTAGCTGGAGGCCTCACCATACCAAAGCACACCTCACTTTCTTCTCCAGAGCAACATTTCAGTCGAAGTTGGACACCCTCTGCGACATCAGCAATTGGCTCATCACGAAAATTACATTCAAAGTCCATGGGCGTCGGGTCAGGCTGCGGTGATGAGCTGAAATGGCTTATCGTGGCACTCGGACACCAAGATGCTGTCCCTTCCGATGGGGTACTCGGTGCCGGTGACCGTGCGATATATCTACCATCGCTGCTGGTGCCTTGCCGTTTTGAAGGTACACATAGATATTGAGGATCGTCGTTTGGACGCTTGTGGGGCGAGAAGGCGATATCGTACATTGAGATATGGAAAGCTCAGTAGTCGTGCAAAGCTTGAACGACTGGGCTACAAGGGTTATAACGGGACTTCTGGAACCGGCGTGTTCGCAAGGCGGAGTATGAAGTCTTGCTCTAACAATCGCATCATGCAAGCGCCAGCCTGCACCTCAAACCCCCATGAAGTCATGGTGAAATGCGTAATGCATAACTGTGGGAGGGGTTACGAGGCGACTATGATGGTGTTGGAAACAGGAATTGTTTGGGGGGCTGATGTTGTGATGTTGCAAGAACCGTATGTGGAGAGGGAGGGATACAACATTAGTCACCCAGGATATAGGCTGATCAGAGGAGGAAGAACGATGACAGCAATAAGAAGAGATATGCACCTGGAGTTTTCGGAAGTGGATAAGGGGGGAGATGGAGATGTACAGGTGTTTGATATAAGATACCCGTCGGGTAGAAAAATGAGATTGGTGAATGTGTACGATCAGCTGAGACAAGAGGGGGGCGTGAGAAGTCAAGGCAGACCGGCACAGACAGCAAGATGGAGGGAAATTATGGAGCAGGATAAGATCCTCTTGGGAGGAGATTGGAATGCTCACAGTGATAGATGGGACCCACAGTGCCCACCAAAACGAGATGCGAACTTTTTGGAAAATCTTGTGGATGAGTACGATTTGATTGACGTTACGGATGGGGAAGAAACCCATTCGAATACAAGAAATGGCAAAACCTCGGGATCGCTAATTGATTTCTTTATCACTAAAGCCTCGATGGCCGATAGATTAGAGACTTCAATGGATTTGACAACTACTTCGGATCACGCGATTGTCTGTGCCCAGTGAAGATGGGACAAAGGGGAAGGAGTCAAAGTGTCGCGAAAGATTACAGGATGGGATATCGATGGGCTCAAATCGAAGGAGGAGGAAGAAAAATTTAAAAAAGCACAAAAAGAGTGGGAGGATAAGAGTTCAAAGAGACCTGTTTTGGATGAGAAGAGCAGCGGAGAAGATTTACAAAAGGAAGCTGAGTGGATACAGCGAAATTTCGTTAATCATCTTAATAGGTGCTGCAAAAAGATTAAGGTTTGCGCGAGATCAAAAAGGTGGTGGACGGCGGAGATTGCGGAAAATCGGAAGATTTTGGGATCGATAAAGAGAGCAAGAAAGAAAGGGGAAGCGTCGCAGCAACAAGTTAAGAAGCAGCGAAGCAAAAGGTTTGCGCGAGATCAAAAAGGTGGTGGACGGCGGAGATCGCGGAAAATCGGAAGATTTTGGGATTGATAAAGAGAGCAAGAAAGAAAGGGGAAGCGTCGCAGCAACAAGTTAAGAAGCAGCGAAGCAACCTGAGAAGAATGATTCGACAATCGAAAACAGAGATGTGGCGGAAGTTTTTGACTTCGGCAACAAGAGACCAAGTCTAGCAGGCGTTGAGATACACGAAACCAGGCGGACAACAAACGACACAGGCTTTGAGATCCAGGACTGGGGAGGTGGCGGAGTCTTGGGAGGAAAAAGCGGTGTTGATAAAAGAAGAAGCATTTCCGAAACCTTTGAAGGGTGTGGAGAGAAAGGCCCAAGAGGAGGGAGGAGAAATGTGGAAAAAGATTACTGATGAAGACATCCGAGAGGCTCTGTTTGATCAATCGGTAGAAAAGGCACCCGGCCCGGACAGGTTGGGTTTTAAGGCAATACGATTATTGTGGGAATGGGATTCTCAAAGGATAATTAATGTTGTTAAAACGTCTTTTAGGTTAGGAGTACGCCCACGAGTTTGGAAAGAAGCGAAGGGGGTGGTTATACCGAAGCCAAATAAGCCAGATTACGGAGTCGCCAAAGCATATAGGGTGATAACGTTGCTAAATTGTCTGGGAAAAGTTGTTGAGAAGGTAGCAGCCAACGCAATAGCAGAGGAGTGTGAGCGTAGGAGGCTACTTCATAACGGACAGTTTGGATGCAGAAAGAGATGGTCAGCAATTGACGCGGTTGGAAGGTTGATGAAGAGAGTTGAAGAAGCGTGGGGGAGGGGGAATACCGCGGCAGTGCTGTTGATGGATGTCAAGGGAGCCTTTCCACATGTGGCAAAGGGGAATTTGATAAAAAGAATGGAAGAAATGGGGTTTGAAGCCGACCTGGTGAGGTGGGTGGAAAGTTTCATGGAAGATAGAAAAGTGATTATGTCGATGGATGGGAAGGAGGGAGACAGTATGGATGTGGAAACGGGAGTTCCGCAGGGGTCGCCAGTGTCGCCAGTACTTTTCGTCATATACCTTTCGGGGTTGTTCGGCCAAGTTGAGAGTAAAGAAGAACAGTGTGGAAGCGAGGGTATATCTTTTGTTGATGATGTGGCATGGGTGGTGGAAGGCGAGGATGTGGGGGAATGCACACAACGACTGGAGAGATGCGCGGCGGAAACAACAATTTGGGCACAGAAGAATGCCTGTCAGTTCGACATCGAAAAAACGGAAGCGACACCGGGAAAAATGACCTTACGCGACGGGTAACTCATAGAGAAGCTGTTTTTGGGCCGGTAATCCATAGCATATTTGACGCGTGGCACTATGAGGTCCTATGGACCTGCAATTTGACTAGATTACTATGAT
>Ga0307512_10006373_pt1 | contig 11958 bp, 10 predicted proteins | sample 14_EM_MG_FD_200267 | JGI IMG/M metagenome (GOLD analysis project Ga0307512, IMG submission 200267) | Populus trichocarpa ectomycorrhiza microbial communities from riparian zone in the Pacific Northwest, United States - 14_EM | ecosystem: Host-associated > Plants > Roots > Unclassified | place... | reverse complement strand
ACAATTTTCGACTACAGCTTGAATATTTTTGTTATCTTCAATTTTTTTTATCCAACTCACACTATCGCAAGCATGTAATCTAGGTAAAGTGGATAAGGATCAACTTTGAGATTGTGTTTTCCTCTCTAATTAATTATTGGGATCGTGTTATTTCCTGCCATTGCCACTTCTAATGACTGTACCTTGTAGGTTAATTGATGTGGCAGGCATGTTCTAGTTTAGGGACATGTATGTTTACCATCGAAGTCAAATTTTACCAGTATTGTGCTTCAGGTTGAAAGATCCTATACTGACTACGTGATTCAAAGATTACACGTAGCATAGGAAGAAATTATATAGATCCTATACAGTTCTTTTTTTTCTTTTCTTTTTTCTTTTTATTCTGACAAAGAAACATACGTTCTCAATTAAAATCGCCTACTCTTTCTCCCAAACCTCCCACCGTAGAACTTGTTTCCTGCTTAATATTGCTAATACACAACACTACCTCACCTCCCATTATTACCTCCATCCTTTATAAAACCCTTATCTACATAAAAAAAACCCTTATCAATGAATTCTAGCCCACCGGCCCAATATCACAGGCCCAGAAACAATGTTAGAACCTCAACAGCATCATGGACTGAAAAAGGAGATATTCCTAGCTCACCAAATACACATTCATTTGCCATAAAACCTCCATAATCCCAGATTCCCAGTCTAATTACCGAGTGTCCCAAAAAAAAAAAAAAATTGTTTAAATTTTTTTAAAATTTTCAGATTATTTTGATATGTTAATATTAAAAATAATTTTTTAAAAATAAAAAAACTTTATTTTAATACATTTCTGAATGAAAAACACTTTGAACCGTCACCGCTACCACAATTTCAAACAAACAGGCGAGTAAACTAATAGAGAAAATAATATAAAAAAGAAATGCAGTTTCACTCTGCAAATGGTGTTTTAGCAACTAAAATCGGTGAACTTGACTTGTCAATTTCATGCTTCGCACCAAGCACATGCTAAGGACATGAGATAGAAGTGTCAAACCACCCAAGCTCAGTCTCTAACATAGAAATAAAATGTAAATGCTATCCGAATTCACTAGATGACATGCAAAAAGGAAAGAAATTAAAAAACAAAGGAAAAGGAAATGGACTTCCTAATTATCATTTCGGCTTCCCCCCAAATGAAAATTTAAATGCTTTCACCATACTAGAATTTGTTTTACACTAGTTCTAATTATAAATCAGAGTGTGTACTTCCTGTCACCTTCTAAGAGTTTATGTAACATGTTGCTTGTGCTTGAAGATAGTAAGAGTCCTTGTATTTTCTGCCACTTCGAAAATGGATCCCATTGTGAATCCAATCCTCCCGGTAAATCCATGCATCGCGACCAAAATCAAGAACTCCAAGGATCTTGGAATAACAATTTTGTACAAATGACATGAGGAACTAAAATTGGTGCATTCAAACTTGACCAAACAGAAAACCAACCACAAGCAAAAAGGAGAAACAAGAAATACAAGTTAGTGAGAAGTTGACTTACTGCTCCGCCTTTCCAAGGCACAAAAGTTGGATTTGTTCTTGACTGTAGAACCTGTTTAACAACCATGAGAGTTGGGCGATATCAAAGATCTGAAACAACAATTAGACAAGTAGAACCAGACATAGCTACTACCATCATGCTAACCAGGGGAGGAATGATGTTATACCCAGAGGCACGGCACCCCCAAAGTTTTCGTTTTAGTCTCTAAGATTCTGACACCTTTTAATCTACCTTCAGTTAAGGCTTGCTTATTACAATAAATAAAAAATCTACATTTTGCGGACAATTACACAGCCATAAAAGTGTCGTTGCTTACACTTTTGATAACCGTGCCTATTGGTCAACATGACAGACAATTACACCAGGAGTGAATAGAGTGGTTAAAACTTAGCAGAATTGTTAGTAGAAGGATTGTTGTAAATCTAAATTGGGTAGAGGGGTCTATATGACCAAAAAAACTAAAGTAGAGGGCATCTAGTGATTTTCACCCTAATAAATAGCAGAAAAAATTCAAGGGGTGCTTGTGAAAATGTAAACTCTGCCAATCCCTCAATAATAGTACAAATTGCCAAATTGAATTTCCACAACTATTTTCTGTATAATTAGCCACCAGATGAAATAAATGATTTGCTATTATTATATGATGAATTCTGCATCTAGTAAAGGCCAGGATATTTTATTTCCTCGTGTGTATAATCATATAGATATGCATAAGGAAATCAAAGACAAAGAATAGGCTAAATCATAAGCATGAAGAAAATATATAAGGTAACCTCAACAGTATCAATTGCTTCATTTGAGGGAATTGCATGTAAAACTCTGCAAAAAGAAAGAACATGAATTCAGCAGATAACGTTAACAAGAAGTTACTATCTTTTATAGAAACGCAGTCAATGTTGTAATTTAAGCAGAGTTTTATTGACTTGATATCGAAACTTTTTTGAAACAGGGGCAGTCTAAAGCTTCAAGACTTGACTCAGTACATATTTTTATTTTTGTTCGTGGTCTACTGAATTTCCATAACTGAATGAAGAAGACAGATCCATGCAGCTTAAATCAATTAGTTTGAAATTCAAAGCTTAGTTAAGTTGGGTTGACATGGTCAGAAGATCCATAAAAGACATAGATAGAAAAGGTTGGAGTTAGGCAATTCTCTTGAATAATGAAGCAAGAGCTTCATCCATCTTCTGGTTGGGCTAGTATATTCTCTAATCTGAAATGCTGAAAGTCTTCCTCACTTGAGAAGGATGTTGATAAATATAAGAGGAATGATTAAATATCTACCCCCTTGAAAAGAGGAATGAAGTTAAATTAAAGTGTCGCTATTATCTTCTTTTTTTTCTGACAAGTGCCTGAACTTTGCCTGAGAAAGATTGTAAAAAAAAAAAAAACAGGTTTTCAGTTGTGTCTTCTGGGACCAGAACATGATCCGTTAAGTGGCTGTTCCACTGGTTTGCCAATTGCTAAACTTAATCTACTGCAAATACTTGAATGCATCTAAAACATGCTCATTGCAACAAACATGGATAATACCACAAAATTATGTGCTTTACTATTAAAATCAAACGCAGAAACAACCTTTCCTCCACAGCAGGAATAACACCAGCTGTCAAAGCCACTCCACCAATCTAGAGGACAACAGTGGAGAAATCTATGTCAACCATCCAGGCTACAAGAAATAAAGAGTGCAATCGCATAGTAATTCTCGCTGCCACAACTCACCAATTGTATGCTGCAAAACAACTTTCTCTGGAGGTCTATACGACCTGTCCATACAGTACCAAGTTATGTTAATATCAAATTACAATTCAATTAAGTCAATTAAAATAATCGCAAATGAATCTCACCAGTGGAAAGAATGCTACTAGTGATAGCTTCAGCAAGGCCAACCTTCTCTTCTTTCTTTGGCTTAGAAGAAAAAATTGGATAGCTCTCCCACATTGGATATCCAACACTAATGCCAGGAAATAAACCATCTGACATGTCAGGCCTTCTAGAATATTCCATATGCAATGTGTCTTCTAGCATATTCTCATAGTCATGGAACCTGATGATGCTCAGCATTATGGCCGGACAGTAATTTCAGCAACTTGTTTAAATAATCGTGAGGTAGGAAAGCTAGTGCAAAACAAGAAAACTTGAAATATATCCTACCAAGAACGAGGTGGTGGTGGATATATATCTGGAATTAAAAGCGTGGGGTAGAACAGACCCATGGGAGGCACCTGTTTCATGAGTATCATCAAGGTTATAACACTATTCAGCTAAATATCCTTGAGGAAGAGGATGAATCTCAGAAAATTTTGGCTAAAGAAGACAAACATTAAGAGCAGTTAGTCGAGTTTTGTGAGATCCAGCAGGCATGCCATCCTCGTAAGAATGAACTACAGCAACAGCATCAAGCTCCCCCTCCTGTACACAGAGAAGTAAATCGCAGAGGAAACAAAATGATACAAATGGAACTATGGAAGTCTTCCAGTGGCAATGCCTTATTCAAGGGGTACTGGAGTGGCTGATTCAGTTAAAACTATACTAAGCTTAGGAGTTAGGACCATGTATCAAGATCAGCACTCCCACTCCCAAGACTGTGTTTGGCGGTTCATGCATACTGAATAGAATAGAATAGAAAGTACTAGCAAATTACTCAAGGAAACTAAATAACAAATGAAATTGCACGCAAGATTTTCATAGAAACACATAGTTGAAGATACAATTAAAAGGAGTATCATAAACTACTTTAGCAGAGAAAGGGACAACCAGAAAAAAAGTATTTCACAGTTGAACTTCTGTCCATCAAAAAATATAACATCATGAGATTGTCAACAGCATATAATGGAAGGAGAACCAAACATGCTCAATAGGAACACGAGCCTTATAAATGACCCAGACAAGGCTTAATATGGAGGTATGTCATCATCATTCATGTCTGAAATCTTAAAGTTCATGGCATCTACATATGATCAACAAAACACGGCATTAGACCTAAAACTGCAATATCAACTTGGAAGATCCAGAATCCAGATGGTTACAGGTTTCTTGGAACTAGATAACAGATAATTACCAGGATTTTGATTTTCCTATTCTGCAATTGAAGTAGGTGTAAAAAAATTCCTAGATATTCATCAGCATAACAAAGACCATATAAAACAAGGTTTGTTCATGAATGAAATCAATCACCAACATCAAATGACTGCAATAATCAGATGTCATCTGATTTCTGTTATAAGAAGAAGCACACTTGTGTGCTAAAAGAATGGAAGAAATAGGCAGTGTAGCCAATGCATGGCAATAAACTGAAAAATTATAGAAAAAGAAAGTGACCTTGATTCCACAATAGGACTCTTTCAGTCTATTAAGCATCAACAAATCTATAGGCTTTGTCAACATGTCAGTCCGAATTTGGGGCCATGTCTGATGATGCCTCTGGGTCCAGAGAAGGCATCTTGATATATCCTGAAGAAAAGTTGGTTCACAATGAAAATAACTTTGACTAGAATATGAAACAGATATATTCTAAATATAGTATTTGCACAAGCTACACAGCAAAAGACTTTTAAAACACCATCAGTTCAAAGGATAATCATTCAAGCATCCATTTGTTATTTGAAACTTCTCCAAAATCATGAAACTATAAATACTGAGAGTCAGGAAGCATAAGACATGAAGCATGACCAACAAAATCTAAGCATGCACCACTGCTTTTTAAATTGGCAGTCAACAACGAAGGTGAGAGAGGATAAATACCAAATAACCTACTTGTGATCCATTAAGGATATCACCATCCTTGTCTCTTTGTTTTTTCCTAGAGTTAATGTTTATATCACCATGGCATGATGACATCTTTTTTAGGTAAGACTCTGAAGCAAGTAACCATCCCCTTATTGGCAGGAACAATGGTGAAGAAAATGGAGAGAGAACTTAAGGAAACCTAAGATCATCAGATCAGTTGATGTAAAAAGTCATGTCAATGATTGAGGTTGCAGCGATTGTGCAAAACAGTATGCATCATTAAGTTGGCAACCTCATAATCTAAACTCCCCCCTGCTAGGTTATGTCTTTGGGATTTTGGTTGAGTTGCCAAAAAACAAAGGTCTGCCAAAAAGCGTGTTTGGAATCCCATCCAGACATTGGTAACTTAAAATGTAGAGATCTAGCTGCATAATTGGAATCCCAAGTGGATGTTTCGTAACCATGGTTTTTAGACGTCAATCCCCAAACACACCCTGGTGCAGCTTTCAACCCTGGGATGGGTAACTTAAAATCTGGTCAAGCAGCTTATCCCACAAGTTATTTCATCACAAGAGTTTTCAATCAGAAGGTCAATTGTATCTTCTGTAAAACACTTTACAAAAAAGTTCAACCAAAAACTACACATGCACATTTTATAATATATGAAGCCAAAAGCTAGACTTGTCAGGACAGCTTAAGGAGCATTAAGTGTGCATCTACATCATACAAACTCATGTAAGAGAAATTCCCTTAGTAACTGAAGCTTATAACAAGCTCAAGGTTCAGTAGTGAGTTGAAGGATGAAACCAAATCCACACCTCTCCACCAAAAGGCAAAGTCTTTTCCGTATTAGGTAAAGCCACTCCATCCTGAAAACCAAAGTTGAAAGTGATTAATAATTACAAGAGTCATGGCCTTGATATCCACATCCTAAGCATTGACCAAACAATACTGTTAGGAACAAAAAAGACATAAAGAATCTCGGTGTAGGGGAGGAGGGCCAAGCCACGTGATAAACAGTTATTTGCTTCCTTGCCACTAGACACCAAAAAATGAAGGTACATCCAGTGGGATGAGAATGAGAGCAACATAGAGGTGCAATGACATCGCTTGCAGAAGCAACAGTGATGCTGAAGTGGTCAAGGTGGAATCTGCAGTGTTTAAAAAAGATGGAATAATTGGTGATTCAAAAAACAGTAAAGGACTGAAAGAGGCGAATCGGTGATAGTCAGCCAGGGAGCCAATGTTCATGCACTGAGTGAAGGTGAGAAAGGTGACAGAGATGTTATATAGTGTAGCAACACCTCATGATAGTTGGGTAGCATGATGACTCTGATAGAGTAGTGGCAATAGAGTCCAAAAATTCCTTATAGTGGTAAGAATAGGAACAAAAGAAAATATTAGAATTCTTTGCTTCTAGAGGACTAACATTTTTTGTTACATTTACACAGGATAACTTTCTTCATCCAAACTCACTTTTGTGTTGACAATAAAGCATGCATTTTTTTCCTTTGATCACTGAGAAAGCATACCCTTCATTGTGCCCCACCCCAATGAGAGTTCAAACATGCAGCCCCCCCTTCTAACATACGCAGTGGTGTAATTGACCAGTGGACCAATGGACGAATCAGCATATTTTGATAGCGCAGCCTGAATGCTTATAAAGCTAATTTTAAGAAAAAAACGGTAGTTACCTCAATGCAAACTACAGATGTCACCTGAGCACCCATATTAACTATGCATGCCGTTGATAACCCATTCCCAAAAACTGCAGCAAGACCTTCCTGCATCAATCATTTTAGAAAAGATCCTCATATAGGAGCAATTCCCATAACAGTGTCAATGTGGAGAAGCAGGTCAATAATGAAGACTACCAATAGTAACCAAAAAATATAAAGAAATAGGAAATGCTCTTTATCGCACCCTTCTCAGATGGAATGCAAAATTTTTAATCGTTGCTAACAAAATAATGAGGAATGACTGAAACTCGAAAACAATAATAGATACATAAACCAAGCTAAACAACTGGTAGGTAAAGGCATAGGCAAGGTGGAACTGAAGCAGAAAGTTTGATGCTGAAATATGACCTAGACCTCAAATTGATATCATTGATTTTCATTTCAAAGATAAACTATTGTAATATATCCAAATTTTAGTCAACACTCAACTACTAAAGTGTTAAGAGTAATCTTGTAAATTCACATATTTGAAATCTTGAGTATATTTTCTTGATTATGTTTGGCAATGCCTTTGATTGAAGTAAAATTGTAGGTCATTACCAAATATGTTTAAATCAAAACCTGAAGAACACAACATGTTTAATTGAACAGACTGGATGTTTGCCAATGATAGCCAGAATTAAAAAGACCCCCTTCTTGTTTTAATTCCCTTCTTTACATCCTTTCCAAATTATCAATAACCTTATAGCAAGAGAATATCAAGTGTAAAAAATATGAATTAAGGAATAATTTATGAATAACATGTCAAAATTTAAAGTTGGCTATTATGATTTTCAGTTGAGCGGGGACAAAAAGGGAAAATTAATTCTTCTGAAACCAAAAAATGAGCCAAAATCTTTCTCACTCATCTATGATCTACTCACAGATCTCCGTTGTACCATGGTACTTCATGGCTACAGATCTATCCACACCAATAGAATCACCTTCAAAATCAATTTCTACTGTGTCTACCATATCTGTCTTCCACTCAACATTCACACAACATAAACAATAAATTGAATGATTTACATCAAGCTTTGCCACCACAAACCACAATCTAATGATGGAACAATATAATTAAATATCAGCAGGTAAAAAAAAAGTCTCTTACCTGGTGTACTACTGCTGAGCTAAAGCGCAAGTCACGTAATGCTATAGACAACATTTCCTTTATTTCTGCTCATGAAAAGTAACAACAAAATACTAGAGTTATCCAAACTTTCTTCCCTGCTAAATCAAATATGTGAAGATGTGACTTTATAGGAGAACTGGAGAAGAGTACGCATAAGATCCATGAAGTATTTAATGCATGAATAAGCGAGCAAAAAAAAAAAGAAATTAAAACCAGTTTGTCATACAAGGAAGTAAGCCAGTTTGTCATACAAGGAAGTATGGGAAAAACCAGGTATGGAAGGTAGAGTTTCCACCGTTTTCTTTTTTGCCTTGGCCCAGTTGCACTAATTGGCCCTTCTATGAAAATACAAAAAAAAAAAAAAAAACAGACAGAAAAGGCACATCCAGCCAAAGCAACTTAATAATTTTCAGGTGCAAGAAAATAAAGGAAATTGGCATTTCAGCAACGCAAGATCAATACAAAATGATGGAACATCTGAAATAGACTTCGAGCTGGTGGTATTATCAGCCCCGGCACACCTGAATGCAAAGGGGCTCACTAGGCCAAGGCACGTACCAGAAATACACAAGCACGTGCCTGATAAAAGTAAAGTGCACATATTTAAATGCAAATCAAGTCATGATACAGACCAAATAATTTTTCACTTCTATCACCAATCATTACTAATAATGTAATTATTTCCTCTCTTTTTCCACAAACAATGCACCCTTCAATATATTAACACACCAAAAACCCTTGAAAATTACTCTTTTTTAATAACTCACCCCTATTTTTTAACCTCTTACCAAATTCCACCTAAAAGTTAGAGCATGGTGCAACTTCACAAAGAACCCCAAGGCAGCGAAAAATGTGTGATTGACTAAATGATACTTTGAAAAGCATTAAAGGTCATAGATTGTGTTTAAAATTTTTGGCACAGAAATGAGAATAATGAGTAGATTTTGCCATCTGAATGTATTAAGATCTATATTAAAGGAACTGCCCAAATATAATTACCGCGATTATCAAATGTTTCTGGCAAAACAAGAACTGCAGAATACATGTTTCTTTCTGAGTGAGGGATGTGCAGTTTCTCTATCAATATCCAATCCCAAATAGCATGCATGTCCTCAAGCACCTAAGCGATAGAAAATAAGAAAATACTGTAAATAACTGGAACATAGTTTCTTATATGATGTGTACGCTAAAATGTTGGAAAATAATACAACAATGTTAAGTCTGGTCCGAAACAATAACATATCCACACAAGGTGCCGGTCTATAATATCACTTTCAGGAAAAGTGGTATTATTTTTCTCCTTCAGCTGAAAAAGGCACGTATAAATGAAATCATGCTTGCAAGATAACAAATGCAAGGACGAAACCTGCTGCAAAGGATAATGTTGTGAAATGTTGAAATGACCTCTGCGAATAGGACGGCTTAAGCAGTATGGCTCTGTTGGGGAGATTCTAAGTGCTTCTTCACCAAAAATGTGTCCTCTGAATTTGTGGTTCCCAGAACATATCTCCTCAGCACCAGTGCCTTCATGCTTCTCCACAGATTCACCAGTTATACCTTTACTTTTTGATGTTCCTGCACAAACAATTTGCATATGTTAGGATACATCAAATTCACACTAATCTATGTTTGTCATGGGAAAGCTAAAAGACTTGGTGCGTGAGAAATTATTTTTTTATCAAATGTGACCTAGAAATCAAGGGTAGTCAGAATCTCAAAATACAAGAAAAATAAAAAATAAATAAGAAAGCCAAGTATCAGTCCAATGAGAAAGTAATCGATGCTTCAAGCTTTATATTAAAAAAACTGTGTTTCCATAAGGATCATACAGCCACCAGTGCAAGACATTATTCAGTGTCAGGCAATCAGCACAGAGAACACAATGAAAATTCAGTCTATCAATCAAGAGCAACCTATGCAAGGGAATCACTAAAAAATGTTCCAAGGATCTCTTATCCCAAGGCCCACTATTCATATTTGAGCTCAAACGATATGGAGCTGCCCCTTATTTTTTCTGTACTGTGATTTTGAACACAAGCATAATGCTCAAGAATTTCATTTTTTGTTAGCCTTGAATATTCAAAGCATAACAAAGGCATTGCATTCAAAACCCCAGGCAAAATAAAATCAACAGAGTATCTGAAATTTTTGTGTGTAGCCTTTTGACCCTGTATAGAGATAGTAATCCCTTGGAGCAGGGACCAATCTAAAGGGGAACCACGTCCAAAGTTCACAAAAATTTCAAAATCCCCCTTATTGTTTGAAACTTTCCAAATAAGTTCTAATGCAATGGCCATCCCAAAATGAAAGTGTCACATTTGGCCCTCACAAACACCAGATTCTGGATTCTTTGCCTATTTTTTCACAACATTCAAAGATAAGAGATTCCAGCTTCGTGTAATCTGGCTCCACCAGCACTGATCAATCCAAGTCAAAAGTAATTTATAATATACAAACCTTCAAACTTAGCATAGGACAGTTCATCTTGCAATAATATTAACAGGGCAACAACAGTAAATTGCAGCAATATTCAATCATGAATTCTGAAGTAATTAGAAGTAGTATGCTACCACTTTCCAGGTCAAACAAGATGGCCACCAATAGACATTGAAAGGTTTAAAGATGGATTACATCTTAACTAGTACAAAATAAAATTCAGCTTGTCTGACTACCATGTATGTTAGAGAGAATCAGACTTCATTCTACTACCTAATGCCAAAGAGGAACCTGCGTCCTGCTCGTATACATTAGCCCACTGAAAAGCCACACTCCTGCCACTCTGTGGATTGTATCCATCAGCACGCCCTATCTGCAGTTCGAGTTAATTAGTATAATTCCATGAGCAATTTCTAACCATTAACTGAGATGCATGTCTGGAGCTCCTCATCCCTCTAAACTGTATATTTTAAAATCACTTTAAAAATCTGATAAATGGCTACAAAAGAAATCCACAAAAGACAGTACCACAGCTATCAAACCCCTCTAAACCAGTAGACAGAGCAGCAGCAATTCTTCCAAAGTGGAGATTATAAGAATAATAGCACAACAAAAAAAAAATATTTTTCTGCAGATCACCATGACATGGACTAAATTAGGCTAAATGAAATAGAAGCGACAATTTCACATACCTTGCGCGGGAACGAATTGTTCGCAACCTCTTCATCTAGAAAAGGTATCTTCAATAACGACGCTATCTTCAAGGGAAAAAAAAAAGGAAATATGAAAAACATCAAGTCTTAAAGTTTTCCTCGGCAAATGTGGAGATAAAAAATATGCAAATAGGACGAGTCAACTCACTGTATCATAAGCCTTCTCGCGTTCCATGTGCTGTGCTGTTGTGACCTGAGAATTCAGCATCTAAAAGCGAAAAAAATCAACATAAAGAAAAGTAAAGCTGTGAAGAGGCAGAAAAGCGGTAAATAAAAACTGACCTGGTCTTGGAGATTGAATTTGGGACGTTGATTGGTGTAACGAGCAATGCAGTGAGGAATATTTAAGGGAGCATCTTGTGGAGCTAATCCTATTCTGATATTTGCAGAGCCTAAATAAACCAATTACAATTAGCCAAAACAAAAATCGATTATATTTAGTGGGTGATGATTTTTATTTTATTCTTAGGGTTTTCAAGTTAAGTAAGTGCCTGGATTGATGACTACTAAATTGGAGCCTCGGTCGGCGACGAGCTGAGAAGGAATTACCGTCTTCAAGTAATCCTGCCATTAACCAAAAAAAAAACGAGGTTCAATCAATTTGACTAAATTTAAAGAAACAAAGAGGGAATTGTTGGTGCTTTTACCATTTCTGTGAAGAAGAAGATGAGAAGAGCCGCAAGGGAGACTTGTTAAACTTA
>Ga0307512_10006372_pt1 | contig 11960 bp, 10 predicted proteins | sample 14_EM_MG_FD_200267 | JGI IMG/M metagenome (GOLD analysis project Ga0307512, IMG submission 200267) | Populus trichocarpa ectomycorrhiza microbial communities from riparian zone in the Pacific Northwest, United States - 14_EM | ecosystem: Host-associated > Plants > Roots > Unclassified | place... | reverse complement strand
GGTGATTTTGTCCTCGGCGTAGTACTTCCCCTCCTCCGCTTCCTGGCCTGCACCACCATCCACTATGAAACCCTCGTAGGTAGCATGGAGCCCTTGTGCATCGCATATCCCAGGCGGGCCGAATGATTGGATCCGGAAAATATTGAAGTTCAGCAGCGACCGCGGCGCCCAACGAAAGGGCGCAATTCCGATTCTCTCTACGTCTGCAAATATGACGTCGGTGGGTATGTCGCGCATCAGGGTGTGGAATATGGACATTCTCGTATCGACGTTCCGAACCTTGACAAATTCCCGCATGTCCGCACCAATAATTGTTGCTAGAATTATGGCTTCGTCCTCCATCTTGCTGGTGGATCGGTGCTTGACGGCAAAGCAAAGGCGCTGGTAGGAAGTGCTGATCTCGGTGATCGCCGGGCAGCCATCATCGGGATTTGCCGTCTGAAAGCTTGACTTTTGTAAGGTAGACAATGGTGGGATCCGGTTACGGATAAGCTCCTTGATATCCTCACGAAAGCATAGTTTTGAGATTGCTTGTTCCGTCTCTCCCAGACCCGCATCAGGAACGTCATGAACGTTGACCCTGTAAGGCGCCCGGAGCGTCTGGACAAAAAGTAGCCGGGCCTGAGCCGCTTCCTGAAGAGTCCATAGTCGCCGAGTCCACCCAACAAAGGACATCAGAAGCTCTTGCTCCAGCACCGATGCACGCTTGGTGTCAATTTGCTCCAATTCCCGGTCTAAAACGAGCACGGCATCGGCATCCTTGTAGGTCTTCCCAAGTAGCACGATGGCCTTATTTCGATATTCTCGAAGACTTTTGGCGACGGGAATACAAAGCGTGTCAATCCACAATCCCATCCGGATTGCTGGCTCGCCCGTAGAGTCCAGGTTCGCGATATGCTGGCTGAGGCGGCGTATTTGACATAACGGAAGAGCGTTTTCGACAGGGTTTCCAAGGCCATGTGACCCTGCACGATGATTAGCGGCAGTGGCTGTGGTGCCTCTTCCTGGCAGTGGGGCCATTCAACTTACAGACATGTGATATCGCAACGTAAGGACAATCGTCTGCCACCACAAGTCGGTGGTCATCAGAAATCAAGATCCTGGGCGTCTTGCCCTTCGCCAGGACGACTCGGAGTTCTTCAGGATCCACAACAACCGATGCGCACCGACACTCCGCCCCCACATGGACTGTTGCGTAAGAGTCTTCGTTTACTTGGTCGGCCAAGCATCTGAAGTTGTCGCATTGGCTATGGTCCATTCTCCGTCGCTTTACGCTAGTAGCGAAGAATTCGTAGGAACCATCCATGCGCTCCAACAGCTTACACTCGCTCCTGCACCATCCCTCTCGCAGCAACTCGTCTTTGGCGAATTCCTTGAGCTCATCCCACCGCGCTGGAAACGACTGTTGTATCTGAGGATCGGTCAGAGCGCTAATTGTTGCTAGTTCGCATGCCCCCGACGTGGCCAAGGCCAACAACACGGCGCGAGTAGCCACTCGTATCGAGAGTAGAACTTTACATTCTGAGTATGTGAGACTTTGAGATCCCGTTTTCCTTGGATCCTCGTATCGCGTCTGCATAGACATGGCGTGATGGAGTACACGAATTATTCGAGTCACTCGACCGGGATCAAGTTTGTGCGTCGTCATCGAATGCTGCGCTTCAGCTGCCTCCAGCCATCGCCGGGGTAGTTCATCCAGAGCGGCAGTGCATATTTCCTGTGATCCGGCCGGTCCGTCAACCACAAACTCAGCCTCCAAATCAATCACAAGCGCGCAAATGGCCGAAATCTCAGTCAGCATGCCGAAGAACAGCCATGCTTGCAGGAACGCGACCTGCTCCGAAACTCCGGCGTACCGGTATCCGCCGCGGGTGCCGCTATCGATGCGGTAGCACTTGAGCCTTAACGAGTCGAGAGGCCTTCCAGACGACAGCTCCTCGGGGATCTTCCGCTGCCGGCAAGCATACAGGTCGTCCAAGGACACAAGATCCTGGGACCATTCAATCTCGTTGCTGAAGCTGCGGTAGCCTGTCGCGTCGAGTGCCCAGCCCGCTCGCTCGGGGAAATCCCAGAATCCGCATCCGTCGAAATCGTAGGGCGATGAGGTGCATAGGCACGGCACCGTGAAAGAGATGAAATAAGGGCGACTGCTAGGGCGGAGAGGCATCGTTTTCGGTGTCGACTGTCAGAGGTAGAGATATAGATGAATGAAGTTGATGATTCTGATGCTTCTCGTCAGGAGAAGAGGCCTCTCGGTATACATGCTCATCGGATCCCAGATCCGATTCCCTTACGTACTCAGTTCGGTCAGCTCAGAGTGCACTCGGGGATCGAGCGGGCAGGGATGTTACGATATGCCCGCGATAAGGCTTCGGTAACCAGTGTTCACCAAATCTCGTCTCGCGCTTCTGGAATTAGACCGCCCGGATGTAGTGTAAAGCACGAGTGAATCGATTGAATGGGATTACGGCTGGTAAGCGTTTGCGGTTTCAGGGAGGATTGACAGCAGATGAAAGAGCAACGAGCGAGCCCGCTGTTACGGAAGTCCAGAGCAGAAGCTGTTGCTGTGGAGACGTGAGGGGTATGGAAACTCCGGGATATTGTAAGGCAATCGCTGCCGTATTATACCAATCGGATAGCCCCCGAGGGTTCCAGATTAAATTGGTGCGGCCTTGTGCAGCTTATGTGCATGCAAATTGAGCAGCGAGGCTGAGAATCTATTCGTACAGGGGGGCGTGAACAGCCGAGAAATGGAATAAGTCAACAAATCGGGCCTGCATGCCTCATATACTCTGCTTCGAGTGCTATCAGAATAATTCTGTGATCTCTATACCAATCAATCACCCGAGAGCCGACTGATAATAAGCATTTTCTTGGGATGCTAGAACCTATCGCGATATCCGTTCCACACTGGAAGGGTCAATGAGAACGCAGAGAAAAGCAGTGAAGGCGTCGGGCGGGGTCGGTGGTCAAGTGGATAGCGGGGAGTTAGGTACAGGGGAACATATACCAGTGCGTTATCTCAAAGGAGAGCAATGCCGGCATTGAGCCGCAAATTCGAGCGTCGAAAGTCTTGCAAAACGAGAAATGGGAACCCCTAGGAGGTGTATAAAAAGAAAGCAAGTATGCAAAGGACTTTACGTCATCATAACCACCATGGCACCATGATCATCCTTTCCTCCGCACGGGCATTGTGAAGAACACCATCTCACATCGTCTTCCAGCACTTTCACCTTGACATCGTGGGCATAGCCATCTCCACACTCCTCAGCAGTTACTAAGGCTTGGAACTCGACAAAGTGCGCACCCTCCTTTTTCTCCCGTAAGAACGCGAGGGCTGCCCTCTCCGTATATGTCGACATCAGCACCACAAATGAGCCGAAGACGCTAAAATCGCCACCGCCCTCCACTGACAAGCTCGAGCTTTAGGCGTACATGATCGTCGAAACCACTACCAGCTGTTAACAAAGTACTTCTTCCCGGAAGCACTGATTCTCGGATCTTCATACCGGGCAATGTGGCAAGCAATCCTCTTGGATGCAAATGCGCAGGTTTTGGGGGGCCGACTGCCCGGAGCAGCTGCGGTAAGGGCTCGTTGATGGCGTTCATCAGCGGCGTGGGTGCCCATCGGTATCCAGTGACTTGCATCTTCGGACCAGGCGCAAAGATCATGTCGGGAGGGATGATGGCCAATAGCGAAAAGAACGCCTTCACCCTTTCCGCTTCACGGCATTGCAGGAGCGGCGAGATATCTAAGCCCAGGACACCCCCGATGCACAACGTTTCCTCATCGGGTTTGCTCGATGTCCGGATTCCTACCACGGGGAGGAAGTCGTAGGGGTGCTTCCGGGACGATCAGCCCACCGCTGCCGGGCCGGGCCGGCAGGTCTGTACAAATCCCGGAGGTAGCTGCCGCCGAGAACCTTCATGAGAGCCTTCACACTCGAGGTGTACACTACGTTGGGAAAGTTTCCCCGCAGGGAGCTGAACAGTGCGCCATCGTGATAGTTGGGAAAATTAGGACACTGGCTGGCTAGGGATTTCCACTGCTCCAGTCGTCCTCGTCCCGCCGGAAGGTGTTGAACAGGTTGGTCGTGGGGCGTTTGCAAACTGGACGCGAGTGCCCTCATCAGCTTCAGCGTCGTGGGGTCACCCAGGAGTGTCCGCTCCGCGTCGTCATCGAGATAGGTGGCGAGGATGGTGTGGCCTTTGCCCTCAGTCCGCGCTCTTGTTTCCGGTGTGCTGGGAGTCATTGTGCCGTCGTTCAACTGGAAATGCAATTGAAGAGCCAACACTCCTTCTTGAAAAGTCCAGCCTTGCCGCCCTGGTGACTCGCATCATACATTCCTGGATGGATTCGTGCACGCTAACGGCGCGAAAAGACGCATCGAGAACCAACACTTTATCGGCACCTAGGTAGGTCCGGGACATGCGTCGGATGGCGAGCTTTCGATATGTTGGTTCGAGTGGTACGCAGAGCGTGTCGATCCAGAACAGAACATGGTCTCGACGGCGTTCCCCGGATCGGGGTAAAGGGCATCGACTAGTCCCTGTATCCTCCGAAGCTGGCACTGCGCCAGAATATTCGATTGCGCGTTTCTCAAACCATCCGACCACACGTGGGAGATAGCCACGAAGGGAATGGTACCTGGGTCGCCCTGGTTGTCGACGGGCGCTGCCCGTTGGACATTTATTTTCCCGTCGTTGTCGGAATACCAAACGACAGGAATTCCGCCATCATCCAAGATCGAAAAGACGACTTGCTGCTTTCCCACTGGAAGATGTTCACACGTGCATTCTGGATCCGCGTGTCTCGTCTTGTAGGTATTCTCGTCTACCTGATTAGCGAGACACCTGTCGCTATATGAGGAGTGATCCTTGCTTAGCTCGGACCGATCCCAAGTGCTGACATAATAAAGCGACGACACATCAGGGAAGTCATGACGGAGAGCGCTAATCTCGCCGGTGCACCAGCCAGCTTGCTGGAGAAGCCTCTTGCCAAAGTACGGAAGCTCCCAGGCCAAAACCCCGTAGAACTCCTCGCGTCCGGAAAAGAATACCGTATCACGTGCTACATCCAAGGTCTCCCCCAGGATTGCGATTGAGAGCAGCACTGAGTCGCGTTCGGAACTGACTGCTTGGGTTCCATATGCGGACTGGCTTCGAATTGTAACGCCGTTGAGGTACGTATTACCGAGCTCGAGCATCCGGGGAACATTCCTTTTTTGCTCGTCCGGACTTCTGGATCCGGATAGTATATTTCTTGCCCATGTCGCGCTGGCTGCCTAGTGCCAGATATATCTTTGCAGGTGTTCTGTTGACAAACGAAGTTGGCCGGAGGGACTCGCGCGGATGAAGTCTTCCCGCCTAAATGTAACACCCGCGAGTCCGAAGATCTCCAGTAGCAAACCGAAAAAGAGCCACTCTTGTAGGAATGGAAGGATATCGTTGAGTGAGATATCGCTGCCGCGAGTGCCAACGTTGCCGTGTTGTAGCACCTTCGTTACTTCGTATTAATGTTGCATCGTGAGGGGAAGTCGTCGAAGTCACCGTACTCGCATTTTGGCTGCTGCTCCGAGAGATACGGAACATGCGGTGGGGCGCGCACAGGCGACCGGGAGGATGGAAGGTGTTCCATCTTAACTGTGTCGGCAAATTTCGGGAGATACAACTAGATGGAAATACGCTTCACTTCAGAGTTCTTATGAGCCTACCTCACGGCTGAAAGGTGCCCCGCTGCTCCTGCTGGGTTAGGGTTGGCGGCGGCCCTCCACGCCTCTGTGGTTGGGACAGCATCTTATTTTCACCAGGAGGTCGATCTCGACTAGGATCCGACGGGCCTGTAGGGCATATATCTGGCTTGGCTTCAGCGTGCTTGTCTGCACCCTGCCGATCGCTGCCTGAGCGTCCAGGTGATCCGTCGGAATTCGTTGCCGAATCCCACGTTCACAGGTATGTGGGTTGGCTACCTACTTGTACTCTATGCAGGAATTCGCACAAGTTAAAACGGCTGCCCTTTTCGCTATCGACAGTACCTACTTCTCTCCAAGTTCAAAAATTGTTCCTCCTTGTCTTCTGTGGCTTCACCTGTCTTCGTTCATTTATCTCTGCCTTTTTGTAAGGGCTGCTTCCTCAACCCCAAATGGATACAAGCGCTTGGCTTAGATTCCCCCGTTCACATGTCCCCACCTCTGCTCCCATCTTCCCTACGACGGCCTCGACTTCCATGACTTCCCTTCCAAGCTTGGCTGGAAGGTATCGGGGGCGGCGTTCACCCATCAAGATCACCGCGGATCAATATCAGTGTCCCCGCAGCTGTCGCTGTTACGGTCCTGGCTTTTTTCGGACTAATCACCGAAATCTCGCGTATCTCCGGGCTAGGGCTTCCTGTCCACGCCGAGTTCTTAGTCGAAGGAGGGGAACAAGTATCCATAGCCGCACTTGACGGGCTGGCACGGCGGTGGGTACAGGCGGACAAGACAACGCAAGCGTCTGTAGATGTCAAAGTACGCGGCTTAGAGGTGTATGCTTGCTACCAGCGAGCTGACTTTATCCTTAGGAACCGGAAAGCTAGAAGTAGCGAAGATGGGCGGTAGTTAACGATACCGGAGTGCAGGGTGCTGATATCCATCGGGATGCTGCGTCGCGTGATAATCTTGACAGCCGATTATTACTCTGGTGTGGCAACGAGAGTGAAAGGGTCCCCGGAGTTGTGATAAGCAACGAGGGTGGGATCGACAGCGAATTTCGGGTGGATGCAGACGAAAAAAATCCCCTACGTTGCCATATCACATGTATGTAAGTACATACGCGCGGACGTTTGACGGCATGACCAGCCAATACAAACACTCATGCTCCCAAGCCTCCCGAAGCAGTTCGACGCTATAGCTCGCAATACGTGTGCTCAGCTGCGGTTGGATGCCGTCTATGGACGCTGCAAGAAGCCTCACTCGTTAGCGAGAAGTAGAACGAATTATGGCGCTCAACTTCCAGTTCCTCGAAGGTCCGCTGGCTCATTCGGCGCTGGATACAAGTCTTGAATCGTTCTATCGATCAAAAATTGACGATCCTGTCCAAACCGATACCGTTGCCGAACAGGTCCTCCTCTACGAAAGACTCGTAAGCACGATTCGAATACGCATACCACTCGTACATCTTCTTCGGCAGGGCTCCAAGACACGGACTCCCTTCACAGTAATCGCCCAAGCTGTCGCTCATCGTTCCACAAGCAAGGCTAAGGACGAATCCTTATGCATGGCAGGCTTAATGGGTTTCGATGTGGCCGCTATCCTGCAGCACAACACCGCCGAAGAGAGAATGATGCTGTTCTACACGATGCTGGCAGAGATACCAAGTGACATAATCCTTGTGACGGGAATGGCCAGATTGCGGACTGCGCCGTTCCGCTGGGCACCGGCATCCATACTCACCGGTGAGTTCGCTTCACTCAAGAATCGTTGGAGGCCCGCTAGATTTTGCAGTGCATACGGGCTGTATGTTATTTGCAAGGGATTCATCTTTGGCGACCTCGACGAAGCCCTCAGTGAGCAACCGCGAATCCGATGCATCATACAAGACCATTGGACGGACGTTGAGTACATGGTTCACAAATCGACGCTGGAAGGTCAGCCGGAGACATTCATACTGCCTCGACGGCCCAGCATTGATCTTCCAGATGGAAAGGAGAAATGCTCCAGCCGCCTTGGTTAATATCGAGGCGTATACCATCAACGATCAGGGCCAAGATCTAGAGTGGCCAGCAAATGTCTTGTACTCTGTCGAGGTGGTAGATTATGTTCACTTATCTCCCGTTGAGAGCTTGATGTCATTGTCTCGTCGCCCCGCTTCGACCGGCCCCCGCCGCCCCCCCCCGTGTGACTTCTGTCTGGCTATAATCACGAGTCCGGAGCAGAGTTGGTTAGTTATTTGACATCGTTCGTTAGCCGTGAGCACAGCTATTCTTGTTGGATCGTGGCTAGTGTGGCTAGTGTGGCTCGACACCAAACATAGATTATTCATTTTTCCTTAGTGTGCTTCTACTTTCTCTTCACTCCTTACTCAATACAATACGTTTATCTGTTTCCGCATACATCACTCGCTTCAACAGTTCTGAGGATGTTGTAATATCTCCATTTCTTAGTCATCATGGAAGGCACGGGCCTTCACCCCCTTTCCTACACTCTTGAGGCTTCAGCCTCCTCTCTCTAGACATCAATCAATACACTGTAATTCATCCATTCAGTCACCATTTTCAACAGGTTATGAGCCCGGCTTCGCGCCATTGAATAACCTCGAAACTCTCTATTACGAACCTTCATTCGATTACCAACGTATCGTACCCTTCGAATCAGAACTTGCGGACCACGGCAAAGACACCGCGATACCACTGAATCCCACTATGACCTCATCCTACTGGTGGAATATTTCTACGGCATCATCACGGGCGAAGAGACTGAAACCACACTGGGCGGAACTGTCGCCGCGCTATTGGCGTTCCAACGACTCGCTCCCAAGGCCGACGATTCTGCCTATACAACCTCTTGGGACCCAACAGCGACGTCGCCTACATCGAACACTTCGACAATGAACAACAACCCTCCATTACGACCTCACCCAAGCCTAAGTGCAGAATCGCCCGAGAATATCTACAGAACGTATATCGGCCTGTAGAGCATACGTACGGAAAGCTCGCGGATTTCGCGTGCGAATGCATCGAGCGGACACAGCGAGTTGAGCGGATCCAGCAAGTCGAAATCGGCGAGTCGAAGAAAGCCGGTGAGATATCGGCCCCAGCGGCATGCTACATACGTACATGCCAGGACGTCGAGCCGAGCACTTGACGGCCAGACGACATACGACTCGTGGTCCTTAACGGAAGACTACCAAATCAACGCTCAATCAACCGTTCCCATGCCCTACTAGGCTCCGTATCAGATCAACTACCGAATCAACCACCGAAACTATCGATAGCCGAGTCAAGGCTTTGGCATAAAAGACTTGCCCACCTACATACCACTGCGATGAAGGACCTTATCAAGGGCTATGCTCACGAAGACGAGCTATGCGAAATCTGCATCCTAGCCAAGCACGAAAGGAAAATCATCAGAATCCCAGTCCAGCGGACTACCACTCCCTTCGAATTGGTACATCCCGATACTTGTGGCCCTTTGCAACCAAATCCCGAGGTGGAGCAGTCCACTTTGTAGTGTTCACCGATGATTACACTCGGTATATCTTCGTCTATTTTCTGCTGGATAAGAAGTCGGAAACCTGCGTCTCCGCATTTCAACTACTTCAGCACAAGTTTGATGCATGGAGCTACGATATCAAGAGATTCCGGTATGACAATGGAAGAGGTGAATACGACAATCGGTTCTTTCGGAGCATCTTGGCTGCCAGAGGCATCAATTTTGAACCCTTTCCTCCCTACACACAGCACAAAATGGTGTCGCCGAGAGGATGATCGGTGTTCTTACCGAAAAAGCGAGAGCAATGATGCTAGATTCGCAAGCACCAACACCATTTTGGGCTGAAGCAGTCCGAACTGCATGCTATCTGCACACCAGGACACCTAGCTGAGCACTAGATGGCAAGACACCATACGAGATGCTACGCAGGCATCGCCACAACAGGTTGTTGGCAACGCGATGATAATTGACAATGACGACATTGACGGAAACAACCAACCTCTACTACATCACCTCCGCCATAATAATCGGTTGCGTTCACGACACCACCAAGATTTGGCGTATCTGGGATCCAGAATCGCGCAGAGTTGTGCAGTGCTCTGATGTCAAATTCGACAAGAGTCAAACTGCCCATATGTCTTGTCTCCAGAATGAGAAAGATGCACTAGGTCTTCCAGAGGAAGAGCCTATTCATGCCGAAGTACTGGCACCAGAAGAAAATGCACAGTCAACGCCACTCCCAAAAGGACGCGAAAAAGTGACTGTGCTAGCAGATATAGCACCTGACTCGGAGGTAGCTACTGCAGCGAGCAAGACACCTGACGAGGTAGTCGCCGCACCACCACCACCAAGCCGTACAGAGGTACGCACCAGCCAGAGGCTGTTGAGGAGATCCGCCAGGAGGCAAAATACCACTGCTACTCCTACTGCATTGGCTGCAGCCAGTGAAGATCCACAGTCGTATCATGAGGCACTGGATAGTCCACTACGTTAATGTTGGACAGAGGCTATGCGTCAAGAATACGCATCTCTGATTGAGAATAGCACCTTCACAACAGTCACGGAGACCAACGGCAAGGCTGTCGGCTGCAAATGGGTATACAAACCCAAGCACAAACCCGATGGTTCAGTCAGATACAAGGCAAGATTGGTTGTCAAAGGCTACGAGCAAGTTGAAGGAATTGACTTTGACGAGACTTATGCACCAGTTGGTAAGCTGACTACCCTGCGCTATCTACTGAGCTTTGCCGCGCAGAACGGATGGAATATCGACCATTTGGATGTCGTCACTGCATTTCTCAATCCGGAAATAAATACTGAAATGTATATGCGACTACCGGACGGTATCGAATGGCTGGAAACATCACCCGGAAACTCAACCGAAACGCCCAAATGTCAGTTTCTACGTCTCAACAAGGCTCTCTACGGGCTACGGCAGGCACCTAAGCTGTGGCATGACGAGATCAGCGGATTCCTACTCTCCTTGGGCCTTTACCGATCAGAAGCGGACGACAACCTCTGCATTCGGAGCGTCGGGATTCTGATACTCCTCTATGTCGACGATATCCTAGGACTATATGCCAACGAGTCATCCGACAAGGCTATAGACACCAAAAATCGCGTAATGCAACAGTACAAGATGTCGAATCTCGGTCCGGCAAAGAAATTCCTCGGACTCAATCGATCGACTTCCAGACGGCAGTATCACCCTTAGTCAGCCTGATTATATCAATTCAATGTTGTAGCGATTCAATATGACCGACGCGAATACAGTTGATACGCCACTGCATCACAAGACACATTTCGACAATATTCCAGCCACCGAAAGGGAAGCCGACTCTGCGCTATATCAGTCAATTGTCGGAAGTATCATGTACGCTGCACTTGGTACTCGACCCGACATCTCGTATACTGTCTCAGTACTCAGTCGGTACAACTCCAAGCCGTACACGTCGCACCTGACCGCAGCCAAACGGGTCCTACGGTATCTTAAGGGCACTGCAGACGCGAAATTGGTCTTTCCCGGCAGAGCATCAGCAGATACACCGGTCCTCATCGGCTATACAGACTCTGACTACGCAATGGATAGGGCCGATAGGAAGAGCCAAGGAGGATACTGGCATCTTCCACACAAATGGTGCTCCTATCTCGTGGCAGTCAAGGAAGCAGAGATTAGTCGTATCCACCACTGAGGCTGAATACATCGCCTGCTCCGAAGCGACTAGAGAGGCTAGATGGCTTTCACGACTACACCAACAGGTCACCGATCCTTCTTCACGCCGAGAACCCAGAACCTTTCCTTGCCGCGCAACCAGAACCTTTCCTCGCTACGCAAGCAGAACCTTCTCGCTTCGCAACCAGAACCTTCCTCGCTGCGCAACCAGAACCTCCCAGGCCTTATCGTTCCGTAGCGGTGGCGGCGGCGGGCCGTGACACCGGAAGCGTACAAACGAAGCACATCGACATTCAGTATCACAACAGCCGCGACCTCCATGCGCGAGAAATAGTCGAACTCTCACACATCTCTACCGATGAGAACCTTGCCAACCTCATGACGAAATCCCTTGCACCAACCAAGCACTGGCACTTCACCACCGGCATCGGTCTTCGTACAGACAAGTGAGCGCTTCTTTCTCCCGGGATTCCTGGGTCATCGGATACTGTGTATTTCTTTGCTATTGGTCATTCATTTCTGCTGTTTCATGGACGAGTTGGTACTCTTTCCTACACGGGTTTCTCCCACTGGGTTTACCGGTAGGTTTTGATGAGGCC
>Ga0307512_10006371_pt1 | contig 11965 bp, 9 predicted proteins | sample 14_EM_MG_FD_200267 | JGI IMG/M metagenome (GOLD analysis project Ga0307512, IMG submission 200267) | Populus trichocarpa ectomycorrhiza microbial communities from riparian zone in the Pacific Northwest, United States - 14_EM | ecosystem: Host-associated > Plants > Roots > Unclassified | place... | reverse complement strand
TGTAATCTTGTTAACCTCAATAAAGCTGTAATCATTATGCTGCATTAGTTTTATGTGTGAAAATGTTCTTGTTCTACGAAAGAACCTCACCACTTATGGAATCAAGAACGTCAACGTAACCATCTAGGTGGTGGCCCAGTGGTAAAAGCTTGGGATCAAGAGGTTTGCTCTCTCTGTGGTCTCAGGTTCAAGCCTTGTGGTTGCTCATATGATAGCCACTGGAGACTTACATGGTCGTTAACTTCAGGGCCCGTGAGATTAGTCGAGGTGCGCGCAAGCTGGCCCGAACACCCACGTTAAACTAAAAAAAAGAATGTTATCAACGTGGAACTCGTCCATAAGTGGAAATGCAGATGTTTGAGCTATAATAGGGGATATTTTTCTCATCATTTTCTGATGCGCTTCAGTTGGTATTGGTCAGTCCAATGATCAAAAGGCTCTGCACAATGTGTCATGTATAATTTTCATTCAGTTACTCATGTAATTCGTAGCTTAAAACCCCCCACTCTTGGATGGAATTCAATATTTTGGTCATTGATGATAAAGCACTGAAACTGTGGCTGCTCACTTTGATTTGGTCTGCAGAACCTACCATGATTGTGGTTAACTGGTGTTTTTCCCTTATTATTGATGACGATGATGCTGAAAGATAAGCCTGAAAAGTTTGTCAAGATGGAAAAAATTGGAAATGGTATTTTGTTACTAAACATGGGAATAACTTTAAAAAATTGTAATAATTTGCATTAAAGAAGACGTTTTCTGTTTGCTATATATAAATCTCTTAGGCAAACTCTTGTTATACACACACACACACACACACACACACACAAATACGAGGAAAGGAAATTTATGTTGAGCTGTACCGTATCCCATTCGAAAGGAGGTCGATCCTCCCAGAGAGTTAGAAGTGGTGTCCTAAACTAGCAAGATAATTTAAAAGAAAAACGGAAACAGATGAATAAATGACAGGACCCAAGATGTCTATAAAAGGTCTTGGTAATCTGAAGCTGATCAGAAAATACCTAAACCACCAGAACCAAAAATACAAAGAGGTTGATGGACATTAAAGGGTTGCCAAAAAAGAAAACTGGCATCCAAAAAGAGAGTTCAGGATTAGCTCTTGCTGATAAGAAACAAAATGTCTATAAATGCTTAGGATCACGTACTGTTTGTTTTAGATTATGAATTGCAATAGGTCCTTTCTTCTCAACTTCTTAAGACTGCCAGTTCATTACGTTTTCAGCACCCTTAAGACGACTCTTAACAGAGTTATCATCCTCAAACCCGACGTAAGTAGAGGTTTGCATGCAGGTGCTACAGTCTGAATCCTATAAAAGGACTGGTCGCCTATAAAGACCAACATTTCTGCAGTTGGAAGGAAGGGTAGAAACTAGCTAATAAACACCCTTTTCTGTGTCTTCTTGGTTAGCAAGAAACAAGAGTGGCAAGAAAGCAAGTACTGGTGAAGGTGAGTCGTCATGAGCAGTTCAAATTAAGATGCGAGTTCTCAAGTTTCTTTGACTGTTGACGTAAATTTGATTCTTTTTGTTATCTGTGGGATAGTAGCCGTGTTTGGTTCCTTGGAAAATGAAAGAAAGAAAATTTGGAATTTGAATGTTGAATTGTCAATTTTCAGTGTTTTGTTTGGCTCCTGGGTTCTTTATGAAGTAAAAAGGCAAAATAGAACATTCAACTGATTACAATTTCAGGAAATTTCTTGTCCTTTTGTGTCACATGGAATCCTCACGTCCATTTAACTTTTGGGTATTTTTGTCATTTAATGGACATTGGGATGTTTGGTTGCCAAGAAAATGCAAGAAAGAAGAAAGAGAAACTTGAATTCCATATTGTTTCTTTTCAGTGGTTTTTTTAATTTGTTTTTGTTCTGTCCTTTTTTTGTACGTTTAGTCCTTTCCGTTTTCTCCTTGAGGATGGCTACTTTTCTTTCCTGATAATCTTCTTTGTTTTTTGATTCATAGCATTCTCTTGCCCTCTTGTCAAACTGTCTCTGTTTGGTTGCTAAGAAAAGGCAAGAAAGAAATCCCATTAATTTTTTTTTGGCCAAGTGAATTTCATGTTTTTTTGTTTAATTTCTGTTACTTCTGCAGTAAGAAACAAACAAGCATTAACACATAATAGTACAGAAATCATTCAGATAATGATGCATTTACCATGCAGCATCAAGAGAGATCCCACGCCCAGATAGGAGAAGTGATTGCTTGCATTGAATTGAGATGAGCATGGGGGAGGTACTGATTTCCTTGTCAGAATCTGAGCTGGTCATCTGAAGATAATGTAGAGTATTGGTCATGGTATAAATATTTTGCTTCTGATGCACTTAGTTCCTTTTCCTTTTAGTTTGGTTACTAGATGAAATGAACTTTCACAGGAGAAGCAAGATTCAGCAGAAGCAGCAAGATTGTCAGCAACGGCATCTCAGGAGCCACCAAGAAATGAACAAAATATCACACCCGGGGCTCCAGTGGTGGGCTCTAGTCCGGTGTCCAGTGAAAGAAACAGCAGCACAAAAGAGGCAAGACATTTCATGTAATTTTCATCTGCGTCAGTACAAATGTTGTTGATTTATCCAGTGAAATTGACCTGTTTTGTACTGAGTTATTCATTTTATTTGTGACAATTGGCTGCGTAGGTCCAAGATAAAATTGAAAGCTGCCTGCACCTGTTTATGAATAAAGAAGATGTGGTTAAGACACTATTCGAACTAGATGGAATTGACCCTGCTGTTACAAGCTTAGGTAAAGTGGTAAACCACTCATTCCTTCCCACGAGCCAATCGAAATTTCCTAGTATGTAATATTGTAAACAATTTTTGGAGCTTCTCCTCTTCTCGGTACTTTCACTCAAAGGTTCTTGCCAGATCATGGCACAGCAATGTCATCACCTTCGACTACGCTACAGGAGCCATAAGCACTTGGGTTTAAGGGAGAGCTTTAGACCTCATACAATGTCATTAAGATCAAATGTTGCTTGAGGATAATCCTTCCCCTTCTCCCCTGTTCTGTTGTTATATGGTATCTTTATCTGCTGATTACTTGTGGAAGCAAGGTTCGATATGAATCCACAAATTCTTGTATGTTCCTTATTTAATGGCTCTGACATTTTTTTTCATGATATAGCATGGAATCAACTGGAGGAAGAGAAGCCAGAAATTTTCAAGGATTTTTACACAAAGTTGATTCTGGAAGAACCAAGCTCTACATCCAATCAATTACTTGAGCAGCAAAACGATCTTGAGAATTTCCTTGCATGTCTAGATGATCCCTTGGCTTTTATTGAGGAAGACTTTCAACACATTCCAGGTAAGTTTCTTGCCATAAACATTCTACTGTGTTCCAAATATAATAGATTTAACAACATAAAGTTGGCCTCTGGATAAATCTCAATGGTTTCAACTTTTGATTGTTTACTAATGTCATTTCTGTAGGCACAAGTTGGAGTCCAAGTGCTGGACAGATGAAACTCCGTACAAGCACAAAACATATGCAATTTCCTTGTAAATTTCAATTTCTCAGTCATGCCCCAGAAGTAAGAGTGCTTAGTTTCTTTCTGCAGTTGACATTCTACCCTGGGGAGACACCATTCCGCTAGAGGTTCCAATTCCATCTGGTGATCCCTATATTGATTCCCTGAGCACTGTTTCCTGCAGACAACTTGTAAATGATGAAAACCCTGCATCTGACAGTTTCCATCCAGCACAAATGAATTTTGAGAGATTGTAAGTCTTCCCCCTCGTATTAGATTTTTCTTCTCTCCTTTTCAATTAATTTTTCTTCTCTCCTTTTCAATTAATTTTTCTTCTCTCCTTTTCAATTAATTTTTCTTGGTCATATGCTAAGTAATTTATAATGGAGATGATCTTGTAAATTTACTGAACTGGTGATTATATTTATGTTAGCATAAGTCTACATGTAGATATATAAAATCATGATAAACTTTTATTCAAATAAAGGGATTGAATCTTGACATGCACAGAGATAAAAAAAAAAATAAGCAAATTATCAAATGGTACATCAGGAATAATAGGAAATGCTAGGGTTTACGTTGTCGCATGCTTACTGCTCGTCTGTTTGTTGAAGGATGGCCATGGACAGAAATGCAGCTGGTATAGCACGTGTCCCACTCTTTATAAATTTGGAGATTCTGAATCCTGCATCAGTTGCAGACAATGATCAAACAGAGGCAGAACATGATCCGATCTTATCTTGTCTGAACTCTCCAGAGCAACCTGGGCCTGTCTTCGGTTACTTGACAGATACAAGTGGTAAGTTTGAACCCGTTATATTCTGAAGTTGTTCGAGGTTCTTACTCTCGTAGGTTAAAATTCATTTGATACTAAACTAGTTTCAAGTAATTCATTGTTTTCATCCATTTTATCGTTACATGACTCAAGAAGAGACATTAACTTCACAGCTGAATTAACCTACACTACATAACCTCATGAAGATGTCCTTTTTCTTTGTTTTGAGGTTCACAATCCATGTTCTTCCATAATTTGAACAGAATATCTGGTTTCTGGTATATCTCCTTACCTTCCTTAGCCAAATTTTAATCCAGCTTCTAGTATATTTCTTGATCCTCCAGAGCCAAATTTCAATCCAGGTTCTGCTATATTGCCTGATCTTCCCGACTCAAATTTCAATCCTGGTAATAGCATATTGCCTGACACTCCAGAGACAAATTTCCATCCAGATTTCGGTACTTTACTTGATCCTCCAAAGCCAAAAATCGATGGTAAATCTTAATTCTTTTCCCGTCATGTTCTTAGACTTTCTTCAGCCTCCAGTTTTTTATGTACTGTGTTCCATTATTGTTTCAGTTGATGATTACTTCAACGTTTCTTCCTTGGACTCTCAATCAGAAGAAGAATCTTAAGGCAAGGCCTTGCAATATTAATCATGTCGGGAGTTGGATCGCCTAGATGTAGCTCAGACTAGAAAAAACCACTGATTATCTTGCCTGTATGGAACATCTAGCGCGTCAAGGTAAATTTGAAACCTGAAGTTGATTAAGGCTGGCGTAAAATATCTGCCCGCCATTGTATTTTTTCCCATTTTATTTCTTGTAGCAGAACAGATGTTTCGTGTATGTTTTTGTATACCGAAGCAGGAAAATCTATGTAGATTGAACTGGATCACCTTGAGTTAGGTTGCGCTTCATTCCAAATCACAATTATAATTTACTTGTTCAGAAAATTTATTAAGTGCAGGTACACATAAGACACAGAAATCAACTTGATTAAATGTGCTTAGACCAACTTAATTAAAATCTGCAAAATTTCTAAATGGTGTTCAAACAGATAGTGAAATTAATTGGAAAGATCCTGTTGGAATAGGCATTTCACAGTGAAATAAAACCTGTAAATGGGCTAGCAGCTGTCCCTCCAAAATAACTGTCTAACTGACTCTTCTTAACTAACTAACAACTGTATTAACAGCCTGAATCATCACCATCTGCCACGTGTCCCCAACTCCTAGCTTCTCCTTTTCTATAACTGAGCCACATTTCATTAGAAAAATATGATGCGTGCACAGAAGCTATAAAAGACTGATTGCCAGTAGCCCAAAACATTGCTAATTATCTTCGTTAATTACTTGTCAATTAAAATGAACTTCCACAGGAAGCAGGAGAAGAAAGATTCCCAACAAGGATATCTCGTGAGCCCCCAAGAAACCACCAAAATCTCTCGTATGGAGGTGCTCCTATGGCGGGCTCTAGTTCAGCGCCATCAAGAAACCATCAAAATCCTACAGGTGGGCTCTAGTTCTGTGCCACTGAGAAACCAACAAAATCGTACGCATGGAGGTGCTATTGTGGCAGGCTCTAGTTCAGTGAAACCAAGAAACCAACAAGATCTAACAAAAGAAGGTGCTCTTATGGCGGGCTCTAGTTCAGTGCCACCACAGCGTGTTCTGCAGGATTCTATTGCATCTCATAATGCTTCATTGGCTCCCATTCAAGAAGGCAGTCAGCCCATACCAGGTAAATTCTTTCCACAACATTCTACCATAATGTGCCCGTGCCCGTGGGGGTTAAACCCAAACTACTTTGCTACTAAGGCTCATTTATGACTCCTCATCTTCCTATTAAAAAAACTACACCTGGTGCTCCCTGCAAGTATGTAAATGTTGTATGCAATTGCTGGAGCATCTCCTCTTATGGCTACCTTCCTTTTAAAGTTCTTGCCGGATCATGACACAAAAATGCTGTGACTTTCGACAATCTTATGGGAGTCATAAACACTAGGATTCAAGGGAGAGGTTTTAGACCTCATAAAATATCATTGAAGATTAAATGTTGCCAAGGATAACCTTTCCTTCTGTTCTGTTCTGTGCTATGTTTATCCATTGCTTGCCTTTATCCGCTAGGTTTCAAATTCTTGACTTGTCAAATTATGTTCCTTTTCCAACAGCTCTGACATTTTTCTTTTCGTGAATCAATTGGAGAAAGAGAAACCAGAACTATTAGACAAAGTTCGGTATCTGGAAATATTCGAATGCATTCAACTAGTACTCGAGACATTCTGAGAACAAATAAACCTATCCAAGCACAACAACAAAAGCAATTTCCTTAATTTTCACTTAACTGTTTTTAAGTCGTTATTCATTATGCAGGACCTCCTCCTTGTTTTCGTTATGCAAGCCTTAAATTCTCAGTCATGCCGCTGAAGTAGAAGTGCTTAGTCTAACTTGTCATTACAACATTTGTGTTAGTGATGGTTTCTTTTTCTGTATCACAGTCGATAGTCTTGCCCCCACAGATTCCAAATACATCAACTGCTCACTTCTAGACTGATTCCAGGAGCCTTATTTCCAGCTATCACAACGAAAACCCTGCATCTGGCAGTTTATGCCCGGCACAGATGAATTATGAGAGAGGGTGAAAATTCCTTCTGGCAGCTATCCAACTGGAACTTGATGAATCTAGGTGTAACAGCTTCGGGATGCTTCATATGCTTGCAGCAACCAGTGGCAAAGTGCCGACTTCCCGCTAGTGGTTTCTATATCTCATTGAGTGTATTCTAAATGCTACTATATAAACTATACCAACGTATGCGTAACATTATAGAGTAAGATCAATTTGGAAAGCATATATCCGACTGGAACTTGATGAATCTAGGTGTAACAGCTTCGGGATGTGGAATACATGTGAGTAATCAGTGTGCTACATGCACTGAATCTATTTGAAATGGAAGGAGTTCAGGGATGTGCTGTTCCTGAGTAGGGGCAAGCAATTGAGTAGGTTCCATAGGCCTGGTCTAGTGCACGTTTATGTGAGCATAAGTCTGTATTTACTTGGATGAATATCGACAAATGCACTGATAAAAAATCATGCAAATTATCAGATGGTTTAGCGGGAATAATTGAGAATACTTGGGTTTAACCTGCCATATACTTACCGCTCTTCTGTTTGTTGAAGGATGGTGGTGGAAGGCAATGCACCTGACAGGGTACCTTCCTTAACACGGTCAGAGATTCTGAATCCTGCATCAGTTGCATATGACAATCAAAATGTATCAGCTTTTCGTGTAGGAGACATTCCAAACTCTTTTTCCCCGAACCTTCCACCAGAGCAACATGGACCTGGTTTCGGTAAGTTGATTGACGTAAAAAGTGACATGAACTTGTTATATTCTGAAAATCTGAGAGGCCAAAATCCATGGCATATTTACTTCATTCTAATCTTGTTATGAATACATTTTGATTTAGTACTGGTTTCGTTTTGGTACCATAGTTCACAACCTACATCAGGGATGTAATAATCCACCACGGCTTCCACATCCATCTACTGGTCATCTCCAGATTGATTCCACAAGCCCTATTTCCAGCTCTCTCAAAGCAAACCCTGCATCAAGCAGTTTCTGCTCAGCACAGATGATCAATTGTGAGAGAGTGTGAGTCTTCCTTATCACATTAACTTTCTCCTCTATTTTTTGTTTTCTTGGTCATATGGTTAGGTTAGTGATCTATGCTGCGCGTGATTTTACAAATTTGCAGCAAGAATTGCTCATTTAAGATAACAATGTTCTCGTATATTTCATTGAACTGAAGAGCTTAAAGATCATGCAAATTATGAATTCGTACAACAGGAATTAGAAAATTTACACTGTTAGTGTGCTTACTGTTGTTCTGTTTGTTGAAGGATGCCGATGCATGCAACTGATACACTACCTCTTCAAGCACTTATGAAGCCGATGATTCCAAATCATGCATCAGTCGCATAAAAAGATGGAACACAGAAGTCACATTTTGGTTCACAGAACAGTCATACTTTCTCATTTGTCAGCCCCCTCCAACCGAGCAATGAGGGACACAGCAACAATGGCCAAATTTCATGGAGCAACAAGGGCCTGGCTCCAGTAAGTTGGCAGGCACAAAATTCGGCTCGCTACATTCTGCTACATTCTGAAGCTATTCATGTTTCTCTCTGAAGATAAAATCTATGGATATATATTTCTTCTACTAGTCTCTAAGTTAGGTATGGTTTCCATCCATTCATCAATTTACATGTCTCGAAAAAAAGAGATGGCACTGACAACAATTGAAGTGGAAACTGCATTAGCCAGACTATGCTAGCCTTCCACAGATTACTTCGGTTGCATAGCATGCAGAGATGATTTTGCGTCAGGTTTTGAAGCCTGAATTTGATCAAGGCCAGAGCAGGTTAGCTCAATTATGTTTTCCCCTGCTCTCTCTCACAGCTGCATGTAGTAGTTCATGTCTCTTAAAGCAGACAAATCTATGCTTAGATTGAGTTCTATTCCTATTCGAGGCTTCAATTGGTTACCTACGCGCACAAATAAGATGCTAAATCAGCTTTAGTCTAAACCTGATTAGACCAACTTTTGTTTATGGTAATTTTTTTTATTGGAAGATGAAAACGGCTCGGTCAAATTTGAAATACAACAGGACACAAGTCCATGTTCTCAACGTGGGTAAATTGAGAAATTAAAAGACAATTGAATAAACAGATCGGGTCCTTCACATGCACATTCAGCTATGCATGCATAGATATCAGTAATAGATTAGCAAGAACATCAATAAATCTATACATGCAAAATAAGTGGCAATGCCTAATCCTCCTGGAAATTGGATGGATCAGTCTTGGATGGATCAGTCTTGTCGTGGTGGAACTGCACTACAATGCATGTTATGTTGTCCGCACTGCCCCGTGTAAAAGCAGCCTCTGTTAATTTTCTAGCAGCTGCCTCAGGTTCTTCTGTTCTGGCAATGGAAACAGCATCCTACACATGATGCATGCGGAGGTAAGCAAAAACAGCTCAATGTCTAGAGGTTATACACAAGGAAAAGAAACCTCAGGCCAGCATCCCGCCAGCATTCCCTCTCACCAATCAGATGCTAATTCAACGCATTGTATATAGTAACCAATTATCTCTATGATAGCCAATTTACCTCGTATTCTAAGCAGTGGGCAAAAATGTGAGTGGTCCGCTCACATAATCCAGTGGAATCTCTCATCAAAAGTGAGAAAAGACACATGTATTCATGCAAATGCACTTCCATGTATCAGACAGAGAGAGAGCGAGGGTTAGCATATTTACCTCATTGGGTACCACATCCCATAGTCCATCACTTGCGAGCACAAGCAATTCGAATTCCTCATCTATTTTCTGCTCCTGAAAGAGGAAAAAAATAGAAACAAGTGCTAAATAATTTTTGTATCGATTGGAAAAATTACATACAGCTTGATCCAGGCAAGTGGAAGAAATCATAGACTGAATGCTATACCTATAGACACCAAGATAAGCAGAAGTCCATTAACAACCAGTTAGAAACATTACACAGAGCAGCACTGAAGGGAAAGAGGCCCTCAGAATACTTACTTAATTTTTAGGTCTATTATACAACATTAAAAGCTTTCCCTAATCCTTGAACCTCCATATTTTAATGAAGATTAACAATTCAAATCCCGCTTCTTTGATAAGACAATGAGGAACTACAATCTTAATTTGCCAGCACCTCCTGTTGATATTACAGTTCAATTCAGGCGATTGAGAAAAACCACCAAGATCAAAAGTCGAAACAATGAAAGCCCTACTTTTCTCCTGCTGTAAACACCGCAGCATTTATGATATAGTATCCTACATTAAGACACTTTATAAATGTATATAGTCAACTGTGGAAGGTAATTTCCTCTCCTGGATTATTCTTGTGGTGAAAGTAAAACAAATCAACAAAATTTTCAATTATCTTGCTACTCTTGCTCAAAATGAAGATTTCCTGAATTATTCCTTGCTTGTATTAAATGCTTGAAACCAAAAGAAAGAAAATTGATCACATGATCAAAATCCTTTACTGGAAATCAAAACGATATAAGATCGACATTCTGGAAAAGGGAGGATGTTTTGTAGAATACCTGGATCTCAGGTTCTGCTACAACAAATTGCTTCAACATGCGGTTACCAAAAGCACGGGACATGGCCAATACACCACCTACTCTCCAAGTGCCTGACAAGACAGTCAAAGCAGTATGATTTCAGTTTTTAGGAATTGTCTGGAACTTATCAAAATTTAACGCACAAGTTGTAGAAGAAAATAAATGAAGTTTCCTATCCCCCAAATGGAATGGCTGCAAAATTCCCGACCAAGGATCATAAAAGTGGGCATTGATCAATAGTTGGGACATTTTAAGTAACAGTGGGTTCCACCAACCAGAGACAATAAGCATTTAAAGTCAAACCGGAATGAGTAGCAAGAAGTCAAGCAGCCAATCAGGAAACCAGGGTCTGGGTAGGGATCTTCATCTCAGATACCGTTTCAGTTACTAGGCTCAAAGCTAGGGACGGCGCATAGCGTTGCACCATAGAGAAAGGTTTGCATATAGAATATAAGCACCTATTATTTGGACTCATCCCTCATAAATCACAATTCATGCCAAAATTTAAACAAATTAGATGGTCCCCGATGTCCCAACTGCAAAAGCTTTCATCCTTTCAAATGTCAAAAGCTTTTCCTTGACCATCCAAAAGGGAGGACTATTCCAAAAATGTCTACACAGAATGGAGAACCCACTGGATCAATTACTGCCACATGCAGATCAAACGAAGTGAAAATGCTTGAAAACATGTATCACAACCAGTAAACAGATCTACCCGCCCACATTACAACACCTCCAGCACTTTCAATTCTCTTCCGCTCATCGCTTCTGTTAGGCTTATGATCCTCAGATAGAGGGATCGCTGTCCAATGGAAAAGGAGAACATAAGAAAAAACATTGAAGTAACATGATAAGAGCGAAAATAACAAGGAAATTCATGAAAATTCTTGTCTAGAAAATATTTGCCAACAACTGAATGAAAAATGCAATTCATAGCATGACTAATACCTTTTCCACCCTTCGAAATCACAGTCCGTGAGTCTCCAACATTGGCAACATAAAGATGATCACCAACTAGCACTGCTGTTGAAGCAGTAGAACCATCATCACGGTAGGTATCCTTTTCAGAGTCCAAAAAGTCTACATCAGTCTGTTGATATGATTCACCTGCATGGTTATTTTACAGAACCATATCAAGCCTATTTCACACCATTTAAAGCATATTGCATAAAAAGCAAATGACAGACTCGGAACCATTATATTGGTCTCAGCTGTGTCCTATACAGACATTTAAAAGAAACTGACAACTACATGGGACCCTGCTTGAAGATGCTACTAGGCACCAACAAAACAAAAAATACTTGATAGTACTATAATCTAGCTGATATTATGCAATTCATAGTAATGAGCCAAAGAGAACTTGGATGTACTGAGAGCTAATTTGGTGTCCGTGATAAATTGTGGATGCTTCAATAGATTCTCAAACAGATGCTCCTTCAAATACTCAGCAGCACGAGAACCACCATGACCTGTGACAGTACATCATATAACTGTTAAAATTGCAAAGACACCCCTCCCCCCCTCCCCTAAAAACAGAAGAAGAACTGTT